>Ga0302326_10009667_pt1 | contig 20984 bp, 23 predicted proteins | sample Palsa_T0_3_FD_202264 | JGI IMG/M metagenome (GOLD analysis project Ga0302326, IMG submission 202264) | Peat permafrost microbial communities from Stordalen Mire near Abisko, Sweden - Palsa_T0_3 | ecosystem: Environmental > Terrestrial > Soil > Palsa > Peat permafrost | place: Sweden: Abisko... | reverse complement strand
GGTTGAGGTGATTTGGTACGGTGTATTGTGACCCGAAAAAGGCCAGCACTGTTCCGCGGACGTCATTTTGAAGACGTGATCATCCTCCTGTGCGTTCGGTGGTACCTGCGATACTCGCTCACATATCGCGATCTGGAGGAGATCATGGCGGAACGGAACCTCTCCGTTGACCACGTCACCATTTGGCGCTGGGTCCAACGCTATGCGCCTGTTTTAAACCAGCGAATTCGCCGCGAGATGCGACCGCCCAATCGGTCCTGGCGGGTCGACGAGACCTACGTTAAGGTGGCAGGCAAATGGGCCTATCTGTATCGCGCCGTCGATTCTGCCGGCGAAACGATCGAATTCATGTTGTCGCCCATCGCGATCTGGTCGCGGCGAAGTTGTCCTTCGCCTGGCATTATCCGGCGCGGCACCCATGCCGCGTGTGATCAACGTGGATGGCCACCCGGCATATGCCAGCGCAATCGCCGAGTTGAAGCAGACCGGCGAACTCGGCCCACGATGTCTTTGCCGAACTGCGCCGTACCTGAACAACATCATCGAGCAAGACCATCGCTTCATCAAGAAGCGGATCACGGCGAGCCTCGGTTTTCGGTCCGCAAGCTATGCCGAGGGTTCGACATTTCGCGCTTCAATTTATCTTAACAGGAGAATTGCGTGTGAACTCGCTGAACTGCGCGATGTTCAATTGTCCGTTGGCTTCCTTTGGAGGCGATCCACCACGATTACTTCCACTGGCACCTTGCGCGATTCCAGTTTGAGGCCCACTTTCTGAAGTGCTTGCGCAATAGCGGCTGCGTCGGTTGGCTCTTGCGGGCCACCGAGCGACCCCAAGCCCATAGCCGCTCGCATCAAACCTTTTACCGCGTCATTCGGTAAGGCAAAGATACCTCGCAAACGTCCTTGAGTCCGGTCAGATCGACTACAGCTTTGTCCAGGTTGAGCAGGTCTGTCAGAGTCGCTATGCTGACTCGCATCTCGATCCGCGTTGTCTCCGGATCTTCCTGGGTGGGCATGGTCATTTGCATCACTCCGGGGCCGCCAGAAAGCGCCACGGTCTTGCCGTCGGCACTCCGTTCGAGCTTTCCTTGTTGTGCGCTGACGATCTCGGTACTTTTATCGGCATCCAAAGCGAGCGCGCTCGAATCCGCAATAGCCGGTTTCAATTTGAGACCCTCTTTCACCACGAATACGGCGTATGCGTTTTGTTCCCTGGTCTCTTTGTGTAGAGCGTAACATTGGCAACGAGATATCGTTGGCATCCGTGCCCAATCCGGCTTTGGCGCGCGTTTACCGACGACTGCGAACCGCCATCGACTGTTCCCGTCGTTTCACGTCACCCGAAAAGAGCCGCGTTAATATTCATTATCCGGCCAATCATGATGCCCGCTTACGTGTAAGTGGATAAGTTATGTGTAACTTGGACGCGCGTGCACAGATTGGACCGGATAATGCGTTATATACCGGCCAATCTACTTTGTTATGAATCTCTTCGAGAGATTTTAGGCGGCGGCGCAGATTGGCCGGTATATAAGTGAATATCGGTAGCTTCCTCACCAACAAACCTTGGGCGTTGCGGCGACGCGAGCCGCTTTTTCCGAAGCTGGCGACGACACGCCCGGAGCACGCGAAGAGAGCAGCGCTTCAGCACCACCTATTCGCGCGCCGTCCGCGAGTCGAGCACGCGCCGGATACGCGTTGCGTTTTCTTCGTTGAACTTCAGCCATCGTTGGCGCAAAGCATCCATCTGCCGTTGGCCCCAGGATGCCTGCATCACTCCATCCGGCGTGTGCCCGGCGCCTAGAAGTAGATGGCCGAGCTCGTGCGCCATGACGAAACCCAGTAGAACTCCCGAGTCGCCATGGTGCTTTTCGGAAGTGGCTTGGACCGCTTGGAAGTAGGCATCCGCCATATACCCACCGGCGTCTTCCACGAATGCCTTGCCCATCACATCCAACGAAGCCGGACCAACTGTCAGCGGCGGCTTATCAGTTCTCAGCCGGATGACGAACCAGGGGGAGGTCTGACCGGCAGGAGGCGGGAACGCATCGCAGCCGTGCCACACGATTTGCACCCCGGCAGAACGGTACACCAGTTCCGTCTCCGCTTTTGCGCCGGCGATCACCGACCCGCTCACGTCACCCAGGCTACAAACAGCCACATTCATTTGTTGGCCGGCAGTCAGTAAGCTCGCGGAGTATAGAGCGGTCATCAGCAGCGTTCTCAATGGGGGGCTCCTTACCGAAGGCCCCATCCCTTAGGGCGTCCGGTTCGCCCTTATTCGCGCTATACTTCTCCGACAGACACCATCAGGCGCCAAAAAAATGGACTCGCCGGATTCCTCGCCGATTACTGGCCTGTTACTCCGCTGGGGAGCGGGCGAGAAGGACTGTCTGGACGCGCTGGTCCCATTGGTGGATAAGGAGTTGCGCCGCATCGCCCACTACCTGATGCGGAAAGAGCGGCAAGGGCACACGCTGCAGACCACTGCACTGGTCAACGAGGCGTACATGAAACTCGTGGACCAGTCGCGCGCCACCTGGCAGAATCGGGCGCAGTTCTTGGGTATTGCCGCGAGCCTGATGCGCCGCATCCTGGTGGACCATGCCCGCGGGCTCCAGCGGAACAAGCGCGGCGGGGCGGCGGAGCACCTGCTACTGGACGAAGGCCTGGTATTCTCTCCGGCTAAGTCGGCCGCTCTGATCGCGCTCGACGATGCCTTGGAAGACCTGGCTAAGATGGATCCGCGCAAGGCGCAGGTCGTCGAGATGCGCTACTTCGGCGGACTGAGCGTGGAAGAGGCAGCGGAGGCGCTGCATGTTCACCCGAACACCGTGATTCGCGATTGGAATATGGCCCGGGTGTGGCTGAAGCACGAGCTGACCAGGGGAAAGCCGGCCCATGCAGGCTGAACGCTGGAAGAGAATCCAAGAGCTTTATGAGGCGGCGGTCGCGCTCTCGCCCGAGAAGCGCGCCGAATTCCTGGAGCAGAAATGCCCTGCCGACGCCGCCTTGCGAGGCGAAGTGCAGTCGCTGCTCGCCCAGCAGGCCGACTCTTTCCTGGAGAGTGGGCCGGTGTCGGTGATTAAGGCTCTGTCGCCGGGCGCGAAGCTCGGCAATTTCGAGATCGTGGAGCTAATCGGCCGCGGCGGCATGGGCGAAGTCTACCGCGCGCGCGATTCGCGCCTGAAACGCGATGTAGCGATCAAGGTGCTGCCCGCCGGACTGGCGCGCGATCCGGACCGCATTGTCCGCTTCGAGCGCGAGGCGCGGGCGGCGGGGGCGCTCAATCATCCCAATATCGTCGCGGTCCACGAAATCGGACGCGACGGCGATACCTATTGGATCGCCACGGAGTTAGTGGGCGGGGAGTCGCTCGCGAAGGTGATCGAACGCGGCCCGCTGGGGGTGCCTCGTGCCCTCGAAATCGCCCGGCAGATCGCCGACGGGCTCGCCGCGGCGCACGCGGCCGGCATCGTGCATCGCGATCTTAAGCCAGCCAACATCATGGTGACGCGCGATGGCTGGGTGAAGATCCTGGATTTCGGATTGGCGCTGCGCCAACGCACCTCGCAGGATTCAACCACCATGGACATGACCGAGAAGGGCACCGTGCTGGGTACGGCAGGGTACATGTCGCCCGAGCAGGTCCGTGGGGAGGTGGTGGACCACCGTTCCGACCTGTTCAGCTTCGGCGTGATCCTCTACGAGATGCTCGGCGGCAAACGGGCATTCGCCGGCGTTTCCTCCGTGGAGGTGATGAGCGCTATTCTCAAGGACGATCCACCGGAATTGCCGGCCTCCGTACCTCCGACATGCGATCGCATTGTGCGCCGCTGCCTCCAGAAGGACCGGGAGCGTCGATTCCAAACGGCCGCGGATCTCGGTTGGGCGCTGCAGACTCCGTCTCCGTCCCAGCCGCCTGCAAAGACCCCGCGGCGCCGGACCCGGCTGACGTGGGCCGCCGTCGCGGCGGCGGTGTGCGCGGCCGCCGTGATTGCCGCCTACTTAATCGGGGCGCATTCGCGGCCGATCGGGATCGCCGCCGGTACGACTCTTCGACGGCTGACAGCGGACAAGGGAATCACCACCGACGCTGCAATCTCCGCCGACGGCACATTCGTCGCCTATGCCACCGATCGTGCGGATTCAGGCAATCTCGACATTTGGGTGCAGCAGGTCGCGGGCGGCGGCGCGGTGCGCCTCACCGACAACCCGGCCGACGACTACGACCCGTCGATATCGCCCGATGGCTCGCAGGTAGCATTCCGTTCGAACCGGGACGGCGGAGGCGTCTATCTTGTGCCCGTACTCGGCGGCAACGCTCGCCTCCTGATCCCTAAGGGCAACCATCCCCGCTTCTCTCCTGACGGGCAAATGCTAATGTACTCGATTGGCATCGCGCGGGAAGACGTCTACGGCGGTGAATTGTTCGTTCAACGGCTATCCGGGGGGTCGCCAATTCCGATCGGACCCGGCTGCTCGGTGTTCTCGTTCTCCCCCGCATGGTCCCCGGATAGCCGCCGCATCATTTTTTCCGCACATTCGTGCAAGCAAGGATGAATTTTCCGGCTGGGTCGCCACAATCGATGGCCGGCTCTGGCCTATAGCCGGACTTCCGTTCGAGCCTGTCATCGATCAGTGGCTGACAAATCCTCCGCGCCTGCTGATTCCTTTCGATCGCGACGGCGTCTTCGACGAAGGTTCCATCCGCACCCTCCCGATATCGGAAGACGGAACAAAAGTCACCGGACCGGCGGAACGATTGACCTTCGGCACCGGCTCCGAGCGCCATGCGTCCGCGGGTAACGGGCTAGTAGTGGTGTCTGACTTCCTCGGTGAAGACCATGTCTGGGGTATTCCTATCGATGCCGACGGCCACTCGAATGGCCCTCCCAGACAGTTGACCTCAGGTTCCACTCACGAAAGTCTGAATTACCTGTCGAGAAATGGCCAGAAGCTTCTTTTCACTTCTTCGCGCCCCGATCTCCGGCTATACCTGGCGAATCTTAGAACCGGTAAGGATCAGGAAATCCCCTCGGGGGACCTGACAGGGATGGACGCAGGAGTCCTCAGTCCCGACGCCACCAGGCTTGTGTTTCATAGCTGGAGCCCGATCGATGGCGATTACCTTTGCGAAGGCCCGGTAGCGGGAGGCTTTCCGAAGAAGATATTGCGCGGAGGAGAAGGTGTCTGGGACTGGTCTCCGGACGGCGGCACGCTGTTCCGCATTTCCCACCCCGTCGTGGACGAGTTGGATGTGAACTCCCTTTCCCAAACGAAGTTCCTTCAGGATCCGCAATACGCGGTTTTTAACGCTCATTTTTCCCCGGATGGGCGCTGGGTCACTTTCAATGCGACCAAGGAGGGGAGTAATACGTCTCGCGTCTATGCCGTGCCGTTTCGCAAAGGGCTCGTACCCCGGAGCGAGTGGATTCCGATCTCCGATAGCGGCTGGGACGATGAGCCGCATTTTTCGGCCAACGGAAAGCTGATCGTCTTCTCGTCGGACCGTGACGGCTTCCGCTGCATTTGGGCGCAGCCCCTGGGACCGGATATGCATCCCACCGGAGGCGCGTTCGCTGTTTATCATTCCCACGAGCGGAGGCGGTCGTTACGAAATCTGGAAATCGGGGCGTTCGATCTGGCGGTTGGCCCGGACATGGTGGTGTTCAACCAGGAGGAACAAACCGGCAACATCTGGCTTCTGGAGCCGGCGAAAAGGGCGCGCGCTGATGCAGGCCGATCGCTGAAATAAGATCGAGCCTCTGATACCGCGGATTACGCCATGGAGGGGCATCGGCCACGGTGCGGGCACCGGATGACCGCAACATTGTTCAAGGTGACGAAAGGATGAAGGGTAATGCCGGTTCCGCGGCCTGAGGATGCAGCCGGCAGAGCTGGCGCAGGTCATATGGCACCCGAAGCGTTATGGACAAATATACCGGCCAAAGTTGCGGATTGAGGTATTGAAGTAGTATTCTTTTTTTCGTTCGAAATTGACTTACCAGGAGGGGTGAGGCCAACCAACCGATCGAATTCCGCGAGGGGAACGGTCAGCGGCCTAAGCGCCAACTGTGATTCTGTTCGTTGCGCTGCCGGAGGAGAAGGCCAGCGATGACCCGGGGTGATCCCGTTGGACCTCCTGCCAAGGCAATGCCCTGTTTGCAACGACCGCACGATTATCGGCCATGGACGGCGGCTCCGCGACGCCCACGATGACCAGCACGAGCGTATCTGGGTCCGGCGTGGAATCTGCCTGCCATGCAAAACGACCTTCACGGTTTTGCCCGATTGGCTCGCACCCGCCGCACCTTTCAGCTTGCGTTGCCGACAGCAGGCCTGTGAGAGTATCGCTGCAGGCGCTTCCGTAGAGCAATCATCACCGCACTGCAAGGACCCGTCGCGCTCGCCCGATTCATCCACTCTCCGCCGTTGGGCACAACGTCGGCTGCTCAGCTTCTGGTGCTGGGTGGCGACCGGAGCCCGCGGGGAACACTTTTTGCGGACACCCACCATCGTTGCCTGGGATCTCAACGCGGTCTGCCGTATTCTGCCAATCGAGGCAAGCAGTCCATGAATCGAAGAGCGCTCGATGAACTGAAGCAGCAGATTCCGTTGTTGACATATCTGCAAGGACACGATTGGCAGCCGGCCCGGCCCATCGGCTTCGGCCGCCTACTGGGGCTGTGCCCGCTGCACGCCGACCATAAGCCCAGCTTTCTCGTTGACCCCAGCAAGAACTTGTTCCATTGCTATGGTTGCCGTCGCGGCGGCGACATAATTCGCTTCGTTGAGCTCTATCACCAGGTGGCGTTTCCCCAGGCCGTGGCGATATTGCGGGAATGGCGCGGCGTGGCGCCGTTGTTGCACGAAGCCGTCGATTTCTATCGTGTGCAGTTACACCGTCATGGCGAGGCAGTTGCCTATCTGCACCAGCGCGGAATCCGCTCGCCGGAATTGATCGAGCACATGCGGATCGGCTACGCGCCCGGCGGTTGCCTGCGGGGTTGGCTCACTCAATTGGGATACCCGATGCCAGCTCTGCGCCGAGCCGGCTTGATCACCGCCGTCGGCTACGACGCATACAAGCACCGTATCGTGTTTCCGCTGGAAGGCAATCTCTATGGCCGCAGTCTTTCGGATTCGGCGCCCCCTCACCGGTTTTTACCGGGCGCTAAAGGGGGATTGTACTCATGGGCGCAAGTCCAATCCTACCCAGAAGTAATTCTCGTGGAAGGGCTGTTCGACTATGCCGTCTTGTGGGAGGCCGGTTTTAGAAACGTTACCTGCTCGCTGGGAACCAATCCCAACGCTGTCCAGTTTCGGCAACTGTGCGACGGCCCGCGAACCGTTTATCTCGCCTTTGATACCGACAGCAACGGCAGCGGCCAACAGGCGGCACAATGCCTGGCGTCCCGACTTAGAGAGCATGGCCTCAGCGCTTGCAGAGTCTCCTTACCCGACGGGCACGACCCCAACAGCTTCTTCGTCCAAGGCGGCGATGCGAAGGAGTTCCAATGTCTGTTGGAGGCGGCGCGCTCATGACCTTCCAGGTGATCCGTTCAAAGGAAGCCAGCAACGCACAAAGCCCGTTTCGTGTCGTCGAGCAACCCATAGGGCGTGAAGTGGAATGGATCAACCGCTTCCTGGATCGCGAACGCGTGCGCTGCCTTGCGGAGACCACTTTGCGCAGCTATGCCATGGACCTGCTGCACTTCCTGCGCTGGTGGGTGAGCGTGAATAATACTGATGCCGTTAGCGAGAGCGGCCGCAGTGCCACGGTTCTTCTGGACTATCTACGATTCCAAGCGGGCCAACTGCCGAAACCCGCAGCCGCTACCATCAACCGTCGCTTAGGCGTGGTTGAATGCGCATTGCGCAACGAGTTCCCCGATGCTGCCAGCCCCTTCGCCCCCGGGTTTCACCATTTTTATTGGTGGCATTCGCCACTGGGCTACGGGCGTCCTCGTCCGGCGCTGAGCCGGATGCGCGTGGGACAACCTAAACGGATCGTGGTGCCCCTGTCGGTTGATGAGGTGGCCCGCTTCTGGTCCAGCTTCCACACTTCGCGGGACTTGGCGATAGTGGGTCTGATGCTATTGCAAGGACTTCGCCTAAGAGAAGTCATCGGCTTAAACTGTGAGGACGTCATACTGCCGGAATCGCAGATCCGAGTGCATGGCAAGGGCAATAAGATCCGCATCCTGCCCTTAGCTTCCGACACACTCCTGCTACTCGACCACTATCTGCGACTGGAGCGGCCCGCAGAATGCGGTCCAGCGCTGTTCGTCTCACTGAAAGGACGGGCCCGCGGAGTGCGTATGACACCCGCTGGAATGCGCTCATTGTTCCGCTATCACCGCCGCATCAGCGAAACCACCATCGCCCATCCTCACCGGCTCAGGCATACGTTCGCCTCAGACATGATCCGTGCCGGCATCAGTCTCCCCGCACTCATGCATTTGATGGGGCACGCGAACGTCTCCACGACTATGATCTACGTGCACATCTCTCCTCGCGATGTCTTTGAACAGTACGCTCGCGCGGTCTCGCAACACATCCGGCCGACCTTGCCCAGGCCCCTATGAACCGCCGCCCACCCATCCAGCATCCCCTCGCCGGCCTGTTTCAGCGCGCCGCTCAATCGCTCACTACCTCCCTCAACCATGAGGCGATTCGTTTCTACCAAGGCACGATCCGCAACTTTTTGGATTTTGTCGGCAGCCATTACCCGCAGGTGCAGTCCTTGCAACAACTGCGCCGCGACCCGCATGTCCTGGCGTGGTTCAGCTATTTGCGCTCCCGCCAGCCTCCTTTGGCCACCATCACTTATTCCATCCGCATCTTCCACCTGCGCCGCATGTTGGAGGAACTGGCCTGGACGGAAGATCTCCCCAACCTTGCCCGCCTCATCCTTCGTCAGGACTCGCCCCGCCCCGAGCTGTATCTACCGCGTCCGCTTACAGCCGACCAGGACCAGTTAACCCAGCAGGAGCTTTTACGGCGCAATGATCGAGACAGCAATGCCTTGCTGCTGCTTCGCCACACTGGCATGCGCATCGGCGAGTGCGTCGACCTATCCTTTGATTGTCTGCGCCGTCTCGGTTCGGACGACTGGGCCATTCATGTGGCGCTCGGCAAATTGAAAACCGAGCGCTTGGTCCCGGTGGACGCATTCGTTTGTCGGCTGGTCGATGGCCTCCGTGTGCTACGCTCTCAAGACTCCTTGCCTGCCGATGGTTTTCTTCTCGCCCGACCTGGCGGGCGCAACGTACTCATTCGAAGGCTACGCACCATCTGGCGAAATATCGTCGCTACGGCCGGCATCACTACGCGAATTGTCCCCCACCAGTTGAGACACACATTCGGAACGGAAATGACCCGCGCCGGCGTTACTCTACCCGCCGTAATGAAGCTGCTCGGACACCTCAATCCCAAGATGACCATGCGCTATCTGGAAGTCTCCACGCTCGATTTACAACGTGAGTTTCACCTGGCTCAGTCCCAGCCCCGCCATCTGCTACCCCCATCCCGGTTCCCGGCCTCGACCAGTTCCCCTCAAGCCGACCTCGCTGGTCTGCTCAAGTCTCTCCTGGTCGCTCAGCACGTTATGGAAATGTTCCGTCGTACCCTTTCCCAAGGACCCGAACGTAACCTACTCGACCACCTCAACAATCGGCTCACCAAGATCATTTCAGAAACCCGAAAACTCGCGAAGGGATAGAAGTCGGCAGAAATTGGCCAGTTAAGGAACAATATCGGAAGCTTCCTCGGAGCAACATACAGCGACATTACAACAGCCTTGTCCGAGTAGGCGATCCGCCCGTAGGTGGCGTAAAGCGACAGCTGTCTTGCTGCCAGCAGGGGGTCAGTTTGAATTTTCCGACGCCTCCCCTCGCCCTTCTCAACGAGTTTCACGATGTCGTCCCTCTGCGGGACATGATCCTGTTAGAATGCACCAAATGGATCGTAAGAAGACGTCGAGTCACGACGGGCACCTCAACCGGCGATCGTTCCTCAACGCCGCTAGTAGGCTTGCCGGCGGAGGGTTGGCCGTCGGCGCCACTTTCGAGGGGTTGCGGCCCGGCTCCGCCTGGGGCCAGCAGCCGGCAAAGGAAACACACGCGAGTTCCGCACGCGTACTCGATCGGCTCAAAGCCCGCTTCTCGTTTCAGATTTCCGTAGACGTTGTCGTGACGCCCGCATCAGCCATCTCCAAGACCTGCTTTCGCAAGCAAGGGCCAACTCTCGGCCAGCATTCGACGAGTTGCAGCGGATCGCCCGGAATGGAGACCCGGAATTGCGCACGTTGGCGGGCGGCGAGGTGTTGGACATCGTTTCCGACTTCTCCGAGTATCAAGTTTCATGGCGATATCCCTCGCAAGGGGTGTTTGCCCGCATTGACGTTGACGGACGAAGCGTGCTCGCATTCAGCCAGCCTGCTCGCCAAGTGATCGACCACCTTGACGCCCGAGATCTCTCTCTTCCGGAGGCTAGAGTGATAATTGAAGCCATCGCGATGCGCCCCAAAGCTGAATGGCAGCAGGCGGCGCTCGACACTCTCCAAAACACGGGCTCCCTTCGCCTAGTGGCGATGACGTCTATGATGTTGACGCACCTATTAGGGCCAAAGGCTAAGTTCATGGACATCGCCGGTTGGGAAAAGGTTCTGACACATCAGCAGCCATAATCACACGCCCGGCCTCGGTCCCCATCCAGCCGGATCCCTGTTAGCGCAGCCCATAACCCCCAATGAAAAGGCATTTGCCGGTGGTACCTGCGATACTCCTCACCTATCGGGATCAGGAGGAGATCATGGCGTAGCGGAACCTCGCCGTTGACCATGTCACCATCTGGCGCTGGGTGCAGCGCTATGCGCCTGTCTTGAATCAGCGGATTCTCCGCGAAATGCGTCACGCCAATCGGTCTTGGCGGGTAGACGAGACCTACGCTTCTGTTCCGTCCCCTGTGAGCTTGCGGTCAATCAGGGCGCTCGCATCTTACGTCGCTGCCGTCTGCTATTGATCGCGCTCAGCGTCGGTGAAGAGAGACAGTTGCGGGTCGGGCGGACTATCGATCTCCGCGCGGATGCGGCTTCGAGTTCACGCAAGATGCTAGTGATCTTGGCGGTCTCGTCTTCGGCGCGGTCGGCAAGCTGCTTGCGGATAGAGTCGGTGCGGTGGCGTCCGCGTGCTTCGAGGGCGGCGAGATAACCGCGTCCTTTCAGGTAGCGCTATTTTTATCCGGGCGCCGTATTCCACCCGCTCATTTCACGGCGTGCGATTCCGGCTTGCCGTCCCAGGAGAGATAGAAGGTGCAGCGGGTCTGGGAGCTGCAGGACAAGCGCTGGACTTCCCCAGCCGGAAGAAAGGCGAAGCCGCCGGTCTTGATCACTCTGTCACCCGCGTCCTGGCGCAGAGTGAGCTGCCCCTCCGCCACGAAGACGCGCTCGTTTGATTCATGCCAGTGCGGCGCGATGACGTGACCGGCAGGGAAGCGCACCAGCAGATCCATCCCTCCCGTGGCCGGATCGGTGCGCAGCACGGCGCCTTCGGAGTCCGAAGGCGCGCCCTTTTCGTGCGTCCAGCTCGCGGTGTCAAGATTGGTGACTATCGCCTGGGAAGGCGATTGGGCGGTTGCGACGGCGAAGGTCGCGAAAACTATGGCAAGGTGCCTCAAGGGCATAGCGTTCTCTCTCCCGGTGAAGGACCAATTTAGCGCGAATGGCGACGCGAAGTATTGGACGAATGCGACAGGCCGAACCGCTGGTAGAAGTGACGGGCCAGATCGGCATCGTCGGCCAACAATATGGCGGGTGTCTGGCCGGAAAGCGCCTTGCAGTCGCGGATCAGGTGAGCCTGGTCGTAATAGCCGCAGGCGATGGCGGCCGCCACCCAGTCACCGGAATGCTGCTCTAAGGCGCGAAAGACTTGGCTGAAGCGGTGAATCCGTGAGAACCGCTTCGGCGGGAGGCCGACCGCCGCCTGGAAGCGCCGTTCCAATTGCCGCAGGCTTAGCCCCAGATACCGGGCGAGACGCGTCAGGTCCGGCCCTTCTTGCCTTTGCGTGATCAGACGGACGGCTTCTTCTACCAAAACATCGCCGCCGCGGGCGGCATCCTGGGCGGACCAGAGTGCGGCCTCCGCCGCGCCGACAGGATTGCGCGAGTCCAAGACCTCATCAAGGCGGCGCGCAAGGGCCGGGGGAAGATCCTCTGCTGGCGTAAAGGTTCCGGCCAGTTCCTGCATGGGCTGCCGGAACAGGCGCGACGCGCCGTGAGGATGAAATCCGATGCCTAGCATCTTCGTCCGGCCGCCGGGTTTCAACATCAGAGGACCGTCGATCTGGCCCGCGAAAAAGACTCGGGGCTGGCTCTTCCAGGTATCCTTGACCACATGCCGGTAAGGCTCGCCCCAATTGAGGATCAGCTCCGCATGGCCGTCGGGCACGACGCGCTGAGGAACAGCGTAGCTGCCGTCATGTTCCAAGAGCCAGAAACTGCTGACAAACCGGCTCAGGCGTAGAGACGGCCGGATTTCGCGGTAGCGGAACACTTAAAGCATCATAGCGGAGCTTGGGGCGCAAAATGGCGCGACGCCGGACCCTGAATCCGCGCAAGCCACGCGACTTACGGCGGCCCTCTCGGCAGCGCCGCCATGCGTGTGCTGGAATGCCTAATTTTCGATTTCGTCAACTTCGCCACGGGCCGCCTTGATCCCGGCTATCACGCGATAGCCCGAAAAACGGGACTGAGCCGGTCCACTTGAGCTTCGCAGGGCAGCCTCGTCTTCCTTCGAATTGAGGCCCACCTCCAAACCTGCGGCCTTCAACACGGCCGTCTCGATCTCATGTGCACTTATCAAGACCCTTTACACGGCTCCCTGCACCCGCCGTTGAGCGGCATCACTGGCATTCGCGCGCGGTCGGCTGAAGCAAGAAAAGTCCAATCCGCCGTTAACCAAAAGCGCAGGCGAACTCCGAGAAGGTGAGAGACTGGCCGCCGACGGCAACAGCGGAGCCGATTTTCGCGTTTGCGGTCGTCACGCCATTCTCCTCCGAAGAGCCCAAAAACCCAAAATATCGGTCATTATTGGTGACGGGCTGTCAACCGGAAGTGCAGATGGACTCGAAGTGGGAGTTGTTTGCCTCCCCAAACAGGTTTCGAACCATGGACCTTCTGGTTAACAACGAAGGTGCTTGACTATTGCCAATCCCCGAGCGACAAGCCGGTGACTCAGGCTCCGGTGGCTTGGCCGTGTCCGGAGGCTTCGACGCCTCGTGCGGTCAGCGGACGCTGCGATTCTCCAGAATGTTCCCGCTTACTGTCGTCCGAACTTGCCGCCGGAAGGAGGATGGCTGGCCCTCGGAGGATCGCTTTTCGGCACCGCGCAGCCAAGGAAATTGTGCGTCCAGGACGGCAATGGCTTGGGCCGTGGTTTCCCTCGGCGGTAGAAGGAGCGGGAGGATAGGGAGAGGCGCGGGCATGCGGGCGCGCCGGGCTCGCTGATTGCAGGCATGGGCTTTGCCGCCGCGTGCTCCCAGGCGGCGTGCTTGCTCTAGGGACTTATTGAAGAGGATGTAAGAAGGGTCGGCCATGGTGGTCTCCGGGACACCACATTCATGCTCTACGGTGGGGACCACAAGCAAGCCGAAAGTGGCCTTCTCTCGAAGATATTTACGATGAAAAGGCGATGGCTGGGCGATCCGCCAGGATCTCTGCATGCCTGCGCGGATCTCCTTCGGCATTGGCGCCGGGGGTGCGACATTTCTGCACGGGTGGCGTCTTGGACGGCGTAGCCGCTGTCGACGCAACCTCCCGTGCCTGTGCGCGCACGCGAGCTACGGGTTTGCAGTCTCGGCGGCGGCCCACCGGAAGTGCGGCAAACCGAGGTAGTGTGTCATGACATGCGAAAAAAAGGTTATTCCGTTTCCTCCGCGAAAAGTTGCTCCCTCCCGGCCGGTAACCAATATGCATTCCCGAATCACGGTTCGCGTCGGCACGCGGCAATATACCCTCGACATTCCCTGCCCAGGCGTCGCAGTTCCACCGGCGGCAAACAAAGGCAAACTGGAGCGACTGCAAGTCCAAACCCGATTTCTCCGTCTGTCTCAGCCAGCAGGATTGGGTGATCGCATCGACGGTTGGCGGGTGTGTTGGATCGGGGGATGGGATAAAGGCAAGGTGCTTTTCGTGGTGATGGTGGAGCGTGTAGTCGGCTCGATCCAATCGTAAGCCGCTGCGAGCGCCGCAAATTTCCGATCTGCACAGTAGTTCGTTCGAAAAAGCTGCGATCGAAGAACATCGAAGACCCGGCAAGTAAGATTGCAGTATTGGTAATGGTCCGGCCTAGATCGTTGGGTAGTGGAGTTTACAGAGCTCGAAGTATATGGCTTCCTGTCCTAAACCGTTGCTGCTGCTTGCCCCTATTTGGGAGTTGAAACGCTCATCCTAGAGCTCAAATGCGCGCTTCGCTGCCTCTGGGCGAGGGGTGTACGCGCGTCCTGGTTCAGCATCTCGAAGCGCCGCAAGATTTCGAGTGAACGCCTTCGATTCTCGATGCTCCCGCCGCCGAAAGCGTTTGAACTCCCATTTGATTAGCAGGGCGTTGCTACCGGCAATGACTAGAAAGAAAGCTATAACCAAGAAACGGGGCATTACCCAGCGTATGAGGTAGTGCCGGACAGATACAAGTACCCGATGGTGGACAAGTTGCTGTTTGTGGACTAGCGCCCGGAGGCATGCCCAACCGAAGATATCGGATAGTAGGGTGGTCTACTTATGAAAATGCCGCGTGCCTCCGAGGTCCAAAAGACCGAGCGCCTCAATCGCGCACGGATCCTACTGGGGCCAGGCGTTCCACGTTTCGAGTCGGCGCAACGACTGATGCAGGACTTCTCCCTCTCGTTGCGGCAAGCCTACCACTACTTACAACAAGCGCAGCAGCTCAAGGAGCCGATTCCCGAAGTCGATGCCAAACGGAAATTCACATTCAAGCTGGCACGAGCCTTGGTTCGGCGGGTTCGGAAATACGCCGCGAAACATTGCTGTCGAACAGCGAGGTGGTCAGCCAGGCGTTGCATGCGCAGATACAGCCAAGTGGGACCTTTCCCAGCACCGTCAGCGGACACGGCCGCGAGACGCCGGCCATCGATCTCGACTTGGTCGAGAAGCTGGCCTCGATCGGCTGCACGGAGAAAGAAATCGACGCGACGATCGGTGCGTCCCAACGCGGGCTGATTGGGTGGGAGAAGGATGAGACAGTTCGCGATGCGATAAGGCGCGGTCGCAGTTACGGCCGAGTGAGCTGCCGGCGGATGTTGTGGAAGTCTGCGATGGACGGCAACGTCAGTGCGCAGATCCGGCTCGGCAAGCAAATGCTGGGACAGCGGAGCTTCAACGGCGGAGAGAAGAACCACGCGGATAAAAAGGTGCCACCGCTGGTCATTCGGGCCTACTCGAACGACGATCTTCAGACCGGAGAAGCAAAGATGCCGAGTGCTTGGGCTGTCCGGAAAGCCGAACGTCTGAACCGCGCCAGTATCCTACTGGCGTCCGGTCCACGTTCCGAAGCGGTGCTACGGTTCGCGCAGGACTGCACGCTGTCGTCGCGGCAAGCCTACCGCTATAAGCAACAAGCTCGGTATCGGGCCCAGCCGGGCGAAGCCAACTAGCCTTCACGCTGAAGCTTGCACCCAACCTGATTCGATGGGTGCGGACTGAGGCCGCGAAAGAAGGCACGACTATCACCGAGGTGGGCAGCGGAGCGTTGCTCGCGCAGCTAGGTCCTCGATCTGGCGAAAGACGCCCTCCACGGACCTTACCCATTACCCCTATCAGACGGGATGAATCCGCCCCGGCTTAGTGATTTTGATAATTGAAACGTAGTCAGTATCCAGGGGAGCGGATAAATACGGCTTTTGGGGCTTCTGGGGGCCCGGACAGAGTGGATTTTGGGCGAAAAGGGGGTTTGGAGATGAGTTTTTGGAGCCGAAACTGTACTTTTATGTCACGATTCTGTCGACGAGGGCGTGGGCCGATTACCCGGATCGACGCAGGGATTAGCGGTCTTCGGCGGAATGCGATGCGGGCTTTCCGACTCAGGTCCATCGAATGGCAGGTTCTCTTGCGCGCGGGTTGGCCGGCACAGCCGGCATGGGAAAGCCGCCCGAGGCGGTTCAGATCTATGCGGCCGATTTTGCTCTGATCTTCCCAAGCAATTCATTTCAATAGCATACGGGTAACATAAAACGTAACAGCCGTCTTTGGTCGAATGCCGCGGTACAGGGTGCCTGTACTCGTGCGAGGCAACCGTGGTTGCCGGAAGGCCAATCAGTTGAACCTAGACTAGAGTCCCTGGGGAAGTCTGTAGGCCTCCTATTGCGAGCCGCTAAGCCAGGTTCGGAACTTTCAGGCTGCCCCAGAGTCGGAGTTCTCAGCATTCGGGAGAAGTGAGCGGAGACGGTTGGCTTTGAGCCCTTTTTTTTTATAGGGCGGTGACATTCAAGATGACAAAAGGCAGGAAAGGCCTCTCGTGAGACTTCCGTCGAACTTCCGCACACCTGGGGAGGCAAACAACTCCGACTTCGAGTTCCGTTGCTCTTCCGGTTGACAGCCCGTTGCCAGGTTTCGACGGAAATGGCCAATATGGGGGAGATTTCGCTCTATCGAAGAGAACTGTGCAGGTGGCTAGCGCAGCGGAATCGGCTGCCTGGGTGTACGGCGGCGGTCAGTCTCTCACTCTCTCCGAGTTGGACTGCGCGTTTGGTTAACAAGGGCATGGTGTGTTGGATATGTGACGGAGGGAACAGCGCGCGGATGGCACAATCAAAAAGACCCAAGCCGGTGGCATGACCGCCACGAATCCTTTTTAAAATGCCGGTGGCCCGAGGCCCTCTCTCCTTCAGCTCGGTTGTCGCGAAGGCCTTCGGCACCTTTCACCGGGTGGTAGCGGACGAACCAGGTTTGACCTCCACGCTGTGACCACAGTAAGGTGAAACAATGAAACTGATGTTCGCCAGATAGAGACGGAGGGAACGGAGTTTGCCGATGATGTGTGTGTCAAGGACCCCAGCACGGATCTGTCCGGGCGTGCTGGGTAACTGGTGCCCGACTGCGGCCTCGCGGAACCTCGTTCGAGCGTCCGCCCCGCTATTCATGCCGACATCTTAGTTGGACGTCTCACTTGCACTTGTTGCGCAGTTCGTTGGGGGCGCCCGATGGCGGCGTACTCCAGGAATTGTCGATGCAGGGAATCGCGCTCAGATACTCATAGATGGCGGTGATATCGTTGTCCGTCATGTCCTGAAAGTCGGGCCACGGCATCACCTGGAGAACGGCTCCATTGACGGGAGGCGGAATGCAGTTTGGCGGGTAGGGAGTTCCGCCCGGCCCGCTCGTAGGAGATGTGCAGGTCGGATGGATGTGGTCCAGGTCAGCACCACTTCGCAGAATATCCATGAACTGAGCTAACGTGTGGCCACCCTCCGGCAGCCCGTTCTTGTCCGGCGTCAAGTTGCGCGAGACGATGACGGGGCCGACATAATTGCCATAGGCGGTACCCGGCGGAATATTAAATGGTAGCGCGGTGCCGAAAGGCGCTCCTCCTGCCAGGTATTGGCTTGGATCCGTTTGTTTGGGCCCCTGGTTCAGAAAGTATGGGTTGTGCGCGTTCAGAAAATTGAAGTTCGGCGGCCCGCCGGAAGTGTGACAGAAGTTGCAGTCATTCGCTCCGTTGACCAGATAACTGCCCAGGCCCACAAGAGCGACCTGCGCGGGGCTCTTCCCCTTCAAATTGAGTGGGACCGGCGCAATCGCGAACCCTTGTTGAATCCGGGAAAGGCCGTCATCCCAATTCTGTGCCTGTCCACGCGGCGACAAGAGCAGCATTCCCGTGAGACCGACGAGGGCCAGACCCATCCCGGCACCAGCCGTTTTGACAAAACTCGATAGTTTCATGCTTTCTCCTCCATGGAATGGCATCTTGGTGGAACGGGGTGGCGCTCGTCCATGCCCGCGAGGTGATTTGCGAGTGCATTGTTGGGTCATCGAGTAACAGCTTGATTCAAAACATCATTTTTGACTACCTCATCTGGCGTGGTGACGCCCATAATGGAAGACGCGAATGGTCTGTTACCACTTCGGCCCCTTTGAACTCGACGTTGAGAAGGGGGAGTTGCGCAAGCACGGCCTCCGGATTCGGATCCAGAATCAGCCATTTCAGGTGCTTCGAACTCTCATGGAACGGGCGGATCAGGTAGTCTGCCGGGACGATCTTCGTCAGGCGGTTTGGGCCGACCAGACGTTTGGCGATTTCGAGCACGGCCTCAACGCCGCCATGAACAAGCTCCGGCGGGCGCTGGGGGATTCAGCCGAGAACCCGCGCTACATCGAAACTGTCGCGGGTCGCGGATACCGGTTCATAGGCACCGTGAAGAATCCACAGACGCCGATATCGAGTCCCTCCGGGATGACGGCAGCTTTGGACGGCCTGCCGGTAGCCACCACACCGCGGAGAATGCTGTCGCGCCTGACGGCTTGGATTGCACTCGCCGCCGGAGCCACTGCCTTCGGAACATGGGGCCTGATGGCGCTCCTGACCGCCAGGCACAGCGAGATCACCCGGCCGGTTGTGCAGTTCATTTTTTCTCCCCCGCCCGGGACGGTATTTGCGCCGCCGATCTCCCGCCAGCCTTTTGCCATCTCACCGGATGGAATGCGGCTGGCTTTCACGGCCACCGGGCCTCACGGCTCCAGTGTGTGGGTACGCGAGCTCGCATCGCTCGACATGCACGCCGTGCCCGGAACCGACGGGGCTTGGGCGGTTTTCTGGTCGCCAGATAGCCGCTCCATCTTCTACTCGGTGAAGCGGATACTCAAGCAGGCGAATTTGCAGTCCGGCTCCACGCGTTCGGTAGCCACTCTTCCGTACCTGGTCAGTTCCGGAGGCTGGCGCTCGAACGGGGACCTCGTGGTCTATCTGGGACACCTGAATGCATGGGAGCTAGACGTTGAAAATGGCTCCCTGCGGCGGTTGCCGAGCGGGGATCTGCGCCTGCCGCAATTTCTACCGCACAGTGATCGCGTGCTTCATGTGGTTGACGATCCGGCTTCCGGCCGGTGGCGCGCCCAAGTGACGGACTATGCCAGCGGCAAATCAACCACTTTGATGGAAACGGATTCGAGGGTTCAATACGCGCCCCCGCTGCGCCGGGGCGAGCCCGGAAAGTTGCTCTATCTTCGCGGAGGAAGTCTTCTGGTTCAACCGTTCGACGTAGAGAAGCTGCACCCCGTGGGCGAGCCGTTTCCGATTTTGCAGAACGTAATTTACTTCGGACCGGGTGCTTCGGCGTGCTATTCGGTTTCCGATAACGGCGTCCTGGTATACCAAGCCGGTTGGCCGCTTTCGGAATTGAAGTGGTACGACCGCACGGGGCACGCGGTGGGCACCGTCGGCCAGCCGGCTCCCTATGTCGGCGCCGTGCGAATTTCGCCCGACGGGCGGCAGGTAGCGGCGACAATCTGGACCGCGGAGACTGGCAGGCCAGACATTTGGATATTCGCAGCAGACGGCCGCGAGAGCCGGCGGCTGACTTACCCTCCGGGAGCTCATTCCCGGCCAGTGTGGTCGCCCAACGGAGACCGACTGGCCTTTGGCGGCAGCCGAACTGGGCCGCCGAAACTGGCATTTTTAGAAAACGCCGAGGCCGGCAAGGAGCAGCCGCTTCTTAACGAGATGTCCCTGGGTCAGGCAGCGCGGTTGAGTCAGATCGAGTTGCCCACCGATTGGTCTCCGGACGGCCGCTTCATCGCGTTCGATACCGGGCTTGGGGAAGAGGAGCAGGAGATGTGGCTGGCGGACACCGCACACGGCAGTATAGCGCCAGTTTTGCACGGCGAGTCCGCCCAGTGGGGCTCTGTTTTTTCACTCGACGGCAGGTCGATCGCTTTCATTTCCATGGAATCGGGCCGGCCGGAAGTTTATGTCCAGGCATTCGATTCCAAGCCCTCGCCACGGCTGGTTGGTAAGAAGCGGCAGGTGTCCAGGGAGGGCGCCTGGATCGTGCGGTGGCGTCCGGATGGCCGCGAGATCTTTTATGTCGGCATCGACAATTGGCTTCATGCGGCGCCTGTCGAGGCGAATTTGCAGGTTGGCGATCCCATGCCCCTGTTTCGGATCGAGGGAAACACACAATACGGTACCACCAGCGACTTCCAGTTCGACGCAACCCGGGATGGTCAGAGGTTCATCATGAGCACTACCGGTTCAGTCGCGCCTCCCCCCTTTACGGTCATCCAGAACTGGCAGGAAAAATTCCGCCGCTAACCATTACTCGCGTTGGATTTGCGAACGTTAGAAATAAACACCGCGCACTCACCGGGCCTTCCTGGCTGGATACGGATTGCTTCGAGATCGTCGCGAAGTTCCCAATGTTGCCTGCTGCATCCACGGCGATGGCCGATTGCGTTCCCATAGCCGGCAGGACGTTCGAATAGATGACGTTTCCTGTGGGATCCAACTTAGCGATGCCGGAGTTGCCGAGCACGTATGCATTCCCGGACGAATCCGTGGCCACGAGGAATGCGGAAATAGGGGTCTGGTAAACCAGATGAGCTGCCTGCAGGCTGAAGGCTAGGAAGACGAAAGATGCGATGCGGATAGTCATGCGAAAGTCACCGCAATCTCTTTAGCAAGTCAACGACCGCGTGTGCCCACTTGTTTTCAATAAGCGATTGGTTGATAACGTGGCGGAATGCCACAGGAGCAGCCCAGACAAGCCTTGACGCTTACTCCATTCTCAGTGCGATTATCCGGTCCACGGTAGCTGCGCGGTGCGACGGAATGTAACTGGCCGCGGCCGCAGCCCCAAGCAGAAGCGGTGGTTCTGTTGCAAACGCGGGTGCGGCGGATTTGGTAGGGTGTATCGTGACCCGAAAACGGCCAGCGCTCTTTCGCGGGCGACACTTCGAAGATGTGATC
>Ga0302326_10009664_pt1 | contig 20988 bp, 6 predicted proteins | sample Palsa_T0_3_FD_202264 | JGI IMG/M metagenome (GOLD analysis project Ga0302326, IMG submission 202264) | Peat permafrost microbial communities from Stordalen Mire near Abisko, Sweden - Palsa_T0_3 | ecosystem: Environmental > Terrestrial > Soil > Palsa > Peat permafrost | place: Sweden: Abisko... | reverse complement strand
CCGGCCGAGGGGATCGTATAGGGTATAGCTATAGTTGCCATCATGTGTCTGCTGGGCATTCTGGCTGACCACCAACCGTCCCAGGACGTCATACCAGAAGTCCGAAATGCCTGCATCCGGGCTCTGCTGGGCAATCACCGCATTCAGACTGTTATATCTGTAATTGGTGGTTAGCACATGAGATGGCACAACGACCGTGCCGGCAATCTTCGCCGATTCCACAGATCCGACGAACGAAGAACTGAAGTTCGGCCGGGCCCCGGCAGGCGGAACGGTCTTCACCAGGTTACCCGCCTCGTCATAATAATACAGGGTATAGTGATATTCCGAGTTGGTATATTGGACGGTGAACGTCTCGGTACTTTGTACGTTAAGGCATTTGCTGTTATAACCGGAGGCGAAATTGGCTTGCACCTGGGCCTGCCGTTGCTGGTAGATGTTTTGCGCGATGGCCACCGCCATATTGTATACCTTGGCGCATGGGCTGTCGATCTCAAGAATGCCCGTAGTATCAGTCAGCGGCAGGGTGCTGGCGCACACGACATTTTGTGTGGCGCTGCCGTTACTGGCATAGTTGGCCAGGTTACAACTGGCCGCCGCCGTCGCACTCGCATAATCGGTCCAGTTGAGTTGCAGCCCGGTTTGATAGTTCACATATTGTGCAAAGGCGACATTGTAACCGATCTGGGCCGGGGTCAGGTTGGTTGACCCGAGGATCGGCGCCGCACCACAAGGCTGGCTGGCGAAATATGTCTTATAGCTGGCTGTCAACGCACTCAGCCGGGCGCAGGTGAGACAGCCTGCCCCGCCGGAATAGTTACAATCAAGGAACAGCGGACGATGCTGCACTGAGGGGAGCGCGAGATAATAAGAGGTATCGCAGGTGGCATACTGACAGACACTGATACACGTATCGTTCCCTACCGCCTGCGGTTGCGAGCCCTTGATCGCCAAATCCTGTTCACCGCAATTCAGCGATAGGACGGTCCCTGTACAGGGGCTCGGGGCAGTACTCAGATATTTGTAAGTAACCGTATCGTAACCACAATAGATCAACGGCAGGGAAGCGCATTCCTGCAACCCGTTGAAGACAACCTGCGTCAGTGTGTCGTGATAGGTATTGTTCAGGTACACGTTGAGAGACGATAGCAGGGCTGGGTTATAACCCGCCGCAGTCGCGGCGGCGCTGATCTTCGCAAATTGCTTGCACGAACATGTGTCGATACCGGTCATAACCTCAGTGGTCAGTGCAGGGTTGGCGCCATAAGGTTTAGGCCAGCTGATGACAAAAGGATTGCAGAACTGATTCGTGGTATCGATGCCATAGCTGTTCAGTATGGGATTGATCACCGCTTCAAAGGACCGTGGCGTACCGTCGTTGGGCCAGGTAGGTGCGACATTGGATGACCCATAAGGATTGGACTGATCCTGCCCTTTTTCACATACAGCTTCCATACCGCTGGTGATGGCTTGCAGGATGGCCGTCTTATTGGCATTGCCGGCCAGCGTCGGACAATTGGAGAGCGCGTCTATCCAGGTGGCAATATAACTGCCGCAGCGGCTCGTGTCGGTTGAGGCGATACTATCCGTCATATTGACCGCAGGCGCGGCCCCGGCTGGCGTGGTGGTAAATCCGTTCCATCCATATTGTGACGCTACCTCCGTCGTCGTCACCGGGAACCGTAGGGTGAACCCCTGCGCGACCAGATTGTCATCATCGGTATTAGGGCTATTGGCCTTGATATAGGCCGTGACCAACGAATCGCGCAGCGCAGTGTATAAACCTTGATAGGCCTGCCATACCTGGTTCATCTGGGTCGTTGTAAGACTGCTATAGGGCGGCTGCAACGGTACGGCGCTGGCGCAGCTTGTCTGTGAAGCCACGGTGGAATTGAGTGCGCAGATCACACTGGTATAGGCCATCTGCCAGAGGCTCTGCTTGTTGTAATAACTGGCTGTCGTCTCATACTTTGTCATCGTCGCCTTGGCAGCGGGGTTGACAGTAAAGAACGGATCATCATTCTCGGTGTTACCTGTGGTGGTAGTATAGCTGTTGCCGTAAGCGAAGGAAAAGCTGGATACCGTATCGAAATTGGAGATCCAGTCATAGGAAGAGGCCAGATAAGTTTGCGCAAAAACCAACTGAGCATATTCCGGATGATGTGGAAGCAGCGAACTCGCCCAGGATGGGGCAAAGAGACTGGTAAACGTGGCGGGGGTCAGGCCGCTAAGTAACACCCCATTCGGCTCAATGGACTGATCAATATTCCCGGCGGCATCGTAATAATAGCCTGTCGTCTGAGTGCTGGTCCAGGGATATTCGTAAAAAGGCTGCCCTGCGCCATCGGCGGTAGAAAAAATATTGTACTTATTGAACATCGTCCCCGGCGTAGGTACGGTGGTCGGATTCTGCGCATACTGGCCGGAATAGGGCATCATATCGGACAGCATCAACTGCTGTAGCGTGGCCAGCTGATGTGAGTTACCCATACATAGATTGGCGCAGTTGGCCGAGTCGGCCGAATACACGGCATGAATGGCGGCGTCGGTAGGCTGGTTGGTGCTGCTGAGCGTCAGCAGGTAATTCGCCTTGAAGGTCGCATAGACACCCAGCGAAGTCAGGCAGGATTGACAAGGCGTAGTAGTCGCCGTCGAATTGCAATTGGAGGTCGGCAGCAGGGCCTGGTATACCGAGTCGATGAGCTGTGTCAAAGAGTCGCAGGTACCTGCCACCTGGTTCTCGCTCTGGAAGGTCTGCGCCGAAGCAGGATCGACCGTCAGCGTCTTGCGAACGGAGTAAGATCCCGGGAGCAGTGTCTCGGTAAAGGTGACCGTATTGTTTGATGGGATAATGGTCGTCCCTGCTGCCGGGATGAACGCGGTCAGCGGACCACCGCAAGCGTTGCCCTGTTGCAGCATCGAGCTGGTATAGTTCAGGATGATCGGCGCCTGGACGCCCGACTCATCGGTGATGGCAATCTGCAAATCGTACATGCAGTCATAACAGACGGCAGCTTTGTTGCACTGGCTGACTGAATCCTGCATCGCGGCCAGTGAATAGTTAAAAGTATAGGGCATTGTCGCCGGCACTAACAGCGTATTGGTTGATACGATACTGTTACCCCGAACTGCATTGGAATTCCCGTTCAACAGGTTCCGGGTGATCGAAGTGCCGGCCTGACCCGGGTACTGCCCGCCGGTAAGGTTTAGCGCGGTTATGCCCGGAGAGTTCCCACCTGCCAGCGCAGTGGCGATGGTGCGGCCATGCATGTCGACATAGCTCACGCTCATCTGCCCATTGGCATCCTGTACCATGTTCTTAAAATAATGGGAGAAATCGCCCGCCTCTGTCCCGAAAAGCCCGTCCAGCTCTTCCTGAGATGCATTGCCATAATAATACTGCGTCTCATGGCCGCTGCCCATGGTAAGGGCCTGCCCCACTCCGCTCTGCGTCATCACCCGGCCCGTCGCGTCGGGCGTATACCGTGTGGCTGTATACGGATAGCCGACAGCATCCGGAATATTCTGATTGGCGTTTTGCGCGATCTCGGGATTGTCCGCACTATAATACAGTGCGGCCCCGCTAACCGTTTGCATGGACGGTATTGCAGCACTGGTTTCACCCGAAGGCTGCAAATCGAAGGAGACAGCAGGATCGGTATTGGCCGCCTGACCGTTGAACAGGTTAAGGTTTTGGGTATAGGCGACGATCGAATTGATACCCGGCGCCGGCAGTACCTGGATCGCCGGCCTTCCCTGGCCGTCATAAAATGTTTCCGCCGACAGCGTCGTATTGGTCGTATTATCCTTGGTGACGGTCTGCCGCTGACGCAATGAACCATCATAATATTGCATGACCACCTTGCGTTTGCCCTCTTCCGCATAGCTCGTCGTCACCTGCCAGTTCAAATTGTTGTTATGACCGCTAAAGGGAAAAGAGTCCACGGCGCTCCACGGACCATAGGTAAGCGTTCCCGTGCTCAGAATGTTGATCTCCCTCAGCCGGCAGAATAACTGGCCTACGCCATCATAATATAACGGGATATTGTACCCTGTGGCGCTTACTGGCAGGTCCAGGCGAGAGCAGTTGTTCTGGAACAATAAGTTATAGCTGCTGTAATAAGATCGCATCTCATTTTCCACCCAGCTCCATTCGAGCTCTACCCCATTGTTGCCACCGCCGGTAGGAAGGGTCCAGGACATCGGCAGCTCGTCAGGAGTGGGCGAAGCCGGCGGTGTAGTGAAGGTCAGCGTAGGCGTCAAACTGTTGACTGTCGAGAGTTGAAACGTTTGGGCAGCCATCATTTCATTTTGCAGGGTCAATAACTGCAGCGTTTGGACGCCATTGCTCAGCGTGGGAGCGGTGATACCGTTGATGGTGACGCTGACATACTTGGCCTGATTGAAACTGATATAGTTTTTGGGGTTATAAGATACTCCACCCTGTGTATTGTAGGTAATACTGAGCGTCTGCGAGAAGGTAGCGGTAGAGCTGGCCGAAGCGCCATAAGAGATGCTCAAATTAACCGACGCCGTAAAATTGGCCGGGAGATAAGCTGAGCTTTGTTCATTCAGGATCAGGCTGATGGTATTCCTGATCGACACGGACTGCTCTCCGGCAGAGACGTAGGTCAGCGGCAGGCTGGCGCCAACCGCAATGCTGGTACCCGACAAGACGCTATAGGTGTGTTGGTATACCGCCCCCATCTGTTGTGCCCGCAGCGGGGCCACCGCCTGCAATAAAAGGACGATGAAGGCTAAGAAAAGGTTTTTGGACGCGAATGTCATTCGATACATATTTAGCGCTTGTTAAAATTGTCGGGACAAGACAAAATCGGCATAAGTACCGACAGGGTGATAGTTCCCCCGGCCCTCCGCTATCAGTCTGTCGCTGATACGCACGGGCAACCCGTCGGTTTGTTCGTGGGTGATCTTCCGGTATCGGAATACCACCACCTGCTCTTTAAGCAGGTAAAAACTGCTGTCATGAACGGAGACGGTCTTGCCGGCCCATTCAGCACGGCCCGAAACCTTCCGGTAGACCGAGTCGCTTACGGACAAAAGGCTCCTCTTAGTCGTAATGACCTCCGCAGGCTGCTTCGTCGCCGCATGATAACGTATCGTAATCTCCTCCCGCGGCAGCTGCGTATGGTAAAGCAGCGCACGGCTCTTAAGCTCGATGGCCGCTGTGTCCTTCACCGGAGGAGGTTCAGTGGCAGTATACCTCGCCGCCAGCAGGTCGACAGAGGAATCTTGCATTTGCATGCCCATGGTTTCCTTCAGCCGTGCCGCTATGCTTTGGTGGTTGGCCATGAGGATCATGCGCTTCGTTGCCTTGTTCACCAGCAGAAGCAGGCTGTCGTTTGCCAACTGTTCCACACCGCCCATAGCGATATAGGAACCTTCCCGACTAAGATAAAAGCCTATTTTTTGATCACCGGTATCGTTCCCCGACAGGACTATATTGGAGGAATTGCGAACGTCCAGGTCAAGTTGAATGGGCAATTGCTTATAGTCATTGCAAACCTGCAGGAACCGGCGCATGATAGCCACGCTGTCGGCCTGAGCATTAGCTCTCCCGGCTGCAGCGAGTGCCAGCGCAAGAAGTAAAGTGCTGTAAAATGTCTTATGCATGCTATTGGACATTGGTGATGTTTTTCTGTTTAGCGCTTCGGGTCTCCTTGATCATCTGGATGCCCCTTGACGTCTCTGCCTTTGTTCGAACAGGCGTCCCTTCCTCATCGTACTCATAGAAGGTAGCATAATTGTTCGCGTCTAATTCCGACACCAGGCGCAAGCTGACGGGATCGTAAACATAGGATACCATTTCCCCATTGAAAGGAAGGATGCGGATATCATCAAAATACACCTTCTGCGATCCGTCATCGCCCAGGATGAGCTTTGCGGAGGTCGCATCGGAAGGCACCGTAAAGGAAGTATCGATCCGCTGCCAGCCTTCGATGATCGGGCCCGAAGGATGCATGGTCACAGCTGGCAAAATAGAACTACCCGGGAATTGGAAACCGATATGTTCGTTCGTAAACGTCGTCTGATTGCAGGGTGTTGCCGTACAGGTTTCGTGCACCCACGCGCTGACATCCACCTTAGCGCCGGGTACCAGTGCGAATCCGGGATTCATCATGCTGTCCGTCGCGGGAAGGGGCCTGTTGAAAATACAGTTAAGCGTAACGCTGGAGCTGAGGTAATCGGTAATGGATGGGTTACCTGAAATCGAAACGCTATACGTATTCGTAGACGATATGACCGCCACGCTCGACGATGTCACCGTAGTGAAATTATCACTGATAGAGAGGCTCAGTAGATAGATCCCCGGGCATAAACTGACTGTCAGCGAATTTTGCCCGTTGTTGCCCGGGTTAGCGGTCGAACTTCCCCAGGAATTGTTGCTCAGATCGGAAATATTGAATGACAGCACTGAATTATCAGTAGTCGTACCGTTATTACCGTTGTTGGAGGCATTCACCGAGAATATGTAGGTGGTTTTCTGCAAGATCTGTATATAATAGGATACCGCATAGCTAAAGCTGTGACTCCAGTCTTTGTTGCTTCCACTAATGACGCTGTTGTTGCCGGATGCTATCGTCCCCGAAGAATAACCGCCGTCAGTAAAGGTCCCCTGGTTGGTTACATACGTGAGATTCGCCGATGTAGTGTTGGCAATCCCTGCAAACTGGGGATTTACAGTTATGGACGTGATATTCCCGCCCGGTTGATTCAAGACCCCTGTCGTATCCAACGGCATGTGAAAGCCATACGTATTAAGCGGGGCTGCCATCACTGCCAATGCTCCTGTCGCCTGGGTGTTCGGCGATACTTGCAGCGCAAAACTGCCTGTATGAGCACCGAAGCCAAGCGAGTCCGCCGGATTGACAATGCTGCCATAACTGCTCAGATCGATATACCGCCTGCTGCACGTCAACGCTGTCGATGGATCGATGGTAGCAGCGTAGGCGTAATCCTCGAACCCTTCATACATAGCCTGTCCCTGACTGGCATCCTGCACCACCGCCACCGGCAGCTCCTTGCCATAACCATACTGAGCCGCCGTATAGATGTTCAACGCATTTTTTGTCTCCAGCTCCAAGCCCTTCGCACTGTATAGCGTGGTGCGTATGCTCTCCAGCCACCGGCTGTTCGTCGTATTGGGCGCCAGGTAGTTCGACGAGTTAAAACTCCAATATGGCGCAAAGTTCGCGAGGAACCCATTCTGCGGCAGGTTCGTCGCCACGGATATATTCGAGTCATTCCGGCTGCCGTAAAATACCAGGTTGCGGAACGGCCGAAAATTTCCCAGCAAGCCCCTTCTATAGGGATTGACAGGCCCCAGCAACGTTCCATTGCATTGCTGCACCAGTACCGACGTACAAGCCGACTGGTTGTTCACCAGCGTATAGGTGGGGAAGGCATCCACGTCGTTCTGCCACTTTTCGTTGTAGTCGCCGGCAGTGGTATTGATCACATTACTCGTGGAGTCGAGCAGCAGCACCTGGTTACTGCCGCTGGTACGGATGGGGCTTCCAAGACTGACCACCGTGGCCGCTTTTTCGTCTAGCATGTTCCGGCGCCCGCTCCTCACGACCCGCAAGCCCGTGACATTGGTGTTGGTATAAGGATTTCCTGCACTGTCGATAAAAATGAAACTCGGGGTGCTTACCGGGAAAGGTGGGTTGTTTTTATTGAGGTCCAATACCCACAGCTCACTCACCGCGGGTGAAGCCGGCGGGCAGGTAGGACTTACCTGGCTGGGGCTCGTGATGAGCAGCTCGTCGCCGCTCACCAGTTGCGAAACGTTGAAAGTACTGCCGACGAGCAAGCCATTAGTGAAATTCAGTGGTACGCTCGTACTGCTATAGCGTACTTCCGTATTCTCATAGGCAGGACCCATGCCGTCATAGGCCCACCACGCCGGGTACGTGGTGGAATACACGGGCTGATTGAATTCGTTATTGGTCCGCGTGACGACGACCTGGCCGGTCTGCGCGTCATAGACCAGGTTTTTGGTAGAAACCATGCTACCCTTGTCATAGACCACGACGCTGTCAAGCACCGCCCGGTAACTGATGTATTTGGTCGTCGTGACCGCCTGGTAGTTGTTCTCGGAGTTGCCGACAACAGGCCAGATAAAAGGCAGCCATACAGGAAAAATGACAGGAAAGAGGTCCAGTTGCCCCTGGATCTCCAGGCTGTTACTCTGTACGTTGAACTGCCGGGTGTCGGTCATCAACTCGATGTCGATACCCAGATTGCCCTGACTGATAACCCCCCCCTGGGCGGAAGACACGAAATTAAAGGTCTCGTTAAGCCCGTTGACGCCCGTATTCCGGTAAAAGTTTTGCGTGTAGTTGACGATCAGCGTCGTGTCGTTGTCGGCATAGGAGGTCTGCGATTTCTCCTTTCCGTGCATATCGTTCACCGCCACCAGGAAACCCTGGGACAAGGCCCGGCTGTCGAACGCATATTTGTAAAAGAAATTGGTGGTCGAAGCGTCGTGCGCCTCCAGATCGGTAGAAGGGTCGAGTCCGGTATTGCTATAATACGTCGGATAGTCCTTGGCGGTATAAAATTGCGTCACCTGCCGCCCGATACCCGATCGGGATTTCTGGCCCGGCGGCGCAGGTGCACTGGAGAGAGACCGCACCGTCACCTGGCTATAGCCGACCATAGGCGCTGGGAAAAAGGCCTCCGTTACCGGCATCTCGATAGCTCCATAAGATGTCGGGCCCAGCGGCAGTTTATTCTCTACCTGTACACTTGTCTGAAAGGGGTTCTCGTCGCCGCCTATGCCGGGTTCATAGGAAGCCACGCCGCTGCTGATAACCCGGGTATTGCCATTGAACACTTCGGTGGTCGTATAGTCATAGGTCTGCTTATAATACGATGTGAACTGGCCTGTCATTTGTTGCCAGTTGTCTTTCAACATGATCGATTTCACCCGCTGACCACCTCCATATTTGAAGCCGTCGGGATCGTTCAACCGCGCAAAGCACTGGCCGAGGACGACGGTCTGGGCCATCCCCTGGCTCCGCAGATAAGTCACGGGATTGCCGAAGGCATTTTTCAGGTTGTCCAGCATCCCGACCAAGGCATCGGCCACCTGTTCCAACCCGCTGCCTTGCGAGACATCATAACCGGGATAAGCCTCCGCAGGTAATTGCTCTTTGAGGTACTCGACGGCACTCAGCGAGAGCGGCGAGACCCCATTGACTTCTGTAAGCTTGATCCAGATGATATTGGAGCTATAGACCCCATAACTGTCGATCATCGCATAGGAGGTCACCTGCTCATTGCCGGCAGGCATATTGACGTCCATTCGCACAGCGATCTGGCTGACACCCTGTAGATATTGCACCAGCACATCATTGGCGGTGACACAGGGTGAAGGCACATTTACAAAGAGATAGTTATCTTCTACGATACCTCCGGACCACGAAATATCAAACAGCCGGTTGGAGTAGGCACTTGGGGAATTGCCGAACCCGGCGATGGTCATCATGTCCATTGCCCGTGCATTTTGTACATAGGCATAATCGTCTCCCTCATAGCCGACCTCGATCTCGCCTCCCGAGGGCAAAAGAACCCGTTTCAGTGACCAGGCGCCTGCATTGGCATCCAGGCTGGGTTTGGGCGATTGGGTCTGTCCCGACTGGTTCTGGGGTGTATAAGGGAAAACACTGTTCAAAACGCCGCCGGGGTTCATAGACGTAGGCTTATAGGTACCCCACCGGTCAGTCGCATTATAAGCATAGGCCGGGTTGCCATTCCCCAGGCTGTCAACGTAGGAGAAGGCATATTTGTCTTTGTTGAGCCGGCTCTGGCCGTTGAATGTAAAGTAAATACTGTCCAGCGTCAGCTTGCCTCCATTGTTGATATTGTCCCTGGTACCCGGGCACAACGTATAGCTATAGGAGAAATGAACCGTTTTGATGGGCCTGGCGCCGGCAAGCCCATGCTGCTTCAAATCGCTTTTGCTGTACAAATCGATTTCCTGTAATGCCTTCGACGAGACATCCGTTGCATTGATCCCGCCATTTTCATTTACTACGCCTTTGCCGTCGTTGCGGTTCTCCAGCACAAAAATGGCGATCATGGTCTTGGACTCGATGGATTGAAGGTACCAGGACTCCCGCTGGCCGTAGGTGATCAGACCTTTGTCATCCTTGACCTGCGATCGTGTGCCGGGGTTGAAGTTGGCAATGTATGACCCCGCAGGCGTTCGCCAGTTGTGTAATAAAGGGTTGCCGCTGCCATCGACCATTTCGGAATAGTTGAATTTTACCGCCTGGCCAAGATCATCATCCGTGATCCCGTCTCCGGTGACATCCACATAATCCGGTGAGAGCAGCCCCGTCAGCAGAAAGGAGTGCGCATAGGGCGGCGTCTGGGAGACCTGCAGATAGCCATCGCGGCTGCCTGTACTGACCGGCAAGCCGGCGGGGGTGGGCTCCGTATTGTTATAAGCAATCGTATCGCTTTGGTCCGGAGTGCTTAATGTCGACTGGCCGACCGTAAACGTAAAGTCCTTCTGGATCACGTTGTATACCGGGAGTCCATAGATATAACGTTTGCCGCTCGACTCTGTGACATTGATCTGCGAGATATGATGTGCCAGCCGGTAACCTGCCGTTCGCGATTGAGTGGTATACATCAGCGTGTCGGTAGTGGGATCCAATATAGTCGTGCTGCTATAGCTGCGGATCGATTTGTCCAGGCCGATCAGTGCCGCGTCTCCCGCCGTAAAAAAGTCGATCACCTGGTCGCGCTTTTGCCGCGTAGTTGGCCCTGCTGTAGTGGCAGCATTAACGGTAGAGGTGTAGACGGCGCCAGTCGAGAATCTGTCCAGCTTCGGTTCGATATTCGGATTGTGCGGATCGCCCGATAACTCGAACCGAACGAGGTCGGTCCCGCCGATACGCGTAAAAGCATTATTGTCCAGGGCACTGACCTCGCCCGGATTACGGAACAGGACGTTCTCCCAGCTGCCATTGGTCGTCGGGCCGCCGAAGGGTATGGCCTGGTGCAGTTTGTTGCCCGCCGTCCATTCACCCGTGGTGGTTGGCGTTTTCACCAGGTTGACATTGGCCCCATAATGACCGGGAATCCCGATATCGACGCCAATGCCGAAATCATTGTCCGAAGAACCGGTGCTGTTGTCCCGTACGAAGCCAAGATCGGAACGATAGGGCCGTACACTGCCGCCCGTCCCCTCACCCTGGATGGTGAAGATATCGTAAGTGTATTGAGGCGCACTGATAATGGGTGTATTAGGCGTAACCTCGCGGTCATTGAACCGCGCGAAGTCTGTCACAGCGTTGGGGTTCCCCACCGCATTTTCGTAATAGAGATAACCAACCATCGGTTTGATTTGGACAACTTTCGACGGGTCGATGGCTGAGCTCTGTTCATAGGCTTCAATTTCAGCTGAAGCGTAAGCCCCCCACAAAGCACCGCCCAGTTGAAAATGCCCTGTATAGGCTGAATTCACCATCGGCATCCTGATCGTTGGATAATAACTTGGGCGGGCAAAGTTGATACTGGTAGAGAACAGATTCTCACCCACGTTGCTACTATGGGTGTAGTGGTGATAATTATATTGCGCATCGAAAAAACATTCCTCCGTCGTTTTGACGGCGCTGACCTGCTCGCTGATCTGCAAGGCTTTGATGCCCGTGCGCGAATTATAACTGGTGGAAAGACTTGGCCCGAACGAGATCAGTCGGTCATTGTTGAAATTGCCGGCCGTTAAGGAGACGCTGGGAGAAAGCGTCAGCCCATTGCGCGAGCTGAGGTCGGCGCCAATAGAGGCCCCGAGGCTCAGGCTATTTTTTTCCGATAGCACTTTATCCGCCACCTTAAAGTTGACCCCTCCCTTGACGCCGAGATCGAGCGCCGCGCCCAGGTAGTTGTTCAGGGAGACACCCAGCGTAAGCCCGGCAGTAAGCCCCAGCAGCTTGAGCCCCGCGTATTCGAAGTCCGCGCCGCCGCTGACGCCGTACGTAATATTAGGCTTTACGGCTTGTGTGTCGATCAGCGTTTCCTGCCCATTGAAGTCATCGGGAACGCCCCGCATATTGCGGGTGATGTCTCCCGGGTTGATGTTCCAACCCAACCCTACCCAGCTGGCATCCTGCTCCATACCAATCTCACCACTGTAGTAAAGGTTCACCGGGTAGCCGCCCACGTCCAACAGTGGAATATTGTAACTGAAATTCCCGCTGAAGAGATTCACCATATTGTTCACGTTCACCGATTTGAAGGAGGTCATCTCCGGTTGGTTCGGGCCGCCTATACTGGCCCGGCGGAGCCGGCCAGGACGTCGAATGCCTGCAGCCCTCACCGGCGTCGAAGCCGCAGCCCTCACCGACCTCGAAATGGGCAATCCCTCGCCCGCCGGGGCCTCGAGCACTGGCCATTCCCGCATTCCGTGTGTCTCTGCCGGCTTTATGGTCACTCTCCCCGATCCGGCCCGGGCCGACATCGTAAAGGAAAATTCGAATACCAGCAACAACAGCCAGGCGACAGTTTTTCGATAGCGGGTAGCTAAAAGATGGATCATAATTATAATTCGTTGTTATACTATTTTTTTAAGATAAAACTGGCACTGTATACATTCTTCCGACTATCAATCACCCGCACGAGGTAGACTTTTCCCTTCTGAAAAGCCTTATTCAGGGGATAAGCCAAAAAATTATCTCCATAGCCGATCGTTTGCGGTACGGCCGTTACCAACTTGCCATCCGTGGAATAAAACCTGACTGTATCGGCATGGTCCCGGTCGAAAGAATAATATTTAATCCCGATGGTATCGCTGGCCAGCATCTGCACCCCGCTGCCCCTTTCATTGCTCCTGCGCAACGGGATATAGTTGCCTCCCGGCACGATGATGACGGATGGCTTGGGTGTGGCCAGCCGGAAGGTCCAGACATCGCTTTGCGTGATAAACTCGCCATTATTGAGGACAAGTACCCGCCATGCATACACGCGACCTGTATCCAGTGCCTGGGCGGAAGCCGGGTATAAGTTGACAGGATCCTGCAAATGGCTGATGTTATAGATCGGAATATTCTGCTGGATCGCCTGGTAAGCGCCCTGGTCCGGCAGCACTTCCACCAGGATCATGTCATAGGTCAGGTCGCCGAAAATGTTTACCGGGGTGGGCGGCAGCCAACTGAACTGCGGGTAGGCAGTCTGAACGACGGAAGTATCCGGCGGCGTGTTGAGTTGCGGCGGGCTCAACGGTTGAACCTCCACCGGAATGCAGTCTTCCACCAATGGCGAAGCGCTATGCAGGTTGGCATTCAGCTGGACTATATAACAGGCCTTGAAATCACCAGCCGGTAGAAACCCGTTGGGATCCCGATCGACAAACATCGGCGATAGATAATCGTACTGCACGGGCGCCACATCCTTTGCGGTGATCACGTTGGTGCCCTTGACCAGCACAAGAGGTCTCGTCGTTGCCGTCATCACCGGCTGCCCATTCCGCGCATCCTGCAGGATAAGTTGAATGGAAACAGTGCCCGAGCCGTTACTGCCATTGACAATGGCCATGTTCCACAGCTGATTTTTTTGCAGGACACCGACAGACGGCACTTGCAGCACCAGCGACACCTGTCCTTGCGCCATCACGCAGATAAACAGGCCAACTGTCAACATCAAAGAGAATTTTGTACGCATATCAAGTGTTTAAAATACCTTGGAATAGGTTAATCGCCCCAGATTGTTCGGCACCAACTGCTTGTTGTCCCCGGGGATAAATCCCTTATCCCCCATGAGCCTGAATTCTCCGATCTTCGGCACCCGGACCGCCGCATTCGCCCCATAACCCCATTGCCGGATGTCATAGACCGTCTGATCGTTGTATTTTATCCCGGCCCCCATCGACAGCCAGGAAAATACCCGGTAGTCGGCCTTCCCATCGGCCACATACAGGGTATAGGAGGAATTGGCAGCTATAGATCCCTGCAACTGCACCGTCAGCTTTCCAATGATCGCCGTCTGACACGCCAGAAAGTTCCGGGTATTGAAATAGATAAAACCACTGTCGGTAACTTTGTTATAGAACGCTGTATACATGAGCATGCTGATAAACGTAACATGCTCCACCTTATAGCTCTCGCTGGCGGTAGCGGTCATCATATAGAACAGGTTTTCCTGGTATTGGCTGGAGTTAAGCTTCATGACCTGAGAGCTGGGAAAATAGCCGAAGAAAAGGGTCGGCCAGTTCTTTAGCCGGAGCGTCGCCTGAATGCTTTCGAAGACTGCCGTGCTCTTATAGGCTGTGACCAGCAAAGGGTTCGTAAAGTCATTCGTCTTTATCGAGCCTGTCACCAGTAAGCGTTTCTGCAGAAAGGGTTGATCGACCCTTACCGACCAGGCGCTTTGCTCGGTACCGGTGGTGAACAGGCTAAAGGATTGGAAGTTGGCACCAAAACGGGAATAGGTGGCACTCAGCTGGGTCTGCGAAAAGGGTATGAACGATCTGATCTTTAACGAATACGCCTCGTTACTACGGTCGTTTAGCTTCAGCGTGGTACCGAGCAGGTCATGCGACTTCGAGCTGTCCAGGCTGTAGTAAGGCAGGGACGATTTCGCCGCTTCCGCTGTCAACATCGTGGTTTTACTGAGCTTATACGAACCCTCGACGGTGAAGCCCATGAGGCTATAGTTGGGTATCGCCGTCCCTTGCAGGGTGGTATTGTCATTGTATAGCTGCCGCTTGCCCGTATAGTAGGTAAAAATGATATTGTTGCCGTCCTTCTTTCCCCAGCCATATCGCATCAATGCAAGCCATTGTCCGCTAACCGTATTCTGTACGCTGTAATCGCGGAAACGATAGTCTACCGTGCCGGCGGCAACAGCCATATACGTGCCGGGATTGTATTCGGCCTGTATACCGTTAATGCTGACATTCTTTGCCGAAAGCTCGGAATAATTCAGCAGTGTACGCCCGATACCAAAGGACCTGACGGAGTAAAGGCTCTGGTAGCCCTTGGGCAGCGAACTGTCTGACACATGCTCGGCATCTAATTTTTCCTTTAACGCTCTTCCGCTGGTGATATTCGATATTTCGCTTTGTGCATCGCCGCCGTTTTTTTGTGACAAACTTTCCAGCCGCTGGTATTGCTTCTGCAAAGAGTCCAGCCGGTTGGCCAGGCTGTCCAGCCTCCGCTGAAGACTGTCATAGCGTCGCAAGTCAGTGGAATCAGGGGAGTGTATCCCCGATTTCCCGGAATCGGCTGATGAAGAACCGGCGCCATGTCTCGCAAGGCTATAATCTTTCGTGGGATTCCAATCTGTGAGGGACGGAGGGCCGCCGGCTACGGCTGGCCGCTGTGCGGTATCCCTACTCTTCAACCATAACAGTTCTTTCAGCGCAACAAGCCGCTGCTGACCTCCGGCCCCATTCAGGGTATTATCCAGGGCGTTAAATTCCTTCTGTGTCGCATTAAGCTCCCTTTCAGCTTTCAACAGCGAGTCCCTTGCCCCATACCGCGGCAGTAGCAGCGCCAATGCCTGACGCTTGACCTTGTTGTTGAACTGGCCGGCGTTGTATTGAAAGCTTACGTCGGTGATATCCCGGAATAGCGAACTGTTACTCCAGCGGGTAGTGAAAATGACCCTGAAAGGATATTCATTCTTGTAATCAAGATCGAGATAAGTTTGCAGCATCTGTTGATTGATGTTTTTTTCCGCATAGGGTGTGTCTAGATTGGACCAGTAATCGAAATCATAGAGGATATTACCATGGACCGCGATCAACGATTGTTTCCGGGGATGCGCCTTGTGTCCTCGCAGCGTCTTTGGCAAAACCGTTTCCTGGGTCATCAGGTACAGACAGGTCCCAACGGCCTTACAATTGGCCCTCACAGGTAACGTAATAATGCCATCACTACCGGTCTTACTATCCCGGGCTCCTTTATTCAAAGGAACAAGCTTGTATGAAATCGGGACTCCCGACGGCTGCTGGGCTTCTGTCCGTCCGGCCCAAAACACTACAAGCCATATGATGGTCACGGTATATCTCACGAAACCTTATTTTCTCTTTTCAAGAATTTGTATTTTCTTTTGTAGCAACCGGTTACTTCTTTTCAGTTCCTCGATGGCCGCATTCTGCCGGATCATATAAAGGGTCAATTCTTCCAGTTTTTTCAGCAGCACCGACTGGGTAGCGGCTACATCGATACCCACACTGTCTGCCTGTGCAGCATCCGTCACCCCCGGCAGATGTTTATAGCGGTCGATATATTTCCTTAAGTCCTCAATGGATGGCAGCCGATAGGCTTTATCGAATACGTAATCCGGCCAAAGTGCTTCGGGCTTCACGACTATTTTGGTGAAAATGGCGGTGCCGTTGACCGCCAGTTTGTAGCCCTGGGGGTTGCTCGTCCCGATAGCGATATTATCGGCCGAATCATAGACGGTCCCGTTCGCATACAGCCAGCGACCGCCGGAGCCCGGGTGCCAGGTGGCGTTACCCGATGAATCACTTGTGAGCACATAGCCCGCCGTGGCCCCTGTGGGTATCGTCAGGCCGGTGGTCCAGGTATTGCCATTGATCTGTAATTTGTTATTGCCGCTGTCCTTGGTGGACCCAATGATCAGGTGACCCGTATTGGGATAGAAGATCATCTCAGTGCCGCCGGATATCTTGAAGTTATTCCCCCAGCTGAAATAGCTGGTCGGCTGGGCGGCGACGAATTCCATGCCGCCCGGACCAATCTGGTGAAACGCATAACCATTGGGAGTAAAAGCATCGTTCGAGCTCCCGGAGAAGAACTGGGCTACCAGTCCGCTGTTGTTGTAGTAACGCAAACCTATAGAGGCACCCGCACCGGAGTTTGTATTGTAAAGATTGATGAAAGGAGAATAGGCGTTATTACAATAGAGATTCATCGGAGCCTGGTTCAGAGAGGTGTCCACGAGCGTTAAGGTCCCATGCAGGGATAAACTGTCCTCCACATTCGCCGTTCCTACCATCACCGTCCCTGTGGGCGATATACTCATTCGCTCCAGATTGTCGGTCCGGAAACCCAGCCGGACACTGTCGACATTGCCAAGGAAATTGGTGCTTCCACTATTTCCCGTATTGCCCAATGTTGACCAGTAATTAGTCGCGGGCTCAACCGTGATATTGGTCTTCACTACAGTGATTGTGCCGGCATTGTCCGTGGCCTTGACGGCCAGGTTATAACTGCCCGCTGCCGGATCGACCCAGGTGAAATTATACGGGGGGGTATCGACTTCTCCAATAAAGGTAGTGCCATAATAAAATTGCATCTTGGCAATGGTCCCTCCTGTCTCCGTCGCGGTAGCCGCGAGGAGCACATTGGAACCTTGTGCAAAGACGGCATTGTTGGCCGGACTGGTAAATGTTACGACAGGAATTCCTACTGTGCTGGTTCCGGACCAGACCTGAAGGCCGCAGATTGGAGCTATATCTGTTGACGAAGTCGTATTGACATAAATCTTGACGATTCCGCTGGAATTAGGGTAAATATTTTGAAATGTTACTCCCTGCGTTGCATTGTTATGGGCATTGACTCCCTGGGCAGCATAGACAATCGACCCGGAAATGGTGTAATCCATGGGATTCGAGACAAGGCTACTGGTGTCGCTGCCGGTCATCTTTAGGATATAAAAGCTATCGGGGTTCAGCCCGCTGATCTGCAACTGAGGCACCGATGCGTTGTAATTAGCCAGCGTCCGGGCAGAACCATTATACTGGAACCAGTTATTGCTCATGACTGCGGCCGGGAAATAGGTGCCGGGATTAAAGCCATTACCATTCCTGGCCGATACACCATTAGGCGACCAGTTGGCAGCCGCTATCGAACTCACGGTAATCCCATTGGACGTGGCTGTGACGACCGCGGCAGCTGGATTGCCCGAAAGATTGGTCCACCCGCTCACCGCTACCGGAGTCGCCGAAAAATTAAAACTTGCTATTTGGGCATGAATACCCGAATAGCAAAATACGGACAGTATACCTATTATGTACAATCGATGCAACATCATGCTAAGTTTTTATAAATTTGTTTACCGTTTTTTCAATGTCGCCTTTGCCCGGTCCGTCCGCATTTTCTTTTTTTGAAGATCCCGCACTTTCCTTTTCAGCTCCTCGATAGCAGCGTTCTGGCGGATCATATAAAGGGTCAATTCCTCTAATTTTTTCAGCAGCGCCGACTGGGTCGCCGCTACATCGACACCCACACTGTCTGCCTGTGCAGCATCCGTCATCCCCGGCAGATGTTTATACCGGTCGATATATTTCCTTAAGTCCTCGATGGATGGCAGCCGATAGGCTTTATCGAATACGTAATCCGGCCAAAGTGCTTGGGGTTTCACGACTATTTTGGTAAAAATTGCGTTGCCATTCACGGCCAGTTTGTACCCTTGCGGATTACTCGTGCCGATGCCGATATTATCAGTGGAGTCATAATATGTCCCCCCAGATCCCAACCAATGTCCCCCCGGGCTGCCGCTAGTGCTGTAAAATATGTTACCCAGGCTGTCACTGACCAGCGCCCGTGTCGCAGTGCCGGAGGAGGTCAGCCCCGCCAGCCGAACAGAGCCCGTCGTGTGCAATTGAGCCGTGGGAGCAATGACGCCAATCCCTACATTACCAGTCGGAAGAATGCTCAGCCACTCGATATTTTTGGCGCGTAATGCCAGCCGGATGCTGTCGACATTACCGATAAAATTGACGCTTGCATTATTGCCGGTATTGCCGGTCGTAGACCAATAATTATTAGTGGATTGTACAATGATACTAATGGACGCCGTATTGATGGTCCCGATATTATCGGTTGCCTTGGCGGTGATCGTATAGGTCCCCGGCTGGGGATCGACCCAGGTGAAATTATAGGGAGATGTGTCTACTTCGCCGATCTTGGACGTGTCTTCGTAAAATTCCACTTTGGCAATGGTAGCTCCTACCTCCGAAGCAGTGGCCTGTATAGGCACATTACTGCCCTCAGCAAAAGATGCGCCGTTGGCTGGGCTGGTGATAGCTACCGCCGGTGTGCCGATCGAAGCCGAACCAGAATAAACCTGTAGTCCGCAGATCGGGGCAATATCGGTGCTCGAATTGGTGTTGACATATATGCGGATGGTGCCTGTATTATCCGGCTGTATCGCCTCAAAAGTGATCCCCTGGGACTCGTTTTGTTGCGCATTTAGGCTCTGGCTGGCATAGACGGTCGTACCCGCAACGGTATAAATCGTGGGGTTGGTTACAAAGCCTTTTGTATTGCTGCCACTCATGCGCAGGATGTAAGTACTATCGGCATTCAAGCCACTCACCTTCAGTTGGGGTACCAGCGAGTTATAGTTCGCTAAATTGCGTGCCGTCCCGTTATACTGAAACCAGGCGTTGCTCATGACGTTGGCGGGAAAGTAGGTACCGGGATAGGCGCCGAGGCCATTGTACGCACTACTATCAGTAGTATACGGTGACCAGTTGGCTGCGGCTACCGAGCTAACGGTGACTCCATTAGCAGTGGCTGTGACGATCGCGGCAGCTGGATTGCCCGAAAGGTTGGTCCACCCGGTTACCGCTACCGGAGCCGCTGAAAAATTAAAACTGGCTATTTGGGCATTGATACCCGAATTGAAAAAAATCGACAATGTAACTATTATGTATAAACGCCGCATAATCAATAAGATGCCCGCATTCACCCCTGGTGTGAAAGATAGTTTCATATCTGCATACAATTTTTGATTGTCTTATCCGCTAATCCAAGCAAGGAATACCCCGCCCGGCCCAACGATAGATACCGCTGCTGGCTCAGTCCGGCAATCCTTGAATGCTATTGCCCTGGTAAATTTTTTAGTGTGGAGAAATAAAACGAGATAGAAACAAAAAACAAGATCGATTGTGCAGGAACGCCCACGAAGCGGCAGACGGACCCATAGGAAGGTGTTTCACGATTAGGTTAATTTAGGTGGTTGTGAATAATGACTAAGGGTAGAAAAACAAAGAGTGAGGGTAATGATTAAGGTGGGGTACTGAATAAGTCTTAACAAAGAAAGTTAATCGTATTGACATTTCCAAAAGGCCACAGAATTTTTTTTTCGTCAATTTGTTAAAATAATTTTCACCTACGGGTATCTGTGATGTTATAATAAACACAAACACAGGATGATAAATTCCTTATCCTCGCGCCCTCTAAATTGTCGTCCGTGTTGAAAATAACCATGGCCGTGTCATAATAGCGCATAACCGTGTAACGCAATAAAAAGCCGCACGAAATCACCATCCCATCTTCCATCAGTCAGTTGACGACGATGGACAGAATCGGCAGGCCGCTGGGCGGCCGCTTTTTTTTCACGCTTTCTTCACGCGAATTTTCGGGGTTTAGCGTTAACTTGGTATCTGATTTGCCTCAAGGAGGGACAGCCGGCGCACGGCGCACCCAACAACCTGACAATTAACGATATACTATGTCTAAACCCGTTCGCGTCTTCTGGATCCTGTTCCTCGCCGGCCTGGTGACAGCCGTTGGACTCATCACCCTCGTCGCCCGTGGCGTATTCGGCCAGCTCCCCTCCCTGCATGAACTGGAAAACCCATCGCTTGTACTGGCCTCAGAAGTATTCGCCGATAACAGCGCCTCCATGGGTAAATTCTATACCGCAAAAGGCAACCGCCTCCACGTAGAATATAAAGATATCTCCCCCAACGTGATCAACGCCCTGGTCGCCACCGAAGACGTAAGGTTTTATGAACATTCCGGCATCGACGGCAAGGCCGTGCTGCGCGCTGTATTGGAATTCGGCCATGACGGCGGCGGCAGCACCATCACCCAGCAGCTGGCCTTCAACATGTTCAACGGCGAAAGATCCCGCCACCGCCTGAGCCGCATGTTGCAGAAGCTTAAGGAATGGGTCATTGCCATTCAACTCGAACGGAATTTTACCAAACAGGAGATCCTGGCCCTCTATCTCAACGACGTCTCCTTCAGCGAT
>Ga0302326_10009662_pt1 | contig 20988 bp, 13 predicted proteins | sample Palsa_T0_3_FD_202264 | JGI IMG/M metagenome (GOLD analysis project Ga0302326, IMG submission 202264) | Peat permafrost microbial communities from Stordalen Mire near Abisko, Sweden - Palsa_T0_3 | ecosystem: Environmental > Terrestrial > Soil > Palsa > Peat permafrost | place: Sweden: Abisko... | reverse complement strand
CAAGAATGTTAAGTCCGTGGCTCTATGTCGGTCCAGAGGGGATATATTGGGCAACTAAGCTGGTCAGCGACTTATGGAAGGTGAAGGAAATATATATCACCGAAAATGGCGCCTCGGCGGCAGATACGATCGCAGCCGATGGGCAGGTCTACGATACCGACCGCATCATGTTTCTCCGAAACTATTTAACTCAGTTACATCGCGCGGTCAGCGACGGCGTTCCGATCAAGGGTTACTTCCTGTGGAGCCTCATCGACAATTTCGAGTGGGCCGCCGGCTACGCAAGCCGCTTCGGCATCACCTATGTCGACTTTCAGACGCAGAAGCGTACTCCGAAATTGAGTTCGGCCTTTTACAAGCAAGTAATCCTGAGTAACTCCGTGAGCTAGACCTCTTATGAGCGATCACGCCGCCGAGTAACTGCATCTCCAGGTAGTCAATGGCTGATGTCGCCCTTTGTGTAGTCCAGCGAGCGCAGCGCCAGCAGGTAATCGTAGCGAGCATTTACCGCCGCGACTTCCGCCTGCGTGCTTTGCAATTGTGCCTGGCTTAGCTCGACGATGGAACTGAGGCCCAGCTGGTAGCGGGTTTGAGCCAGACTCAAAGCTTGCGCCGCCTGCGAGCGAAACTGTTCCGTGACGGCGATCCGCTGATAGGCCGTCTGCGCTGCCAGCGTCGCCGTGCGGACGTCGCGCTGAATGACATTCGATAAGTTTGCGACTTGCGCCTGCTGCGCCTGCGCTCGATAGCGCGCTTCTTTTGCCTCAGCGCTGATTCGAAATCCCGTAAAGATGGGCAGGCTGAGATTGACTCCGCCGGCCGCATACCAGTTCTCGGGAAAGACGCCATCGGGGCGAACCGGCGTCACGCCCCCCATCGCCAACGCCGAAATGGTGGGCAAGTGTTGCTTGCTTTGCGCGCTGGCAAATTCCTGCGACGCGTTGCTGTTGTAGCGCAACGCCGCCAGATCAGGCCGCTGCGCCAGAGCTTGCTCCTCCAACGGCGCTGATGTATCGGGCGGCAACGGCAACGCCGTGCCTTTGTCTTCGACAGCCTCGTATTCGGTTTCAGGCGATGCGGCCAGCAGCGCGGCCAGGGTGGCGCTTGCGCTTTGCAACGCGTTCTTCGCGTCGAGTTGCAGCAGCCGGGCCTGGGACACGTCAGCTGCCGCAATCTTCAGGTCGAGGTCGCTTTTCAGCTTGCTCGCCGTGAGTGCGCTGATCTGGTCGCTGACGCTGCTGCGCGCAGCCACCGTCTGTTGTGCAACTTCGAGCAGCGATTGCGCACCCAGCAGGCGGTAGAACGCCTGGTCAGTGGCGAAAATGATGTCTTGCTCCGTGGCACGGACTGACTGCTCCTGCGCCTTCGTCCGCAGCTTTGCGGTAGCGATCAAGTCATGGGTATAACCGAAGTCCGTGATGAGCTGGGAGAAAGTTCCGCCCGTCCCCGCGTGCGTGTAGAGCGCCGACGAAGTAAGCTGCCCCGCGCCGATGCGGCTTCCATCCTCTGCCTTCGAGGCGGTGATGTTGCCGAGAATTTGCGGCAGCTCTGCGGATCGCGCCTCGCGAGTCGTTTGCCCCTCGGCCAGTGCGAGCAGGCGGCTGGCTGTGATTTGCGGATTGCTTTTCAGCGCGAGCTCCTCTGCCTGTTCGCGTGTAATGGTCACCGGAGTGGCTTGCTGAGGCGCGGCCTGTGCGGAGGAGAAGATCGTTGCACCGCACATCAGTAAAGCTGCGAAGAGATTTTTCATATCGCCTCCCGCGTGTGCCGCGCTGTAGATCGTTCCAGCCGACGATGGACCAGCAGATACGCGCTGGGAACAAGAAAGACCGTGACGATGCCCGACACCGTGAGGCCGCCGAGAATCGCGCGCGCCAGCGGCGCGTATTGCTCGCTTCCTGCCTCGAGCGCCAGCGCCATCGGAATCAATCCGAGCACTGTGGCAAGTGTCGTCATCAGGATCGGCCGCAGCCGCACCTTGCATGCCGTGATGATCGCCCTCTCCAGCGCATAGCCCTGGCTGCGCAGCTGGCCGATGAACTCGACGATCAGGATGCTGTCCGAGACGACGATGCCTGTCATCATGAGCACGCCCATCAGGCTCATGATGTTGAGCGTGGTGCCGGTGAGGAGCAGAAACAGAATCACGCCCGAAATGCCAGGCGGAATCGCGAGCAGGATGATCAGCGGATCGAGAAAGGACGCGAACTGCGCCATCAGGATGAGGAACACCAGAACGATAGACAGGATGAGTCCGATGCCAAAGCTGCGGAACGACTGTTGCATGCTGACAATCGAGCCGCGCACGGAAACCAGCGTGCCGTGCGGCGGATGGATTCCGGCGACGATGGCGCTGATTTGTTTGCTGACCGGGGACAAGTCTTCGCTTTTCGGCATCACGTAGATGTCGAACACCGGCCGCAGCTGGTAGTGGTCGACTTCGGTTGGCGTGTTGATGTCCTTGATATTCGCGACCGACTCCAACGGCGTCGTGCTCTTGCCGTCTGCCGAACGCAGCGGGATTTGCTTGAAGTCTTCGAGCGTTTTTATCTGTTGCTCCGGATACTGCACGGTCAGCATGTAGTCGTTGCCGCTCTTCGGATCAATCCAGTAACTCGGAGCGACCATGCCGTTCGAGGTGAGTGCGGTAATTACGTTGTCGACGACGGCATGAGTTGTCAGTCCCAGCAGCGCTGCTCGTTGCCGATCCACGTCCAGTGACAGGCCGGGATAATCGAGATCCTGCGGAATCAGCACGTCACTCACTCCAGGCAGAGCGCGCAGTTGCTGCGCAGTTTTTTGCGCCAGCGCGTATCCGGATTGCAAATTGTGGCTGCTTACCTGGATGTCGAACGGCGCAGGCAGGCCTTGATTGACGATGGAATCTACTAATCCTCCGGACTGAAAATAAGTCTGCACGTCGGGAAGGTCTTCTCTCAACTTCTGGCGGACCCGCTGCATGTAGGCAAAGCTGCTGGTCGCGTGGTCCTCCTTCAGGCTCACTTGCACAAAAGCGGTGTGCATGCCGGAGTTCGGCGTGTAGATGGCTGATAGATCCGGCGTGACGCCGATGTTCGAGACGATCATGTTCAAGTCATGAGGAGTGACGACGGAGCGAATGTCGTCCTCCACCCGCGCAACATAGCGGTCAGTCAATTCAATGCGAGTTCCAGTCGGAGCCTTGACGCTGATAACAAACTGCCCGGGATCGGTGCGGGGAAAATAAGCATGCCCGAGAAACGGCGCGAGAGCGAAGCTCAGGAAGACAAATCCAGAGAAGACAAGCACGACCAATCCCGCGCGCTCCAGGCAGCGGTGAATAGCGCCGTCGTACCAGTCCTGCAGCGCTCCGAAGAGGCGGTTGAATTGGTAGACGACCTGGCGAAACAGATTCATCTTCGCGGTGGAGTGGCGCATGTGTTCCGGCACCGGGTCCTGCTGCGTGGCTGCTTCGTGCTCACTTTCATGATGGGAGTGCCTGATGAAACGCGAGCAGAAAAGCGGCACCACCGTCATCGCGACAAGGTAAGAACAGAACAGCGCGATGACGACGGCCAGAGCCAGCGCGGAGAAGAGATATTTGCTCACTCCCGTCAGCAACAGCACAGGGAAAAATACAATTGCGGTACTGCAAGTGGCCGCGAGTACGGCGAGTTGGACCTCCTTGCCGCCGGTTTCTGACGCGAGGACAGCGCCTTCGCCCATCTCAAAATGCCGGAAGATGTTTTCCAGGACGACGACTGAGTTATCGATCAAGCGTGACAACACCAGGGCCATGCCGCCAAGGACCATCGTGTTGATCGAGCTACCCGTCGCATGCAACAGCAGAAATGTCGCGAGACACGAGATCGGTATCGACAGCATGACAGCGATGGTCGCGCGCAGATCGCCGAGGAAGAGCAGGATCATGACACCAGTCAGCACGAGGCCGATGAGCCCTTCGCTGATAACATTTTTCACCGCGATCTTGACGAAGACCGACTGGTCAAAGACGACACTGGTCTTCAGCGTCGGAGGAATGTCGATCAGATTCTTCACCGCCTTGCGGACGCCATCAACGATGGTGATGGTGTTCGAATCGCCGCCCTGCTTCAGCACCGGTATGTAAACGGAATGTTGGCCGTCGACGCGCACGATGTTGGTTTGCAGCTGGCCGCCGTCCACCGCGTGGCCAATGTCGCCGACAACAATCGAGGCGTTGCCGGATGTCCGCAGGGGAATACTGTTGACATCTTCCGGCGTCAGCACCTGGCTGTTCGCATAGACGTTGTAGTCCTTCGGACCGATGCGAACGTCGCCCGCCGGCAGAATGAGATTGGATTCATTGACCGCGTGGACTACGTCCATGACGCTCATCTGCGATGCCTGCAGCTTGGCCGGGTCGACGTAAATCATGATCTGCCGATAGCGCCCGCCGTAAGGCTGTGGCACGGACGCACCTGCAACATTCGCCACCTGGTTGCGAACGGTGAACTGCGCGGTGTCTTTCAGCTGTGTCTGGTTTAGGCCAACACCCTTCAACGTAATCAGGCAGACCGGCAGGTTGGCCGCGTCAAAGCTCAGCACGACGGGTGGCAATGTTCCCGGCGGCAGCCGGCGCAGATTCGCCATCGCTAGGTTTGAAATATTGCTGACGGCCGCGTTCGCGTCCGTGCCCGGTTGAAAGTAAATCTTGATCAGGCTGACGCCGGACATCGAGCGCGACTCAATGTGATTAATGTTGCTGCCCAGGGTGAAGAACCGCTCGTAGCTGTTGGTGATGTCGGACTCGATCTGCTGCGGCGGCATGCCCGCATAAAACGTCGCAACGACAACGACCGGGATGTTGACCTGCGGAAACAGATCGACCGGCATGCTGACGATGGCGACGACGCCGACGACAATCACCATCAGACAAGCCATCAGGATGAAGAACGGATAGCGGATTGCGAAGGCGGCCATGGCTATTGGTCTCCTTGTGCCGCCGGCGTTGCAGGAGCGGAGTAGTTCACCAGGTCGCCCCTGGCCGGCTCCGCCTGGACGGCTTCGCCCGCGTGCAAAGCGGATTGGCCGCCAACAATCACAAGATCGCCCGGCGCAATGCCAGAGGTAATCTGCTGCGAGTTGGCGCTGACAATGCCGAGCGTCACCGGGCGATGTTGCACGCGGCCGGAAGCATCCACGATCCACACCGAAGGCGGGTCGCCCTGGACAACTGCTGCGACTGGAATGACGACGGCGTCATTTTTCTTCTGCAAGGTGAACGTCGTGTCGGCATACATGCCCGGCGACAGCGCAAGCTGCGGATTGGGCACGTCGACCTCCGTCATCATGGTCCGCGTCGCGTCGGAAACGTCGCGTGTGAAACGGACCACCGTACCCATGAAACTCTGTCCCGTCGCCTGCACGTGAACCATGACGGGGCTGCCTTCCGTCACGAACGGCACGGCGTCTTCCGGCACCGGCATACGCAGGCGCAGCAGGTCGCTCTGCGCCAGCCGGACGACGGCCTGCGTGTTGCCGCTGTTTGACGTGCCTGCCGGAATGAGTGATCCCGTGTCGGCATATCGAGCTGTGACGACGCCGCTGAATGGTGCAGTGATGGTTGCGTATTGCGCCATGGAGCGCACTTCCTGCCGATTGGCCTGGGACATTCCAAGCTGTTGCTGGGCTGCGGCGACCGCGGATTTGGCTGCCTGCACCTGGGCTGCCGCTTCGCCATCGTGCGCCTGCGCATCGTCCAACTCCTGCGCCGCGATCAGCCCGGGACGCTGCTCAGACGCGCTCTTCAACCGCTCATAATTCGCATGCGTCGCTGCATAGCTGGCTTCTGTTTGCGAAACTTCATTGCGCAGCCGGAGTATCTCCTGTTGACTGCGCTCCACGCCGGATTCAGCTCCCAGCACCTGCGCCTGCAACTCCGGCACTTCCAGCACAGCCAACGTCTGCCCCTGCCGAACACGGTCGCCGATGTCGACGTAGATGTGCCGGATGTAGCCCGACACTTTTCCGTGAATATCAACTTCCTGGTAGGGCTGAAACACGCCCGCCAGGCTGAGTTCGCGCGAAATGCTTCGCCGAACCGCCGGCACAACAGAAACTGTCGCTGCCATGTTTGTGCGCGCTGGCGACGCAGAACGCTGCTCGCGCCTGTGATAGACAACAAACAACAACAACAGCACGATAGCTATGCCAACGGCATAGAACGTAGAGCGCTTGGCTCTCATAGGGAGGAACCTCTTCGTGGACGGCCGGAAGCGGAAGGGCTGCGCCGGAAATCTGGCAGCAGTCTGCTAGTGAGCGGGTTAGATGCTCGGCGGCGGTCTCAGGAAGAGTGCGGGAGCGTATCGAACTGCAAGAAATGCCCTCGGGCGCGGCGGTTCAACTGGAAGAACATGCGCCCGGCGCTCCGTTTCGTTCAGCAATTCCACCGAAGTTGCCACGGGAACGGCGGCGCGTGAGGGAACTTCATGGACGGACGCATCTACGTTGTTCTTCGCAGCTTCACTGCCGCGCGTGCACAATTTGGCGGCGGGAGTCCTGTACTGTTCCGCCGAGGACTTATACAGCGACAGCTTATACGTCGTGCCCCATACCAGCACCGACAGCGCCATCAACAACAGCACAGTCGCCTTGAGCCTCGACGTCGGCGAGACTCTCTGTCCCACCCGCCGGTTGCTGAAGAAGACCTTCACTCCTCGATGTTACCGCATTCAGCTCGGCGATGGATTGCGGGCCTCATTTCCATCGTCCCACACACAATCGTCCCGGCCGCCAATGCTCTAGCGTCACCAACTCGCGCGGGATGTCTGCCGCCGCCAGCAGCTGCGTCCAATCCTGCTCACGGAACGCACGCCGAAACGACACTGGCCCATCATGCCGCACAAACTGATGCCAACCAGCCATCCCCGCTACCCAGCCAAACATCCGACTCGACCGCTCCGAGCGCTCCAGATCATTGATGTACCAACCCAGTCGCGCCGTCGTCTCCATCCAACGCAGCAGCGCGATAATTTCCTCATCCTCCAGGTGATGCGCCGTCAGCGAACTGACAACTACATCTATGTCTACCTGCATTTCCGGGGAATACTGCAGGGCATCGCCGGTCACCCATCGAATTCGTAACTCATTCGGGGTAAACTCCGCCGCCGCCCGCGATGCATAAGGATTCAAGTCGACCCCTGTCAGCTGCACAGCAATTGCGCCGCGCCGGGCCCAGCCTGCAATCTGCCGCAGCAGATCGCCACCACCGCTGCCGACATCAACGATCTGCACCGGCCTTTCCAGTTTCCCAGGCAGCCGATCCAGCCACGCTAGCGTCGGTCGATATCCCAGCAGCCAGCGGTTCACTCGCTCCAGGCTCCGCAGGCAGTCGCGAAAATCCTCATAGCTGCAGTCGCCATCCATCAGCTCGGGCAGTTCACGCGGCGAAACTCTCCGGCTGAAGTCGAGCCGCGCACTAGACCGCATGGAAGCGCATCGTCTCCGCCGTCAACCCCGGCCCGAACGACATCGCACAGCCGCGCTGTCCCGCCCGCGCCTGTTGCATGATCCGCTCCAGGACAAACATCACCGTCGCCGATGACATATTGCCGAAGCACGACAGCACTTCGCGCGATGCTGCCAGTGCATCGGCAGGCAGTTCCAGCCCCTTCTCCACCGCATCCAGAATGGAGCGCCCGCCCGGATGCACGGCCCACAAGTCGACGCCATCGCGCTGCGCCATCAGCTCACCTTCGTGCAAAGCGCGGCCCAACTCCGTCGGCACCTGTCCGGAAAGCAGCATGTCGAAGCCTAGTCCGCGAATCTTCCACGTGATCAATTCTCTCGTGTCCGGAACCATCACCGCCTTGAAGCTGTCCAGCCCAAGGCCTTGCTCCCGCGCGGTGATCAGGCTCGACGCCGCGCCATCGGCAAACACCAGGAAGGACAGCACCTGCTCCAGCTCCTGCGTTTCCTGCAGGTGCAGCGTGCACAGCTCCAGGTTCAGCATCAGCACCCCCGCTTTCGGCTCGGAGCGAACAATGTGCCGCGCCAGCTTCAGTGCATTGATCGCCGCATAGCAGCCCATGAAGCCAACCATCGTCCGCTCCACGTCCGCTCCCAGCCCGAGGTGGTCAACAATTTCAAAGTCCAGCCCCGGCGCGTAGAGCCCGGTGCAGCACGTGACCAGCACGTGCGTAATCCCGGAGCGCTCTTCCTCGCTGAGCGCAAGTTTGTCCACGGCCTTCCTCATCAGCACAGGAGCGCTCTGTTCAAACAGTTCCATGCGCCGCGTCGTGTCGGGAAAATTACCCAGCCGATAAAACTTGTGCGCGTCATAGGACGAAAATTCTCCGGGACGTATCTTCGGATCGAGAAACGAGTAGCGATGCCCAATCTCGGCCCGGCTGGCCATGCGGCGGAAGACCGCGCGCAGCCGGGGGTCGACCAGCATCTGCTCAGCGAAGACCACGAAGGCGTCATGCACATCGTGCTCGGGTACGGCAGTGGCAACGCGATTCAGATAGGCCGTAGTCATGCGCAACAATCCCTCATCTCGATTGTAGGGACGATTTGTCGCGGGCGTATGTTCAGCGAGTGGGGCCAGCCAGGCAATGGTGATGCAACACTCTTTCAGAGCCGTATACTTTGATGTATCGAATCCGAAAAAAGGGATTCCAGTCTTAACATCCAACCTGGGCCGGATTTCTGTGCCACATGAAGTTCTAATCATCGGCGGTGGAGTGGCAGGCTGTGCCGCTGCCATCGCCCTCGCTCGCAGCGGTCAGCGCGTCACGCTGCTCGAACGCGAGCCAACCTCACGCCATAAAGTCTGCGGAGAGTTCCTGAGCGGCGAAGCCCTGCAGGACCTGCATGCTCTCGGCATCGAAGTCGCTTCGCTGGGCGCCACGCACATCGATCACGTTCGCCTCGCCGCTGCCGGCCGTGCCGCGGAAGCTCCGTTGCCTTTTTCCGCGAAATCTCTCACTCGCAAGGCCCTGGACACAGCGCTCATCGCCCAGGCCAGCGCCGCAGGAGTTCGCGTCCAGCGCGGCCGCAGCGTGCAGGCACTTGCTCGCACGACAAGCAATCTCTGGCAGGCGACACTCGACGACGCCACGACACATGAAGCTCCAACGGTCTTTCTCGCCACCGGCAAGCACGACCTGCGCGGCCACACGCGTCCGGATGACCCGCAGCGATGGGTCGCTTTTAAAATGTATTTTCGCTTGGCACCCGCGCAGGCCGCCGAATTAGCGCACGCCTCCGAGCTAATGCTTTATCCCGGAGGCTATGGTGGCATCCAGCCAGTGGAAGGCGGCATGGCAAACTTCTGCTGCGTCGTGCAACAGCTGCATCTCTCTCGCCTCGGTCACCGCTGGCAGAATTTTCTGGCCAGGATGCAGCAGGACTGTCCACACCTCGCCATGCGGCTCGCCGGCGCGGAGCCACTGCTCGCCAAGCCGATCGCTATCACCCATATTCCCTATGGCTACCTTCGTCGCACAACCGAGGACGGACTCTTCTGCATCGGCGATCAGGCAGCCGTCATCCCCTCATTCACCGGAGATGGCATTTCCATCGCGCTGCACAGTGCACGTTGTGCCGTCGCTGCTTATCTTGTGGCTGAGCCGGCAGCGGTGTTTCAGGCAAAACTAAGCTCCGCACTGCAAGCCCAGATGCGCCTCGCCCGCTTCGCCGCCGATGGTTTAAACAACCCACTGGCCCGCGCAATATTGCCGTCTTGCCTCAGGGCCTGGCCTGGCGTGATGCGCGTGACTGCAAAGCTGACCCGCGTCGCCCAGCATGCCGTGATAGCCCCACATGCAGTCGCCAGCTGAATTAGGAATTATTCGTTGCCGATTATTTTTCAATCGGTCGTGTAGCGAATCTCCAGAGTGCGAATCCGGTAGCAGGAATAGGACAGCACGGCAGCGATCAGCAGCAGCAAGCCGAAGCTTGCAATCCACCCGGACACGGGGTCGGTCTTTACCATCAGCAAAGCGAAAATTCCTTGCCCCGGAATGGTGATAGGCATCAGGTGGCGGAGGTACGACGCCACGCTGATTTTTTGCAGCAGCGACGGCAGCACAGGGTTGATCGCCTCCCAGGCAAACACCAGCATCGCAGCAGGCGTCGGGTTGCGAAACAGCATGCTCAGCAAAAGAAAAACTGCGCCGTATCCCAGGCATGCCAGAACAACGATAAGGAGATACATTTCGAGCTGATGTGCGCCGGGTCCGTTGAAAATGTAATCGCGTCCCGCCGCGCCGTAGCCGGCATACATCAACGCGAAGTCCGCAACAATGGCCGTGACGAAGAGCAGCAACGCGCTGATCGAGCCGGCTGCGAATTTGGCCAGCAGCAGAATTTCCCGCCGTACCGGTGACAAGAGATAGAAATGCAGGCTGCGCTCCGTCATCTCGCCGCGGATCAGTCGCGAGAAAATCCCCAGGCAGCCAAAGAAAATTCCCAGCCGAACGTAATAAAACTCAACCACTCCCGCAAGGATGTTGGTGTCATCCGGCATCGCGATGGCTGGATGCGTGTCGAAGACAAGGTGGATGAAGATGATCAGCGTCGGGATAAAGGCGAGAAAATAAATCCAGCTGGCTCGCCAGGAGAATAAATTCCTCCGCACCTCGATGGCCGTCAGGCGTCGCCCCTGCAGCCACCACAGTCCCCACGGTTTCTGCAACAGCTCGTTCTTCATCGTCGCCATGAAATTTCCTGTCACGATGCGCTCCCGTCCGACCCGATCAGGTATTGGTAGATAGCATTCGCGTCGTCGTCTGCCGGCGCAACAGTATCTATCTTGACCAGCCCTTCCACCGCGATCCCGTTCAATAGGCTGTAAAACTGGTCGATGTCGCCGGTCCGCAGGAAGACGCCTTTGCCATCGGCATGCATCCGCGCCTCAACGCAGTGGTTGACCGCAAACATCCGCGACGCCAGCAACTCCGGACGGTCGCAGCGCACCAGCACCTGCATCGGTTTGTCCTGCACCTCGCGCCGCACCTGGTGAATATTTCCCTCCGCAACGAGATATCCGCCCGTGATCAGCACGACGCGGTCAGAAATGCTGTCGACCTCGTCGAGAATGTGACTGGAAATGATCAAATGCATGCCGTTGCGGCCGAGCTCCTCAAACAGCGCCAGCGATTCTGCCCGGGCCATCGGGTCCAGTCCATTCAACGGCTCGTCCAGTATCAGCACCCGGGGATGATGCGCGATGGCCTGCGCCAGCCGCACTTTCTGCCGCATGCCTTTGCTGTAGCCGGCGATTTTGCGGAACGCCGCATTGCCGAGTTCAACTCGCTCCAGGGCCTCGCGCGCCAGCCGATGCGCTTCCATCTCGCTCATCCCGTAAAGCAAGAGGCTATCGAGGAGGAACTGCCACGCCGTAATGCCGCGAGGGAAGGAGTCGAACTGCGTGCAATATCCAACATTGCGAAAAAACTCATTCGCGTCCCCCGGCTCCAGCCCACGCACCGACAGTCTGCCGCTTGATGGTTGCACCAGCCCCGTCATCAGGTTCATCAGCGTCGTCTTGCCGGAGCCGTTGGGGCCGACCAGCGTCGTGATGCCCGGCGGTATCGTCAGCGAAATGCGATTCACGCCGAGGACTTCGCCGTAAAACTTCGAGACATTCTCGAACACGATCTGATCGTTGACAGCGTTCATCCCCGCACCACCTCACGCGCCCGGATGCGGGCGTTGAGCATCACCACGAACAGCAGGCAGGCGGTCGCAAGCATCGCGACAATAGCGAATGTCGGCAGCGACAAATTGCCATCAAACATTTCCGGCGCTCCCAGAAGGCGCTGCCAGAGCTCCGTCATCATGACGGGAAGATTCAGCAGCAGTCCCCACTTGGTGCGCATGATCGCGCTGATGAGTCCGCCCACGCCCGCCGGAACAAAAACGGCGGCGAAGATGAGCCCAGTGGCCACCACTCTCCACTTCACCCACGAGGAAAGCGCCAGGCCAAGCAGGGAAAGCAGCGCCGTCCAGATCACTGTCCCCACCACGATCCCCACCGCGATGGAAAAATTTCTCCCAGCCCACGGCGTTGGCGACGTGTACCCCTGGTAGACGAACAGCAGCAGGCCGGGAATCCACGTCACGGTAGAAAGCGAGGCGAACAGCGCGATGAACTTGCCGAAGACATAGCCAAAACGCGAGATCGGATGACTCAACAGGATAGGCAGCGAATTGTCTGCGAGGTCGAAGCTGATCAGGCGCGGCGCGATCCACGCCGTCAGCACCAGCGCAATCCAGCATTGCGACTCCAGCACTTTCATAAAGAAGAATGGTCCGATTTCGAAAACATCCGCGCGGCTCTTGGAGATCAAAGCTTGCGCCAGCGGGTTATTCGCAATGTAAATCATGAATAGAAAAACGACGAAGGGAATGACCGAGAGAGTGAAAAGCGAAATCGTAATCTTCGACGACCACACTTCCGCCAACCCATAGCGCGCCAGCACCAGGACGCGGGTCCACAGCGGTGTCACCTTGCCCCCGTAAGCGCGATAGCTGTGTTTATAGACTGACATGCGTGGGCCGCGCCTCCTGATTCTGGTTCGGAGTTGCAGTCGCGCTCGGGCTGTCCACCATCGCGCGCAGAAAAATATCTTCCAGCGAGTCGCGCCGCAAATTCATCCGCCGGATCTGCACTCCCTGCTCAGCCGCGATGACGTAAAGATCACGCACCGCGATGTTGTCCGGCATCACCAGCTTCAGCCGGCCACCGTCAAAGCTTGCACACTCGCACCCGAGGTCGCGAATTCTGGCAGAGAATTCCCCGGTCGCTCCAGCCGTCTCCAACTCCAGAAAATTGCGATTCGACCGCCGCTCCTGCTCAATGTTCGACAGCGCAGCGATGCGCCCATTTTTCAAAATCAGGACTTCGTCGCATGTCTCGTCGATGTCCCGCAGCAGGTGCGAAGAAATCAGCAGCCGGATGCTGCCCTCCTGGCGAATTTCCTTGATGACCTTGATCATGCGCAGGCGTGCCATGGGGTCGAGGCCATTCGTCGGCTCATCCAGGATCAGCAGTCGCGGCCCATGCGCCAGCGCCTGCGCCAGTTTGATCAGCTGCTTCATGCCCAGCGAGTAGCTTTCCACCTTGCGGTAGCGCACCTCTCCCAGGCCAACGTAGAAAAGCGATTCGTGCGCGCGCTCCAGTGCCTCAGCCGGAGGCAGGCCGGACAACTCGGCCATGTAGCGGACAAATCGCACGCCACTCATGTTGCCAATGAAGGAATCGTTCTCCGGCATGTAACCGATGCGTTGCCGAATCTCTGCACGGTCTCGATGAGCATCCAAACCGAAAACTCGCGCCGTTCCCTGAGATGGTTCGTGGAAGCCGAGCAGGGTATTGATCAGCGTGGATTTTCCGGCGCCATTGGGGCCGAGCAGCCCGATCGCCTGCCCTTGCAACTCTCCCGTCAGCCCGTCGAGCACGGTGCGGCCGCCAAGCCGCACCGTTAATCCGTCGAGATCAATGACGCCCATGTCATTCTTTTACGCTTTGCACGGCGGACTTGTTCCCCGAATTCAGCAACGCGCCGAGTGTCAGGAAATCAAATCCAAAAAGACGGCTGTCACTGGCCGCCTCGATGCGTGTGTCGTTGCCCCACGCGCAAATCGCAGTCGGCCGGGAATCCGCAGCCAGCTGGCGGATCGCGTCAGCCTGCGGGCCACTCAGTTGCGACAGCAGCGGCGCCAGTACCGGGCTCAGATTCTGGTAAGCCACGGCCGAGTAATTGTCATTGTCATCCTTCGGCAGCAACGCCTTGAACGCAGCGGAGCGCGACAGTGAGTTACCGCTGGCTCGCGCCTGCAACGCCTCGATCAGCATCGGGCGGTTCGCCGCGATAATCATGAACCCATCGGCAAATGTGTACTGCGCGGGTGTCGTGCCGTCCTTCAGGTCATGTACTGTGTAGAACTGCCGCCCGCCGCTCTCACTCGTCTCAATCGTCATGACGGGAACATTCTTGCCCTGCGAATTATCGCGCACGGTCTGCGTCAGCTTCTCGAGAGTCTGTTCCAGCCGCCCCGAGTCGTTGACCGCGACCACCATCTTCCACGACGGCGTCGGCAGCACCGGGCCATCGAGTGACAACAGAAAGTCTCCGCCCAGATTTGCTGCAAGGTCGTTACGAATATCGATCTGCAGCTTCTCGTCAACCTCTCCCCAGCTCGTGGCTTGCGCCTCATTTTTCGGTTCGGCCATCGCCATGATGTCGTCCGCAATCGCTTTTGGGTCCTTCGACAGCACCGCCACCGCCACCGCGGCATTCGGCGTCACAAAGTCGAGCGATGCGATCGGTGCAGGTGCAGCCAGCCATGAGGCGACACGCTGTCGGGTCCCGGAAAATTGCAGATTCAGATGATTTGCTGGCATGCCGTTGGCTTCGCGATGCTCCGCGATCAGATACTGCACCCCGTCCATGCCCGTCTTCTCCATCGCACTCTTGTCGGGCGCCTGAACGTTGTTTTCAGAGGCCAGCATCTGGTGAAGATCGGCCGCCAGAATGATTCCCGCGCCGCGACCGTAAGCCGCTCTCACCTGCTGTCCGAACTCGCCCGCCTCAAAGCCGCTGGCGCCCGCATTCAGTTGTGCGTTTACCTTCTGCAACATCGCCACGTTGTTCGAGAACACAGCTTCATGTTCGCGAATCAGTGCGTAGCCGTGTGCATTTTTCGTTGTAACCGGCGCCGCGGCGAGGGAGCGCTCGTCAAGAACAGTAAGTCCGTCAGTCGAGTTCGAGGCAGGGAACTGCTCCTTCAGGAAATCATCCAGCCCGCTTTTCTCGACGTCGGCAACCACCGCGAAACTCGCCTCGCGATCTCCCTTCGTCCCCACGATCACAACTTCATTGCCCAGATACTGGCTCACACTGTGCAGCTTGTCGACCATCGCATCCAGCTCCGCCGTGTCGCGAGCGTGGCCCTTGCCCCACCACTGCTGCAGCTGCGGACTCTGCTTGAGCTGCTCGTGGAATATCGAATTCGCCTGGACCATGAAATCGCCGAGGTTCGGGATGCTGACATAGAGCAGCGTGTCAGCAGGAACGCGAGCCAGCAGGTCGCTGGTGTAGCGGGGCTGCGGAAATGGAATCTGCCCGATGCGATTCTGCAGCAGCGCGAACTGCGCGGTCAGCGCAAGATACTGCACCCGATCCTGGCTCCAGGCAATTTGCTGCTCGATGGGCGCAGGAGTGAGGCTATCGCTGGTGGAGATCTGGTCGCCGGCATGCAGCAAGGAATCGACGCCCGCGTGCGCAACCTCAACCGATCCTCGGAGCACGGCAACGCGCGAACCCTTGATTCCAGAGTCGACCGAGAAGATAGTGCCCGTCACAGCGACGCGGCAGTCCGGCGTCTTCACATACAGATGGCCCGAGGTGCGCTTCGCCGCTTGGACGATCACTGCTCCACCGTTCAGCGACACGGTCATGTTTTTCCCCTGCGCGCCGACGGAGACAACACTGCGTTCATTGAGTTCGACAGTCGAACCATCCGCGAGTTGCAGAACCACGTGGCCGCCGCCTCCCGTGCGCAGCTGATCGCCTTCATTTAATTTGTCACCGCGAGCGAGCAAATGATCGCCAGTGTCAGAGGTGCGGTAAGCCACTCCATCCACGCTGCGAACTTCGGCCCGCACGCCAGCCGGAACCTGCCAGAATGCCCGGTAAACAAACGATCCGCAGATCATAAGCGCGAGACAAGCCGCGAGTGGCCAGCCGAAAACCTGTGGACGCCACGCGGCCGTGCGAACCGGCTTGGGCGTGGACCAATCCAGCACGGCAGCCCCCGCGCCGCGGAAACGGCGGGCGCATGCGCGACAATCGCGCAGGTGCGCCTCGACCAGCAGCGCGCGTGAAGCAGACAGCGTTCCGGCGCGATAGGACGCCAGCAGTTGCTCGACGTCCGTGCAGTTGCCGATGGCGTGAACCGCGGGGGCAGCAGAGGCGCTGAAGCCGCTGATGCCGAGGCCTTCAGCAACACGCGTGGCCGATGCGTTGATCTGCGCGGAGCCTGGCTCGTCATTGCGCAGTGCGTGAATCGCGTTATTGAGTATTTCGTCTGGCTGTTTCATTTTGTCCCTCGTTCCAACTCGCTCAGTCTCTTCTTCAATCTCGAACGCGCGTTATGCAGTGTCACGGCAACCACCGCCTGTGACGTGTGCATCATCGCGGCGATCTCGCGATTGTCGAAATCCTCCAGGTAGCGCAACGAAAACATCTCGGCCGCTCGTGCAGGCAACTCCGCTATCGCCAGCCGCAGCGCAGCGCCCAGCTGCCGCCCCGAAGCTTCCGCCTCCGGTGAACTGCCTGCTGCGGCAACATCGACTGCCATTTCCAGCGACTCAGCCGCAGCAGCTTTCCGCTGCCGCAACAAGTCGAGGGATGCGTTGATAGCTGCCCGGTAGAGATAGCTTCCCGCGTTGCTGATCGGCTGCCCGCTGGCTTTGGCGAGGCGCAGAAATATCCCCTGCGACACATCCTCGGCGTCTGCCATGCTTCCCGTGATCCGGTAAGCGGCCGTAAGGATGCGCCGGTGATGCTCTCCGAATAATTGCGAGAGGCTCTCACTGATTTCGTTCGACGGCATAGTTACGCTTCCCACGGCCAACGGTCACCTTTCGTCCTGTTCACAGGGATGACGTTGGAACTGCAGGAATATTAATCGCCCGGCGATCCCGATTGTCGGCCACTTCAGCACCCGCCGCGTTCCCGCCAGGCCCTCTGCGGGGCATCTTCGCTTGATTCAATTGGCGTCCCCGACGGGATTTGAACCCGTGTTATCGCCGTGAAAGGGCGGTGTCCTGGGCCGGGCTAGACGACGGGGACGATCCTGCGCGGTGCCCGGTTTCGGGCTCGCATCGCGCCTGCGACCACCTTAAATTTATCATGTTGGCCGACCGATCTCCGCGCCGCCAAATCTCGCGAATCCCTTGTCGATTGAGGCATATGGCTCGCAACAACCCTTGTTCATCGTCTCACCAGTGGAGTAACATCACCGTGGCGGGATATGCAGCGCAATCTGTTACCGGAAATTAGCCTGAAGCGTGCCGCAAGGCCGTTGGCCTTGCTGTTTCTCGCTGCCGGATGTGGCGCTCTTTTCGTTACCCACGCACAATACGCGCCCAGTACTCCGCAGGAAGCGCACATGGATGCGCACCCCCAGGCCGCTGCTCCCGGAACCGCCGATGCTGCCAAAGATGCCAAGCTGCTGAAGAGCCTGTCCTCCGGCGACATGGCCAGCGGCAACTACTATCCGCCCTCTGACACCGAGTACGCCGACCCCAAACGCAAGGCCTACGCCGATTTCATCTCCCAGGATTACAACTTCCGCTATGGCAAGGACCACATCTCCACGCCCGGTAACGCCATGATCGAGGATGGCGCCTTCGTCCAGCCCGGTGCGTTTCCGAATGCCGCATATTGCGGACACTGCCATCAACAGGCCTATCACGAATGGCGGCAGGCGCTGCACTCCAACTCCTTCCGCACGCCGTTCTATCGCAAGAGCGTCAACATTCTCATCAACACCAAGGGGATCGAATTCGCGCGTCACTGTGACAGCTGCCACAATCCCATCGCCGTGCTCACCGGCGGCCTCACGCAAAATTCGCACGTCGATCGCAAGATGGACGAAGATGGCCTGACCTGCATGTTCTGCCACTCCGTCCGCGGTGTCCAGGCCACGAACGGCAACGGCGGCTTCATCCTCAGCGTTCCCGCCGTCATGACGGATGCGCAGGGCAAGCGCCTCCCCGGCGAGGTTCCGTTCGAGCAAATCCTCGCCCACCCTGACTGGCATGCCAAGGCCGTGATGAGCGACACCCTCAAGTCGCCGGAGTTCTGCGCTTCATGTCACAAGGCGAACCTGCCGCGCACGCTGAATGACTACAAGTTTCTCCGCGCCTTCACCGCGTATGACGAGTGGCAGAATTCGAAATTCTCGCAACGCTCGCCGCTGCCTTTCTACAAGGCCGATTTCAAAACCTGCCAGACCTGCCACATGGCGCGCGAAGCCGTCAGCATGCCCGAGCCCGGCGCGAAGAACGGCACCTTCGCCACCCACAACTGGCCAGCCGGCAATACCGCCGTACCGTATTACTACGGCTTCGACGACCAGCTGGCCAAAACCATCGCCTTCCTGAAAGCCGGCAACTATCTCAATGTCGACATCTTCGGCATCCGCCGCGCCGGCGATGACAAGCTGTCCGCGCCGCTCGGCACCACGCCCGTTCGTCTCGATCCCGATGAGACAGTTGAAGCGCTCGTCGTCGTCCAGAACAAAAATATTGGTCACTCGCTCATCCCGGAAGTGCGCGACCTCTACGAAGGCTGGCTTGAGTTCAACGTCAAAGACCAGGCCGGTCACGAGATTTATCACAGCGGCTTCCTCAAGCCCGATGGCTCCCTTGATCCCCGCGCCCACAGCTTCACCAATCGCCCCGTCACCACCGACGGCGACTTCGTCGACAACCACAAGGTGTGGATGATCCACACCGTCGCCTTTGACAACAGCATCCAGGCTGGACGCTCCGTGCTCGTGCGCTACGAATTCCGCATGCCCGCCAACATCAAGGGACCCGTCACTATCACCGCACGCGTCAACTATCGGCACTTCCGCAAGAGCTATATGGACAACATCTTCGGCGCGGACCATCCCGCATATCCGATCGTCGAGATTGCGTCGCGCACTCGCACGCTCAACATCGGTGACAATCCTGCCGTCGCGCCTGACCCGCAGGACAATCCCGACTGGATGCGCTGGAACAATTTCGGCATCGCGCTGCTTGACCAGCTGCAGTATGGCGAGTCCCGCCGCGCCTTTGACCAGGTCGTCAAGCTGCGTCCCGACTATCCCGATGGCTACATCAATCAAGGCGTCGTCGACATTGAGTGGGAGCATTACGGCGACGCCCGCGCGCCACTCGAGCACGCCCTCACCATCGACAACACCTACGCCCGCGCACTCTACTACCTCGGCATCGTCGAGCGCCGCCAAGGTCATCCTGACCAGGAAATCGTCGACCTGCAGCGCGTCGTTCACCAGTTCCCGCAGTCCCGCGACGCGCACCGCGAACTCGCCGTCGCTTACTATCAGTCGCACAATTACCTGATGGCCAAGCAGGAGTACGAAGCGGTGCAGGGAATCGACTCCGACGATCTCGCGGCGCACTACAATCTCGCGGTCCTCTATCGCCGTCTCGGCATGAAGCAGAAGGCCGCCGAACAGAATGCATTCTTCGCCACCAAACAAATTGACCCCGGTGCGCCGACCTCGTCGCTGTCATTCCTGCGCGCGCATCCGGAAAATTCCATCGAGAGCGTCCCCTGGCACATGCACACGGACTTGCCGCCCGCCGCTGCCGCCGGCCAGCCGTAACTCACGCTGCGCAGCCCTGAGCCAACCGAGTCAAGACTGCGATAATCTTGTCGCATCACCGAATCGAGGCTTCGTACTTGGATCGCCGCAAATTTCTTCGCTCCCTCAGCCGCACCGCGATGGTTCTTCCGTTCGCTGACGTCCTCTACATCGCAACCCCGCCATGGCAGCGCGGACTTTGGGCGCAGTCCACACAGGAAGGCCAGCAGGCGCCGCAGAAAATCGGTCCCGTCGAGCGCAGCTATGACGCCAAGCCCGCGCCGCCGCCGACAGGCGGTCCCAAGTCGCCGATTGAGGGAACGCCGCTCGGCATCAGCTTTATAGACGTCGTCCGCGAAGCCGGCCTCGCCGTCGAAACCATCTACGGCGGCGTCCACCACAACAAATATTTGCTCGAAACCACCGGCTGCGGCGTCGCCTTCTACGACTATGACAACGACGGCTGGCTCGACGTCTTCCTCGTCAACGGCTGGCGCCTGGAAGGCTTCTCCGACGCCGACGCCCCGCGCTGCCATCTCTTTAAGAACAATCGCGACGGTACATTTACAGATGTCACTGCGAAATCCGGCCTCGGCGAACGTACCGGCTGGGGACAGGCCTGCTGCGTCGGCGATTACGACAACGACGGCAACGACGACCTATTTGTAACTTATTACGGACAAAATGCCCTGTACAAGAATCACGGCGACGGAACTTTCACAGATGTCACTGTCAAGGCCGGTCTCGCCCAGCCCGGTCCGAAAATCCGCTGGAACACCGGCTGCGGCTTCGTCGACTACGACAAGGACGGACACCTCGATCTCTTCGTCGCCAACTACGTCGACTTCGATCTGAAAACCGCGCCGCCGCCAGAAGCCGGTCCCTGCACTTATAAAGGCATCCTCGTCGCCTGCGGCCCACCGGGATTGCCCGGCGGAAAAAATATTCTCTATCACAACAACGGTGACGGCACCTTCACCGACGTTAGCGAGAAGGCCGGCATCTGGAACACCATCGGCACCTACGGCCTCAGCGTCGCCATCGCCGACCTCGACAACGACGGCTGGCCCGACATCTACGTCGCTAACGACTCGACCACCGCGACCATGTACCAGAACCAGAAAGACGGCACCTTCCGCGACATCGCCATTGAAGCCGGCGCCGCGCTCTCACCTGAAGGCAAGCCGCAGGCGGGCATGGGCGTCTCCATTGGCGATTACGATCGCGACGGCAAGCTCGACATCGTCAAGACAAACTTCGCCGGCGACACCGACTCGCTGTACACCAATCTCGGCGACGGAACTTTCGAAGACCACACCTATCCCGCCGGTCTAGGCGTCAACACGCGCCTCCTCGGCTGGGGCGTCGGATTTTTCGACATGGACAACGACGGCTGGCTCGACCTGCTCATGTCGAATGGCCACGTCTACCCGGAAGTCGACGGCACCAAGGCCGCCGTCACTTACGCCGAGCACAAATATCTCTATCGCAATTTGCGCAACGGCCGCTTCGAAGAAGTCACAGAAAAAGGCGGCCCCGGCATCATGGAGCTGGCCCCAGCCCGCGGCTGCGCCTTCGGTGATTACGACAACGACGGTGACGTCGACGTCATCGTCAACTGCATGAATCACA
>Ga0302326_10009661_pt1 | contig 20991 bp, 20 predicted proteins | sample Palsa_T0_3_FD_202264 | JGI IMG/M metagenome (GOLD analysis project Ga0302326, IMG submission 202264) | Peat permafrost microbial communities from Stordalen Mire near Abisko, Sweden - Palsa_T0_3 | ecosystem: Environmental > Terrestrial > Soil > Palsa > Peat permafrost | place: Sweden: Abisko... | reverse complement strand
TGGTCGTCGACCAGCAGCGGGATCCCGCCTCCGATCCCCGTGACCTTGTCGGCCGCCAGCGCCGAGCGGATCGTCGCCAGCATGTCGCCGCCGCCTTCGTCGGCCGTCGCGCGTTTGCGCGTCGCGGCCGACGTGGCCTTGGTGAGCGCGATCGAGATCGACGCGGTGCGCGCGCCGTCGCTTCGGCCGAACGCGAGCAGGTGTCCGCCGGCGTCGACCACCGCGACGCACTCCGGGACGCCGATCCGGCCGGCTTCGGCGAGCGCGGCGTCGAGCACGGCCCGCGCTCCGGCGGCGGTCAGGAACCGAGCGGTACCGACGTACCTGGTTCGCGAAGAGTCTGCCACGATGACGGCGCTTTTGATCGTTCTCTCGCCCCTCCTGTTCGAGCCCGCGTGATCGCCGCCGACGCGCAGTTCCGGCTGTCGGCGAACACGGCCGCGGCGGCCTTCGCCAGCTCGCCGCCCTACATTTCGTACAAGACCGACGTGGTCGTCGACGTACCCTCGATGCGGCAGCACAAGGTCGTGTCGCGAGCGGTCGAGTCGCGTACTCGGGACGACTTCGCCCTGCTGCAAGACCTGCCCAACGGTCAGCGGCAGTACGCGCACAGCTTTCCTCTGATCCCGACCTTCGACGCGCTGTCGTACTTCCGCGTGACCTTCAACGGCAACCGGCGCGATCTGCTCAGCTACGTCGAGCCGGGCGATCCGCTCACGTTCAAGGATCTGCGCGAGACGTCGACCGCCGACGTCGTCGTCGTCTCGTTGCGGTATTATCACGCATCCTATGCACCCGATACGACGGACAGCATCGCTCACATCCAGATGGACGCGCTGCCGACCCTGACGGTCGGCAACAACTCGGACTTCTACATCCACGACGTATACGTCGATCTGGCGACGAACCTCCCGACGCGGGTCGTGTACGTCGGACCGACCACGACCTTCGCCTGCGACTACGAGGTCGTGCAGTCGCATTGGCTCGTCCGGCACGTCAGCTACACGCACACCTTCTACGGGCCGCTCAAGATCGGGCGCGTCACCGCAACGGCCGATGCGACCAACAGCGACTTCGCGTTTCCAACCGCGCCGAGCGACCCCAAGCTGGCACTCGGTACGTAACGGGACCAGGCAGGCACTCGACAGCATCTTTTCGACGGAGACACCACACGGTTACCGGCGGCGGCTAGTCTCGGCCTATGGCCTGGACGACGAAAACCGGCGCGGTCGCGACGCGCGCGCCTGCCGAGCGGACGCCCGACGTCGTCCGAGCCAATCTCTTCAACCGCGCGTACATCGTCGTGATGCTCGCCGTCATCATCGCGATCGGCAGCTGCGGGATCCTCGCCATCGATCGCAGCCAAGCGCGTGACGCGCGCGTCGCGCAAACGTTCCAGCATGCCAACGACGTGAGCCAGATGCGGACGGCGCTCGATCGCGAAGACTTCGCGCTGCTGTCGGAAATGCGGCAGCACCAGGGGCTCGAGTCGGCGGGGATCGAGCGGGCGACCGACCTGTTCAACGCCGCGAACTACGAGGTCAACCACGACGGATGGACGGCCAGCGAGCCGCTGCTGAAGGTCCTCGCCGCGCGCCAAGCCGCCTTCGTGGCGGATAGCGAGCTGATCGCCGGCGCCCTCGCCAACGGCCGATACGCACGCGCGGCCCGCATCGACTCGACGAGCGCTCGGCCCAACGTCAACGCGATGCGCTCCGCACTCGATGCGATCTCGGCCCGCCTGTTCCATGCCAGCGTCGCCGACGCCGTGGGGGCGCAGCGCTTCATGTGGGACCTGCAGCACCTCATCGGTGCGGTCACCATTCTCGCCATCGCGCTCATGGCCGGCTTGGCCCTGCTGCTCGACAGCTACAAACGCTCCGCCGACACGTCGGCCGCCACGACGCTCGCCGCGCTCGAACAGGCGGCGCTCACCGACAGCCTGACGGGGCTGGGGAACAACCGCGCGTTCTACGACGACTTCGAGCGCGAGATCGCGCGCGCGCAACGGCACGATCACTCGCTGGTCCTCGCGCTGATCGACGTCGACGATTTCAAGGCGGTCAACGACAAGGCCGGGCACTCGCACGGCGACGACGTTCTCGCATTCGTCGGCACACGGCTGCGCACGGCGCGCCAGGAAGATCGCGCCTACCGGATCGGCGGCGACGAGTTCGCGCTGATGCTGGTCGAGACCGAACCTGCCGCGGCGGCGGTCATGCTCGACCGCATGCAGCGCGAGATCCGCGACTCCGGGCTGGGCGCGACGGTGAGCATCGGCTACGTCACCCTGTCCGGCGATCAGTTGGACGCCGAGGCCTACGAGATGGCCGACAGCGCGCTCTACGAAGCGAAGCGGCTGGGACGCAATCAGACGGTGTGCTTCGACGACGTGCGCGGCTCGGTCAACCTCTTCTCGCCGCGCAAGGCCGACGCCGTTCGCACGATGATCGCCAAAGGGATGATGAGCACCGCGTTTCAGCCGATCTGGGACGCGCACACGACGCGGCCGCTCGGTTTTGAGGCGCTGGCCCGGCCGTTCCCCGAGCTCGGGCTGTCAGGCCCGCAAGAGGCCTTCGACGTCGCCCAGCGCACGCGCCAGCTTCCCGAGCTCGACGCGGTCTGCACGCGCACGACCCTGCGGGCCGCGGTCAATGTCCCGGCCGGCTCGGTGATCTTCCTCAACTACTCGCCGACCTCGCTCGTTCACGCCGGCTTCGATCCGCACGCGTTCGTCGCGTCGGTGCGCGCGGCGGGCCTGCTGCCCGAGCAGATCGTCGTCGAGCTCACCGAACGCTGCATCGACGACCCGGGCGCGGTCGCCAAACGCGTCGCGGAGCTGCGCGCGCTGGGCGTACGGATGGCGCTCGACGACACCGGCAGCGGCCACGCGGGGCTGGAGATCTTGAGCAAGGTGCGCTTCGACTTCGTCAAGATCGACCGTGGGCTCATCATCGAGGCGATGACGAATCGAGAAGCGCGCGGCGTGCTGGCCGGAATCATCGCGATCGCGCGCGCAACCGGGAGCTACCTCATCGCCGAAGGGATCGAGAACTGGGAAATGCTGGATTTCGTGCGCGCCGCGCAGGTATCCGACGTCGCCGGGGTGCGCGGCATCCAGGGCTTCCTGCTCGGAAGGCCGGAGTCGGGCCGCGTCGATATGCACTCACTCGAGCGGCATCACGAGATTCTCGCCCAACACGGCGACGTGCTCGCGGTCGCGGGCTGACCTTTGGAACCCTAGCGAAAACAAACGAAGGAACGAACCGTCGGGCTCGTTCCTTCGCGTTCGTGGCGGAGAGGGAGAGATTCGAACTCTCGGAACGCTATCAACGTTCGCCCGCTTTCGAGGCGGGTGCCTTCAACCACTCGACCACCTCTCCGGGCGCCGCTTCTCCGCGAAGAACCCGCGGAGCTGAGCGGCAGTTTCTTCCGCAAGCACCCCGCCGACGACTTCGACGCGATGGTTCACGGCGGCCGATCCGAGTATATCGATGACCGAACCGGCGGCCCCTCCCTTCGGATCGCGGCAGCCGTAGATCAAGCGCTCGATGCGCGCGCCGGCCAGCGCGCCGGCGCACATCGCGCACGGCTCCTTGGTGACGTACAGCGATCCGCCGATGCGCCAGCGCCCGAGCGCCGCGGCGGCGGCCTGGATCGCCAGCAGCTCGGCGTGCGCGGTCGGATCGGGCCGCGCCTCACGCTCGTTGCACGCTTCGAAGGTTCGGCCGTCGACCACCAACACTGCTCCGATCGGCACGTCGCCCGCCGCGGCCGCCTGCTCGGCGAGCTCCATTGCACGGCGCATGCGCAGCGCGTCCTCGGCCGCCGTCGAAGGATCGTCAGCCGCAAACGAAACGCGCTCCCGGCCCGGCTCGAACGGGCAACCTTCGCCTTCGGAGGGCGACACTCTATCCAATTGAGCTACGGGAGCATCCTTCGTCTCGCTTCGCTCGCCGAAGGCACGGCATGACCCGCGTAACACGCGGGTCAGCCTGGTGGGATTGCGATGATGGCGAGATCGTGGCGGGCGAAATCGCGGCGACCGCTAGGTGGTGGCGGGGCCGGTGGGGCCGGTCGTCGGGATGTGCTTGAAGAGGTCGAGCTTGTGTTCGACGAGCCCTCGGTAGAATTTGCGGACGCAATCGGGATGACCGAAGAAATACGTCCGCGCGTACGCCAAGTCGTCCCCCGAGCTGTCCGGAACGTAGTGGCTGATCTCGATCTCTTCCATTTGCGCCCGGTCGACCGGGTGCGGGCAGAAATCGCAGGGGATCGTCGACATGCTGATACCTCGAGAAAAATTCCTGACTCGGGTAGGATTTGAACCTACGACCTAGGGCTTATGAGTCCCCCGCTCTACCGCTGAGCTACCGAGCCGCCGTGCCTCTGCCGCGAGCCTTGCCGGTCCGCAGAAGCCGCACGTCGATTATCCAGAACCCGTCAAGACCCTCCACGGGTGCACGCTGGTGCAGGGTCGGGACGCAAGGTGGCCAAGCCTCGTCCTCATGACGACTGGGGTGTTCCGGATCGCCGTTTTTGGCGTGGTCGCTGTTCTTTGTGCCGGCCCGGCGCCGGCCATGGCCGATGACGCGACCGCGCTGATGGCAAGGCATGCGGCGTACGTGGGCTGGCACGCCGGCGACGGGATCGTCAAGAGCTTGCGCGAGATAGGCGAACAGACGCGCGACGGCAAGGTCCGCGCCAGCCTGAGGTCGCTGCACTACGGCATTGCCTACCGCGATACGTTTGTCGGCGCGAGCGGCCTGCACTTCGACGACGGGTTCACCGGAAGCGTGGCGTGGACGTCCAACGAGAACGACTTCACGGTGCGGGCCCTCGGCGAGGTCGTTCGGTCGATCTATGACGAGCAAGCACTGTTCGGCGAGCTGACGGCGGCGACGGCGTCGTTCACGCCCGCCGTTCTGCGCACGCAAAAGGTCGCGACCGTCGATTGCACGGTCGTCCGGCTGACCACGCCGGTCGGCTTCCCGATGGACGTCTACGTCGATCCCGCGACCGGCGCGTACCAAAGAGCCGTCATCGATCCGGGCGGCAAGTACGAAGAGTCGTACGACGGCCTCGCATATACCGAAGTGGACGGCAAGCGGTTCTTGTCGGGCTGGCGCTTCGGGGACTCGAAGGAGCGCTTCACCTATACGAAGGTGGAACCCAACGCCGCGATCACCGCCGACGAACTGCGACCGCCCAACCAGACCGCCTCGTGGACGTTCGGCGATGCGCCTGCCACCGTCGAATATGTCGATGCGCCCGCGCCGCGGCTATATGTCGACCTGGTCGTCAACGGCGTCAAGGGAAAGTTCATCCTCGACACCGGCGCGGCCGACACCGTCATGGTCGACTCGTTCGCGCGCAAAGCCGGCGCCGAGCGGTTCGGAACGACCGCGATCAGCGGCATCGGCGAGGGAGTGGCCAAAGCGAATCAGTTTCGGGTCGCCACGATCGCCGTCGGCGGTTCGATCCTGCACGACGTCATCATCAGCAGCGGCCTCGACGAGGAAGCATTCGCGCACGAGGGCGCGGTCGGGTTGATCGGGTTCGACCTGCTGGCCGGCAGCATCGCGGACCTCAGCTTCGACGCCAAGACGCTGCACCTCATGGACCCGGCCAAGGTCGCGCCCGACGAGAAGGCAGGCATGGTGGTGCGGGTCGACCTATCGGACGGCCACATGCGCACGCCGATGCGCATCAACGACAAGTTCGACGTGATCGCGACGCTCGACAGCGGTAACCCCGCCGACATCCTCTTCTCGCGCGACCTCATCGAGCGCGATCGCATGAGCTTCTTAGTGCAGTTGAACCTCATCCGGGAGGGCGTGTCCGGTAGCGAGATCGAGGGCTGCGGGAAGCTCGGTTCGCTGTCGCTCGGCCCGGTGCGCTATCAAGGTCCGGAGGCCTGCGCGTCGCCGTCGTTCGCGCGCAACGAAATTCTCGTCGGGCTCGACTTCATGCACGCCTTCAATTTCGTGTTCGACTATCCCGACGGAATCATCGTGATGATCCCGCGGAAGGCGTACTGATCGTTCTTCCCCCAGTTTCCGCACACGAAGAACGCCGCGTGCAGCGGCGTTTTTCCGACAATCGCGGTCGGAGGGACTCGAACCCCCAACCTACAAGTTCGTAGCCTGTTGCTCTATCCAATTGAGCTACGACCGCGCGCGCACGCTCACCGGAGCGGCGACCTCGTGCCTTACGGCGAACGTGAAGAAACCCCTGCCCGCCGACGGTCGCGCTCGGAACACCGCGGGCTGGAGGCCGATGTAGTATGACCGTCCTCAGGATCGTCGTGCTGATTGCACTCGCGTTGGTTCTCGCACTGCCCGCAGGCCGGGGCGATGCCGCCGCGTCCGATCGCGTTCCGTTCGTCGCGTGCGCATCCGACGGACAGGCCGGGCCTCGACCGGGTCCCAAAGACAGCGGGCACGCTCCTGCCGTCGCGCCTTCGCTCGCGGGCAAGTTGGCATATTATGCGTCGGCGGATCTGAGCGTTCTCGCGCCGCGCGGTTGGCACTGCATCGGACTGTACGGATCGAACGGCGCCACGCTCGTCGTGACACCGGAAGCTCATCAAGCTGCCGATGTGCTCAAACCGAATTTCCATCTCACCGGTCCCGCCGTCGAGCTCAGCCTTTCTCTCGGCAGTACGTCGGGAAGGTTTGAAGTAGCGCAAGTTGCAGCGCGCCTCTTTCCGTCGCAAAGGGCCTTCGTCCAGCGCATCATCGCCGAGGGAATCGAACCGGCGAGCGATTTTCCGTTCGGCCCATACCCCGCCGACAAGTTGACGCGCCGAAGCAACACCGACGTCGAATTCCAGACGCCGGCGCATGCCAACGGCATGGGAACGGCCAGTTTTCTCGCCAAGAACGCCAGCCCGATAAGCGGCGTTGCGATCATGACTGCCCGCGGAGACCTGGTCGTCGTCGACGTCAGAACGCCACCCGGAAGCAGCGACGTCACGGCGAGCGTCGTCGCGCAGACGCGAGCCGCGAGCAGCTCGTTGTAGTCTGGCGGAGAGGGAGGGATTCGAACCCTCGATACGATGTAACTCGTATAACGGTTTAGCAAACCGCCGCCTTCAGCCGCTCGGCCACCTCTCCCGGCGCGAACCCCGTTCGGACGCCGGCTGAGCGCACCCTGCGAATGCGCTGAATGTGCTGCTCGCATTCCCATCCGGTTACCAGCGACCGGCGCTACGGTCGGGCCAGTGCTGGCCACCTCGACGCTTGTTGTACTGGCCCTCGACGGCGACCTCGATCCCTTGCGCGAGGCGTACCTGCGCGCGCAGCTCGCGACCCTCGCCGGCATGCCGGCGGCCGTCGTCGATTTGAGCCGCGTCAGGTACCTCGATTCGATGGCGCTGACGGCCTTCGTGCGGCTCACCAAGGAGTTCACCGCGCGCGACGCGCGCGTCGCGTGGGTCGTGCCGCCGCAGACCAACGCGCGCGGACTGTTCCGCCTGGCCGAGCTCGACCGCTATTTCGCGGTCGCCGAGACGCTCGAGACGGCGCTTGCGGCGCTGAACGCCGGCTGAACCATCGCCGCGATCCGCGCGGCGACGCGCTCTGCGGCATCGGGATGAGCGAGAGCTCGCGCGCCGCTCTGCAGCCGGCGCGCGACGCGCTCGTCGTGCAGCACGCTGTCGACGGCCCGCACGAGCTCGTCATCATCGGTCGTGCGCAGCGCCGCGCCGCGCGACGCCAGGTACCGCAGGTTGCGCTCCTCCTGGCCGGGCAGGGGCCGCAACAGCACCATCGGCAGCTGCGCGGCGAGCGCTTCTGACGTCGACAAGCCGCCCGGTTTGGTGACGAGCACGTCGGCGGCGTGCATCCAGTCGAACACGTTTTCGACGAAGCCGAGCACCCGGACGTCGGCACCGGCGCGGCGTGCCTCTTCGGCGACGCGCAGCTCGAGCCGCCGGTTCTTGCCGACGATCACCACCGGCGTCACCGGTTTCGCCGATCGCGCCAGCGCGCGGACGGTCGCGGCCAGCGGTCCGAGCCCGAGTCCGCCGCCCATCACCAGCGCCACTTCTCCCGCGCGCGGCAATCCGAGCGCATCGCGCAGCGCGCCGCGATCGACCGGCCGCAGCCCGAACCGCGGGTCGACCGGGATGCCGTCGACGCCGATGCGCTGCGCGTCGATGCCGCGCGCGATCAGCGTCGCGCGAATCTCGGACGTCGCGACCGCGTACGCGTCGATGTTGCGGTAGATCCAGAACGGGTGCACCACGAAGTCCGTCACGATGCCCATCACCGGTATCGACGGGTCGTAGAGCCGCTTGTAGGCCGACATCACACCGCACGGAAACGCATGCGTGCAGACGACGGCGCTCGGCCGCAGACGCTGCATCAGCCCGCGGATGTTGCGGGCGGTGAACTCGCTGGCCCAGACGCGAAAGCCGCCCGCCTCGGTCGCGCGCTCGGCACGGTTGTAGATGAAGCCGTACAGCTGCGGGATCGTGCGGACCATCCCGATGTACCCGTCGCTGACGACTTTGGAGAACAGCGACGCCGCATAGCGATAGCTGTCGACGACCTCGCCGCGCATGTCGCGCACCGCGAGCCGCGTCCGCACCGCGGACGCCGCCGCCTTGTGCCCCTCGCCGACGCGCGCCGAGAGGAAGAGGACGGGCCGGGCACGCGCAGGATGGGGCTCTACGCCTGTTCCTCCGGCGGAGCCGATTCCTCGGCCAGCACGAAGAAGTCGTCGAGGATCTCCTGCGCAAGGTCCTCGTCCTCGAGCAGATCGCCGAACTGATCGGTCACGACGAACTCGTCGGCGCTGTCGTTGTAGCACACCGCGAACGCGTTGCCTTCGTCGTCCTCGACCAAGCCGACGACCTCGAACCGCAGCGCGGTGCCGTCCTCCATGTGCAGCTCGAGAACGTCCTTGAGGTCGAGCGGCTGTTTCTCGCCGTCGGCGCGGACTCGGTCGTTGCCCGGGCTCGCGCTGCCGTTGGTATCGATGAGGTGCTCCTTACTTGAGGTACCGCTCGACGTTCGCGTTGTGCTCTTGCAGCGTTTTGGCGAACGCGGAGTGTCCGTCGGGCTTGGCTACGTAGTAGAGGTAGTCGCTCTCGGCCGGTGCGAACGCCGCATCGAGCGACGCCTTGCCGGGATTCGCGATCGGCGTCGGCGGCAGGCCGAGGTGACGGTAGGTGTTGTAGGGCGAGTCGATCTCGAGATCGCGCTTCGTGATGACGTCGTGATGTTCCGGGAAGGCGTATTCTATCGACGCGTCGACCTCGAGCGGCATCCCGAGCCGCAGCCGGTTGTAGATGACCGACGCGATCAGCGGCCGGTCCTCATCGGCTTTTCCCTCCCGTTCGACCAGCGACGCAACGGTCACGACGCCGGGTACGGTCTGACCGAGCGCCCGGGCCCGCCGCGCCGCGTCGGGCGGAAGCTCGCGCCGGAACTGATCGACCAGGACCTTCGCGACCGCGGCCGGCGAGTCGTCGATCGGGATCAGATAGGTGCTGGGGAAGAGGTAGCCTTCGAGATTCGGCGTCTGCACTCCGTCGATGCTGATGCCGCCTGCCTGCAGGAAGGTGCGTTCGTAGAGTCCGGCGTCGCCGAGCGACCGGCCGGCCAGCGCCTGCGCGATCTCGCGCGCGGTGTACCCCTCCGGAAGCGTCACCCAGATGGCGAACTGCTCGCCGCGCACGATCCGCTGCAGGACGGCATCGCTGGTCTGGTGAGCAGGAAAGCGGTACTCGCCCGCCTTGACGTCGTTGTCGACGTGGCGCAGCCGCGCGAGCAGCCGGAACGCCAGCGGATGGGCCAGCACACCCTTGTCGCGCAGCAGGCCGGCGACTTGGCCGAAACTCGAGCCGCGCGGAATCACCACGTCGGTCTGCTCCGCCGGCAGCGACGCGTCGACGTAGACCGCATCGCGAAACCACAGCGACGCGGCGCCGACGATCACGCCCACGCCGACGATGGTGGCGAACGCGAGGCTGACCAGCGCCCGCCCGGCGCGGTTCACCGCTGCTTGCGGGCTTGCCACGTTTCGAGAATCCCAACGGCCGCCAGCTGGTCGACCACCTTCTTGCGCTTGGCGCGTGAGACGTCGGCGGCGATGAGCGCCTTCTGCGCGGCGGCCGTCGTCAGCCGCTCGTCGATCCGCGCGATCTCACCGTCGAACGCTCGCTCCAGATGCGCCACGAACGCGTCGATCGACTCGCTCGCCGCCGCGCGCTCGCCGCCCAGCGTGATCGGATCGCCGACCACGATCGTGGCCGCGCCGCGGTCGCGCGCGATCGCGACGATCGCTGCCACGTCGTCACGGACGTTGGTCCGCCCGATCGTCGAGTGCGGGAACGCAAAGGTTCCCTCGCCGACCGCCACGCCGATGCGCCGCGTCCCGACGTCGAGCGCCAGCACCGTCACGACGAGAGTTCGTAGACCAGCGCGCGCGCTTTGGGCCGGCGGCCGAGATGCCAGGTCACGATGTCGTCGGCGGCGCGGGCGACGCGCAGCGTCGCGGCCAGCGCGGCGCCCGAACCGCGCTCCGCGCCCAGCGCGCGAAAGTTCGCGACATCGGTCGCGTCGAGTGCATGCGAGTCGCCGCGCGCGCCGTAGCAGCGCTCGCAGCCGAGGCCGCCGGCCTCGAGGTCGAGCCAGGCACCATGTTCGGTGAAACTGCTGCCGCACCGCACGCAAGCGTCGTCGGCCGGCGCGAGGCCGAGCGCGTGCAGCAGCCGCAGCTGAAACCGCGGGACCAGTCCCGCCGGCGCATCGCTGGCCGCGACGGCGCCGATCGCGGCCGCGAGCAGCGCGTAGATCTCGGGCAACGCGAGCTCGGGCTCGCAGAACAGGTCGATCGTCTCGGCGAACAACGACGCGGTCGCGAACGCGTCGGGCCGCACCAGCCCGCTCCAATAGGAAGCGATCGTGCGCACCTCGGTGATCACGTCGAGCGATCGGCCCTTGTGCAGCGCGACGCGCACTTCGGCCAGCGGCTGGAGCCGGCCGGCGACCGCGCTGCGCGGGCGGAGCGCTCCCTTGGCCACGGCGTCGACCTTGCCGCGCTCGCGCGTCAGCAGCGTGTAGATGCGATCGGCTTCGCCGAGCGGTCGCGCGCGCAGCACGATCGCGTCGGTCGTGGAGCTCCGGGACGTCATGCCGGTCGCGTGCTGGCGGTTTCGGGCTGCGGAACCTCGTCGCCCTGATGCGTGAGCACGCGGACCGTCAAGATGCGTCTGCCGCGCGTGCGATCGACGCGCAACCGTATGCCGTTGTCGGCGTCGACCTCCTCGCCTTCGCGCGGCAACCGCCCGAACAGTCCCACCACGTAGCCGCCGATCGTCTCGAACTCTTCGTGCGGCAGCGAGATCCCCAGCGCGTTGTTGACGTCCTCGATGTTGGTGCCGGCCTCGATCACCCACTCGTCGGGCGCCAACTGACGAATCGGTTCTTCCTCACCTTCGTCGTGCTCGTCGCGGATCTCGCCGACGATCTCCTCGAGCAGATCCTCCATCGTGACGAGTCCGGCCGTGCCGCCGTACTCGTCGATCACGATCGCCAGCGAGTACTTGCCGCGCTGCATCTCGCGCAGCAGCTCGGAGATGCGCTTGTTCTCGGGGACCAGCGTGACCGGGCGCATCAGCGCGCGCAGGTTGGTCGACGCGATCGTACCGTTCGAGAGCGCGATGAGCAGCTCGCGGTCGTGGACGACGCCGATGATGTTGTCGACCGTTCCGTCGTAGACCGGCAGCTTCGAATAGCCTTCGGCGATGACCAGGTCCAGCGCGCGGCGCGGCGGCGAGGTCACGCTGACGGTGACCATGTCGGTGCGCGGCGTCATCACCTCGCGCACGATCGTGTCGCCGAACTCGATGATCGAGTGGATCAGCTCGCGCTCTTCTTCTTCGAGCACCTTTTGTTCGACGCCGACGTTCACCAGCGACTTGATGTCCTCTTCGGTCACGTACGGCCCGCCGTGCGGGTGTCCGCCGAAGATGCGCACCAGCCCGTCGGTGATCCACAGGAAAGCGGCGGTGAGCGGCGACAGCACGCCCTTGATCGCGTCGAGCACCGGCGCGATCCGCAGCGCCGTGCGATCGCCGGTGCTGACCGCGACGGTCTTGGGCAGGATCTCACCGAACAGCAGGATCGCAACCGTCATGACGATCGTCGACCACACGACCGCGTGCGGAACGCCCCATCGCAGGAACAGATAGGTCGCCAGCGAGTCCGCCGCGAGCAGGATGAACGTGCTGCCGATCAGCACCGTGGTGAGCGTTCGGTTGCGGTCTTCGACGAGCCGAACGAGCCGGGCCGCACCGCGAATCTTCTTCTCCAGCAGCGCGCGGGCGCGGATCCGATTGGTCGCGACGATCGCCGCCTCGGAGGCTGCAAAGAAGGCCGCCACGCCCACCAACACCACGAGCGCGGCAACCCCCGGCCAGAACGACGTCATCGGCGCGTCGGGCCGCGGTTGCCCGTCGGTAGAGGGTCGGTATCCAAGCGGGGGTCATTATAACACACGGCCGCTTCCGCCCCGGGACGCCTAGCGGCCCAGCACGCCGAACAGGACCGCCGCGCCGGCCGCCGCCGCGGCGAGCGCTGCGACGAGAACGCCGGCCGCGGCGACGTCCTTCGCGCGCTTGGCGAGCGGATGATCCTGCGGTGACGCCAGATCCACCACCGCTTCGAGCGCGGTGTTGAACAGCTCGGCCGCGACGACGAGCCCGATCGCGAGCGCGACGATCGCCCAGCCGGCCGGCGCGAGCCGCAGCAGCAGCCCCGCCGCCACGACCACCACCGCCAGCAGCGCGTGAATGCGCAGGTTGGGTTGCGAGCGCCAAGCGGCAGCAAGTCCGGCGAACGCGTAGCCGAACGATGCCGCCAAGCCGTGACGGCGCGGCGCGCCTTCAGCCGAGGTCGGCGAGGGTGAGATCACGGCTGCCCTCCCAGGACGCGCGGTACGCGGCGCGCGGCGCGGCATCGTCCTTGCCTTGCGCTTTGAGCGCCTCGGCCAGTCCCCACTCCAGGTGCGGGTCGTTCGGATAGCGCTTGAGCTCGGCCGTGAAGACCGCCTCGGCGTCGGCCGGCTTGCCCGCCGCCAGCAGCGCCGCGCCGTAGCCCTCGCCGACCGGCGTTTGCCACGAGGTCTTCGGATCGCCCAGCGCGGCGTTCTTGGTAACCTCGTACGCGCGCGCGTAGCCGGCCGCCCGGGCCGCGGTGTCGTGCGCGAGCAGCGCGATCATCGCGTCCCCGACGCGCTTGGCGCTGCCGCCGTCGGACAGCTTCGCCAGCATGGCACGCGCCGCAGGCGCATCACCCAGCCGGGCGGCGGCGACCAGCCGTGCCAGCGCCGCGCTTCCCGTGCTGTCGGCGCCGGTGAGCCGCAGCACCCGGGCATCGTCGTGCAGCCGCACCGCCGCCTTGATCTGCATCGTGGTGTCTTCGTGCTGCGCGAAAGCGCGAGCCTCGTCGTTGCGCCCCAGCGTCGTGAGCCCGTACAGCACGAAGTCGACGTCGTGGTCGTGGTAGAGCTTCATGTACTGCTGGCCCGGTCCGTCGCCTTGCGCGAACCACGCCTGGTCGTTCGCGACGGCCCGCTCGTTGTCGGCGACCAGCCGCGCGTACTCGCCGATGCGCGACCAGATGTGACCGCTCATGTGCGGCAGGTGCGACGTGCCGGGCGGATAGCTGTACGAGGAGAGCGCTTCGGCGTCCGAGGCCGCGTCGCGCGCGCGGTGCAGCTCTTCCATCAGGTGGATGCGCAGATGGTGCGCGCCCACGTTGGCCGGGTCGAGCGCGAGCGCGGCGTCGAGGTCGGCGATCATCTCGTTCGCCTTGGGCGTGATCGCGTCGTGTCCGTCGAACAGCGCATCCTCGGCGTTCCAGATCGCGAACGCGGCGACCGTGAGCACGTTGGCATCGTCGCGGTGCGTCTTGGTCCACGCGCTCAGCGCGTCGGCGTAGTGCGCGAAGCGCTCCTTCTTCGTTCCTCGCCCGTAGCGCGACGAGATCGCGTCGACCAGCATCCGCTCGGTCTCGCTCGCACCGGAGAGATGCTGGCGGCCTTCGGCCGAGGCGGCCGCGCCGCGCTTGTCGCCTTCAGTGGTCTGCGGCGAGTTGATGTCGATCGTATCGGCTTCGGCCTCGCCCCAGTAGGCCAGCGCGACGTTCGGATTGCGCGCCAGCGCCTCGGCGAACGCGACGCGCGCCTCGCCGACGTCGAACGCGTAGAGCATCAGCAGGCCGCGATCGATCAGCCGCTGGGTCGGCTCGTCGGCGCCCTGCACGGGCCAGTGCGCGCGCGCCTCCTGCATCGCGGGCGGTTGCGGCGATGCGCTCTGCGCGAGCGCCGCCGGCGGCGCGCCGAGCAGCGCGCACGCCAGCACCGCGATCCATGGTGATCTCATCGCGCGCTCGATTCGCGATACGGCCACGGCATTCCGATTGCTTCGGCGAGGCGCCGTTCCTCGTCTTCCATGACCTGCCGCTCGCCCGGTTCGAGGTGATCGTGTCCGGCCAGGTGGAGCACGCCGTGGATCAGCAGCCGTTCCATCTCGCGCTCGAGCGGCGCGTCGTAGTCGGCCGCTTGGCGCGCGGCCGTGTCGACGCTGACGACGATGTCGCCCAGCAGGCGCTCGGGCCCGCTCGCGCGCGCCAGCGGACGCGTCGGTCCCGTGCGGTCGAACGCATCGGGGGCGAAGAGCGGGAAGCTCAGCACGTCGGTCGGCGCGTCTTTGCCGCGGTGCTCGCGGTTGAGCTCGCGCATCGCACGGTCGCGGACCAGGGTCAGCGACACGCTCGAGCCCGCTTCACCGATCTCGGTCAGCAGCCGTTCGACGGTCGCGGCGAGCGCGCGCGCGTCGAGCCCGCTGCCGCGGGTTTGGTTGGCGACGTAGATCAATGACGGCCGTCAGCCCTCGCGTTCGCGCGCCAGACGGTCGTAGGCGGCGACGATGCGCCCGACCAGCGGATGCCGCACGACGTCGGTCTCGTCCAAGCGCACGACCCGTACGTCGTCGACCTCGACGAAGAGCCGCTCGACGTCGAGGATTCCGCTGCGCATCCCGCGCGGCAAGTCGATCTGCGTGTCGTCGCCGTTCACGACCATCTTCGAGTTCGCGCCGATGCGGGTCAGAAACATCTTGAGCTGCTCGTGCGTCGCGTTCTGCGCTTCGTCGAGGATGACGAAGGCGTCGCTGAGCGTGCGGCCGCGCATGTAGGCCAGCGGCGCGACCTCGATCGTACCGCGCTCGAGGTACTTCTCGGTGACGCCGCTCTCCAGCAGCTCTTGCAGCGCGTCGTAGAGCGGCCGCAGATACGGATCGACCTTTTCCTTGAAGTCGCCCGGCAGGAAGCCGAGCTTCTCGCCGGCCTCGACGGCCGGCCGGGTGAGCACGATGCGCGAGACGTCGCGGTTCTTGAGCGCGCGCACCGCCATGACGATCGCGAGGAACGTCTTGCCCGTCCCGGCCGGACCGATCGCGAAGGTCAGCGTGTTGTTCTCGATCGCCGCGACCAGCGCGCGCTGCCCGTTCGTCTTCGGACGAATCTCGCGCCCGCGCGCGGTCGTCGCCAGCGTCGGCGGGATGCCGCGCTGGCCGACGGTCCGGGCGGCCAGCGCGACGTCGTCGGGCGTCACTTGCGTCCCGGCGCGGGCGGCGGCCAGCATCGCTGCGAGGACGTCCTCGGCGCGGCGGACCGCGGTGCGATCGCCGCTGACGTGCACGCGATCGCCGTCGAGCCGCAGCACGACGGGGATCAGGGCTTCGAGCGCGTTGAGGTTTTGATCGCGGTGACCGCAGAACCGCAAGGGATCGGCCAAGCCGCCCAAGTCGAAGGTCGCCTCGCTAGTGATCGACGGCATCTAGCCCTAGAACGCGGGAGGCTGCCGCGATGGTGTCAACGCAGCGCGACGGGCGATGCGAGAATTTCCGCCAGGATGACGGCCGTGCGAGCGTGCGCCGGGTCGCCGAATGCGCCGCGAAGGACGCCCGACTGGCCCGGCCGGCTTCGCGGCGGATCTCCGGGCGGGACAACCGTCGGGCGCGCCGGCGCCGCTGAGAAGGCGGCGCTCGGCGGCGGGGGAACGGGCGCGGCCGGGTAAGGCCGCGGCGGCGCCACCGAGGCGACCGGAGCCGCGGCCATGGCCGGTTGCTGCATTCGAGATCGAGCGACCGCCGTTCGTGCAAGCGACTTCTGCTGGCGCCGGATGGCCCAGCCGACCACAGCGGCCAGAACCCAGATGAGCCAACCGGCGGACTGCACGTGGTCGATCGCCCACTGCAGCGCTCCGGCTGGATCGCTAGGCACGCGTCACTGCTGCGGCGCGCCCCCGCCGGCCGGCGTTTGACCGTCGCCGCCGACCGTCGAGCCGATCGCGCCGCGCATCTCGGTATCCGCCTTGACGTTGTTGAGCTTGTAGTAGTCCATCACGCCGAGATGGCCGGCGGTGAAGGCGCCCGCGATCGCTGCCGGTATCTGCGCCTCGGCCTCGACGACCTTGGCCCGCATCCGCTGCGTCTCGGCCTTCATCTCCTGCTCGGCGGCCTGCGCGGCGTACTGCCGTTCGGCAGCCTTCGCTTGCGCGATGCGCCGGTCGGCCTCGGCCTGCGTCGTCTGCAGATCGGCGCCGATGTTCTTGCCGACGTCGACGTCGGCGATGTCGATCGACACGATCTCGAACGCGGTGCCCGCGTCGAGGCCTTTGGCCAGCACGGCCTTCGAGATGCGGTCCGGGTATTCGAGGACTTCCTTGTGGTCCGCGGCGGCGCCGACGGCGCTGACGACGCCCTCGCCGACGCGCGCGACGATCGTCGGTTCGCCCGCGCCGCCGACGTAGCGGTCGAGGTTCGAGCGCACCGTGATGCGCGCTTTGACGTTGAGCTGGATGCCGTTCTGCGCGACGCCTTGGAAGATCGGCGTCTCGATGACCTTCGGGTTGACGGATGTCTGCAACGCCTCGAGCACGTCACGGCCGGCCAGATCGATCGCCGCGGCGCGCTGCCATTCCAGCGGGATCTGCGCACGTTGCGCGGCGATCATGGCGAGCACGCACTTGTCGATGTTGCCGCCCGCCAAAATGTGCGATTGCAGTTGGTCGACCGTCAGCGGCAGTCCGGCTTTGCGCGCGCGAACCAGCGCGGCGACGAGCACGCCGGCCGGCACGCCGATGATCCGCATCCGGATCAGCGACCCGATCGAGAGCGGCACGCCGGCCGCGATCGTGCGGATCCACAAGCCCAGCGGGAAATAGTACAGGAACAGGATGATCCCGATGAGGACCGCGATGAAGATGACGATCGCCAACAGCCCCATGCTCTAACCTCCTGCGCCGTCGGGGCGCACGAAGATACGTGCCCCTTCGACGCGAGTAACCCGAACCGGTGTTCCGGCCGGGACAAACTCCCCCTCCGTGAGCACGTCTTCGCGCACGTCGCCGAACGCTGCGACGCCGGCCGGTCGCAAGAACGACACCGCGACGCCGCTCGCGCCCAGCAGATGGCGATGGTCCGCGCTGGCGACGTAATCTGGTCCTTGCGTCCCGGCGAACATCAGCCGTTTGACGAACGCGTTCTCCGGCAGCACGCGCTGCAGCAGCGCGAACGCGAGCGCGCTGAGCACGATCGCGACGGCCAGCGCCTGCAGCGCGCCGACGAAGAACGGCACGCCGAAGGCGAGCAGCACCGACGCGAACAGGATCAGCACCCCGAGCACGCCGGCCACGCCGTGGCCGGGCAGCACGTGCAGCTCGACGAGGATCAGCAGCAGGCCGACCAGAGCCAGCGCCAACACCAATCCGTTCGAGAAGCCGGCGTAGATGTGCGTGCCGAAGAACAGCGCCAGCGAGGCCGCGCCGATCGCGCCCGCGATGCCGTGCAGCGTCTGCAGCTCGATCAGCAACCCGAGAAATCCGATCGCGAGCAGGATGCCGCTGATGTCGGGATCGGTCGCGATGCGCGCGATTTGCTCGGCGAGCGTGTACTGGGCGTCGTCACGCGTCGCGCCGGCGACGCCGAAATTCGCCAGCGCACCGCTCAGCGACGGGACCGTGGCCTCGGAAAATCCGGCCTGGCGTGCTTGATCGGCGGACAGGTTCAGGATCGCGCCGGGCGGCTTGTAGGTGGGCGCATCGATCGCCGAGTCGACCATCGCTTCGGCCAGCTTGGGATCGCGGTGACTGCGCACCGCGAGCGCGCGAAACTGGGCGCGCACGGCGGAGACGGTCTTGGGGTCGTGCGGGATCGGCTGCGCCGAACCGATCGAGCCGCCGTCCTCGACGGCGATGCGCGAGGCCGACAGCGAGATCAGCGCACCCGCCGACCACGCGCGTTGCACGTACGCGTAGACCGGAACGCTGCTCGCCAGCAGCGTGTCGCTGATCTCGGTTCCGGCGCTGAGCAAACCGCCGAACGTGTTCACGTCCAGCACGATCGCGCGGGCGTGGTCCGCCTTGGCCTGCGCGACGGCGCGGTCGACGTAGTGCGCCATCCCCTCGTCGATCGTCCCTTGGATCGGGATGACCTCGACCGTGCCCTGACTCGGGCCGGCGAAGGCAGCGTGCCCTCCGGCGGACAGGACTCCGGCGAGCAGGCACAACGGAACGACCAGGCGGCGGGCGATCACGGTCGTGACTACCGGCCGCCCCGCCACAGGTTACGCGGAAGCGAGCTCTTCGACCACGATTCGCCGGACCACGTTGCCGTCGGCCAAGCCCTTGAGCTGGGGCAGGACGGCTTTCATCACCGCACCCTGGTTGCGGCCGTCCGGCGGCAGGGCGGCGACCGCCTCGCGGACCGCCGCCCGAATCTCGTCGTCCGATTTCTGCGCCGGTAAGTAGCCCAGCAGGATCTCGCGCTCGCGCGTCTCCTTCGCCGCCAGCTCGTGCCGGCCGGCTTTGGCGAACTGCTCGATCGAGTCGCTGCGCTGCTTGACGAGCTTCTGCACGACCGCCAGCTGATCGGCGTCCGACAGCTCGGCGCCCGCTTCGATGCGCCGGTAGTTGAACGCCGAGATCACGCTGCGCAGCGTATCGAGCCGCACTTGGTCGCGAGCCCGCATCGCGTCCTTGAGGTCGGCCGCGATCCGATCGCCGATGCTCACCCGTTCAGCGGCCCGTGTGGAATCGGACTTCGCCCCGAATGACGCGCGGCGGCGCGGAGACGCGGATCGGCGTGAACGACGTCTGCACCTCGTTGCCGGCCGCGTCGACCGATCCCGCGACGATCGGGGTGCCGGCGCCGGGCGTCGGGAGATACGTCCCGTAGTTGTTCGTGTTGAGCACGTTCTGTATGGCGATCTGCCAATCGATGGTCTTGGTCACCGGGTGCCGCAGCGTGAAATCCACTTGGGCGAAGGGCGGCTGAAAGTACGCGTTGTTCTTCCCCTCGTAGTCGACGCCGAGCGCGGCGAACGTTCCGTCGCGCCAGGTGTAGTTGAGCTGCCCGTAGCCCTTGAGGTACGGCAGGCACGTCGGGATGCCGGGCGCGGCGACGCCGTTGCCGCAGATCTGCACGTTGTTGACCGGGAAGCCTTGCGTGCCCACGGTGTAGAGACTGGCCGGCAGCCCCGACACGATCGAGCGTTCGGCAGCCGCGCTGAGGCTGAAGCCCAGCCCCGCGAGCGGCGCATAGCGGTACTTCACCGTTGCCAGTTGCGTGCTGAGCTTCGCAACGTTGATCGGCGCGAAGATTCCCTCCAAACCGCCGTTGGCCGGGACCGACGACGTCAGCTCTTCGAAGACGTTGTGGATGACCGAATCCTGCAAGTCGAGGCTGATCACCGAGTTGTTGTGGAAGCGTTTGTCGATGCCCAGGCCGTACGCGATCGAGACCTCGGGGCTCAGGCTGGCATTCTTCTCGGTCAAGGTTCCGCCGAGCGCGTACGTCCCCAGCGACTGCGCCGGCTGTTCGTACGTCGCCAACCCGCTCAGCTGGCCGACGTACGGAAACGTCGTCGAAGTTCCGAACGACGCGCGGTACGAGATGTCGCTCGAGGGGCGCAGCGTCAACGCGAGATGCGGATCGAAATGGGTGATCGTGCGCGAGAAGCCGACCAGCGTCGCGTTGGTGAGCGAAACGGGTTTCACGCCGTCGACGGTGTAGCGCGTGTCGTACAGGCCGACGTCGATGCCAAGGTTGCGGACCAGGTGGAGGTCGCCGGTCAGCGAGAGCGTCGAGTAGCGGTCGGTCGAGAACGGGACCGACACGCCCTGCGGGTTGTTGATGTACGCGAACGTGCTCTGACCGTGAAAGTCGTAGGTCAGGTCGAGCAGGCTGTCGCCGATGGGGTGCAAGTAGGTGAAGGTGGTGCCGTACAGCTTGTCCTGTTCGAACGTCGAGTACGCGCTGTCGAAGCACTCGGTCTGTCCGTTGACGACCGTCGTCCCGCCGGCCGGGTTCGTCGTGCTGCCGTACGCGTTGCCGCACGCGGTCGTGAAGCCCGGCTCCGTCGGGTTGTTGACCGGCGAGAAGCCGGCCGGGTAGTAGATCTCGCCGGTACCGATGATCACCTCGGGCTCGATCGTCCCGACATATGGCCGCACCAGCAGCGTGTCGTTGCCGATCGCGGTGCGGAACTGCGCGTCGAACAGTGTCTGGTTGTTGTAGATGTACGATCCCGGGTACCAGCCGAACGAGTTGACGTTCTTGCCGATGAGGGACGCGTCGGCGGGATTCGTGCAGATACCGCTGGCCGGTCCGTTCGAGCACGGCAGGATCATGAGCGAGCCGAGCGACGTGCCCCAGGCGGTGCCCTGCGGGCTGTAGCCGCCCCACGCGCCGACGAACCCGAACTCCAACGACGTCGACGGCGAGAACTCGTAGCGCAGCTTGAGCAGCTCCCCCTTGCTGAAGAACGAGCCGCTGGAATCGCCGCAGAACTGGATGATCCCGGTGTTGCCGCCCTCAGGCGTGACGTCGCACTGTTTGGTCTGATAGAAGGGCCCGTTGTAGCCGTCGGTCCCCGCGCCGATGACGTACTGCAGCTTGCCGGCCGAGCCGGT
>Ga0302326_10009660_pt1 | contig 20993 bp, 24 predicted proteins | sample Palsa_T0_3_FD_202264 | JGI IMG/M metagenome (GOLD analysis project Ga0302326, IMG submission 202264) | Peat permafrost microbial communities from Stordalen Mire near Abisko, Sweden - Palsa_T0_3 | ecosystem: Environmental > Terrestrial > Soil > Palsa > Peat permafrost | place: Sweden: Abisko... | reverse complement strand
GCCGCGCGAGATCACCCTTGAACAGGGTCATAACATCGTCGTGCGTGAGCTCCCGGTGCAGCGGGCCGCCGTCTACGTCCCCGGCGGATCAGCGCCCTACCCGAGCACCGTCGTGATGGGCGTTGTCGCCGCGCGTTCTGCCGGCGTCGAGGAGGTGGTCGTCTGCACGCCGCCGCCGACCGACCCCGTCGTCCTGGGGGCCTGTGCGCTCGCCGGCGTCGAGGAGGTCTATCGGGTCGGCGGCGCCCAGGCAGTCGCCGCACTCGCAATCGGCACGGACTCGGTCCGAGCGGTTGATGTGATCGTCGGCCCTGGAAACCTCTACGTCCAGGAGGCCAAGCGGCTCGTCAGCGACCGCGTCGGCATCGACAGCTTCGCCGGCCCGAGCGACCTGTTCGTCCTCTTCGACGCGGCGGACGCCGGTTCAATCAGACTGATCGCCCTCGACCTGCTCGCTCAGGGGGAGCACGGCGCCGAAACACTCGTCATCGCCGCATCCCCCAGCGGCGAGCTGCTCGATCGCCTGCAGGCCGACATCGCAGCGCTCGAGCAGGCCCAGGGATCCCCCGGCGCCGCGAGCTGCATCCTCGTCGAGACGGGCTCGCTCGAGCAGGGCCTCGAGCTCGCCAACGCCTACGCCCCCGAGCACCTCGAGCTGATCGGCCCTGGTGCGGAGGACCTCGCCGCGGGCGTCCGCAACGCCGGCTGCCTGTTCGTCGGCTGGCCGTCGGCGACGGCCTTCGGAGACTACGTCGCCGGCTCCAACCACATCCTCCCGACCGCCGGCTCCGCGCGCTTCGCCGCGGGCCTGACGCCGGCGAACTTCCGCCGCCAGATGGCCGAGGTTCGGATCACGCCGGGGGCCCTTCCGGCGCTGATCGAGGCCGGCGCCCCGATCGCCGACGCCGAGGGCTTTCAGCTCCACGCCGAGTCGATGCGCGCCCGCGTCCCGCCGATCGAGGACAATCAAACCCAATGACACGCACCGCAGAGATCACCCGCGAAACTCGCGAGACCAACGTCGCGCTGAGCCTGACACTCGACGGCACCGGCGCCGGCTCGCGCTCAACCGGCGTCGGCTTCCTCGACCACATGCTCGACCTGCTCGCGCGCCACGCGCGAATCGACCTCGATGTCGCCGTCAGCGGCGACCTCGAAACGGGCGGCCATCACACCGTCGAGGACACGGCGATCGTCCTCGGTCAGGCGCTCGACGAGGCGCTCGCCGACCGCGCCGGGATCTACCGCTACGGCCACGCGATCGTGCCGATGGACGAGGCTCGCGCCCTCTGCGCGATCGACATCTCCGGGCGTCCCTTCCTGGCCCTCACGGGCGAGCTCCCACCGGGCGCCACCGGCGGCTTCGAACACGAGCTGCTCGAGGAGTTCTTCCGTGCGCTGGCAAACAACGCGAAGCTGACGATCCACATCGTCCTCGAGGCTCCGGGCAACGCTCACCACATGATCGAGGCAGCCTTCAAGGCGTTCGCACGCGCGCTCCGGGCCGCGGTGGCGCTCGATCCGACAGAGAGCGGTGTGCCCTCTACAAAAGGCCTGCTCTGAGCGTCCGCTTGCAGCAGTCCTCGCGGAGCCCTATGGCTGGTGGTGACGCCTTCGTCGGTGTCGTTGACTACGGCATGGGGAACCGGCGGTCGGTCGAGAAGGCGCTCGAACACGTTGGCGCACGCGTCGCGGTCAGTGGCGACACGGCGGTCCTCGGCGCCTGCTCGGGCCTCGTCCTGCCCGGTGTTGGTGCGTTTCCGCGCGCGATGGAGAACCTCCAGGCGCTCGGCCTGGATTCGTTCCTGGCCGACCGCGTGAGCTCCGGCGTTCCCGTGCTGGGGATCTGTTTGGGGATGCAGATTGCTTTCGACCGCTCGAGCGAGCGCGGCGGCGCAAAGGGTCTCGGGATCGTGCCTGGAGAAGTCCGTGAGCTAGAGGCGCAAAGCCTCAAGCTGCCGCACATCGGCTGGAGCGAAGTTCACTGGAAACGCGACTCGCCAATCCTGGCCGGCGTCACCCAAGACGTGGCCTATTACCACGTCCACAGCTACACCTGCGAGCCCACTCAGCCGGACGACGTACTCGGCGTAGCCGAGTACGGAGGCCCATTTGTCACCGCCGTTTCGCGCGGCTCTTTCACAGGCGTTCAGTTCCATCCCGAGAAGTCGTCGCTCGACGGTCTGCGCCTGCTCGCGAACTTCGTTTCGGTCTGCGTCGCAGCGGCGTGAAGCTCTATCCGGCGCTCGACATCCTCGACGGTCACGTCGTGCGCCTCTCGCAGGGCGACTTCGACCGCAGCACCAGCTACGCGGCTGACCCGCTGGCCGCCGCCGCGCAGTGGGCGCGAGCGGGCGCCGAGCGCCTGCACATCGTCGATCTCGACGGAGCCCGAGCCGGCCACCCGGTCAATCTCGAGAGCGTGCGCGCGATTGTCCAGGAGACCGGCCTCGAGGTCCAGGTCGGCGGCGGCCTGCGCTCGATCGAGGCGATCGACTCCGCACTCGCCGCGGGCGCCGGCCGCGTCATCATCGGCACCGCAGCCTTCAACGACCCCTACCTTCTCACTAATGCGCTCGAGCGCCACGGCACGAAGATCGCCGTCTCGGTCGACGCCCGCAAGGGCGTAGTCGCCACCGCCGGCTGGCTCGAGGCAACCGATCTCCAGGCGGTCGACGCGATACGAGCGCTCGAGCGCCGGGGCGTCGCGACCTTCATCTATACCGACATCGACCGCGACGGCATGCTCGGCGGCCCCGACCTCGACACACTGCGGGAGATCGCGCAAGCGGTTACAGGGGAGCTCATATACGCCGGCGGCATCGGCTCGCTCGATGATCTTCGGGCGCTCGCGCAGCTCGAAAGCCCCCAGCTCGCCGGCGTGGTCATTGGCAAAGCCCTCTACGAGGAGCGCTTCACGCTGGCCGAGGCGAGCGCTGCGCTGTGCACCTGAAGCGCGTCATCCCGTGCCTCGACGTCGACGCCGGGCGCGTCGTCAAGGGCACGCGTTTCCTCGACCTACGCGACGCCGGTGACCCGGTCGAGCTCGCGGTCCTCTACGACTGTGGCGGCGCCGACGAGCTGGTCTTCCTCGACATCACAGCGACACACGAGAAGCGCGAGACGATCGTCGATCTCGCGCGCCGAACCGCCGACGACGTCTTCATCCCGTTCACCGTCGGCGGCGGCATCCGCTCGGTCGCCGACGCCCAGGCGGTGCTCGATGCCGGCGCCGACAAGGTGTCTGTCAACAGCGCCGCCGTCGCGCGTCCGGAACTTCTCGAAGAGCTCGCGACGCAGTTCGGCTCGCAATGCGTCGTGCTCGCGGTCGACGCCAAGGCCTCGGCAGACGGCGGCTGGCACGTACACGTACGCGGCGGGCGCGAGCGGGTCCAGCGCGACGCGGTCGCCTGGGTGCGCGAGGGGGTCGAGCGCGGGGCGGGGGAGATCCTGCTGACGAGCATGGACCGCGACGGCACGAGCGACGGCTACGACCTGGAGTTGACGCACGCGGTCAGCGAGGCGGTCGGCGTGCCGGTGATCGCGTCGGGCGGGGCGGGTACGCTCGATCACCTCGTCGAGGCGCTCGAGGCCGGCGCCGACGCGGCGCTCTGCGCTTCGATCTTCCACTACGGCAGCTTCACGATCGCCGAAGCCAAGGAACACATCGCCGCAGCCGGCATCGCTGTACGCCGAGCCTGATCGCGACGGCTCAGGTCTTCTCGAACACGATTCGGTAGTGCTCGAGCAGCTCCCGCTCGAAGCAGACCTTGTTCGCTCCGACACCCGAGGTGAAGGCCAGGCGGAAGTCGGAGCTCGAAAGCCAGCGCGGGATCAGCCTCAGCTTCAGCAGCGTCTTCTGCAGGCTGCGCGCGCCGGTTCGCCTGCTCCACTCGGTCATCGTCTGGAGGTAGTCGAGGCGTCCGCTCTGGCTCGAGACGAGGCGAAAGCTGGGCTCCGCACAATCGACGATCTGATCGCGCCCGAGCGGCAGCCAGGAGCCGGGGAACTGGCGGGCGAGCAGGGCGAGGTACCACGCGTCGGAGTCGCGCGGCGCGTGGATGTCGACCTCGTCGAGCGGGATCATGTTCGGGCCGAAAACCATCGTCTGCAGGTAGAAGCGCCCTTTCGGCGGCAGGACCGAGGCAACGCGGCCAAAGAAGTCACGGTAGATCTCCTCCTGGCGCCCGGCGCGGTATTCGTCGGGCGAGCAGAAGTGCTCGAACGCGCCGAGCGACGCGACGGCGTCGAACGCGCCGAAGCTCTCGCGCGTCAATTCGCGCGCGTCGAACAGGTGAACGTCGAGGCCGTGGCGGCGACAGGCCGCCAGCTGCGCCTGCGAGAGCGTCACGCCAACTCCCGTGGCGCCGCGCGTGCGGATGAAGTTGAGCAGCGGACCCCAGCCGCAACCGAGGTCCAGCACACGGCGGCCCGGCTCGATCCCGATCTGCTCGGCGACGTATTCGTGCTTGCGGGCCTGAGCCTCTTCGAGGCTGAGCGAAAAATCACCGTCGTACTTGGCGCCACTGAAGTCCGCGAGCTCGCCGAGACTGAGCCGGAAGACCCGGTCGGTCAGCGAGTAGGTGAAGTCGATGTCGCCCCGGTCGGCCATCAGCGAGTGGAGCCTAGACTCTCTCGATGCTCGGAGGCGATGACTTTCGCGCCGATGTCGTGCTCGACGCGCTCGCGCGGCGTCCCGATGGCGCCGCGGTGCTGGCCCTCGCGGACTCCGGCGTGGCGGTCGTCGGCGGCTTCGTCCGCGACACCCTGCTCGGCATCGAGCCGCGCGAGGTGGACGTGGTGGTCGAGGGAGACGCCGAGGCCTTCGCGCGCAGGCTCGGCGGCAGCGTCGTCACCCACGCGGCATTTGGCACCGCGCGCGCCGTCGGGGACGGCTGGTCGATCGATGTTGCCGCGGCGCGGCGCGAGCGCTATCCGCGCCCCGGGGCGCTGCCGCTGGTCGAGCCGGCGACGCTCACCGAGGATCTCGCGCGGCGTGACTTCGGCGCGAATGCAGTCGCGGTCACGCTGGCGGGCGGCGATTTGCTGGCGGCCGCCGGCGCACTCGAGGATCTCGCCGAGCGGCGCCTGCGTGCGCTGCACGATCGCAGCTTCATCGACGATCCAACGCGCGTCATGCGCCTCGCGCGCTACCGTCACCGACTCGGCTTCACGGTCGACGCCGCCACCGCCGCACTCGCCGACGCGGCGACGCTCGACACGCTCAGTGGAGCACGGGTCACCGCCGAGCTGCGCCTCGCCCTGCTCGAGCCGGACCCGCTGGCGCCGCTCGCCGACCTCCAGGGCAAGCTGCCGATCGTCGTCGATCGCGCGCTGGTCGAACGAGCGCTCGCGCTCACTCCCGCCGACGCCGACCGCCAGCTGGTGATCCTCGGCGCGATCGTCGCCAACCTCCCCGCCTCAGACTGGGTCGACTCGCTCGAGCTGACCGCGTACGAGCGCCGAGTGCTAGAGCGCGCTGGACAGGCTGAGCGCCTCGCAGCGCAGATCGCCGCTGCCGGCTCGGCCAGCGCCCTGCGCGACGCGCTGCGCGGGGTCCCGCCGGAGGCCGTGGCGATAGCCGGCGCGTTCGGTCCGGTGGCCGGCGCGCGGCGCTGGCTCGAGGAACTGCGTGGAGTGGAGCTCGAGATCGGCGGTGATGACCTGCTCGCGGCCGGCGTGCCCGCCGGTCCCGAGCTCGGTGCCCGGCTCGAGCGCACGCTTCGGCGCAAGCTCGACGGCCAGCTCACTGCTGGGCGCGCGGCGGAGCTGGCGAGCGCGCTCGAGGAGGGCTCCGGGAGCCGCCCGCTGGGCGGCTGTCCTCGCCCCGCTCCTCTGGACACCACGAGTGGCGATTGCCTATGAGCGTTTTGGTCGAGCTGGGTCATGCGAGCGTGCTGTTCAGTGAGCGGGCTGAGGGGGACCTTGGACGGACTGTTGGAGAGCAGAGCGAGTCCGTTCTGGCGAACCGCGCAGGGATGGTGGAGCGGTGTGGCGTGCGCTCGATTCGGGTTCCCCGTCAGGTGCATGGTTCGGTCGTCGTGACCGTCGATGGGGGGGAGGGCTACTTGGTCGGTCAGGAGACAGCGGACGGGGTCGTCACCACCGCCCGCGACATTGGCGTCGCGGTTCATGTCGCTGATTGCCTGCCGATCGCGATCGCCGGTCCGGGCGGCGTGGCGATGGTCCACGCCGGCTGGCGCGGGCTCGCCGGCGGCGTCGTCGCGGCGGGCGTCGAGACGCTGCGCGCGACCGGCGTCGCTGGTCCGCTGGAGGCGGTGATCGGCCCGGGCGCGCTCGCCTGCTGCTACGAGACAGGTCCCGAGGTCCAGGCCCTGTTCGCGCGCTACGGGGCGGGCCACGGCCGCCGCCTCGACCTCGTCGCGATCGCCGCGGCACAGCTGCGAGCGGCGGGGGTCGCGCCGGTCGCCGACGTCGGCCTCTGCACCCTCTGTGCGCCGGCTTGCTTGCTCTTCTCTCATCGCCGCGACGGTGACAGCACGGGACGCCAGGCAGGTATCGCGTGGCGACGCTGAGCGTCGAGCATGTTCGCGCCAACCTCGCCACGGTGCGCGAGCGGATCGCGGCAGCTGCTGGGCGGGCCGGCCGCGACGGCGCGGACGTTGAGATCCTCGCCGCGGTCAAGTACCTGGACGGGCCGGCACTCGAGGTCCTCGCGGACGCCGGCATCACGCTCGTCGGGGAAAACCGCGCCCAGGACCTGCTCGATAAGGTCGGTTACGCCGAGGGCCGAGTGCGCTGGCACTTCATCGGTGCGCTGCAGTCCCGCAAGGTCAAGCTGATCGTGCCGCACGTCGAGCTGATCCACTCCGTCGCCAGCTACTCGGCGCTGACCGCACTCGGCCGCTGCGCCCCGGCGACGTTCGAGATCCTCGTCGAGGTGAATATCGCGGGCGAGGCCGGAAAGGCCGGCATCGCTCCACGGGAACTCGACGCTTTCATCGCCGCCAGCCCCGTAAAGGTCGTCGGGCTGATGACGATGCCACCGCAGACGAGCGATCCGCAAATAAGCCGACCGTATTTCGAGCAGCTCGCGTCGCTCGCGCGCGAGCGCGGTCTCGCGAGGGTGTCGGCTGGAACCAGCCAGGACTACGAGGTCGCGGTCGAGGCCGGTGCGACGATAGTGCGAATCGGCACGAGCCTGTATCGCTAATTCCCTGGGAGCGCTAGAGTGCACGGGTAGCAGGGATTGGGAACCTGCGACCGAAACACGCACCTGAACCATGGCGCTCAAGGACTCCTGGCACCGTACGCTCGTCTACTTCGGCCTCGCCGAAGAATACGACGACGACGATTACGACCCCGAAACCGGCCCCGAGGTCGCACTCGAGGATCGCTATCGGGAACGGCCCAACGTGCGCCGGCTCGCTCCACGCCGCCGGCCCGACGACATCGACGACATCTTCGGCGAGGATCAGCCACGCGGCGGGCGCCAGCAGACGGTGCTGCGCTCGGTGCAGGGCGGGCGTGGTGGCAACGGCAGGGGCGACCGCGGCCGCGACGACCGCGACTTCCAGGTCCACGTGGTGCATCCGAAGTCGTTCAACGACGCGCAACAGGTCGCCGACAAGTTCAAGCGTGACATTCCCGTGATCATCAATCTGCAGGAAGCCGACCAGGATCTGCCGCGGCGGATGATCGACTTTGTCAGCGGCCTCACCTATGCCCTCGACGGCGGCATGCAGCGCATTGCCGACCGCGTCTTCATGCTCACGCCGCGCAATGTCGAGCTTTCCGCCGAAGAGCGCGCGCGACTGATCGAGAAGGGGTTTTTCAACCAGGCTTAGGCGGCAGGCAATTTTCGCTTTGCGAAAATTCTGCCGCCGGTCTCATCGGGCGCTTGCTGCGCGTGACCGTGGTGGTTGTCCGTAGCCGCGATGCAGTCGTGGCCGTGGGTGGGGCTCTTCGCTTGCATGCAGGTAGCCTTGGTTTGTGACTTTGCTTGGATTTGCGGGGGCTGGGAACATCGCGCGGGCGCTGGCGGTTGGGCTGGGGGAGCCGGCGCTGTTCTCGGACGGCGGCTCCGGGCGCGCGATGGCTCTGGCTGAGCTCGTCGGCGGCGAGGCCGTTTCGAATGCTGAACTGGCCCGTCGCGCCGACGTGGTGGTGCTGGCGCACAAGCCTGGTCAGCTGAAGGCCGTCGCCGAAGAGCTGGCCGGCGCGGAGGTCGTGCTTTCGCTGCTCGGCGGGGTGACGCTGGAGCAGCTCGAAGCGGCCCTGCCTGGGGCGGTGGTGACGCGGGGGATGCCGAATACCGCGGTTGCCGTGCGGAGCGGGGTGACCTGCGTCTGTGGGGCGGAGGGGCTCGACGAGCTGCTCGCGCGCGTCGGCATCGTCGTACGCCTGCCGGAGCGGCTGATGGATCCGGCGGTCGCTGTCAGTGGCGTTGCGCCAGCCTACGTGTCACTGATCGCCGAGGCCTGGGTTGATGCAGCCGTCGGCCAGGGAATCCCCGCCGCACAGGCCGCGGAGCTGGTTTGCGCCGGCCTGGCCGGATCAGCCGCGCTGCTCGAAGCGCGCGGTATGGACACGCTCGCGGTTCGCCGCGAGGTGACCTCGCCCGGCGGCATGACAGCGCGGGGTCTGCGCGTGCTCGAGCGGGCCGGTCTGCGGACCGCGTTCGCCGATGCAGCCGCCGCCGTGGTCGGCACGGGCGTGCCCAAGTGACGCTCCTCGCCAGCGCGTTCGTCGGACACCTCGCCACCTTCGTCGACGTTCTCGCGTGGGTCTACACGATCGCGATCATCCTTTACGTCCTCACGAGCATGGTCTTCGCGGCCGGTCTGCGGATCCCTTACAACCGCTGGAGCGATGCGGTTCTCACGTTCCTGCGCGACGTCAGCGAGCCGCTTCTGCGCCTGTTCCGGCGTATCCTGCCGTCGTTTGGCGGTATCGATCTCAGTCCGATCATCGCGATCCTCGTCGTGCGGCTCGCCGGGTCGCTGGCAGCCCGCGCGATTGGCTAGCGCCGGTCGCGCGCCCTGGTTGCGCGCGGTCCTCGTCGCGGCGGCGGTGATCGCTCTCGATCAGCTCACGAAGGCGCTGATCCGCGGCTCCTTGGCGCTCGGTGCCACACGCCATCTCCTGCCCGGCGTGACACTCGTCCACACGACCAACAGCGGTGTGGCGTTCAGCCTGCTGAGCGGCAGCGCCGTGAGCGTCACGCTCCTCGCGCTGGTCGTCCTCGCGGCGCTGATCTTCTTCTTTGCCCGCCACAGTTCTCAGCCCCTTCTGTGGCTTGCGACTGGCATGATCGCCGGCGGGGCACTCGGCAACCTGATCGATCGCCTTCGTATCGGGGCGGTCACGGACTTCATCAAGCTCCCCGACTGGCCGGCGTTCAACGTAGCCGACAGCGCGATAACGCTCGGCGTGATCGGCTTCGCTCTCGTGATCGCTCGCGATGGAAATCGTAGTTCCAGCTGAGGCCGCCGGCCTCCGACTCGATCGCTACCTCGCCGAGCAAGCCGGCTCGCGAGCGCAGGCCGAGCGCTGGATCAAGCACGGCAGCGTGACGGTTGACGGCCGCAAGGCCCAGAAATCCGCTGTCCTGACAGGCGGCGAGCACATCAACATCGTTGCTCCCCGCCCGACGGCGGACATTGCCGCCTCCGGCGGCGATGCTCCGCCCGTCGTGTTCGAGGACTCCGACCTGCTCGTCGTCGACAAGCCCGCTGGCATGGTTGTGCATCCCGCTGCGGGCCACCGCAGCGGTACGCTCTCGCAGGCGCTCCTGGCGCTCGGAGCAGCCGGCGGAGAGCCTTGGCGGCCGGGAATCGTGCATCGCCTGGACAAGGACACCTCGGGACTCCTCGTGGTCGCCAAGAGCGAAGCAGCGCACCGCGCGCTGAAGACCGCGCTCGGCGAGCGTCGCGTCGTGCGTGAATACCTCGCGCTCGTGGCCGGGCGCCCACCGGCGCGCGGCGGCACGATCGACGCGCCGCTCGGCCGCGATCGCCGCGCGCCTCGACGAATTTCGCTCGACAGCGCTCACGCCCGCGAGGCCAGGACGCATTTCACGCTCGAGGAGGCGCTGCCCGCCTCAAGCCTCCTGCGCGTGCGGCTCGAGACCGGTCGCACGCACCAGATTCGTGCCCATTTCGAAGCAATCGGCCACCCGGTCTGCGGCGATCCGCAATACGGACGGACGCGCGCATACGGGTTGACGCGGCAGTTCCTCCACGCGACGCGCCTCGAGTTCGCGCAGCCCTTCACCGGTGAGCCGTTGACGTTCGACTCACCGCTGCCTCGAGACCTGGCCGAGGCGCTCGCGCGTGCCCGTAGCGGTGAGGGCGCACGCCGCGGCTGAGGTCGCGTATCCTCGTCTAGACCGATAAACCAACCCGTACGGCGCCGACGGTCGCGCGCCTGCCCGAGCCGGTCGAGCTCGGGTCCTCGCGACCTGCCGGACGGAATCACAAACACACACAAGGAGCAGCACCGTGGCTCGAGTCGAGCTGAAGGACCTGCTGGAGGCCGGCGTGCACTTCGGCCACCAGACGAGACGCTGGAACCCCAAGATGCGCCGCTTCATCTTCGGTGAGCGGGACGGCATCTACATCATCGATCTGGTGACGACCCAGCGCCTGCTCGAGCAGGCGCTCGACTTCGCCGCTGACGTCGCGCACCGCGGTGGCACGGTCCTGTTCGTCGGTACCAAAAAGCAGGCGCGCGACACCGTACAGCAGGTGGCCGAGGCCGCCGGGATGCCCTACGTCAACCATCGCTGGCTCGGCGGCCTGATGACTAATTTCCAGACGATCAGCGAGCGAATCAAGCGGCTGCACGACCTGGAGCGCTACGAAACCGAGGGGCAGCTCGCACTCCTGCCAACGCGGGAGCGGATGTCGGCTGAGGCCGACCTCGTCAAGCTGCGTGCCAACCTCGGTGGCGTCAAGAACATGAAGGGCACGCCCAACGCGATCTTCATCATCGACCTCAAGACCGAGGTGATCGCCGTCCGCGAGGCGCAGCGTCTGCGCATCCCGATCATCGGCCTCGTCGATACCAACTGCGACCCGGACGGCATCGACTTCGTGATCCCCGGTAACGACGACGCAATCCGCTCCTGCTCGATCATCACGCGAGCGATCGGCGACGTCGTTGCGACCGAGGCGGGCTTCTACCGCGCCGAGCAGGAGAAGCTCCGCAAGGAAGCCGAGGAGCGCGCGCGCCGCGAGGCCGCGGAGAGGGCAGCGGCAGCTGAGGCTGCGGCCGCGGCCGAGGCGGCGGCCCAAGCCGCGGCGGCTGAAGCCGCCGCTGCGGCGGAAGCAGAGGCCTCAGCTCCGCCGGTCGGAGCGGCGGCCGTGCCCGCCTCACCGCCTGCGCAGGCCGCTGACGCGCCGCCGCCGGTCAGCGCACCCGCGCCGGTGTCGCCCGCGCCCCCGCCAGCGCCGCCTGTCGCGGAACCGGCCGCTGTCGCCGAGCCGGCGGCTCCCGTGGCCGCCGTGGAGCCCGAGCCGGCCAAGCCTGCCGCAGAGCAGCCCGCGGCGGTGGAGCCGCCAGTCGCGGAGCCCGAGCCCGAGCCTGCGCCGCCCGCCGTAGAGGCGCCGGCAGCCGAAGCGGCGTCGGCCGCGCCGGCAGCCGAAGCGGCGTCGGCCGCGCCCGCAGCCGAGGAGCCCGCAGCCGAAGCGTCACCAGCCGCGCCCGCAGCCGAGGAGCACGCACCCGCAGAGCCGCCCGCGGCCGGCGAGGTGGCTGCGGCCAAGCCCAAACGGACGGCCCGCAGAAAGCCCAGTGCGAGTACGCCGAAACCGGCCCCCGAGCCAGCGGCCGCAGCCGCCAACACCAACGCCGCTTCCGAGGCTGCGCCCGCAGGCAAGCCGGCGCAGGCGGCGGCCGAGGACGCCCCCAAGGAGGCCACGAGTGTCAAGTAGCGGCGCAGCGGTATCAGCCGCGGATGTGAAGGCTCTTCGCGATCGGACCGGCGCGGGGATGATGGACTGCAAGAAGGCCCTGACCGAGGCCGGCGGGGATGTCGACAAGGCGATCGAGATACTTCGCATCAAGGCCGGCAAGCGGATCGAGGATCGCGGCGAGCGGGTCGCCAGCGAGGGCACCGTCCAGGCCTACCTGCACCACAACGGCAGGGTGGGCGTGCTCGTCGAAGTCGACTGCGAGACCGATTTCGTCGCCCGGACGGACGACTTCGTCACCTTCGCGCGGGAGGTCGCCTCGCACATCGCGGCCGCGAACCCCCGCTGGCTGAGCGCGGAGGAGGTGCCGGACGACAAGCGAGAGGCCGAGTTGCGGATCTTCGAGCAGGAGGCGGCCGATAAGCCGGCCGAGATCCGCGAAAAGATCGCCGCAGGGAAGCTCCAGAAGTGGTTGTCCGACGTCGTGCTGCTCGAGCAGGTTCACGTCAACGCCGATAAGCATGAGGGCAAGACGATTCGCCAGCTCCAGCACGACATCGCGGCGCGGACAGGCGAGAACGTCCTGATCCGCCGGTTCGAGCGCTTCGTGGTCGGCGAATAGCGGCGATGGACGAGCCCATCTTCCGGCGCGTGCTCGTGAAGCTCTCGGGCGAGGCGTTGATGGGCGACCTCGACTACGGCATCGATCCGGACCGCGTGCGCGCGATCGCCGGAGCCGTCCGGGCCGTGAGCGAAACCGGTGTGCAGCTCGCGATAGTTCCCGGCGGGGGCAACATCTACCGTGGCCTCAAGGGGGCAGCAGAAGGCATGGACCGAGCCACCGGGGACTACATGGGCATGCTCGCCACCGTGCTGAACGCCCTCGCGCTTCAGGACGCGTGCGAGACGGCCGGAGTCCACACGCGTGTGCAGTCGGCGATCACCGTGCAGGAGGTCGCCGAGCCATACATTCGCCGCCGCGCGATGCGCCACCTCGAGAAGGGACGCGTCGTGATCTTCGCCGCAGGAACGGGCAACCCGTTCTTCACGACCGACACCGCGGCGGCGCTCCGCGCGAGTGAGATCCACGCCGAGGCGATCCTGATGGCCAAGAACGGGGTTGAGGGCGTCTTCAGCTCCGATCCTGCGATCGACCCGACCGCCACCTTCATCCCGCGGATCACCCACATGGAGGCGATCCAGCGTCGCCTCGCGGTGATGGACGCGACCGCACTCACGCTGTGCATGGAGAACAAGCTCCCGATCCACGTCTTCAACGTCGACGACGAGCAGAACATCGGCCGGATCCTCGCCGGCGAGCGCGTCGGCACGCTGGTCAGCACGCCGTAGGCAAGGCCCGAGCAGGCGGCCTCAGACGGCTGGCCCGTGCGCTCCCCAAACGATCGGGCCGGCGCCTGCAGCGGCAATACACTCGCCGCGTGATGTCAATCCGGCGCAGTCGGTGCCGCCGTTGAAAGGGAGGATCGATGGAAGACCACGCTCGAGGCCCGGTTAAGAACGAACATCACCTGGCGAAGGCGCTCCACCCGAGCCCGCGGGTGCTGAGGGAGGCGATGGGCGAGGTCGATGGCGTCAACGCGAAGTTCGCGGTGCTGATCACGCGGCTCGTCGGCACGATGTGGTGCGCCTACCTGTTTGCCGGCATCGCCCTTCTCGGTCTCGGACCGGCGCTGAAGCCGGGAGGCGAGGGAATCATCGCCTGGATCGCCCAGACCTTCCTGCAGCTCGTCCTGCTGTCGGTGATCATGGTCGGGCAGAACGTGCAGAGCCTCGCCTCCGATGAACGCTCGGAGCGCACCTACCACGATGCCGAGGTCATCCTCGACCGTCTCAATACGCGCACCCAGGGCGGGATCAAGGACATCCTCGACCGCATCGATGAGATCGCCCCGCGGGTGGCGGGTAGCGCCTCGGGCGCGGGCAAGCCGTCGCAGGACAAGGTTTGAGGTGACCGGCGCGATCGGTGCGAGACAGGCGGCGCGAGCCTCGTCGCCGAGAGTAGGCGTTATCCTCAGCGCGACCATGGCTCCGGCATTTTCCCTGCAATGGCGCTGATCGACGACCTGCTCGAGGACGCGCGCGAGCGGATGCGCAAGTCGATCGAGTCAACGGCGCATGAGCTCGGCACCGTGCGCGCCGGGCGCGCGAGCCCCGGTCTACTGGACCGCGTCGAGGTCGAGTACTACGGCACCGCGACGCCGTTGCGGAACCTCGCGACGATCTCGGCGCCGGAGGCGCGGCTGCTGACGATCCAGCCGTTTGACTCCTCTTCGATCAAGGCGATCGAAAAGGCGATCAACGAGTCCGACCTCGGCCTCAACCCGTCCAATGACGGCAAGCTGATTCGCCTCACGATCCCCGAGCTGAACGAGGAGCGGCGCCGCGAGCTTGTCAAGGTGGCCCGCCACATCGCGGAGGAGGGCCGGGTGGCCATCCGCAATGTGCGGCGCGACGTGATGCACGATCTGCGCGAACTGAAGGACGCCGGCGAAACCGGCTCCGACGACGAGCACCGCGCCGAGGGTGGCCTCCAGAAGCTCACCGACTCGAGCATCACCGAGCTCGACACCCTGCTGAAGGGCAAGGAAGCAGAGATCCTCGAGGTCTGATGGCGCCCGCACGTGGCGAGGACGCGCGTGGCGAGGAATCACGCCAACGGGAGCAGGACGATGGCCGCGCCCGCTACGTCGCGATTATCACCGACGGCAACGGGCGCTGGGCCAAGCAGCACCGCGTCTCGGTTGCAGCGGGGCACAGCGCCGGAGCCGACGCGGTGAAGGCACGCCTGCGCGACTCGGTCGACCTCGGCGTCAAGGAGCTGACCGTGTACTCGTTCTCGACCGAGAACTGGTCGCGCCCTGCCTCCGAGGTGAGTGCCCTGATGCGGATGTTCAGTCGCCGCATCCGCTCTGAGACGCCGGAACTGAAGGCGGAGGGCGTTCGCATGCGCTTCATCGGCCGGCGCGAGGGGATCAGGCCGCAACTCGTGAAGCAGATGGAGTGGGCCGAGGCGGAGACCGAACACAACGAGCGCATCACGTTGTTCGTGGCGTTCAACTACGGCGGCCGAGCGGAGATCCTCGACGCCGCACGGCGCTTCCGCGGCGGCGAGGAATCGGACTTCCGCGCACTGCTCTACGCACCCGAGATGCACGACCCGGACCTGATCATCCGCACCAGCGGCGAGCGCCGGCTCTCCAACTACCTGCTGTGGCAGTCGGCCTACTCGGAGCTGGTCTTCCGCGACGAGCTGTGGCCCGACTTCACGCGCGAAGCCTACGAGGAATCGCTCGCCGAATTCGCCGCTCGGCGCCGGCGCTTTGGCGGTCGCTGATGGCCGACAGCCACGACCCGGCAACCGGCGCGAAAATCCGCTCGGAGCTGCTCGAGCGCGTGCTGGTCGGCCTCCCGGCGCTCGGCGCCGCGCTGGCGCTCGTCGCGGTCGGCGGTGCCACGTTCGCCGTCGCTCTGGCGCTGCTCGGGATGGTGTGCCTGTACGAGCTCTACCACCTCTACGCCGATGCGGGTCCCGCCTGGCCGGCGGGGTTCGCCGCCCTGCTCGGCGTGCTGGCCGCAGCGCAGTGGGGCACACAGGAGCAGGTCCTGCTCGTCGCGGTCGCAGCGCTGCCGCTGAGCTTCGTCGTGGCCCTGCTGATGGGGCGCGCCCACACACCTGCGATCGCCCTGACGCTGCTCGGGGTGTGGTGGATCGCGCTTGCGCTCGCCTACGCCGTTTTGCTGCGCCGTCTGCCACACGGCGGCGGGATCGTTCTCGATGTTCTGCTCGGAACGTTCGTCGGCGACAGCGCGGCCTACCTCGGCGGCCGCGCGATCGGACGCCACAAGCTTGCCCCGCGGATCTCGCCGAACAAGACGGTCGAGGGACTCGTCCTGGGTCTTGCATTCGCAGTTCTCGCGGTCTTCGTCGCGAGCCGCTTCCAGCACAACTGGCTCCACCCGTGGGACGCGCTAGCGCTCGGGGCCGGCGTCGCGCTTGCAGCGCCACTCGGGGACCTGTTCGAGAGCTTCGTCAAGCGTGACGCCGGCGCCAAGGACACGGGGAGGCTGTTCGGGGCCCACGGCGGCGCACTCGACCGCCTCGACGCGGTGCTGTTTGCCGCCGTCACCGGTTTTTACATCTGGCACGCCATCCTGGTCGGCTGATGCTGGCGAGACGTGTCCTGATCTTCGGCTCGACCGGCTCGATCGGCCTCCAAGCACTCGATGTCTGCGCTCGCAGCGACGAGCTGCAGGTCGTCGGGCTGTCGGCGGGTACCGCGTGGGAGCCGCTTGTCAGGCAGGCACGCGAGCTCGGCCTATCGCGCATCGCGCTGGCAGACACAACAGCCGCCGGGGAGGCGGCCCTAGCCTGGCCCGAAGGCGAGGTGCTGAGCGGCCCCGATGGAGTCGCCGCGCTGGTGGCCGATTGCGGTCCGGATCTCGTGCTCAACGCGATTGTCGGCTCCGCCGGACTCCTGCCCACGATCGCGACGCTCGGTGAGGGCATCGACCTCGCGCTCGCCAACAAGGAGTCGCTCGTCGCCGGAGGCGAGCTGGTGATGGCCCTTGCCGAGGCGACCGGTGCGCAGATCCTGCCGGTCGACTCAGAGCACGCGGCGCTGCACCAGTTGATCGCAGCAGAGCGAGCCGCCGGGCCGGGCACGATCGAGCGTCTCACGATCACGGCCTCGGGCGGTCCGTTCCGCGGCCTGACGCGGGCGCAGCTCGCTTCGGTGAGCGTCGCGGATGCGCTCAAGCACCCGACCTGGGAGATGGGCGGCAAGATCACGATCGACTCCGCGACGCTGATGAACAAGGGCCTCGAGCTGATCGAGGCGCACCACCTGTTCGCTGTCCCCTACGAGCAGATCGACGTGGTCGTGCACCCGCAGTCGATCGTTCATGGCTGCGTCGCACTCTGCGACGGCGCCGTGCTGGCCCATCTCGGGCTCCCCGACATGCGTGTCCCGATCGCCTACGCCCTCCACCACCCGAACCGCGTCGACCTGCCGGTCGCGCGCCTGGACCTGATCGCGGCGGGGAGCCTGACGTTCGAGCCGGTCGATCTCGAGGCGTTCCCCTGCCTGCGCCTTGCGCGCGAGGCTGCGCTCGTCGGCGGCACCGCCCCCTGCATCCTCAACGCCGCCAACGAGATCGCGGTCCACGCCTTCCTCGCCGGCCGGATCGCGTTCACGCGCATCGCCGAGGTCATCGAGGCGACTCTCGAAGCGGTTGATTCGCGTCCCCTGTCGGAGTTCGAGATCCTCTTCGCCGCCGACCGCGAGGCGCGGGACACCGCGCGCGCCGCCCTGGCCTGATCGGACGGCGCGGGCGCCTTCGAGCTGGGCGCGGCTGGCGGTTTAGGTTGCGCTTCAGCACCCTGCCAGACTTTGAGGGACGTGGCGTGGGTAATCGCGATCGCCGGCATCGTCCTGCTCGTCGTCCTGCACGAGGCCGGGCACTTCGCCGCCGCCAAGGCCGCCGGCATGCGGGTCGAGCGCTTCTCGCTGTTCTTCCCACCGACGCTCGTCAGCTTCAAGCGGGGGGAGACCGAGTACGCGATCGGCGCGATCCCCGCGGGGGGCTACGTGAAGATCACCGGCATGAGCCCGGAGGAGATGGCCGAGCTCGATCCGGAACTCCAGCGGCGCTCCTACTACGCGCAGAAGCCGTGGAAGCGGATCCTCGTGATCCTCGCCGGGCCCGGCGTGAACCTGCTGATCGCGTTCGTGCTCTTCACGATCGTGTTGATGGCCGGCACCGTGGGGGGTGCGACGACGATCTCGAACATCGCGCCACAGGTCGACACCTTCGTGTCCGGCACGACCGTCGCCGCGCTCGTACGCCAGGATCCGGCCTACGGTCGCCTGCACATCGGTGACCGGATCGTCAGGATCGACGGCCGCAGAGCGACGACCAACGACATCATCCAGACGATCCGGCGCGACAAGTGCGCTGGAGCCCTGACCCAGGGCTGTCGCGCCGCCCATCCCGTTGTGTTCGTGGTCGATCGCGACGGCGTCGCGCGCACACTCTCGATCGTCCCCCGCTACGAGAAGGCATACGGCTACATGATGGTCGGCTTCGACCTGGCGTCGCCGCGCAATTTCACGCTGGCGAGCGCGATCGTGGGCTCCGCCAAGACGATGTGGAGTCTGACGTCGGGGACCGTGACGGGACTGTTCCACGCTCTGACCAGCTCGAAAGCCCGCGGCCAGCTCCACAGCATCGTCGGGATAACGCAGGTCACCGAGGAGGCGGTTGCGTTGGGGCCGACCTACGGGCTGGTGATCATCGGCGTCGTGTCGTTGATCCTCGGCGTGATCAACCTGTTCCCGTTTCTCCCGCTCGACGGTGGACACGTGCTCTGGTCGGTGGCGGAGAAGTTGCGTGGCGCGCGCATTTCGACGCAGGCGATGTGGAAATTCAGCTCTGTCGGAATCGTGCTGCTCGTATTCCTGGTCTTCAGCGGCATCAGCAACGACATCAGCCGACTTTCCGGCAGTTAGTCGCACTCAACCGTCCGATGCACATGTAAAGATGCGCCGGTGCGAGTTCGCCCCAGCAGTCTCATGGTCGGGATCCTGATTGCCGCGCTAGGGCTGCTGGTCGCTTCGACCTACGCCCGTCGCCGCGCCCAGCGCTGACGCGCTTCGCGCGCCGCGTAGAATCTGAGCATGGCCTCAGAGCGGCAGATCATGGTCGGCAGCGTGCCGATCGGCGGTGGCGCGCCGGTCGCGGTCCAGACGATGACCAAGACGGAGACGGCAAACCTGGCCGCGACGATGGATCAGATCAGGACGGTCGCCGAGGCGGGCGCCGACATCGTTCGAGTTGCGGTGCCGCGCGAACAGGACGCGGCGGCGCTGGAGCAGATCGTCGCGCAGTCGCCGATCCCGGTGATCGCCGACATCCACTTCAACTACACCCTCGCGCTCAAGGCGATCGACGCCGGCGCCCACTGCGTCCGGCTCAATCCGGGCAACATCGGCGGCGCCGACAAGGTTGGCATCGTCATCGAGCACGCCAGGCGCGCCGGCACGCCGCTGCGCGTTGGTGTCAACTCCGGCTCGCTCCCGGCGCACCTGCGTGACCTCGAGTACGACAACCCCATCGAGGCGCTCGTGACCGCGGCGGTGGAAACGGTCGAACTGATGGAGCGGCTTGATTTCACGAACTTCAAGGTCTCGATGAAATCGACCTCGGTCCCGAACACGATCGCATCGAACCGTCTACTCGCAGAGCGGATCCCCTACCCGCTCCACCTCGGCGTGACCGAAGCCGGCACCAAGTGGTCCGGGTCGCTGAAGTCGGCCGTCGGTCTCGGGACGCTGCTCGCCGATGGCATCGGCGACACGATCCGGATCTCGCTCTCGACTTTCCATGCCGAGGAGGAGGTCAAGGTCGCCTGGGAGATCCTCAAGGCGCTGAAGCTGCGTGAGCGCGGCCCGGTGTTGATCGCGTGCCCGACCTGCGGGCGGCTCCAGTTCGACATGGACACCGTCGTCGCGGAGGTCGAGCGCCGGCTGGAAGCCTACGACGATCCGATCGAGGTGTCGATCCTCGGCTGCGCCGTGAACGGCATCGGCGAGGCGCGCCACGCCGACTTCGGGATCACCGGCGCCAAGGACATGGGCATGATCTACTCGAAGGGGGAGCCGCTGAAGAAGGTTCCCACCGAGCGCCTCGTGGACGAGCTGTTTGCGGAGATCGACCGCTACTACGCTGCCGGGCGCAAAGTCGTGCGCGACGAGCAGAAGGCGGCTGAGGCGCGCGATTGGCTGGCCGAGAACGAGGACGACAGCGCGCTCACGCCCGAGCGGATCGCGATGCTCGAGGCCGCCGCCGCAAACGACGCCGCCGAAGCGGCACCGGCGCTCGAGGAGAGCGAATCCCCGGTCGCCGGGCGCCGTTTCTCACGCGCCTAAAAGTTCAGGCGGATCAAGCCTGGGGGCTTGTCGGCGTTTCGCGCGCGAGCCTCACTAGGCGGCGCTGAAGCGCTCGGCGACCGTGTCCCAGTCGACGACGTTCCACCAGGCGTCGATGTAGTCGGGGCGGCGGTTCTGGTAGAGCAGGTAGTAGGCGTGCTCCCAGACGTCGACGCCCAGCAGCGGCGTCTTGCCGGCCGTGATCGGGTTGTCCTGATTGGGTGTCGCGACCACCGCGAGGCCCGAGCCGTCGTGAACGAGCCACGACCAGCCGGAGCCGAACTGACCCAGCCCGCCAGCCTTGAGCTTGTCCTTGAAATCGCTGAACGAGCCGAACGCCGCGTCGATCGCGCTGGCAAGCTCGCCGCCCGGCTCGCCGCCCCCGGAGGGGCTCATGCTCTCCCAGAAGAGCGTGTGGTTGTAGTGACCGCCGCCGTTGTTGCGCACCGCGTTGCGCTTGTCTTCGGGGACGCGGTCGAGGCTGACGAGCAGCTCGGCGATCGGTAGATCCGCGAGCTCGCTGCCCTCGAGTGCGTTGTTGACGTTCGTCACATACGTCTGGTGGTGCTTGTCGTGATGGATCTCCATTGTCCGCGCGTCGATGTGCGGTTCGAGCGCATCAAATGGGTAGGGCAGGTCGGGGAGCGTGTACGCCATCGGTTCTCCTTGAATTGCTTTCCAAGCACAATAGCCCCTGAGCCTTGCGGTCTCCGTCGCGCCCCAACGTCGTAGGCTAAGTCGCAATGACGCGACTCTCGAGCTACTTCCTGCCGACCGAGAAGGAGGCGCCGGCCGACGCCGAGGCGCTGTCGCACAAGCTGATGGTGCGCGCCGGACTCGTGCGCCAGATGGGGGCGGGGCTGTGGACCTGGCTGCCTGCGGGCTGGCGAGGGCAGCGGCGCATCGAGGCGATTCTGCGCGAGGAGATGAACCGCATCGGCGCCCACGAGATGCTGATGCCGTTGATTCAGCCGGCCGATCTGTGGAAGCGCTCTGGGCGCTACTCGATCGAGGAGCTGTTCAAGCTCGAGGACCGCCGCGGCGCGGAATTGGTGCTCGCATTGACGCACGAGGAGGCCGTGACGTCGCATGTCGCGCAGGTCGTGCGCTCCTACCGCGATCTGCCGCTGATCCTCTACCACATCCAGGTCAAGGGCCGCGACGAGTT
>Ga0302326_10009657_pt1 | contig 20994 bp, 18 predicted proteins | sample Palsa_T0_3_FD_202264 | JGI IMG/M metagenome (GOLD analysis project Ga0302326, IMG submission 202264) | Peat permafrost microbial communities from Stordalen Mire near Abisko, Sweden - Palsa_T0_3 | ecosystem: Environmental > Terrestrial > Soil > Palsa > Peat permafrost | place: Sweden: Abisko... | reverse complement strand
GGCCAGCTTTCCCCGTCCCAGCTAACGGCCGACCACTGAGCCGGATCGTGGTAATCGACAAGTTCCGCCCCGACAAGAGGCTCTCCGGGGAAGCCGTGCAGATGATCGCTGAGCGAGACGTAGACGGTGGCACCCAACTCGGCTGCCGCGGTCAGGCGCTCTATGTCGCGGAGGGTGGCGTGGGCCAGCGACGGGCAGATGACAAGGGACCGGCCGGCCAGGTCCGCAGCGGTGACGTCGAATTGAAGGTGCGCCCGCTTGAGCAGCAGGTAGGCGTAGAAGGTGGCGAGCGCCCCGCCGCCGGTCTCCAGGTATCCGCCGCCCCCGCCGCGAGCCTGTTCGGGGAGGTACAGCGCGGTCTCGGCTCGCGGCCGCGCCGCGGAGAGCTGCCCGGCAGCCTCGGCGACCCGCTGGTACGGCGCCATGCTCGGCTTGGGGGAACCGTCGAGCCGGAGCAAGCCAGCAAGCCGCTCCGCCGGCCGTTGCCGGTAAGGCTCGTCCGCTGAGGCGATGTCCTGCCAGCACCAGGCGAGAACGCCGGCGACCCCGTTGGCCAGCGCCGAGGCCGCGGATGCCCGCAGGTATGCCGCAGCGATGTCCTCGTCCACGCCGTAGCTGCCGAGTTCGTCGATGAACGGAACCCCGTACGCCGCACTGACCCTGGACAGGAACGGCGCGATGTGCGTCGCCTTGTAACACATCGTCGACTCGATCGACCCCGGTGTCCAGGCGGGGAACCCGTGGATCCCGATCAGGTCCAGTGCGTCGCTGTTGTCGCTGCCGTAGGCCCCCCCGCGGAATACTCCGGAGGAGTCGTTGGCCTGGAGCACCAGCGCCCCTGGCGCTTGTCGGCGCACAGTGTCCGCCAGCGCGCCCTGCCAGGCGGCCACCTCCGCCCGGGACAGAGTCCGCGCCTCGGCCGGGTCGATGTTCCACAGCTCGTCACCCAGGTCGTAGGCGAGGACATTGCCGCAGTCACGCAAGGCGTCGGCAACGTCCCGGGCGTAGCGGTGCTCCGCGGCCAGCATCGATTCGTCGCGCCATATGCTCCGTCCCCGCCGCCAGGGCAGGTCGAGCAGCTGCCCGTTCATCCAGATGGTGAACAGGGAAACGACACAGGCGATGCCGGCGTCAGCGGCGAGCATGACGGCCTGCCGCAGGTGCCGCAACGCGAGCGGATCGGTCGTCCCGGCTGCCGGCTGGAAGTCTCGCCAGAACAGGAACAGCCGCGCGGTGTTCAGCCCGGCCTTGGCCATCGTACGGAAATCGCGTTCCAGGGCTTCCGCATCCCAGTCCGCCCAGATGCGGCACCCGGACGCCGAGGGATGGTAGTTGACCCCCACCGGCCGGAATGTGCAGCCGTCACGGAGTATTTTCTCGTCGTCGACGCTGAAACCCACAGATCAGCCGTTCCGATCCGGCCGCAGCGCCGAGTCGAGCTGGGCCACCACATACCTGACGTCATCCTCGGACATCCGGCAGTGCAACGGCAGCGACAGGAGCCGGCCCGCCACGGCCTCGGTCACGGGAAGGTGCTCCCGGGAGGTGACCGCCTCGCGCCACCCGGTGTGCCGGTCACGGTAGTACGCCAGCAGATGGGTCGGCGGATAGTGCACCGACGTCGGGCATCCGGCTGCGGCCAGCCTGCGCTGGACATCGCCGCGCGAGGCGCCTGGCGGCAGGACGATGGCCATCAGGTGGTAAGCGGCGTCTTCCGGGGAGACCGGTGACGCGATCGTCACACCGGGCAGGCCGGCCAGCAGTTCACCGTAACGGGCAACCAGGCGGCGGCGCTGGGCACGGTCCTGTGGGAGTTTGCCAAGTTGCACCCGCCCCAGGGCGGAGCTGATTTCCGTCGGCCGGTAGTTCAGCCCGATTCCCGACACGTCGTAGTCCGAGGTCCCCGCGAGCATCCGTTCCTGGGTGGAGCGGGTAAGGCAGTGCGAGCGCATCGCGCGAATGCGCTCCAAGACGTCCCGATCGCGGGCCACGACCATGCCGCCCTCGCCGGTGGTGATGTTCTTGGTGGCGTAGAAGCTGAAGCAGCCGATGTCGCCGAACGTCCCCAGGGCCCTTCCGCCAAGGTGCGCGACCGGAGCGTGCGCGGCGTCTTCGATGACGGGGATCCGCCGCGCGCGGGCGATGGCGGCTATCTCCGCTACCTGCGCCGGGTATCCGCCGTAGTGCATTGCCACCACCGCCCGCGTGCGCTCGGTGATCAGGCGCTCGACCTCGGCCGGAGCGATGGTGAGATCGGATTCCGAGCGGACGTCGGCGAAGACGGGGACGGCATCGCACAGGGCAGCCACCGCCGCCGAGGCGACGAAGCTGAGCGACGGGACGATCACCTCGTCCCCGGGGCGCAGATCCAGGGCGAGGAAGGCAAGGTGCAGCGCGGCTGTCCCGCTGCTGACCGCAACCGCATCAGGCACGTCGAGCGCGGCGGCGAATTCGCGCTCGAACGCCTGGGTTAGCCGCCCGGCGGACAGCCAGCGGGAGGCGAGCACCGCCGTCACCGCGTCGATCTCGTCCTGCCCTATCGTGTTGTCGGAAAATGCCACCTGGTAGGCGGGCGGGCGAACGGCCATCAGGGCACCTGCGCGGAGGAAGGGCCGACGGCTTCGGCCGCATACCAGTCGAAGGTGGCACGCAGCCCGGTGCCCAGATCGACGAAGGGCCGCAGCGGCAGACGGGCGCGGAGCGTGGCGAGGCTGGGCAGCCGCCGGTCCGGTGAGCCCGCTGGCGGTGGCAGTAGTTCCAGCCGGGCCTCAGCGCCAGCGAGCCGCAGCAGGCGGCGCGCGAGCTCCGCGATCTGAATTTCCTCGCGATCGTTACCGATATTGGTCACGATCGGCTCCGGCACGGCCAGCCTCGCCAGGTCAACCGTGGCGGCGACGGCGTCGTCGATGTAGCAGAACGCCCGCGACTGCAGCCCGCCGTACACAGGAAACGGGTCGAGGCGCGCCAGCACGCGTTCGATGAACTGCGGGATGACGTGGGCGCGCCCCATGCGCGGGCCGTAAACGTTGTAGTAGCGGCCGATTCTGACCCGGAAGTCTTCGGCGCGCTGGAGGAACATCGTCTCCACCACGATCTTGCTGAGCGAGTACGAGGCGCGCGGCAGCCTGGGCTGCGTGAGGACGAAGGGTACGTCTTCCGGGGTCGGGAACCGTGCCGCTCCCGACCGCGCGGCTCCGTCGGCGACCTCGCTGGTGGAGCTGAGGAAGAGCGCACCGGGCGGATTGCGCTCGCACCACCGCAGCAGGTGCTCGGCGGCGAGTATGTTCCCGCGCAGCACCGCGGCCGGCCGCGCCGCCGTTTGCTGCACCCCCACCATGGCGGCGAGATGGTAGACCGCGTCGAACGGGCCCGCGATCATGCCCTGCGGAATGGGCTCGGTGAGATCGTGCGTGACAATCCGGATCTGGTCGCCCAGGCGGTTCAGTTCCGCGTCCGCACGCCCGCGCGAGAAGTTGTCGATGACGGTCACCTCGGCGCCGTCACTGAGGAGTCGGCGCACCAGGTGCAGGCCGATGAAGCCGGCGCCGCCCGTGATCAGCACTCGTTCAGCCACGGCCCAGGCCCAGGTAGGTAACGGAGTCCAGCCCGTGCATCTGCTCGTACTGGACGCCCCACATGTCGAAGACGACTGGTGCCGGCCGCATGCGGCGGAGGATGTCACCCGCGTCGAGCGCGTGGTACGCGGCGTGGTCGGTCATCAGCATCAGCACGTCGGCGTCCTGCAGTCCCTCCGCTATGCTCTGCGGCTGGAACCCGAGCTGCGCGATCCTCCCCGCAGGCACGACCGGGTCGTGCCCTGCCAGCGCGCCGACCTGCCCGGCCAGTTCCTGCGCGACCTCGGTCGATGCCGCCCCGCGCACATCGTCTGTGACCGGGCTGCCCTTGTAGGCGATACCTGCCACCATCACCTTGGCCTCGGCTGGCGCCGTGCCCCGTTGGCGCAGCGCCGCCATGACCCGCGCGACGACATGGCGCGGGATGCTCTCGTTGAGCGAGCGCGCCGTTTCCACCAGCACGGGCTGGTAGCCGGCTTCCCGGCTCGCGTACGCGAGCAGGTAGGGGTCTTTCACCAGGCAGCTGCCGCCGACGAAGCCGGGCGCGGACAGGTCCGGCCGCGGGTAGCGGAGGTTGGCGCTGCGGATGAGCTCGTGCGCGTCCAGGCCGAGCCGCTCGGCGATGAGGGCCACCTCGTTCCCGAAGCCGTAGATGAGGTCGGTGTGCGCGTTGCAGATGAGCTTGATCATTTCTGCGGCTTCCAGCGACGAGACCGTGACCTGATCGACGGAGATCGGTTTGAACAGCAGCCCGGCGCGCTCGGTACTGTACTTGTCCAGCCCGCCGATGATCTGCGGTAGCGACTGAATCTCGGACAGGGCCTGCCCCTGGATGGTCCGCTCCGGGCAGAAGGCGAGGAGCGGTGCCGTCTGCCGTCGCCTGAGCTGCGGCAGCACCAGGCGCCGGCACGTGCCGGCAGGGACCGTGCTGCGGATCACTATCAGCGTGTCATCCCCGGCGCGAATCGCGGCCTGCTCCACCGCGGCCTCGAGATGGCCGAGATCGGGTTCCTTTGAATCGCGGTCTACCGCGGTGCCCACGCAGACCACGATCGCCTTGGCGGGGTGGTCCGGCAGCCGGTCGGACACCGTGAGCGATTCCCCGGGCAGCGACTTGAGCAGCGCCTCAAGTCCGGGCTCGAGACCGACCGGCTCCCTGGCCAGGACGGCGGCGCGCACCGCCGGGTTGGTGTCGATGCCCACGACGTGGGTTCCGCTGGCCGCGAGGCAGGCCGCCAGTGGAAGTCCGATGTAGCCAAGGCCGATGACCGCGACGTAGTCGCTCATAATCCCCTCATTCATCTCTTCAGCCATGTCCGGTGACCTCCTCGTTGCTCCGTTGTGCTGCGGACGTCCGGGTGATGCTCGCGAGCAGGGCCGGCAGGCTGACTTTGCCCATGCCGTTCCTAGGCAGCCCGTCCACCACGTGCAGGTGGTGCGGGCTCTCGTAAGGCATGAGCCGGCTCCGGCAGAACTCCAGGACCTGGGCGGCCTCGCCCGGGTCGGTCAGCACGACAGCGGCGTGCACGCTCTGCTCGCCGTGTTCCTCCTGGCCGAAAACGTGAACTTCCCGCACGCTCGCGTGCTGGGCGATCACCCTTTCGATGCGGCGCGGGCTGACCTTGCGGCCCCCGACGTTGATGAAGGTGTCCTTCCGGCCGACCAGGTACAGGTGCCCTCGCTCGTCGAGGCACGCGACATCGCCGGTGTCGTAGCGGTCCCCGGCCGTGACCGCGGGGGCGGTGTCGCCCAGATAGCCGGAGAACATCGTCCTGGTGCGGACGAACAGCCGTCCCGGCTGGGCGGCGGCTCCCTGCCGCGCCAGGGACTCGGACTCGATCCAGCACGAGACGCCAGTGGCGGGCACGCCGACCGAACCCTCCGGCCAGGGCTCCGGCCGGTCGGTCTGGCATGCGACCAGGCCGGTCTCGGTGCTGCCGTACACCTGCCGGACCGGGCGGCGCAGATGGAGCTCCGCCTTCACCGCCACCTCGGCCGACAGCGGTCCTCCCGAGGAGAGAGCGAGTCGGACAGCGGTATCGGGGGGCGGTGCCGCGGTTGCGAGGAGCCGGTAGACGAGCGGCGTGCCGAGCAGGACGGTGGCCTGCTCGCGCAGGCCGCTGTGCAGGGCGCTCAGCGCGAATCGGGGCAGCAGCAGCAGTTCGGCGCCGCTGGCCAGCGCGCCGGCGAGCCCGCCGACCATACCGAACGAGTGGGCGAAGGGGACAGACAGCAGGATCTTGTCTTCGGCCGTGTACCGGTAGACGTCACGGTACAGTTCACCGCCCGTGGTAACGCTGCCGAGGCACTGCCGGACGAGCCTGGGCTGCCCCGTGGATCCGGACGTGACCTGGAACACCGGCGTGGTGGCGTCTGGCGACATCGTCGCCGCCTGGTCTCCTGGCCCGTCGAGGAGGTCAGGGTAGGACAGAGCAGGGCAGCCGGGGGCAAGGCGAAAGGACGCGCCTTGCGGCCCGACGACAGCGGCAGAGCCGACGCGCCGGACCACGGACTGGTCATCGGTCAGATACGAAGTGTTCCGCTCGATGCAAACAGTGCCGACGCCGGCCAGCATCAGGCCCAGGAACGTCGCCGCACTCGCCGTGGTGTTATCGGTGACCAGAATGGTCGGGTGCTCTGCGGAGCGCAGTGACCGGGCGCGGAATGCCGCCCGGCGCGCGGCTTCGCTGAGCTCTCCCCACGTGGTTGCCCGCCAGCCCGAAGGCGTGTGCTCTCGTATCGCCACCCTGTCCGGCGACTCTTGCGCGTGCTGCTGCAGGACCTGGAGCATGGCTGTCCGCCTCCTGTGCTAAGACCGCTCGGGTTCGCCCGTGCCGCGCTGCTGCGGACCTTCCGGGGTGAAGCGGCAGTTGAGGAATGCGTCAGGGTTCCCGCTGTACGCCCGCTTGGCCACGCCGTACCTTTCCGGGGTGCCGATATCGTGCCAGAGGCCCGATAGGCGAACTGCGCGCACCAGATGGTCCTGGCCGGTGAGTGTATTGATCAGCTCGGGCATGTCCATCGGCTTGTCCTCTGGCAGGTAGTTCCGTACCTGGGGGTCGGCCGCGTAAATGCCGGAAGCGGCCTCGACCTCGATGCTCGGCTTTTCCCGTATGCCGTTGACTTTCCCGTTCGCAGACATCTCCAGCATGCCGAAGTCCACGGGAACGCAACAAAGCCGGTACCCCACCGTGAGCATGGCGCCGCTGTCCCGGTGTGCCCGAACCAGTCCGGCCAAGTCGACCGATGTGAGGATGTCGCAGTTCATGACCAGCGCCGCCATGCTCCAGTCCGTTACCAGGCGAAGCGGGCCCGCGGTGCCCAGGGGAGTGGTATCACGGCAGTAGTCGATGGCCAATCCGAATCGTGTTCCGTCGCCGAGGGCCTCTTGGATCATCTCGCTCCGGTAGGAAACACAAAGCGTCACCCGGCTGAATCCGGCCTCCCGCAGTTGCCGCACGATGACTTCGAGTATCGGCTGGTCGCCGACCGATGCCAGTGCCTTCGGCACGGCATCGGTCACCGAGCGGAGGCGGACACCATTGCCCCCCGCGAGGATGATTGCGTGCAAGCTATGCCCTCCTGCCTGCAACGGGTCGGAACGCTGCGCTATGAAATCTCTCCGGTTCGGCCGCTTGCCCCACAGCCCTAAGCGATCGCCACATCGAGCGCACGCCCAGGGACAACCGGATGAACGCCCAATCGGCTAGGTCCTTCGCGTCTCCAACCGGGCATTATCCGCACTTGGATCGTCGCGAAGTATGAGGTTCGCGGCTAGCAAGAACCCGTCGTGATACGGAGCACCATTGACGTCACTGCAAGCGGTTGCCAATTTTCTGCCCGCAAGGTCGGTACCGGTCAGCACGTACCTACGCGGCCTCGGAGTCCCCGAGCTGCGGACCAAGGTGTATGAGCGGTACTTCGGCTATGCGCAGATACGGCTGGATCCGCAGGAACGGCTGGTTGACCAGCTGCTCGGTGCGGCAACGGCCCTTGACGCGCTGCAGGGTCGGGAGGATCGGGTGCGGTACGTGCTCGAAGCCAGGACAATGCATGCCGTCGCCCCGTATCCGAGCGCGCCGCTGCAAGAGGTGACCCGGGCCCTCGGCCTCAGCCACGCGACAGCGTTCTGCGTAACCCAGCACGCCTGCGCCTCGGGACTGCTGGCCATCGACCTGGCAGGGAAGCTGCTCGCGCGGGATGGCGACCCCGACGCGCTCGCGCTGATCCTCGCGGGGGAGAAGTCATTCACGACCTCGGCGGAGATAATCATGAACACGGGTGTCATGGGCGAGGGGACGACGGCCGCATTGGTCGGGCTTGACGGGAAGAATGACCGAGTCCTGAGTTACGTGACCGAGACTCGCACCGAATTCAACGACGACGGCGATTCCGTCCAGGAAGCGAGGGTGATCTTCCAGGACGCCTACCCGAGAATCCTTGCGGACATCATGCTCGCCGCAGTCGAATTTGCCGGATTGCGAATGTGTGACATCAAGCTGATCCTGCCGCACAACGTTAACCGGATGTCCTGGCTGCGCGCATTGGAACTGGCCGGAGTGTCAGATACAGACCGCCTCTTCTTGGATAATTTGCCGCTGACCGGTCACTGCTTCAATGCTGATGCCTTCATGAATTACATGGACGCGTGTCGGAATGGCCGACTCAACAAGGGCGACCGGTATCTCATGACGGCGGTAGGCGTGTCTGCGACTTACGCGACCGGCAACCTGGCTGCCACGTTCTCGTCCATGGTCTTGCAGCACTAGAGCGGAGGAGGACATCGTGATAGGTCGCATGGGTGAGCAGGTTACGCACGAAAACCTGCGGACGGCCCTCGCCGGCGCCGCCGACGCGCCCTTGGTACTGCTCGGCAATTTCGAGGTAGAGAACCAATGGGCGGCAGGCGAGGCCGGCCTGCCGAAGCTGGCGATGACAGAGAGCAAGGTCATCGTCAACAGGATGGACGAGTTCGCCCTGCTGCTGGCCAGTCCGTCGGACTACGTGTTGCTGAAGGCAATGCCCGATCCGGGATACCTGGCCTATCTCGGTGGCCTCGGGCTCGCCCTGCCTACGATCCTGGCCCCGCGTCGCCAGGAGCCCCGCCGCACCGTGACCGAAGACGCCCTGGCAGACCGCTCGCTGCTGGCGGTGCTGTCCGCGCTGCCCGGTGCCCGGCTGTGGCCGCATGGGGTCGCCGCGGCCGAGGAGCAGCTCGCCGCGGCGACTGGCATACCGCTCGCACTGCCGTCCGCGGCCGTGTGCAAGGCAGTGAACAGCAAGATCTACAGCCGTCAGATCGCCACAGAACTCGGCCTCCGCCAGCCGCCCGGGCTGCTCTGCCGCAATTTGGGGGAACTGGCCTACGCCTGGGACGAAGCGCGGAAGTGGCAGGAGGCAGGACGGACTGTGGGCTGCAAGGACGCCTACGGCGTCTCGGGCAAGGGAATCGTGGTGCTGCGCGACGGGCGGGCGCTCGACCAGCTCTGCCGGATGGTCGTCCGCCAGGCCGAGCGGTCCGGCAGGGAAGAGCTCGGCCTGGTGTTCGAGACGTGGGTCGAGAAGCAAGCAGACCTGAACTATCAATTCACGGTAAGAAGGAACGGCGAAGTAACGCTTGATTTCGTTAAAGAAGCGGTTACGGAGGGCGGTGTCCACAGAGGGCACTGGATGCCGGCCGACCTGAGCGCTGCTGAGGTTGATGAGTTGCGGCAGGTCGCCGTGCTGCTTGGGGGACGACTGGCGGAGGACGGCTATTTCGGCGTGGCGGGAGTCGATGCTCTCATGGGCAGCGACCGGCGGCTATACCCGGTGATCGAAATCAATGCCAGGAATAATATGTCGACCTATCAGGAGCGGTTGCGTCACACCCTTATTGGGCCGGCATGCACCGCCCTCGCGACGCACTATCCGATCCGGTTGCCCGAGTACCTCCCGTTTGAGGAACTGGCCACGGCGCTTGGCGATGTCATGTTCAATAGGGCGACTCGCGCTGGGCTGCTCGTCAATAACTTCGCCACCGTGAACGCGGGTGCCACGCTGGGGGCGCCGAATTTCGAAGGGCGCCTCTACGGAGTAGTGGTGGCAGAGTCACGGGATCGTGCCAGATCATTCGACGAAGAAATCAAGAAGCGCACGGCTGCTATCACACCGGGAGTCTAGAATGGGCCGTGAACTAGAGGTGCAGGGTCTGCCCGTAAGCGCACTGGCGGAGGAGTTCGGGACACCGCTGTTCGTGTACGACGGTGACGTGCTCGGCAATCAGTTCCGTGAGTTGCGTGCGCTGCTCCATCCGCGGGTGGAGATGTTCTTCTCCCTGAAGGCAAATCCGAATATTGCGATCTGTGCTCTTCTGAGGTCACTTGGCGCCCGTGCAGAAGTCTCGTCACTTGCTGAACTGATAACGGCGCGCAGGGCCGGTGTGGCCGCCAGGGACATCATCTTTCCTGGTCCCGGCAAGAGTTCCGCTGAGCTGGCAGCCTGCCTCGACGAGGATATTTACGCAATTGTCTGTGAGTCGCTCGGCGAGCTAGCCGAAATAGACCGCCTGGCCGCAGAACGTCATGTTCGCGCCCGGGTCGCCCTCCGCGTGAATCCAAACTTCACGACCAAGGGCCAGAAACTGACAATGAGCGGGCGAAGCCGCCAGTTCGGGATCGATGAAGACCAGCTAATGGCCAACACTGAGCTGGGGCGGCGATTTCCGTCGGTGGACCTCGTCGGAATTCACGTCTACATGGGGACGCGGATCCTTGACGGTCACGTGATCGCCGAGAACACTGGCCTGATCCTCGACCTGGCAGAGTACTTGTCCGAAAAGATCGGCTTCCCGCTGAAGATGATAGATATCGGTGGCGGTCTTGGAGTGAGTTACTTCGATGGTGAGGCTGATCTCGATATCGCTCCGCTCACAGAGGGCCTGAACAAAATCGTCGATCGGTTTTCCGTCAGAAACCCCGATACCAGGTTGATCATGGAGTTGGGGCGCTATCTGACCGCGCCGGCCGGGGTTTACATCATGAGAGTCCGGTATGTCAAGGAGTCGATGGGGGAGCGATTCGCCATCGTCGACGGCGGCACGCATCACCATATGGCGGCGGTGGGCATCGGTTCCTTCGTCAAGCGCAACTTCCCCATGCGATTGGTGAACCGCACAGCCGACGCACCCGGGGAACTCTGGAACATCGCGGGTCCGCTGTGCACACCGAACGACACGCTAGGCCACAAAGTGACGATGCCGGAGATTCGGCCGGGAGACCTTATCGGCGTGTTCCAGAGCGGCGCTTACGGGCCAACCGCATCACCGGTGCTGTTCCTCAGCCACGGTTACCCTGCGGAGGTTCTCGTGCGTGACGGCATACCTCACATAGTCCATGAGCGGCATTCGCCAGAGGACCTGCTCCGGGGGCAGAGGATACCAGGGGATATTCCCGCCACATGAAATGACCAGTAGTGCAGCTAGTGAAGGGATAAATGCAGTGGACATCAGCGGAAATACGGAAGCTCCCAGCGAAAGTAACTCCGTCGACGTAAGCGAGGAGATCATCAGAATACTCGCGAATATGTCCGAGAGCGAACTTGGCGGTATATCGAGGCAAACGCGGCTCTTCGACGACTTGGCCTTCGACTCAACGACGGTTCTTGAGTTCCTCATGGAGCTGGAGGACACGTTGGGCGTCGAGTTCGACCCGTTCACGCTTACGCCGGAGGACTTCGAGACCGTTGGCGCCTTGCTGGACTACGTGACCGGGCAGCGCGGGGCATAGCGCATGTACGTCGCGACGTCACCGCCGGCCGTGGCCCCTCCTCCAGTGGCTTCGCTGCGCCTGGCCCGGATCGAGCACATGATCTTCGAGGCAGGACGGCCAGTCCCCGAGGTGGACAGAGGTTACTTCACGGACCTGATGTCCTCCCACGGCATGGAGTGCTCAGCGGACGCTTTCACCCGCGACTGCAATACGTACCGGCACATGGTGGAGAACCTGCTGCCCAGGCTCGGCCCCCTCGGCGACCGCTTCGACATGGCCGTGATGGCGATCGCCACGCCGGACGCGGAGCCGGGGTGGCCGATGAGCTACCTCACGGGCGCGGTCTCCAGCCCCGGGCTGGCGTTCGCCATCTCCGATCAGGGCGCGGCCGCGCCGTTCACCGCGCTTCGCCTGCTCCTTGGCAGCCCCGGTGACTACGGTGCCCGCCGTGCGCAGCTGTGGGTGATGGACCAGAGTGCCCTGATGCATGACGCGCCGGTGCCGCCACGGCTCCGGCCGGAGGCCGACTCCGCGGTGGCGATGATCCTCGACGAGGAGGAAGGCACGGGCCAGCTTTCCGTTAGCCAGCTGACTGACGTGCCACCGGGCGATGTGCGAAGCCACCTGGAGCGCTGGGCCGAGCGGGCTCGCGGCAGCGGCGCGACCGCCGCGGTGTGCGGAAGGGGCTTGACGCCGTACTGGTCTCCCGCCTGGGCGGATGAAGTCCGGTGGGCGCGGCCGGGCTTGCCGTGCACCGGCGTGTGGGCCTGCCTCGCTGATGCGCTGCCCAGCTGGAGGGCGACCAAGCCGAACGTGATGATCGCGGAGTACGACGAGGAGCTCGGCTACCTGAGCATGTGCGCGCTAGATCTCGCAGGGATCGACGAGAGGATGGGGAGACGGCATGACGACAGCGAAAGTACCGGAGCACGTTGACCTCGGCGGGCCACCGGACTGGTTCCGCGAAGCCGCCAGGCAGCACGGGTACGGCGGCGCGCTGGCGAGCCTGCACCAGGAGGCCGGCGCCGATACGCTACTATGCGGCCCGAGCGGTTACGCGGTCGCTTCGGCCGAGACGGCCGATCGCGCACGCCGCTGGCGTGCCGCGGGGACGGTCGCCGACCGCGCCGTCGGCCAGGAGAGCCGCTCGACGACCGTACCGCTGCAGGCACTCGGCTTGGTCGCGATCCGGTGCGCGCCCCTTCCGCCGGCCTCGCCGTCCGAATACGTCCCGTGGGCGCTGCGGCTGACGTGGCTGCGCCTGGGCCTGTCCGGCGCCCTGCTCGACGCATGCATGGAGTACCTCGGCGGCCGGACCACAGGGGGCGAGCCGATGCTGAGGCAGCAGCTCCTCAAGGGAGCGCTCGCCGACACGGTCATCGCGCACCTGGAGGCCGAGACCGTGCTCACCGGCGGCGGCGCGACCCTGCCAGAACTGGCCGACGTCAACTGCCACATCACCCGCACGGACCGCGAGCTGCTGCGACTGCTTGGCGCGAGCGGATTCACCCTCGACGGGCCAGGCCGCACTGCATACGTCTCTGAAGTGCTCGCTGATGCCTACATCGGTCCTACAGGAACTGATGCCTACATCGGTCCTACAGGAAGTGGAGTGTCGTTGTGATTGAACTCGACGACCGGCTGCGGATCCTCCAGCGTGCGGCCAGGGAATGGGCTACCGAGTTGCGTTCGCACGCGCTGGAGGTGGACCGTGACCCGGACGCGGTGATGCGCCTGCTGGACGTTCCGGTGATACGCGGGTCCGGGACCCTGCAGATCCCGCCGGAGTACAACCCGCACCCCCTGGTCCTGTCCGGCGAGCGCTTCTACATGATGAGCGCGCTGGAGCGGGTAGTGGCGCTTGAGGAGTGCGCGTGGGGCGACGCGAGCCTGATGCTGGCCGCGCCCGGTGCGCCAATGGCCGGCATCGTGGTGGCCGCGCTCGGCGACGAGGAGCAGAAGGAAAGGTTCTTCGGTCGGCTGCTGGAACGCCTCACCTGGGCCTGCTTCGCCCTGTCAGAACCCGCGCGGGGTTCGGACGCGATGGCGATGACGACCACGCTGACGCCTGCCACGGGCGGCGGATTCACCCTGAACGGCGGCAAGCGGTACGTCGGGAACGCGGTGCGGGCGCAGCTGGCCGTGGTGTTCGCGCGGGCAGGCAAGGGGCCGACCGGCCTCAAGGCGGTGCTGGTGGACACGTCGGCGAGCGGCTTCAAAGCGGAGCCCGTGCCCACCCTCGGCCTCCGGGGGGCGCAGCTGGGCGCCATCACCCTCACCGACCTTGAGGTATCCGACGAGCAGGTGCTGGGCCGCCACCTTTCCTCGACCCGGGCGGGCCTATGGGCCTGGCTCAGAACGTTCAACGTGCTCAGGCCGACGGTGGCCAGCATGGGCGTGGGGATGGCCCAGGCTGCGGTGGACTATGTCCGGGCGCACCGCCGCCAGCTGACCTCGCATGAGCGGGACATGATCGACACGATGGACCGGCAGATCAACGCGGTACGCCATCTCACGCGCCGGTCCGCGATCGCGGTCGACGCGAACCTCTCCGACGGGTACATCGCATCGGCCGCGAAGGTGCGCGCCTCGCGCATAGCCGAAGACGTGACCATGCGAGCGCTCGACTTCTTCGGCCCGGCCGCACGGCTCGAGCACCCACTGCTGGAGAAACTCGCCAGAGACGTGCGCGGCATCGAATACATGGAAGGCACCACGAATGTGCAGCGGCTGAGTCTCTTTAACCTCCTAGCGCGAACCAGTAACGCCGGGCGCGGGATGGGCTCCGGCACCGCGCAAGGCGGACGTCCGGAATTCGGTGGCTCATCCGTGACCTAGACCGCGTCCACGCCGACCGGTCCAACTGGCGAGGAGAGCGGCTTGCTCCTTGATATTGGCGGCGTGTTGGCACGGTTAAGGGTAACCGCTCGGAACGTCCTAGGCCTTAGGGAAGGTAAGCATGCCTGATGTGCCGCTCACTATAATCCGTCGCAGCTTCCACGGCCTGGCTCAGCGGACCGGGCCCTTGACGTGGCCACAGCAGGCAATTCGCCCGAGCATCGAATGGCTTGGGCAAGACAACCATTACTTCAGCATGTCATATGTCCTTGAGATTCACGCCGAGTGCTCGCGCGACGATGTGGCGAACGCGATGATGAAGCTCGTAGAGCGTCACGAGACGCTGCGGACGAAGTTCGCTGACGTGGATGGGGAGGAATGCCAGATCGTCCACGGGAGCGGAGATGTCACGCTGCGCGCGTTCGACGTGAAAGGCGACAGGCCCACCCAGGAACTGGAGTACGACGCTGAGCTGATCGTGGCAGGAATGCGCTCGGTCTCGTTCAACATGAGCACGGAATGGCCGGTGCGCTTCGTGCTAATTACGGTAGCGGACAAGCCGCGATATATCGGGTTCATTGGCAACAAGGCGGCAATGGACGGAGGCAGCTTGTCGATATGCGTGCAAGAAATGGACATGCTGCTGGGCGGGGTATGGTATCCGAGCGACGAGGAGCGTGGTAAGCGCACCCCCTGGCAGCCGATCGACCAGGCGGTTAGTGAGCGCAGCGAGGCCGGCCGCCGTGAAAGTGAAAGGTCGGCCAGGTACTGGCGCGCGGAGCTGTCCAGGGTCCCAGTACCTCTCTTCCCGGAAAACAAAGAGCCTCCGGCTGAGCCGCGCATCTGCCGAATCGCTTTCGATTCTCCGGCGCTGGCTGTTGCCGGGCTTAAGCTCTCACAGGAACTTGGCATGCACACGGGAACCGTACTGCTGGGCGCCGTGGCGGCGATGCTCGGTGATTTTACCGGCAACTCGACAATCGCTCTTCAGCTAATCGTGAGCAACCGGTTCGACAAACGTACCCAGAGCATGGTCGGCCTCATGAACGAGGACGGCCTGATGACGCTATCTCTGGCGGGGGAACCATTCCATCAAATTGTGCGCTCAGCGCAGGCCGCGAGTATGCGAGCCTATATGAGCGGACACTACGATCCCGCACGGATCGAGCGGGTGCGGGCCGAGATGGCTCACCAGCAAGGGCTCGATCGTATTGATATCTCCGCATACTTCAACAACTTTCCCTACGCGGGTCCCATCTCATGGGAGAAAAGCGTTGAGCAAGCCCTGTCCAAGGCTGAGGTAGTGGCCCGCAGGGAACACAGCAGGTTCCGAATGGTTAGCTCGTGGCCGCGGCAGGACTCCACGCTGTTCATCCACAGCAATTACGACCTCGGTCTAGTCACCCTCCACGCCGTGGCGGACACCGCCCTCTTCTCGCTCTCCAGCGCCCGTGCCTTCCTCCGGGGAATTGAGGAACTTATCCTACACGCTGCGTTCGGCGAAGTCGGCCCCAGCGAGATCGCGGAGATCGGCGCGGCCGTGCGTGCTGAGGAGGATCTCAGGGGCGCAGAGACCGGAGTAATCAAGACAGTGAGGAGCAGGTTATTCTGCGCGTACGGCGAGCGATTTCCCACACGTTCTCGCTCATTACATCATGTCTCGCCGGCGAGACATCGGCGCGAGGAAAGTATGCATGACTAACAGCCTCATATGGGATACTCGCGTGCGCTTCGTCATCACCGATGTCGATGACACCCTGGCACCCACTTTCTGCGATGTTCGCCAGGACGTCGCGGAATCCCTGTCAAAGCTGATGTGCCGCGGTGTGAGATTGCTGCTCATCAGCGGGCAGAGCATTGCGAATATATGCCGCAGGGTGGTGCTGCAGCTATCTCCCGAGGTGCGGCGGCACGTGTTCGTCGCCCACTGCAACGGCTGCGAGGTATTCGGCTTCAGCGGCAACGGGAAGATCATTCTGCCATGCCTGTGGTCATCGGTCACACCAGACCACCAGGCTCAAGTGCGCGCCACCTTGGACATTGTAAAAAAAGCCCTGGACGAGTTTCAGCTGGTGCCGACCCCGGCACTGCCCGCCAGTGATCCGCGAAGGCGCACGGTCGCCATACTCGATGACCGTCAGGTGCAGATCAGCATCGACATAGTGGAACCCGCCTCCGGAAGTACCGATCAGGGTCTGCGCAGCAGCATTGCCGCACGGGTGAACGAACTTCTCGCGGAACACGGGATCTCCGCCATCGAAGCCAGGCTAGGCGGCGTATCCGGAATTGACTGCCTGCCTTCTCACGTCCACAAGGGGCTGCCCGTGAGCGAATTGATGCAAGACGGCGGGGACGGGACAGCGGGATCTGCACTTGCTTCCGATATCGGCTTTTCCAAAGAAACGGTGTGCGAGGTATGGGGTGACCAGTTCTCGGTCCTTGAAAATGGGTCCGATGCGCAGATGGCCCTGGCGGTCCCGCCCGGCACCAGAATAATAAGCTTTCGGTCGTTTCCGGCTTGGGACATTCCCGAGGTCTCAGGCATGCGGGTCTGGCCCGGTCCGCGTTACCTCGACGCGGGGCTAGCCGACTATCTTCTGGCGGCCGTCAGTTCGCCGCGAGACCAATACCTGGAAAATTATTAAGGATGCATGATGAAGTTTTACGGTGATCGAGTGGCATTCAGCAGGGACGCGCAGCTGTGTACCCTGAAAAAGGGGCGCGCGGCATTTGTCATACCTTTCTGGTCGGACGGCGATCCGTGTCACTGCCTGTATCTACGTGACGCCCTGGAGAGCATCCGGGCGCAGGCGGACCCCGATGTGTTCACATTCATCGTCGATGACCACTCGAAATGCCGCGATGACACGGTTAAGATAACGCGATGGACGGAGAGCGATGATCGCACTACCGTCCTGCACGCTTCGGATAACAGAGGGCCTGGGCGTGCCCGCAACCTAGGAGTCCGTGCCGCGGCCGAGGCCGGCGCGGAGTTCATATGCTTCCTCGACGCCGACGATGTAGCGCATCCCGAACGGGTGGCTGAGGTACGTCGAATTCTCGCCCAAGATCCCGACGTAGACCTCGTATATTCTACCTTTCAAGTCATTGACGAAAACGGCTCGAAGGTACCATTTAATCAGATCGCCAGCGGGATAAGAAGTATTATCGAAGATATTGACCGGGATCCGCTGGAAGGTTACGACTGCTGGGTCGAACTCGCAGTGAGCCGTGACAACCTGACCATCCCGTCGGCGCTCAACGTCCGCACGGAACTTGCGGCGGCAGTTCCATTTCCTGAATCTTGCCGATTTCACGAAGATACTCACACATGGCTTCGCTATTCTGCGGCAGGTGCTCGAATCGCATACACGCCAAATATTGCATCCATGTACCGGATACCGCAGCGCTTCACGGAGAGCGCTTCACGTGAGCGAGCAGGCGGAGTCCATTCGTTCAGGCAACTTCGTGCCGAAGTGGTAGGGCAGGGCCTAGAAGAGGCAGTGGCCACGGGCATCCAGCGAGGAGTTATCGACTCTAGCGCTGGAATGGTGATTAGGGTCCGATTCCTGCTCATGGGAGCGCGGCTGCTTATCGAAGATGATCCAGATCTTTCTGGCAAGCTAATCGCCCAGGCGCAGGAGCTTTCTCAAGTCTATTATTCGGCATACCTCGATAGCTATTCTGGAGAGCCTTATGAACTTGAAGCGAGACACGGATCATGAGTTTCACGCGTACTCTGAAGTCCAGGAAGAGGTCCTCAGATACCTGCGAAAGCGGGCTTCCGACGGTGCTGAGTCGTTCGTAACTTCGAGCGCCACTCCGATCGACCTGAGCCTCGGGCGACAGTTCTACGAAAGTCCGCATGGTCTCATGGCCGAAGGCATCACGCTTGCGCCGACTGTCCGGCGTCTGCGCCATCTTCTCACCTCCACCGCATCGGCGAGCGGCGTCCCGTATAGTTACTTCGCCGATCGAGATGCGGTGCAGGAAGCGAACGATCGCGGATATGATCCGGTTCTCTACCGGGCCTACCGTGATATTTTGCCCCGCCGGAATAAGAAATTTGACGGCGGTCGGTCGTCGGTGTGTCCCGGGAGCGCGGGCGCGGAGGACGGCACCAGTTGGTGGTATACCGATCTCGTCGTCTACCCGCCTGGCCTGCTGCCTGGCGGCGAGCTATACCGGTCTACCGGCCACTGGAACTCGGACGCTCAGCTGGAGATATTTCAAACGCTCACCGGGAAGGTACTGATGCTCACCGGGAGCCGATCCAGCGAGCAGGAGCTTTGCGTGAAGTATCAGATTTGCCATAGCGGGGACATCGCGGTCATCCCGTTCGGTGACTGGCATCTGACGTACTGCCTTGAGGGCCCGGCCGCTGTCTTCAACATCTATACAGACGTGCCGTCTCTGTCCGCCGGCGCTAGCCACTCCAGCCGTGACGCTGCTCTTGACGAGGGCGTCAAATACGCCTCCAGGGAACCCGTCGAGGTTGCCGTCGTCCAGGAAGCCGGGTCAGTCCGCTTCGTGGGCAAGGACACCGTAGCGGCGCCACCGCGGGAAACTGCGCCGCCGTCCTGGATTCATCGGTATGTGGACGACGGCATTGGCCTGAGCGGCCTGTACCTGTTCGGTGCGACAGAGTTGCTCGAGGCGCTTGAAGAGATGGCGCTGTCCGAGGCCGGTTAGCCTCAACGCTGGAGGGCCGTGGTTTCCCGGCGGCTGTCGACGGCGTCGGCCGATCGGCGGCGGCGTGAGCTTTCCCGTTAGCGCCGGCCGGCGCCCCGTTCGCGGCCGGCGCCTCGCGGCAGTGATCCAGGCAATAGGGTAACCGCGGTCGGCGCAGGGCGGCAGACCAAGCGGATCGTCGTCAGGCCACTGCAGACGTCAGCGTCGCCGGTCAATCAGGTAGCGTGCGGACAGCCAGCAGGTGACGAAGCCGATGACGTTGCTGACGGCGATCAGTCGGATCAGCTCGGTGCTGCTCACGGGCTGCGGCATGGCGAAGGCAATGGCGAGCATGACCGCGAAGTAGATCGTGTTGAGGGTGAACGCGGTCGATGCCCGGCCCACCTGTTCCAGGTAGGTCAGCAGGGCGAGCGTCCCGCCGAGTACGACGAAGGCCGGCCCCATCCACATGAAATAGGTGGCGCCCACCGCCGCGACGGCCTTGTCGGAGGTCAGCAGTCCGGCAAGCGGATTGCGGAACAGGTACGTGAGGCCGCCGACGACCGCGTACGCCGGGATCGTCATCGCTACAGTCGCTGACAGGCCCGCTTTGACGACTGGGTGCCGGTCTTCGCCCTCGCGCAGGTTGGCGGCAATCGCCACGCCGGAGCCGATCGCAACTCCCACCACCATGATGAGCGAGTTGGCGTTCTGCCCGAGATTGAAGCCCGAGATGTCGGTCGCCCCGGCATTGCGGAGTACCCGCAGGTAGCCGGAGTTCACCACCGATAGCAGGAGGAACGTCCCGGCCACTGGCAGGCCGAAGGTCAACAAGTCGCGAAGGTCGGCTCTCCGCACTTTAAGGCCGGGAATCTGCCGAAGGTGCCCGCGCAGCAGGGCCGCCGCGGCGACGCACGACGGGATGGCTGCGATCACGGTGCCGGCAGGCACGGCGAGCACTCCCAGGCCGGTGGTCGCGCGGAGGACGGCCATCGCCGCAATCGTCAAGGCGACGGAACCCGCGGCGAGCAAGGAGGAGGCGCCGGTCCGGCCCATTCCCCGGAGCATCGCGCCCGCGATGGTGGGCAGCAAGGCGATTATGCTGGCCAGGCACATGGTAGTGACGAACGTGAGTATCGAGTGCCGGTCCGCGGCGCCCACTCCGAGGACGCTGAAGATTGCGCTCTGGGCGGCGGTGAACACCGCCGCGATGAGCAGCAGCAGGCCGCCGCTGACCGCGGCATAGGTCGGCAACGGCCGCAGCACATCAGGACGGCCGTTGCGTGTCGCGATCCCCGCCGACACCTGTGACGCGACCGATATTCCCTCCGTAACGGCTAGGACGAGAAAACTGACCGGGGTGTAGATCGCGCGAATATAGAGTGCCTGGCCGCCCAGGTGGCCCAGGAACGCCAGGGTCCATACTTGGAGCACCAGGCCAGCAAGCAAGCCGACAAGAATTGATACAGAAAACCGGGTAGCCGCGCCGACTAGGGAAGGTTCCCGCGTCGACTCCAGGAGTCCGGCATTTTCTGTAAGCTCCGCCATAAGAACCTCCCAGAGCGTAATCCGGCAGCAGAAATGAGCCGGATTATGTCGTCAGATGACTACACTCGACGTGTCCTCGGACAACCTAGCAAAATCTATGGAGCCGGTTCCAGTGCGCCAGAGATTTACGAAGAAAACGGCTGGCCGGAAATGTAGCAGGCCCGGGCATGTGGCAGTGGCCAGCGGCGACGGGCGGTTTGCCGCTGGCATTGCGGTGACTGGACGGTCAGGCAGTGGTTGCCCCGGGTGCGTTGCCGACGACTCTGGGGGTGATGATGAACGTGTTCCGCCAGTGCGCACGCCTCGCCCGCGACCGCGCCTTGGTCGCGAAGCGATTGGAGGCTGCCGTGCTACCCCGCCGTTCGCCTGCGCGCGATCTTGGCTGGTGCACGTGATACTACCCCTTCATGCCATTCCGTCGAAAACTCGCAGAGAAAGTCCGGCGGAAGTTTCAGGAGTGCCTCGATCAGCACTTGCCCCTGGATCGTGGCGAGTGTTCTTCCTGGGCATGCGTGTTGACCATAGCCGAAGCTTAGGTGCTGAGGCCGTTTCGCTGAGTCGAGATTGACAAGAGCAGGAAAATAGCGCTCGTCGTGGTTGGCGCTCTCAAGGTC
>Ga0302326_10009655_pt1 | contig 20999 bp, 23 predicted proteins | sample Palsa_T0_3_FD_202264 | JGI IMG/M metagenome (GOLD analysis project Ga0302326, IMG submission 202264) | Peat permafrost microbial communities from Stordalen Mire near Abisko, Sweden - Palsa_T0_3 | ecosystem: Environmental > Terrestrial > Soil > Palsa > Peat permafrost | place: Sweden: Abisko... | reverse complement strand
AAAAACGCGACTGAATTAGGCCTTGCCCAACCATCGTGGAGAGATAAATCCGCGTTCCAAGAAAGCGCGGGACTTCATCGAGCGCGGCGCAGGTCGATGACCAGATAGACGACCACCGCCACGTTGAGCAGGAGGACCAGCACTCTGGGGAACGTCACCCGTCTGACGATCTCATAGATTTCCAGGGGAATGAAAGAGAAAGTAGAGATCGTTGTAAAGTACTCAGCCCAACGCTTGCCAAGCAACAGGCCCGTGCCCTCGGTCAAGAAGAGTGCAGAATAAAAAAAAGTGCCCACGCTCAGTTCCCGTAGTTTCTTCCCGTCGAAGAGGGAAAGCCGCACCAGCAGGAGATGAACGTAGCGATTGTTGGGGTCCACCCGAAAGGTATTGGCCCAGCGATACACCTCGAATGCGGCGCCTCTGTGCAGCAACCGCAGTGCGCCAACGGCCAGGGCGAGGAGCACAAATCCCTTGAAGAGTTTGAACGCGGCGATCAGGTAAAGAGCTTGTGGAACCGCCTTGGTGCGAGGGGCCATTGTGAAATCATACTCAAACTCGGCCCACCGTGCCGCGCCGATAACAGGATTACCGGATGCCGGCCGCTGCGCTACGCCTCTCTAAGCAGTTCGGTGCGATACTTGGGCGCAGGCGCCTTCACTTTCTCGATGAATGCGGCCTGCCCTTTTTCGTCCAGCTTCGGCGGAGGCGTGGTACGCGTGGCGACCGGCACCCCAACCTCCAGGAAGAATTTCTCCTGTCCCGCAGGAGAGCAGATGCAGAGCATGCGTACTGGACTGCTGGAAGCGTTGTGAAACTGATGCGGAGCGTTGGAAGGAATGTTCAGCGTCTCGCTGGCGCGCACGATCGACTTCTTGCCGCGGAAGGTCGCTTCCATCTCGCCTTCGAGCAGGATAAAGGTTTCCTCGAAGTCGTGCCGATGCGGCGGCGGCCCGCCACCCGGCGGGATGTGCATATCGATTAGGCAGAAGCGTCCACCGGTCGCGTCGCCCATCACGGTGATGGTGTAGGTATCGCCTACCAGACCGATGTGCGGGAGGTTGTCGGGTTGCGCCAGCGTGAGATTACGTTTGGGGTCGTCTGGCGGGATTGCTGGCAGAGCGGTGGACATTCGGTTCTCCTATCGTAATGTTGCTTCTCGTTGTAGCTTCCTTTGAAGCAACGCACGCCTTGCAATGCGTGGGGCTTGCCTACTGCCGCCTACACCAACGGCTCCCTGAGCAGGCCAGTCTCGCAACTATTAGCGAAGGATTATTGCCGTCGGCCGACGGCTAGGAGGGCCGTCCGAAGGAGTTGGCTCCCAGATGATGCGGCTGGAGTTCGAACTGCGGGACTTCCGCCGGGCAGCGCAGCCGCCAGGGTAAAACTACCGTGCCGATGCCGCGGCTGACATAAATCTGCGTGGAACCGAAGCGGTCCCAGCCCTTCTTGAATCGCATATCCTCCGGCGAGCGCCCATAGACCGTTCCGAGCAACGGCAGGTTGACCTGCCCGCCATGGGTGTGTCCGGAAAGCACCAGCCCGACGCCATAACTGGCCGCCAGAGTGACCAGTCTTGGGTTGTGCGCGAGAAGAATCGTCGCCGCGTCGGCCGGTATGCCGCGCATAGCCGTTTCCAGATCGGCGCCGTAGCGATAGTCGTCAACCCCGGCAATGTGCAGCACGTCGCCCCGTTCCCGCAGGGGGATGTGGCGATTGCGCAAGACCTCGATTCCGCGCTTGCGCAGCGCGCGCTCCACGGCCTTGGCATCCACGCGAAAGTCGTGGTTGCCGAGCACCGCAACCACCCCGGAGCCCGCTTGCAATGTGCCGAGTACTTCGGCAACCGGCTCGATCGAGTCGCGCGAATAGGTGACGAAATCGCCGGTCAAAGCCACCAGGTCCGGCTTTAACCTGTTGCAAAGCTCAACCACCGCGGCTACGCGCTCCAGCGGGAAAAACAGGCTGTGATGGATATCACTGAGTTGAACCACCCGGAAGCTGCGGAAGCCCTCCGGCAGGTTATCGAGCCAAATCCGCTGGTGGGTTACCCCAATGCGATCATCAGCGCAATCCTGGGCAGCTTCCAGAGTGGCTGGATCGAAGCGGAAGGAATCCACGGCGTGGCGCCGGAACCGGTCGGCGCAAAAATTGCGCAACGCCGCCCACGAGGCGCTTTCCACGGAAGGAAATGTTGGAACAGTGCCCATTCGAAACCCTTCCAGACTCTGCGTTACGGAGGCTAGCACCACCCCCATGGCGAGTCAATCTATAGCGAAGATTAGGCTGTAGCGAACGCTATTGCCTTCGCCGAACTACTTTAATTTCAATCACGTGCACCTTGACCAGGAGGGGGAGTCGGCCGCTGCGCTATTTCCAGAGCGAGCTCGCGCATCTCCTCGTGGATCCGGCCATTGGAGGCCAGAGTTTCATATTCGCCGGGAGAATATGGCTTGCCGGAAAAATTGGTCACTACTCCGCCAGCCTCGCGCACCAGAAGAGTGCCGGCGGCGGTATCCCAGGAATGCAATCCAAACTCCCAGAAGCCGTCGAAGCGCCCGCAGGCCACCGACGCCATATCCAGAGCCGCCGAACCATCGCGCCGCACGCCATGGGAACGCAGCGTGAAATCCCAGTAATAGTGAATATTCGGGCTGCGGGATCGCTTGGCGCTGGGAAAGCCGGTGGCCAGCAGGCTGGTGGACAGATGCTCGATGGTGGAAACGTGAATCCGCTTTTGATTGAGGTAGGCGCCTTCGCCTTTGCCGGCGGTGAACAGTTCCTGGGTGACCGGCTGATAGATGACCCCCGCGATCAGCTCTCCGGCCTCTTCCAGCGCGATGGAAACCGCGAAACACGGATAGCCGTGGGCGAAGTTCGTGGTTCCGTCCAGGGGATCGACGTGCCACTTGAATGGCGAATCGGTCTCCTGGCCGCCGCCTTCCTCGGCCACAATGGAATGTTTGGGAAAGTGCGTCCGCAAGAACGTGACGATCGCCTGTTCGGAGCGCCGGTCGGCCTTGGTGACCAGATCGACTTCGCCCTTGTAGCTGATCTGCGGCGGGCGGCCAAGCTCAGACAGCAGGATCTCTCCGGCCTCGCGCGCGGCTTCGGTTGCCAGTGCAACAAAGGAGTTCACTTGGTTCTGGGATCCTTCTATTTGTTATTTAAGCGGATTGTAAATCACAACCCGGACCCACGATCGAGGCGGACTGAATCAATACGACCGAACCAGTATAACCAGCGGGCGCGATCCGCGCTGCCTATTCGTAAGGCCGGCAACCCGGGAAACTATTCTTCCGGCCCGCCGGAATAGTAGGACTTGCGGGAGAGGACCTTGTAATCCCCTTTTACGTGTACTTCGATCTCCCGGTAAACGCCTTTGGGCGGGCGCGGATCGGGATAAAACCCCAGGCGGTATTGCGTGCGCAACTCGCGATCGATCTGATCAAACATGACCGCAAGCTGGGACAGCGCATCGGGATAAAAGATCGCCCCGCCGGTGCTGTCGGCGATGGTCTCCAGGGCGTGCTCCCCCGCGGTATTGCGGCCGCCCTCCGACTTCACTTCCCGGATGACAATGGTATAGAGCAGAGCCTCGGCCCGCACCGCCGCGCGGCGCGCGGTTTCGAAGTCGGCGCGGCTGGTAGTCTCCCCGGCGTCGGTGATCATGACGATAACCCGGCGCCGGCCGGCAGCCCCTTTGGCCAGGGCTTCGGAACCCAGATAGACCGCGTCATAGATCGCCGTGCCGTCGCCCGGAACCACATGTTTCACCGCCGACTGCAGGCGCGGCAGATCGTCGGAAAAGCCGGCCATCTGCGTGACCTGGTCGGAGAATTCATACACCGCGGCGCGGTCGCCCGGCCGCACCACCTGGCCGAGGAAATGGGCCGCGGCCTCGCTCTCAAACGAAAGGTCCGCTATCGCGCTCAAACTGGTATCGATCATCAACGCCAGATCGATGGGCTGTTGCGTTTCCGGCTCAAAGACATCGATTTTCTGGGGCTTGCCTTCCTCGTCAATCTCAAACTGGTCGAGCGTGAGATCCGCAGCGGGGCGGTTGTTCCTGTCCAGAACGCTGGCGACGACGTTGACCAGGTTCACCTCGACGCGGATCTGTCCTCGCGGATCGGGCGCGGCAGTGCGGACCTGCGCCCTCACCGACAGACCAGTTATCGGCGCCAGCCCCAGACAAGCTGTCAGCGATCCGGCCGCAAGGGCCGCGAAGGTGTTACGTGGCGTCATACCTAGCGTATAGATTCCGCGGGACCGGAATTGGATGGCAGGGTAGGAATTTCGCCTTCCGCCCACACGGCGCCACCCTCGAAATACTCCTTCTTCCAGATGGGCACCGTGCGTTTCAGAGTGTCGATGCCGAAGCGGCAAGCCTCAAAGGCGGCGGCGCGGTGTGCCGAAGCCACAGCCACCAGGACGCTGGTTTCGCCAATCTCCAGGCGCCCCAGGCGATGGACGAGCGCCACGCGGTCCACCGGAAATTGGGCATGCATGGCTTCCCCGATCTCACGCAGTTTCTCAAGTGCCATGGCCTCGTAGGCTTCGTATTCAAGGTAAAGGGTGCGCTTGCCGTGGGAATGGTTGCGCACGATGCCTTCGAATGCCAGCAGCGCTCCGTCTTCAGGGGCTTTGAGCAATGCGACAATTTCCTGGGTTGCGATGGTTTGGCGAACCAGCCGGATCATGTCGCGCTCCAAAACAATCCCCGAGGGCCCCGCCCCGCCGCTTACCGGAGGCAGAAATGCTACTTCATCGCCGGAGGAAAGCCTGGATTGCCAATCGGAGAAGACCTGGTTGACCGAAGCCACCACCGAACCGCGGAATCCAGCCAGTTCCGGGTAACGCTCGCCATATCGAGCATACAGTTCCTCCAGGCGGACCCCTTCGGCCACTTCGGCGTCCTCCTCCGCCCGGCCGACAATCTCTTTGAGACGCCCGAAGAAAAGCACCCGCACGCGCATCAGTCTATTCTATCCGCTTTCCATACAGCCCGGCATGGCTTTTCCGTGACCCGTCCTGCAATCGATTCTAGAATAACGATTTCCGGCGATTCGCGGGGCCCTACAGGGTTCTCCTTCTTGACAGAGAAAAGCAGCCTGCATAGCATCGCCATGCCAGCTGAATTTAGCGGCGATTTTACCAACCAGAAGGAGCGCTAGACAAAATGAGTATCCTGCGCCAGTTCGTGGCGTTCGCTCTGGTTTTCCTCCTCGGGGTTCCCGCGTTCGGTAAGCCCGCAGCCATCGGGCAAGCAGTGGAGACGCAATACGCGACCGTAGCAAACCTTTCCCTCGCCCCTGGAGCCTCCGTATTTAACGATGACACGATTGCGGTGGCGGATAAAGGAATCGCGAGCGTCGCCCTCACCGGGGGCGGCCAAATTGAAGTTCTTGATCGTAGCAGCGCAAGGCTTGCGCAAAATCAGTCCACCGTGCAGCTTTTTGTGGATAGCGGCAGCGCCTCTTTCCGGAGTGAGCCGGATTCACCTGTGGAAGCGATGCTTGCCGACGCCACCGTCCGCGCCGCCAAAGGGCTTGCCGCCATGGGAACCATCACCGTGGAAAGCCCAAGTTCCGCGCTAGTGGTTGCGCGCAAGGGCGCACTGGAAATCACCAGCCTGCAGGATGGCAACGATGTCACTGTTCCGGAGGGATCGGCGGCCAGGCTGACGTTCGCTCCCGATCCTCAAGGTGGCCCGCCAGTACCCGCGGGCAGGGCCCCCGGCCCGTTCTCTGGCAAGAAGCTCGCTGTCATAGCGCTCTTGATCGGGGGCGCCTTGCTGGCCACGGCCCTGATCCTGGCTTCCCACCAGCATCATCAGAACCCCGTCAACGAAGTCAGCCCCTTCCAGTTGAACTGAAAATTCGGAACAGGCGCCCGCGCGACTATCGCGATCTTATTTGGATTTAGAGATCGAGCTTTTCCAGAAGACCGGCCAGGTTAGAGTCGTCGACAACCGCATCGGGGTGAGCTTCGACGTCCTCTACCTCGTCGAGGATCTGGAAGAGGCATATTTTCGCCACCGCATACTCCTCGGTTCCCGAGAGCGGTCGGTCCACGCTCTTACTCCATTTCCCCACCGCTTCGCCCTTGACAAAAATCTTCACCGGAAAAACCTTCTGGCGGTCTCGCGACACCATGTAGACATACTCGTTGCCAGATGAAAGCCCGCGGCGGGTTTTCAATACTTCGTAAAAGTAATATTGGTAAACGTAACCGGTAGCCGACGAATAGCTCTTGATGCGCCGCACCGTTTCAGGACGAGTCATGCTGCGATTATTCGACCGGTGCGCTTGGTTGTCAAATGGGTCGGTGCTCCGTTCTGGAACACACGCCATTCGGTTCTGTTCCAAAACGGAACTGCGAATCCTCGTCTCGAAAGCCGGCAACATCCTTCCGCAGCAGCCGCAAAATTCGCCGGCCTCCTCCGTTCCTCCTTAACTTATCGATTTTGTTGCGCTTATCACATACCGCGCCGGATTCATGCGCGGAGACCGCAGCCGCTTCCTGAACCGCCCAGTTCCCTCCTCTGCTGGCAGTCCCATTGCATTGCAACCAAACGTGATTGGATATCCCCGGCAATTCAAGCGGCGTGGAATTCGAGCCGCGCGCGTCCTGGCGAGGAATTTTTTTGCCATTTACCTCGCGGCGCTCTGCGCCTTGGCCGCCGGCTGCGAAGGGGCTACCGGGCCGAGTTCCGTGTCAGCATCGCAGCCATCGCAGCCTCCATCGGCCATCTCGGTAAATGTGTCTCCGGGGAATACGTCGGCTCTGCTGGGAGACAACGTCGCGCTTACCGCGGTCGTATCCAACACCTCCAACACTGCGGTCACCTGGAGCGTGGCCGGAATTCCGGAGGGTAACACCACCGTGGGCACGATTTCCGCAAGCGGCGTCTTCACCGCTCCGCCGATCCTTCCCGTGCCGCCAAGCGTAATCGTGCAAGCCACGAGCGTGGCCGACCCCACAAAAATGGCCATCGCTACGATCACAATCTCAAGCGACATCGGCGTGACCATCGCTCCGGCCGCCGCCATCATCGAGTTGGGCGCTCAGCAGGCGCTGCAGGCCTCGATAACCTCCGCTGGAAAACCCAGCAGCAGCGTTACATGGATGGTGAGCGGCGGTGGCTGCTCGGGAACCGCATGCGGCACGGTCACTTCAGCCGGCCTCTTCACCGCCCCGCAAATTCTGCCGTTGCCGCAAACGGTCGCAGTGACGGCCACCAGCGCGGCCGACCCGTCGAAGAGCGCCTCAGCCATCATCACTGTGGCCAGCCGCTTTACTTTCACCGTCAGCGGCCCCTCCTCGATCAATACCGGCGCCAGCGCCGGTCTGACTGCGACGCTCACGCCCCTGCCGAATTCCAATCCCGCCGCCGCCATTTCCTGGACTGTCTCGGGCGCCGGTTGCGCGGGATCGGCGTGCGGCGTCATCACGCCCACTGGTTCCGGCGCCTCGGCCAACTACACCGCGCCCGCCGCCGCGCCGGCCCCGAACCAAGTCACCATCTCCGCCATACCGCTGGCCGATCCTTCCAAGGCCGCTTCGATCACCGTGACGATCCTCTCCACAAATGGTGCGATTCAGGTAACGCTTGCGCCGGCCTCGGCAACCCTTAGCATCGCCCAACGGCAAACGTTCACGGCGCAAGTCTCCAACGCGCCCAGCAGCAACGTCACCTGGCAGGTGAACGGAATTCCGGGCGGCAACACTGTCGTCGGCCAGATCTGCGTGGTCAATTCCAATCCTTGCCAGCCGGTAGCGTCGCCGGCCTCCTCGGTGGATTATCTCGCTCCCGCGGCCGTGCCTTCGCTTAATCCGGTGCAGCTCCAGGCGACCACCGTGGGCGCTCCCACCGCCAGCGCCGCCGCCAGCATCACCATCCTGCCGCACGTGGTCGTGAGCGTTTCTCCGCCCAGCGCGGTTCTTCCGCCTGGCGCGCAGCAACCGTTTTCCGCCAGCGTCGCGGGAACCTCCGATCAGCAGGTCACCTGGAACGTTTCAGGAGCCGCCTGCGCCGCGGCTGGCGCTCCCTGCGGAGTCATCGACGCAACCGGACTGTACACGGCGCCCGCGGCCGCGCCGTCTCCCGGTACCTTCGCCGTCGTGGCCACCAGCTCGGAGGACACGACGCAAACCGGATCCGCCGCGGTGACCATCACCCTGCAGCCCACCATTCTTTCTCTCTCGCCTTCCAGCGCCACGGCCGGCGCCGCCGGAGGATTTACGCTCCTCGTGGAAGGCGGAAATTTTGTGCTGACGAGCCCAGGCCCGGGGTCAACGCTCGTGATTGGCGGGAGCGCGCGAAATACCGTGTGCAGTTCCACCGCGAGTTGTACGACGACACTGGCCGCGCAGGATCTTGCCGTCGCCGAAAATCTCAGCGTGGTGGTGCAAAACCCCAATGGTTCCACATCGAATGGCGTCTCTTTTGTGGTGATACCGCCCCCTGCCGGCGGGACTCAGCTCATCCCCATCACTCCCGGCGCCCCTTCCGTTACCGGCGAAAACATCATCGTGGTGGACTTGAGCACCAATGGATCGTCCTCTCCGTCCTCGGATGTGAGCCTGGCTGTCGTTGCCGTGGGTCCCTATCAGCCGTCCACTGGAACCTGCTCGCTGGAGAGCGGGCCGGTAACCCTGGTTCGGCCATCCTCGGGCGCGGCCACCGTGGACATCTGCGCATTCTCGGTTGGCGGACTCGATCCGTCGCTGGCGTACACGTTGAGCGGGCCCACCCCAGGCGACGTTTCCATCGCCGGAACGGCGCCGCTGGGATTGGGGATCGTTGACGTGACCTTGCTGGTTCCCAGCACGGCAGTCCCGGGAGTGCGAACCCTTTTCATTCAGAACGCAAATCTGGACACCACGGCGGGTACCGGCGCGATCGTGGTGCAATGACACAACGCAGCGAGGAGGAAATTCGCATGAAGAGACTGCTTCTGACATTTGCCGCATCCGCCGCAGCGCTTCTGCTGGCCGCGCCCGGCATCACGCCGCGCGCCGCGGCCACTTCCCTGGCGAGCATGAGCCTCGCGGACCTGGCCCGCGCCGCTGGCGCCATCGTTCGCGTGCGCTGCGTCGCGGCCAGCAGCCGCTGGGACCATGGGATGATCTGGACGTTCACGGATTTCGACGTGCTCGAACGATTCAAGGGCGCGCCGGCGGACCGCATTCGTGTGCGCGTGCCCGGCGGGCGCGCCGGCCATCTGCTGACCATGATCGATGAAGCTCCCAGGTTCCAGACCGGCCAGGAGAGCATTCTGTTTCTGGAAAGCTCTCCGGCCGGAGATTATTCGATCACCGCATGGGCCGAGGGAACCTTCCGCATCCTTCCGTATGCAGGGAATCCTTCTGGGGCCATCACGCAGGATTCCAGCGGTCTCCCGGTTTTCGATCCCGCAACGCGGCGCTTCCATGTCGAGGGCATCCACAATCTCCCGCTGGACGAATTCCGCCGGCGCCTGGCCGCAGCGCTGGCACAACAGACGCCGGGCCGGCAAGCGCCAGCCCCGCAAGCGCAGGCCGGGCCGCGATGAATCGCCAACGATCGCGAAGCCTCCGCCGCGCGGCCGTAGCCTCCGCAGTTCTGCTCAGCGCGCACATGATTTTCCCTTCCCCGGACGCCGGGTATGGATTGAATTACGTCGTAGCCGACATGCGCGAGCCGGCCGCCATCTCCGGCAACACCGCCTGCCCACAGCGCATGCGCATGGATATCTCCACTGCCGGCGGCGTCAATCGCCAGTGGAGCACTTCCCTGGGAACCAATCCCGTCTCGATTTTGACTGCCGATCAGACGCCCGCCGGACAGTTGAATGAAATCGAAAGCGCCATCGAACAGTCCTTTGCGCCATGGACCGGCGTCTCCGGCAGCGCCCTTACCCCCAGCGCACTATCCCCTTTGGCTGGCACATCCGTTCAGGACGCCTGCGCCGTGGACGAAGTAAACACCATCTGCTTCAACCAAAGCGATCCGGCCTTCTCCACCGGCGTGCTCTCCTTCACGCGAATCGAGACCGCCGACGTCATCGGGGAGCAGGTCAGCGCCTCCAGCCCGCCATCTTCATTTGTCGGCCAGATCCTCGACGCCGACATATTGATCCGCCCCGGCGATCCCACGACCCAGTTCGCCACCCCCGCGGCACTGGCAAGCAATCCCACAGCCTATGATCTGGTTTCGGTTCTCACCCATGAGGTAGGACACTTGTTTGGCATGGGGCACTCGGGCGTCTGGCCCGCAGTGATGTTTCCGTTCGTGCCTCCGGCGGGAACCTTCCTGGGCAGCCGTTCGACCGCGCAATCGCCCGACGCCCCGCTGGCCGACGATGATCGCGCCAGCGTGCGCACGCTCTACCCGGGCCCGGGCGACAGCGCTTACAGCGGATTCATCAGTGGGCGCGTTTTGCCGGCCAATCCTCTGGCGCTCTCCGGCCAGCCCGCGGGCACCACCGGGATCTTCGCGGCGCACGTTGTGGCCATGGATGCAACTACTGGCGCAGTGGTCGCCGGAGCCGTCTCCGGCTGGTCCTGCAGCGATCCAGGGCCCCCAGTATTCGATGGGAGCTACAATTTGCAAAGCCTGCCGGTAGGCCCGGACCAGGAGTATTGGCTGTACGCACAACCCTTTGACGGCCCCGTGGAGACGGGGGACGTGCTGGAACAGACCATTCTTTGCCGCAACACACTCACCGACCCGGGATGGCCAGCGCAGTTTGCGTGCGTCACGCCGCAGCCAATGAGCAATTTCTCCGTCACGAAGGTGTCCGGCCCGTGAAGCTCAGAAGATGCCATGCACACCGGGCGAGCTAAAAACAGCAACGGCTCCGGCGGGGTAACCGGAGCCATTGCTGCCTGCCGAATCATCAAGACTTGCGATCAGTAGACGGCGAGCCACTGTGTCCGCTGCACAGTGGTGACGACCGAGCTCACCGCATCGGTCGATGATGGTGTGATGGTAGTGGCTGGGAACCACGGCGGCGCGAAACCTCCCGACGAAAAGCGCTGGTCAAAATACAGGTTTCGCGTAGTGCAATAGCAGCTCTTGGCCTGATTAGCCACTCGGCTACCCACCAGGGTCACGGTGTCGATGGAGTTCGATGAGGATCCCGCAATCCAACCGCCCGACCCGTTCTGAGAGATCATCGCGATGGCCGCGTCGACTGTGATGTTGTTGTTGCTTTGCTGGTTGTTGAAATCAATGTCGCCAGTAGCCGTAAAGATTCCAAGTACCTGACCGCTGTTGCTTCCGGCAATGACCGAGCCGGGATTACTGCCGGAGGTTGTGACCGGCTGGGTAGCGTAGAGGACGTCGCCGGTAACACTGACCGTTCCAGCGGCGGTAATGGTCATCTGCACGCCGTTTTGAATGGCGCCCAGACCCTGGCCGGGACCGGAAAGACCCTCGGTGGAGTTGCCGATATTGCCATCCACGTAGAGCATGGTGGCCGCTGTCTCCGTTCCGGTGGAATTATTCTCGGGCACGCCGAGGATGGTCGTGTTGCTGGTCGTGGTGGTTGTCGTCTGATTATGCCCGGAGCCGGATGTACTCGTGACCGCCGAGGATATCGTGGTGGTATTGGACGTATAGTCCTCGGTGACCGTCGTCGTGGTGCTGCCCTGGGCGATGGTAATGACCTGCTGCGTGTGCACCGTGCCACCGATAGTAGGATTGGCGGGCGAAAGCTCCACGGTATCCGCATTGCCCTCGACGTAGATGCCGCCTCCGGTCATCGTGTTTGTGGTGACCCCATTCGTGGTCGATTGCGAGTAGGCCATATAGACGCCGTTATTCGTCGTTCCCGATACGGGATAGGGGGTGGCCGAGCCGTTCACGGTTTTCAGCGCCGCGTTCATCGCCTGATCCTGTTGCGCGGTAGTGTAGCTCGTCCAGGCATTTCCCAGCGTGTCCACCACGGCTTCTTTTTGGTTGAAATCGTTTACCGGCAGCGGCAGGGCAGGAGCTCCCAGTGTGTATCCGTCTTGCATGCTAACCGAGAATCCGGGTTGCGAGGTGTTCGCCGAGTTCGTGCAACTATTGCCGACCTTATCCCAACCGAAGGTGCTGGCCACGCTGCTGAGCATGCCGGTAAAAGTGTAGGAGCCGGAATTCTCAAAAGTCCACGCGCTGTTCGTATAAAACGGCCCCGTGAGAACGCCGGGAGCAAAAGGCGTGCTGCATTCGGTGTATTGATCGATGAACGTTCCGAAGTCGGCGAAAGACTCGGTGGTGCCGCCAGCGGCGCCGACGTGCACATCGATGACAAAGGTGCCGGCATCCTCCACGATCTGCTGTTCATTGGCCAGGGACTGTCCGATGGCCGTGATGGTGTAGGGAACCTGGTAGTCGAAATCCGTAATCGCAAATGTGCTGCAGTTGGAGCCGGTACAGGCCGGTAGATTCGTGCAAGAGTAGGGCCCCGCGTTCGTGGCCGTGCCGGTATATACGGGCACGGAGCAAGTGGGCGTCCCGATCGTGGTTCCCAGCGTGCCGCTTTGGCTTGGCACGATATAGAACGAGCCAGGCCAGGAACTGCTCCCCTGACCCAGATTGATCTGCCGGTTGGCAACGGCCGCGGAAGATCCATATTGCGCCAGGGCATTGGCCAGCGTCGACGTGCTGTCGGTGGACGAAAGCGGCGGCGCGGAGGTCTGCGAGAACTGCGTGCCATTGGCGATGGCGTTCCCCGAGAGCTGGTTCATCATGTACTGCCGCGCGATGTTCACGCCGGAGTCCGCGGCGTAAAAGGACGCGCGGAAATTGCGATAGTACTTGCTGATCAGAGTGTCGGAGGTGACCGCGATGGTCATGGCCAGGGTCATGGCCACCAGGAGAGTCAGCAGTAACAAGGTCAGGATCAGAGCGACTCCCCGGGAGGAGTTGTCGCGTCTGGCTTTCACTTTCCACACCGAAGTTTGTTTGACTGTATTCATGGCCGCCTCAATTGTTATTCATGGACATGTTGCGGGGATTGATGACTACCATGGCGCTCTCGATCTGATAGTGGCCGCCGTCGAATCCGTTGGTATACGTGTAGGTGGGATCGGTGACCGGCGTGGTGCGCCCGATCAGCGATACCTGTACGGAACGGATGAGCCACCATTCATTGCTATAGCCCACGTTGCTTGCCGTCGAAGCGTTGCTGGCATAGTAGCTGTATGGCGGTGGCGGCGAGCTGCCGCCCACGTCGTCGTTGACGCTCCACGCGGCCGCGCCAACCTTGAAGCCGATGATCTGGTCGGCGACAACGGTCGTGGTGCCGTTCTGCGTGCGGACCAGTTGCGGATCCGCGGCGTTCGACGTGTTCACCGAATACGTAATCGGCTGTAGCCGCAGGATCCAGTCCCCCGAGCAAAAAGAGGTGTTGAGCTTCGGGTTCAGGTCGGCCGTCGGGCACGGCGTGGAGGAGATGAGGCACGTGGTGATGCTTAGCGGATCGTTCGCGGCGGTATTGGTTCCGTCGGTGTTCGTGGCGTTGAAGATGAGCTTCACGCCGGTGTTGCTTCCGCTGGTGTAGGTCGCTGGCGCGGCGGTCAGTTTGATGGAGGTGATCTTCGAGTTCGCCGTATCCACCAGCAAGAGTTGATCGCCGTTTTGGTAGTCGGAGGCCAGCGCGGCGGCCGTGGTCCCCGAAGGCGGATAGACGTACATCGGCGACGCCGATGTCGCAATGCAATCGGTGGTGCCGAAGCTAAACGTTCCGTTGTCGGGATGCGCGGGCGGCGTGTTGGGATCCGTGGAGATCACGTTGAGCGTGTCAAAACAGGTGGAGCTGTATGTCGTGCCTGTATTGCAGGCGGAGCTGGGGTTACTGTTGACGATCGTCACGCCCACCGGCCAGTCCGGAAAGTTGATGCCCGGGTAATAGCCGCTGCCGGCGTTCACCACGTCCAGCTGCAGCTGCGACACGGCATTGCGGATGGTGATGTTCAAGCCGGAAAAGTTTTGCTGGCGGGTGAAAAGCGGTATATGCTGCGCAAACAGACCCAACGCCGCCACGGCGATCACCACGAAGACGGCCATCGCAACCAACAGTTCCAGTAGCGTGAATCCCGCCGCGTCATTCGTCCGTTCCGCGTTTTTCATCGGGCCGCTCATGGCCGCACCATGCTCATCTGGAAGCTCACCGCCGGCTGCACGTAGCCGTTCTCCAGGGTCACCAGCACGGTGATCCGCTTGATGCCCGTTACCGGCTGGTCCATCTCAATGGTCCAGCGGCGATGGAAGGCGATTGCGCTTTGGTCGGAAGTATTCGCCGTGGAGCTGGTGGTCGTCGTGAGGGATCCCCCGGGGGTATGGCAAGTCGTGGTGTAGAGCAGGCTGCCGCTGCTCAAACCGCTGGTGGTTTCGCAAGAGGCGCCGTTGGCGTCGCCGATTTGAACGTCGTCGAAGTAGTCGATGGTGTCGGTGTATCCGTTGCAGGTCACGCTGGCGGCCTGCACGTCGGACGTGAGGCTCCCGACAGTGGCGCCGGAGGCCACGCACACGTGCGGATCGGTGGTCGGCCAATGGTTCAGGTCTTCCAGCTTTTCCGACGCATACGTGGACGCAAGACTCATGTACCGCGACGTAGCCGTGCCATTCAGGCTCTGCGCCGCCAGGGAACTGAGCGCGATCAATCCCACCGACAATATAATCATCGCGAAAAGTACTTCGATCATCGTGAAGCCGCCGCTGGGCGGTCTATGGCGATGTGACACTGACGTCTCCATAATTGGTCACCGTAACCGTATGAGAACTGCCTTGATACAAAATCTGAAAACTCGTCACTGCGGCGCCGCCCGAGGTCATCGTGACGGTTCCGTTGGGCTTGAATTGGATCACCGTGGTCTCGTTAAGCTGCACGGGCGCGCCGGAAAGCGGCACCGAGGTCCCGACGTTGCTGAAACTGGTGGCGCCGATGGTCTCGCTGGCGATCTGATAGGTCGGGTTGTATCCGCTCGAGTTTCCCTGCAATGTCACCTGGAACGGATAGCCCTGCTCCAGGGCCTGAAAGCGAGTGGATTGCACGGACCAGGTCGCGCTGGACACCGCCGCGCTCAGGCGGTAGTTATAGAGAACCGCTTCCGAGATGGGTAACGCGCACGCCGTCAGAACCGTCGAGATGAGCAGGACGAAGATGACCTCGATCAGGCTGAATCCTGCCGTCGCCGACTGCCGGCATTTTGTGTTCTGCCTTTTTATGTCTTGGCCTTTTGCCTTCATGTCTTTGCGGTGGCGTTTCTATTCGGGCTCCGGACCAGCAGCGCCGAGCGTAGAATGGCCCTCTCAGGGTGATAGATGTGCATGCGGCGGACCACTCCCCGGCTATCTGCAAGCCACACATTCTAATATTGATAGATGAGCCGCCAATATGGCGTGGGAAGAGCCTCGGAGCGGGATGGGAAGAAACGTTACCGTTCAAGTTATGGTGGCGCTAGCGGGAATCAAACCCGCATTTCGGCCTTGGAGAATCGTATCGATGTTGTATTGGGATCTTTTTAACTGACCTCGTTCCCCAGCTCTTTCTGGCCTGGCAAAGCGCCTTCGTCATTTCCTGCCTAGAACTTCGATGGCAGCGGCTCTGGAGATACTTCCAGCGGATTGTCTTTGATGTTCTTCAAGACCGGATGCCCGAACTCCGTCGAAACCTCGTTGAATGCGTGGATCAGTTCGATTCCGAGCGGTACAGCTTCCTGTGACTTTAGGTCTCCCCCCTTAGCCACAAACTCTTCGACCTTGATCCGAATGGCCTCGAGACGTTTTATCTTCGCTTGGAATTCTGCTTTGTTCGTCGCCATTGCTTAGCTTCCTCCTCGCCGCCTAGTATACGCTCATAAGGAATTCCCCTGTCGGAAGCGTCTCCTGAAAACCCAAGGGCCGGGAAGCCTGATGGTTTCCACAACCTCGGTTGGTTGGTTGGTTGGTTGGTTGGTTGGTTGGTTGGTTGGTTGGTTGGTTGGTTGGTTGGTTGGTTGGTTGGTTGGTTGGTTGGTTGGTTGGTGCTGTGCGGTTCGGTAGACGAGCGCGTTCGGCGTAAACCTGGCTAAACCCGGGACACCCTGATGAAGATTGGCGGCTGGAAGACAAAAACGACGTTCTCACGCTACAATGTGGGGAACGTCGACCGTATTCGCGCCGCGATGGTCCAAGATGCGCAATACGTCGCACAGAAAAAGAAGCAGGCTTAATACTGTGGCCCCGTGGTGCAAAGGTTAGCACGTAGCCCTTTCAAGGCTAAAATGCGGGTTCGATTCCCGCCGGGGCTACCAGAATTTTGAAAAGGTTGACTTTCTATCCTAGCCTTTCTGCCTAAACCCGTGCCGGTCACTTGGAAGAAGTAAAAATGAGGGCTGAAATGGGCAGACAGGTAGCTGCCGTGCTTTACGTGGTGGCGATGGCCGCCGTCATAGTCGGTCTAGATTTCGCCTTCTTCAGAAACCGATTCTGGGAACGGCTGGCAGTGAATATTGGTATTGTCTTGGTGTTCGGAGCTTTCTACTTCAGATTCCTCAGGCGTCCGTGACGTTCTCAACCGTTGGCATCCATCCTAACCTAAGAGGAAAATTGCCTTGAAAGGGCCGCGCGAAATCTTTGCGCTATAGTGCCACGGGCAGGCAACAACACTGCAATCCAGGCAGGTTAGGAAATCCCGCCGCCTGCCAAGAAAAACCGGCCGCATAACGGAAGATTTAGACCGCGAAGGAGGTGCCGCAGCCACAGGTCTTGGTGGCTTGCGGATTCTTAAACAGAAAACCCTTGCGCATCAGCGTGTCTTCGAAGTCCAGGGTAATATTCTCGAGATAGGCGTAGCTCTTGGAATCGATGAAGATGCGCGCCCCAAACTGCTCGAAGATCTGGTCCGATCCCCGCGGCTGCGTCTCCAGGCGCATGGCGTAAGACAATCCCGAGCAGCCGCCGCCCTGTACCCCCAGGCGCAGACCGCCGGTGCCCGGTAGGCCTTCCTTCACCAATATTTCATGAATTTTCTTCGCCGCTTTTTCCGTCACTTGGATCATTTCAGCCTCGCCATCCGGTGCCACCGCGCCACGCGGCGCTCCTTCAATGCTACCAGAATCAGGAGCCCTTCGCCGTTTCGTACAAGGGCGACAGGTCCCGCAGGCGGCTCACCACTTCCACCACCCGCCCGATCACATAGTCCACTTCTTCCGCCGTGTTGAAGCGCCCCAGCCCAAAGCGAATCGAGCTGTGCGCCAGTTCCTCCTCCACGCCCAGGGCCCTCAGCACGTAGCTGGGCTCGACTTTCGCCGAGGTGCAGGCCGACCCGTTGGACACCGCCACGTCGTTGATCCCCATCAGCAGCGCTTCCCCGTCGACATGCGCAAAGCTGGCGTTCAAATTGTGCGGCAGACGATGTTCCATGGACCCATTGATTTGGATGTCCGACAGGCCCGCGGCGATTCCCTCCTTCAACCGGTCGCGCAATCCACCCAGGCGCTTGCCCTCCTCGGCCATTTCATTCTGAGAAATCTCCGCGGCCTTGCCCATGCCCACGATTCCCGGAACGTTCAGCGTGCCCGAGCGCATCCCGCGCTCGTGCCCTCCGCCGTCCAGCAGCGCAGCCAGTTGCACGCGGGGATCGCGGCGCCGCACGTAAAGCGCGCCGCAGCCCTTGGGCCCGTAAAACTTATGCGCCGAGAGCGCCAGCAGATCGATCCGCTCGCCCTGCACGGAAACGGGAATCTTTCCCACCGCCTGCACCGCGTCGCTGAGGAAAAGAACGCCTCTCTCCTTGGCGATCTTGCCGATCTCCGCCACCGGTTGAACCACGCCAATCTCATTGTTCGCATACATGACGGCGATCAGAATGGTTTTCGGCGTGATGGCCCGCCGCAGATCGTCCAAATCGATCAAGCCGTCCTTGGCCACGTCGAGGTAGGTGACTTCGCAGCCGCGCTTCTCGAGGCGCTTGCAGGTATCCAGCACGGCGCGGTGCTCGGTGACCTGCGTGACGATGTGATTCCCTTTTTCGCCGTAGGCCTCCACGGCGCCCTTGATCGCCAGATTGATGGACTCGGTGGCCCCGCTTGTGAAAATGATCTCCCTGGGCGTTGCCCCGATCAGCCGCGCCACCTGCCCGCGCGCATTTTCCACGGCTTCCTCGGCCACCCACCCGAAGGAGTGATTGCGGCTGGCGGCGTTGCCGAACTTCTCCGTGAAATAAGGCAGCATGGCCGCCACCACGCGCGGGTCCCCCGGCGTCGTGGCGTGATTATCCATATAGATGGGCAGCTTGACGGCCATCGACAATGCCTCTGCAAAATCGTAGTCCTCGGGCGGAGAAGGGTCAAGCCACACCGCGTGGGACTAGTGTTCTTATTCTGTGCGAATGGCCAGTCGACCGGTTCTCCGGAACAAGCTAATGTGGTCGTATGCACTCCCAACTTCGGATCTTCAAGAACATTCTGGGCGCAGCGATGTTTTCCGTGCTGCTACTCGCTGCAAGTAGTTCCGCACGCGCCATGGATAAGCTGAACAGGGCGGGTGTTGGCAAGGAGAGTGGAATTACGATCGGGAGGATCGAGATTCCAGCCGTCGGTCTTGCGACAAGAGTGCTCGAAGGCGACGATGCAGGTACGCTTCGCCTAGGCGTTGGGCACATTCCTGGGACAGCTGTTCCCGGTCCTTCCGGGAACGTAGGGCTTGCAGGCCATCGCAATACCTTCTTTAAGTTTTTAAGAAAAATCAATGTAGGAGACGAGATTTGGTTTTTCACTGCGGCTGGCACTTTCAAATACCAAGTTGTTTCTCTCCGAATTGTTTTCCCCGATGCCATCGAGGTGCTAAATAATACGCAGCGTCCGACGCTGACACTGGTCACCTGTTACCCGTTTTACACCATAGGCGCAGCCCCACAGCGGCTTATTGTTCACGCCGAGATGGTCCCTGCTTCTCCAGACTGAAAGAAGCGGCTTCGTCTGGCTTTCGGCGTCGGATGACGGTTGTCCGATAAGACGACGCATCAGAACTGGAATGCTTCGAGCGCGTGTATAGGTTTTTCTAGCCGTCGACTGAACTGATGTGGGGCTTATACCGCGGCCTTCGACATGGCGTCGTTTAGGCCATTGAAAATCGCATCATATTGGCCGTTCTCTGCCGCGAATCGAAGACGCTTCACGTTTTCGACGCAGATCTCCGTCGCCGCGGGCTGGCCGCTCAGAATCTCCATTACCTCGGCAATGTATTTGTCCAGCGGCATGGCCCGCGGGTCGGAGGCTCCGCCCATAAGATCGGTTTGCACGTAAGGAGGCACTAGCTCCACAACCTCCGTCGTCGTCCCCTTCAGTTGGTAGCGAATCGATTGCGTATACGAACGGAGGGCCGCCTTGGTGGCGCAATAGGTTGGCGTCAGCGCCAGCGGAACAAACGCCAGCCCGGACGTGACGTTCATGATCACGGAATGCGCCTGTTTTCGCAGCTGTGGCAGCAGCGCTGCCGTCAGCCGGATGGGACCCAGCAAATTGATGTTAACGATGGCCTCGGCGTCGGCCACGTCCTCCTGCTGGTTCTTCAATATTTCTGGCCGCATGATTCCCGCGTTGTTAATCAGTACATTCAGGCTCGGGTAATCCTTCGCCATCTGTGCCGCGAACGCACGGATGCCGCCGCGGCTTTCGACGTCCAGCGTGACCGCCTTCATGCCGGGATTAGCTGCAAGGGTCGCGTCAAGCGCATGCTTGCGACGCCCGGCGATGATGACCGTGTTTCCGAGCGCGTGAAAAGCTTCTGCAAGCCCTCGCCCGATGCCCGATCCCCCGCCCGTGATCAGAATCGTGTTGCCGGTAATCTTCATATTGGTCGTTTGCTCCTGGTTAGATATTGGCTGGAATTTGCGATCTGGACCTCTAGCTAATCCATCGTATGCCTCTCCTACGCCCGACACAAGGCAGGACTTGGCCGCGGGCCACGCTCGCGGCGCTACAAATCGCCGGGCGTTCCCCCCCCATTCTCTGGGATCGACATCGGCAATCGACTGCGAGAAACACCAGTGGTGCCCGGCGAAGTCCTCGACGTTGTATTGCCGCTCGCCGTAGGGATAATCCTTTGGCTCCAGAACAATCCGCATGCCACTCCGGCGAGCGCGCTCATAATGACGGTCCACATCTTCCACGCGAACCATTACCGCGGTCCTCATGTACACCTCGCCGTCGGCCGCAATAAGGATCACCGCGCCATCCCCGACATTCAATTGCGCGCGATGATCCGCGATCCGAATGCGCAGGGTAAACCCGAACGCATCGCATAGTCGCGTGATCGCTTCGCTAATGTCTGGATAGGCGAGTTCTGGAAGCACCGTGCTCCGGGGCATCGAGCGGTTAGACAGCATAGAACTAATTTAACTCGCGAACAGCTGTATTGCACTCCGCGCGCCTCTCGCCTGTGGACCTTGAAATCGGAGGCAACTAGGCGTAGCCGGAACCCACTAGATTAAATCCGCGTTAAGAATCCTTAACGCTCATTTTACGTCGGTGCCTTTCCACTTCCTATACCATCGAACGGAGAGAAACGTTGTATTCGAAGTGGCGCGGAAACGGCGCCCTCGTGGCCTGGCAGGAAACCTATGGCGCGAGCGAACAGGCCGTTACACTTGGCCCCAAGGATGATAAAATCGTTACCATGACGTTCAAAACCATCGCGGGCTCCGATCGGCCGCCGGAATCCGGCAATCCGCAAAAACTCGACGCTCAAGTCCGCTCTGGAAAGGGCGCCGGTTATGCCCGCGATAAGATGGAGTCCCGAACTACTAACGAAGGCAATTAGGCGAGATCGATCGGGTCATTTCTCGTCTTCTGCGTGCCACACGGCCAGGTTCATTCACGCATCGCCGTTCGGGCCATTGTCCTGGATGTTGCGGATGTAAGGGAGGGAACATGAAATATCTCGTTGGCTACAGATTGGCGGCAGCCGTCGTCCTGGGGGCCTTGTCATTCCTGTTGTTGCCCGCCCCGGCTGCGCAGAAAAAGGATCTGAATCTCGCGGA
>Ga0302326_10009654_pt1 | contig 21002 bp, 17 predicted proteins | sample Palsa_T0_3_FD_202264 | JGI IMG/M metagenome (GOLD analysis project Ga0302326, IMG submission 202264) | Peat permafrost microbial communities from Stordalen Mire near Abisko, Sweden - Palsa_T0_3 | ecosystem: Environmental > Terrestrial > Soil > Palsa > Peat permafrost | place: Sweden: Abisko... | reverse complement strand
GAGCCCCGTGAGGATGGCGAGTGAGAAAAAGGTGCCCATCGTGTACACGTCGCCGTGGGCGAAATTGATGAGTTCGATGATGCCGTACACCATCGTGTAGCCGAGCGCGATCAGCGCGTAGATTCCGCCGAGGGACAGACCGTTCACGATCTGCTGAAAAAAGACGTCCAAGACGCCTATACTTTCAAATTGATCTGATCGACGAACACGGCTTTTCCGCCCGCGATCCGGTAGATGCTCAGAATCGGATTCGTCGTGTCGCCGCTCGGATCGAAGCCGATCGGACCGATCGGGGATGGAAACCCCGACGTTTTCGCCACGAGCGCCAGTACCTCGGCGCGCGTCGGCATTTGGTTCTTGTCGGCCGCGATCGCTTTCTCGATCGCCGCGATCTCGACGTTTGCCGCGGCGTACGCGTTGGCGCTATAGGGGCCGACGTCCGTGCCCCACCGCTTCTTGTACGCGGCGACGAACGTCGCGGCCGTCGCGAGCTTCGAGGTTTCCGGAGCGGCGACCGAATAGTACGTGCCGTTCGCCGCGTCGCCCGCCGTCATCAGGAACTCCGCGTCGCTGATCCCGTCGCCGCCGAGGTACGGCACGGACGCCATGTTCGCATCGCGCATCTGCTTGCGCAGCAGACCGCCGCCCGTCGAGGTGGTACCGCCGTAGTAAACGATATCGGGCCCGAGCGCGGCTGCCTTCGTGAGGAGGGCTTTGAAATCGGTTTGGCCTTTCGTCAGGTGCTCGTGGCCGAGCACGCTGCCCCCGTCCGCCTTGAACTGCACTTCGAACACGTCCGCAAGGCCCTTGCCGTACGTCTCGTTGTCGTCGACGATGAAGGCTTTGCGCAGCCCGAGCTTGCGCGCGAATTGCGCGCCCGCGGCTCCCTGCCGGTCGTCCGTGGTGCACACGCGGAAGAACGTGTTGACGTCCGGATGCGAGATGCGCAGGGCGGTCGCGTCGGGGCCTTTGGTCAGGCCGGGGTTCGTCGCCGAAGCACTGATTTGCGCGAGACCCGCATCGTTCGTGAGCGGGATCTCGGCCCGCGCGACGCTCGAATTGAAGGGCCCGATCATGGCCAGCACCGCCGCGTCGGAAATGAACGCGCGCACGTTCTGCGCGCCCTGCGCCGGATCGTGCGCCCCTTGCACCGCGTCGTCGAGATCGTAGGCGGCGAAACTAAAACCGGCCGGGGCCTTCGCGCTCGCATCTTCGATCGCTTCGACCGCCCCGTTGCGCGTTGGGATACCGGTCGAAGCATCGGCGCCGCTCACGGGCAGATCGATGCCGATCTTGATGATCGTGCCCGCGCCGCTCGAAGACTGCGAGGTCGTCGATGTCGACGAGCACCCCGCGACCACCGCGAGCCCGAGTGCGACTACCGCGAAGCGAGCAAAGTTCGAGTAGCGCATAGAGCTCCTTTTAAGATCGGGGCACGGAATCCCCAGGCTGTCCGCTGGGACCTTCACCGGCCGTTGGGCCCGGGAGTCCGGGCCCGGGGGGATCGGGGGGCCGTGCCGCCCCGATCTAAACGAAGGACCCAAGAGTACGCCGGGGGTATCTGCTTCCCTTTCGGCCGAACCTGCACCAAAGTGCCGACACTCCTACGCAAGCCTTGGACGGCAGCCGCCGTCATCGTCGCCACGATCCTCTATATCGTTGCCTGCAGCAATGCCATCTACGAGCTGACGTCGCCCTCTGCCTTGAGTTGGCACGTGTTGCTGCGAAAAGCGTACAGCATCGTCGCCTTCACCCTCGTCGGCTATCTTTTCCGACGAGCGGGGGCTGAAAATGGAGCGCGCCGCCTCCCCTTTTCGACCATCGTCGGCGTAGCCGCATACAGTGCCGCGATCGAAGTGGGCCAGTACTTCTGCGGCTCGAAAGAGGGCTTGGCCTGGAACGCCTTCGACACCGCCTGCGGCGCGGCCGGCGGAGCCCTGAGCCTCTACCTACTGCCTCGCCGCCGCTAGCCCGCCCGGCGGGCAAGGAAAATTGAACGCGCGCGGAATTAAATCCGGACAATGACCAGCACCGACATTATTCCCGATTCGAACGACATCGCACTCGGCGCCGGTTGGGGAAAACTCGAATCGTTCCGCGGAGAAAATTTCCGCTGGGTCGCCAACGACGCGGTCGTGCATCTCGCGACGGTCAAGCGCGTCGACCATCAAGTGTCGATCCACCTCGAGCCCGGCCCCGGCGTGGGATTGAAGCGGTTCACTCTGAAAATCCTCGACGCGCAAGGCGAAAAAGTCGGCGAACTCGACGTTAAGGGCCGTCAGACGCTCGGCTTGCTGTTGCCGGCGGATTCGCCGCGCGTGCACGCGCTCAGTCTGCACGTCGACGACGGCGGTCAGACGTCGCCGGGCGATCCTCGCGTGCTGAATTTTCGTGTCTTCAAGATTTCCGTCACTCGGTTGCCGTCGGACGTCATCGTCCCCGGTTGCGGGTACCGGCTCGGATCCGGGTGGTATCCGCTCGAGCGCTTCAACAACGAATCGTTTCGCTGGGTCAACAACGACGCCGTCATCCAAGCGACGGTCGGTGCAACAATACCGCTTCAACTCGAAGTTGAGGCCGGTCCCGGACTCGATTTCAAACCCTTCGTGCTCAGTGCCCTCGATCAACGCGGTGGAAAGATCGCCACCGTGCAAATCCGCGGACGCGAGCTGATCGAAATTCCGCTGCCGGACGGCGTCGCGCTACCGACCACGCTGCGCCTTCACGTGGACGGCGGCGGCAAGACCAGCGGCGCCGACCTGCGCATCATGAACTTTCGGGTCTTCGAGGCCAACCCGGCCGACTTCGCGGGTTCATCGCCTCGCGCGAAGGAAGACCTCGCCGCCGTGCCGAGCTAGCCGCCGGCTCACGCGATGCCGAGTTGCGCGCGCGTGCGTGCGATCTTCTCGGTGGCGCTCGCTTCAACGTCGGCGAAATACGCGGCCGTCGTTTCTTCGGCCGGTCCGTCGTGGCGGATCGCGCCGTCGACCATCCAGATCGCACGGTCGCACATCTCGTGAATCAGCCGCATGTCGTGCGAGACCAGGACCACGGTCACGTGATCCTGCCAAAGGCGATCGATGCGGCGCCGGCTCTTCTTGCGAAACGACTCGTCGCCGACGGCGAGCACTTCGTCGAGGACGAGTATCTCCGGCTCCATGTCGGTGGCGACCGCGAATCCGAGCCTCGCCTTCATGCCCGACGAAAGCGAACGGACGGTCGCATCGCGGTAATCTTCGAGCTCCGCGAACTCTAAAATGTCGTCTACCTTGCGGAGCATTTCGGAGCGCGGCCGGCCGAGTAGCGTACCGTATAATTCGATGTTATCGACCACGGAAAGATCGACGTCGAAGCCCGCCCCGAACTCGATGAGCGGCGCGATCCGGCCATCCGCAACGAGCTTCCCTTCCTGCGGCGTCAGAATGCCGCAAATCACTTTGAGCAGCGTCGATTTTCCGGCTCCGTTGGGACCGATGAGGCCAACTTTTTCACCGGGTTCGATGCGCAGGTCGACGTTATCGAGCACCTTGCGGCGACGCGCCTTACGGAAGCGTCCGGAAAGGACCGCGAAGAGGCTGCGCTTGAGATCGAACGAGTACTCTTCGCGCGTCGTGCGCCAGAGGGAAACTCCCTCGAGCAAGATGCCGCTCAAATCAAGTCCATGAAGCGCGGGCGCAGCGCGCGGAAAAACGCGTAACCCGCAACCGCGACGAGCGCACCCTCACCAAGTGCCTGTGCGAACATCCACGGATCGAGCACCGACCCGGCCACGACCGTTTCGCGCGCACCCTCGACGATTGGATAAAGTGGGTTGCACTCGAGAATCGCGCGAATGCGTTCGGGCACGATCGCGGCCGGATAAAAGACGGGCGTCGTGCTCCATGCGAGAAACGTCACGAAATCGTACATGTACGGCACGTCGCGGAAGAATACGTAGAGTGCGCTCATGAAGAAACCCACGCCGGTCGAGAGCAGCACGAGCGCCACGAACGGCAGCGGCACCGCCAACACGTGCAACGGGTCGCGCGTGATCGCGATGGAGAGCACGAGCAAGAACGGCAGCGAACCCGCCGCCACTTGAAACGTCCAGGCCGCGATGGTGGACAGCGGAAAGAGCGCCATCGGCAGACGCATCTTGTTGAGCAATTCTCCGTTCACGACCACGCTCGCGAGCGCTTGGGCCGTCGATCCGACGAAGAAATTTGCGACGGTCAATCCGACGAACACACCGACGGCATACAAAAAGAGCGAGCCGCCGTAGTATTTGGCGAACACGCGGCCAAAAATGGCTGTGTACGCAACGGTCGTGAGCAGCGGGCCGAGCAGCGACCAATAGATGCCCAAGCTCGATCCGCGATACCGGGCTCGAACCGTGCGCCTCGTCAACACCTTTAATAGGTCCCACGATTGTCCCACCGTATCATCTCCTAACAATGCGACCCACGGACCTGCCGCGACAGGCGGCGTACGAGGGTGAAGAATAGCCGTGCCGAAACGCCGGACTCGTGACTTCAAAAATCGTGCCCGCTTTCGCCATTGCATGTTTCGTTCTGCCGGCTTGCAGCGCCGCGCCGGCGCCGAGCGACACCGCCGTAACGGCCGCCGTATCCGCGCCTGCGTCCGCGATCGCAAGAGCGACGCCGGACATCGTGTCGCCGGGCTCCGGTATCGCACTCGGTCCCGGATGGTACGGTTACGAAAAATACGCGGGCCTTACATTCCGCTGGGTCGACGACGGAGCGACGTTTATCGTGCATCGAACGAGCGGCGGCCGGAAGACGGTATCGTTCGATCTCGAGGCAGGCCCAGGAATCGGCCAACCAACGTTCGCGCTGCACGTTCGCGATAAAGGCGGCACCGACGTCGCCGTGGCGAACGTCGTCGGTCGCGAGCGCGTCAGCTTCAACGTCCCGGTCGGTCCGAACGCGGATGCGACCTTCGAATTGCACGCGGACGGCGGCGGAAAGCCGACGCCTCACGAAAAAAGGATTCTGAACTTCCGCGTATTCTCCATCGACGATCGTCCGGCGGCCGTCGTTGCGACACCCGATATCGTCACGCAGAGCGACGTCCGCCTCGGCAAAAACTGGGGTGCGATCGAACAATTTGGCGGACAGACGTTCCGCTGGGTCGATAACGATGCGGAGATCACGATCGACGCCTCCGTTCCGGGTCCGAAGAATCTCTTGCTCGACCTTTCCGCCGGCCCGGCGGTCGAATCGCCGAGCGATTTCGCGATCACCTTGCAAGATCTTTCGGGCACGGCCGCGCAAACGCGCCACATCAAAGCGATCGGTTCCGCTTCGTTCACGGTTCCGCTGCATAAGGGCTCGAACACGTTTCGCCTGCACGTCGCGAGCACGGGCCGGCCGACGAAGGACGATAAGCGAATCCTCGATTTCCGAGTCTTTAGGATCCAGTTGACGTAGCGAGTTGCTTCGCGTGTCCGTGCTCACCGTGTGCTCGCATCCGCTCCCGCTTTGCGGCGCTTCGGTTCGCATACCCGATGTCGCGCAAGATATAGCATAATTCGCGGTTATCGCCGGAGATGCGGCCCGCCCGCCGTCCGCGCGCGGCGCGAATCTCGAACTCGAACCACCTCGCCCAGAACTCCTCGGGTACGCGCACGAAGAGCCGGTAGTCTCCGTGGCCGAACGCCTCGCACGCGATCGATCGGCCGCCCACCCAAATGCAAAGCTCCTGCCGTTCCACGATGCCGTCGGGCAGCGAGACGTCGATTTGCAAGAACCGCCCATCCCCCGGGGGTAGCATGTAGCGCAGGCGCCGAGCCGCCCAGCCATCGGAATAGAGTCCCTGCGCCGTACGAGCGACGCGGCCGATGATACGATGCGCGTAGCCGGCAACGAGGTTCTGGAGCTTTCGCCCGATGCGCCGGTAGCGCGTTCCCGCCCACGCGCCGATCGTATGGTTGAGCACGCGCGAATACGTATCGAGACCGTATACAAAATATCCCGGCGGATAGCGCCAACGACCGTGCCGGCGCATGATCGCTGCTAATTCGCGAAAGCGCTCCACTCCACCGATGGCCGTTTTCGCCTCACCATGTTCGCGAATCGATCCCATGTAATATGGCAGATAGCGCAACATGAAGCGCTTCCCGATCCGCATCAGGATTTCCCAATCCATGCCGTAGTAGAGCGCCTGATCCAGGAAGCCGACTTCCGCGAACACCGCGCGGCGAAAGAACACCGTCTGTTGCAGGATGTAGTCCGAAAGATACACGAGCTTCCAAAGATTGAAAGGCTCCGTTACTTCGAAGCGTTGCTTCACCTCGCCGCCCATGTCGATCTGGTACCCCTCGCCGTAAACGGCGCCGAGTTCCGGCTCTTGCGCGAACGCTTCCACGGCTCGATCGATCGCGCCGGGGAGGAAGATGTCGTCGGAATTGAGCCAGGCAACGTACTCGCCCTTCGCGAGGCGAAAGCCCTTATTGATCGCGTCCGACTGTCCGCGATCCTTCTCGGAGATGAAGGTCAGCCGGCCCGCATATTCGGCGCAGACGCTCGCCGTTTCGTCGGTCGAGAGCGCGTCGATGACGATGTACTCGAGGTTGGGGTACTTTTGCGAAAGCACGCTCTCGATCGTGTCGCGAATGAAGCGTCCTTGATTGTAGGACGGCGTGACGATCGTCACGAGGGGCCGCTCGGTTTTCGCCGGCGCGGCGGGCTCAGCGGCGCTTTGCGAAGCCACGATACGACAACCAATCTGCGACGTAGCGCGAGGGCGAACGCCAATTGCGCACGAGCCCGAGAATCAAACTCAGACCGACTTTTCCGGCCTGGCGGCCTTCGCCTCCGACGATCGCATTCGATAACGCGAAAACCCAGCCATACGGTACGTAGCCGAAGTGGCGCGAGAGCACCGACACTGCTTCCGAACACGCCGGCCGCGGCTGCGACACGGTCTTGCTCCCGGCGTGAACGCGCGCCGAGGCGAGCACGGCATCGATCATCACGAACGGCCGTAGGCGACTGAGCCGAATCCAAAAATCGTAGTCGAACGCGAAATGCAAGGTCGGGTCGAATCCGCCGACTTGATCGTACGCGTCGCGTCGTATGAACGTGGCGGGCTGCGCGATGAAGCAGCGCTGCGCGAGCGAGGCCGCCTCGAACGGTTCGACCGGATAACGTCCGATTTCCCGACCGTTCTCGTCGATCAAATCCGCGCGACCGTAAACGACTCCGGCCTCGGGCCTGCGAGCGAGTTCCGCGACGCCGCGCGTGACGGCATCCCGCGCGTACACGTCGTCGGCATTGAGGAAGGCGAGAATCGACCCCGAGCCGAGACGAAAGCCGCGGTTGATCGCATCGGCCTGACCTCGGTCGCGCTCGCGCACGAAGCGTACGCGTTCGCCGTAGCCCCGGACGATCTGCGCCGTGCCATCCTCGGATCCGCCGTCGATGACGAGATACTCCAAGTTCGCGTAGTCTTGCGCGAGCACGCTTTCGATCGTCGCGGCGATATACGCGGCTCCATCGAGCACCGGTGTGACGACGGTTACGAGCGGCGGCGAGTCAACCACCGCGCGAACGTAGACGTTCGATCTCCCGGCCCTGACGATCGAGCATGTCGGTCATCTCGGCCAAGATCTCGGCGCGCCGCACGGCCTCCGAGCGGACGGAGGTCAGCTCGTTGTCCAAGTTCTGTAAAGCGACGAGCCGTTCGTCGGCGACGCGTTCGAGTTCTGAGCGGCTCGGAGGTTGGGCCGCGGCTCGCGCCCTCGCGAGCTCTTCTCGCAACGTCTCGATCTCGGCAGTGGCCGCGTTGATGAGTTGCAGCCGTTCGTGCGCGTGCGCGCGCAACATTTCTCCCTCAACGGACGCCGCGTTCAATTTTGCGAGCCGCTCGTCGACGACGACGTGCAGCATCTTGAGTTCGTCCGCCCCCGTCCTGATGGCATCGCTCGCAAGGGCCAACTGCTCGCGCAACCCCTCGTTCTCGCTCTGCAGGAGGCTGCTGCGCGCCTCATGATCCGCGCGCGTCGCAACGTCGCGAAGCCGCAAGGATTGGATGGCTTCGAAGCGAGCCGCGCGATCCTTTTGCGCTTTTCGATAGGTCGTCGCTGCAGCCGCGACGACCTCGCGCACGGTGGCGGGGACGTTCGAAACGATGGCAACGGCGGCAGCGCCGGTGCGCAGCGCGAGCGCCTGCCGCAACGCGTCCGTCGCGTCGGCGGCGCTCACGGCTTCGGTACATAGTCCACGATCGAAGACGCAATCCCAGTCGCAGCCAAAACAGGGCAGCGGATTCGCGACGGCCACGGCCGCCCGGCCCCACGAGAGATACGCAGGATAGTGGCCGCCGCCGAAAATCGTCACGCCGGGAACGCCGCATGCCTGGCTCACATGCACCGGACCCGAATCGTTTCCAACGAAAGCCCCGGCTCCGGCGATGACCGCGCGCGTCACCGAAAAATCGACCTGCGGATCGTACCAGACGCGACTCTGCACGCCGCACGCAGCGCACGCCCGCGCGAGTTCCTCGACCGTATCGGCGTCGGAACGGGCGCCGACGATCAACGGCTGCAAACCGAATTCGTCGGACGCACATTTGAGGACGGCCGCGAAACGTTCCACGGGCCATCGCTTGTACGCAACACTCGCGGCCCCGCCCGGGAATGCGGTAACGTAGCGCGCAGGCTCGAGTCCGAGCGGCGCGACGCAGCGCAGCTGTTCCGCCTCCGGAACGTCCCACTGCGGCGCGGCGTCGCCGTCGACGCCGAAGGCGGCCAGCAGCATGCCGTAGCGTTCGATTTCGTGCATCGGCTCGGACGCAGAAGCATAACGCGTGGCGCGCGGATAGGCGAGGCGAAAATGGTCTCGGAGCAATCTGTGGATCACCCGGGACACGGGCGCACGATGCAGCGTCAGAAAGCTTTGCGGACGAATGTGCCCCGCGACGAGCCGGGAAACCCACGTCGGCCGCAATTCGGCCGCGATCACCGCATCGAAGGGTCCCTCGGGCAGCGCATCGAGCAACCCTGCGGCTGCACAGAGCAATGGCTCGCCGACGACCGTATAACGGTACGAATCGAAAGGCACGGGCACGACGCCATCGAGCCAGGGAGACATGCAGCGCACGGCCTGCGAGAGATCCTCCCGAACGGCAACCCAGATGCGCATGTTCGGACGCGCCGCGTGCAACGCGGCGAGGGCCCCCGAAAACAGCACCTGATCGCCCAGCCCCCCTGCGTGCAGGAACAGGACCCGCGATTCGGGGGTTACGCGATCAGCTCTGTTTGGCGAGAACGGAGTGCGAGTTTTCGAACCACTCGATGGTGTGCCGCAGACCTTCAACGAGCTTCGTTTGCGCCTTAAACCCGAAATATTCCTCGGCGCGCGAGGTGTCGAGCTTGCGCCGCGGCTGTCCGTTCGGACGCGCGGTGTCCCACACGACACGGCCCGTGAAGCCGCACGCGGCGTTGACCGTTTGCACGAGCTTGGCGATCGATATCTCGTCGCCGGAGCCCAGGTTAACGGGATCGGGGCCGTCGTATTTTTCGGCCGCCAAGATCAACCCTTCGGCACAATCCGGCGCGTACAAGAACTCCCGGGTCGGCGAGCCGTCGCCCCAGCACGTCATCTCGTCGTGACCGGCCCCTTTCGCCGCCAGCGCCTTGCGAATGAGCGCGGGGATCACATGCGAACTCGAGAGATCGAAGTTATCTCGCGGGCCGTACAGGTTCACGGGCAGCAGAAAGATCGAGTTCATGCCATATTGCTGGCGATACGCCTGGCACTGCACGAGCAGCGCCTTCTTCGCGATGCCATACGGAGCGTTCGTTTCCTCGGGATAGCCGTCCCACAAGGTCTCTTCGCGAAACGGGATGGGAGCGAACTTCGGATACGCGCATATCGTGCCCACGACGATCGTCTTCTCGATGCCGAAGCGGCGTGCGTACTCGATGATCTGAATGCCCATGATCGCGTTCTCGTAGAAAAACGAGCCCGGATTTTCAGCGTTCGCACCGATGCCGCCGACGACCGCGGCGAGATGAAAGAGCACCTGCGGCCGAGTCGTTTCGAACAAGCTCTCGATGGCTGCCGCATCGCGCAAATCGTATTCGCTCTTGCGCGGCAAGATGAGGTCGGTGCATCCGCGTTCGCGCAAGGCGTCGACCAAAAAAGAACCGAGAAAGCCACCGCTGCCGGTTATACAAATACGCTTGTTCACGAGATTCATACGAAGAGGGGTCTCCGCTTGGCAAGATCTGTCACGCTCGAAAGCAGCTCGACAAAAGTGTCAACCGCCTGCTCCCAGTTATAGGCGATTGTAAAATGCTCCTGTCCTTGGCGGCCCAATTGACGGCGCGTTCCGGCCTCCAAAAGGTCAAGGGCCGCAGCAAATTCCGCGTAGTTCCCGTACCAAACTCCGCCACCCGAACGCCGGCATTGGCCTACCAGAACGGCCGATCGGGCGTTGACGAGAACCGGCTTCGCGCAGGCCCACGCTTCGAGCAAGACGAGCGACAAGCTCTCGTACGCCGAAGGCATAACGAGTACGTCGCAAGCTTGCAACATATCCCACTTCATCCGTTCCTCGACGCGACCGACGACGACGACGTTCGGATCTGCGGGCACCCGCGCGTGCAGGCTTCCGGCGACCACGAGTTTGAGCGACGTCGTGCGGGACGCGCGGTACCTGCGGAAATGATCGAAAAGCTCGTCCACGCCCTTGGAAGCATCGACCCGTCCCAAATACAGCAGAAATGGTTCGCCGATTCCATATCTTCGGCGGAACCGTTCGGGATTGCGGTCGACCGGCGGTTCCATGCTCGCAGCCACCGTCACTTGGCGAACCGGCAACCTGGGGAAGCGGCGCCGCAAGAAGTCGCCCTCCTGACGCGTCGTAGAAACGATCGCTTGGGCGCTTGCAAAAATTGCGTCCCACATCGGAAGGCGGATCGGCCACTCATCGTGCGCGAACGGCATCAAGATGGCTTTGCGGGCGACGAGGGGCAACACCATCGCCGTCGTGGCGTAGAGATAGCCGCAAAAAACGAAGACGTCGTACAGCCCCTCGTAGTCCCGTACGTAGTCGCAGAGCGCACTCGAGAGCGGCCCTTGGGCACGCATCCACCGGTCTTGCGCCTCGGGTGACGCTTGTTCGGGTGCGCTTGCAATGCTGCGCGAGAGACGGTCGAAAACTGCGACGTTGCGCGGAGCGTCGACTGGAAAGCGGCGAACCTTCACGTCGCCGACGTAGGTGTGGCCGGGCGGGTATGCATCACGCCACGACCGGTAATCCTTGGCACACGTCGTCAAAATCTCTATGTCGACGACGCCGCGAAGATGAGCTGCGATCTGAAGGCACAGCGATTCCGCTCCCCCGACGACCTCATCTCCGCAGCGCTGAACCACGAAGGCGACGCGAAGATCGCTCACGAGCGGATCGCCCCGAGCAGTTCGACGCCGAAGAGCTCGTGGGCGCAGTTCGCACCCGCGGCGCGATCGTAGGTGATGGCCTCGCGCCGCCGCCTCTGCGTCGAAAGGACCTGACGGCGCACCTTCTCGTCGCCGATGAGGATCTTCGCGAGGCCGGCGACCTCGCCCGCGCCGGCAGCGTCGCCGACGAGTAAGCCGGCCGGCCCGAGCAGGGCCGCGCACGGTGCCGAGGCATAGGCCAGGATCGGAACGTCGAACCACATGGCGTCGAGCAGAGGCGAAAGGGATGTTGCCCCCTCGCCGAGCGTCCAAAAGATCGTCGCGGCACGAAAAGCGGCCGACATCCGGCCCGCGTCCGATGAAGCGACGAAGTGCACCCGGTCGCCGAGGCCGGAATCTGCGATGAGGTTCCGCTGTGACGTTTGGCTGCTATCGCCCGCGTCGAGCGGCCCGCACAGCACGAGGCGCGCATCGACCTCGAGCGCGAGCAAGAACGCAAAGGACGCCACGAGCCGGTCGATGCCGGCGTTCCAGTCGAGCCGCCCGGCGTAGAGGCAGTTCGCCTTGCCGTCGTCTAAAAGGGTTGCCAGCTCCCGATCGGACGGGACGTCCCAGCAGCGCGTCCCCGAAAGAAACGGCACTTCACGGACGCCCCTGACGCCCGCATCTTGCAGAAACGCCGCTCCAACGGGCGAGGTAGCCACGCCGGTTCGGGCTGCCGTGGCCACCTCGAACGCTTCCCTTCCCGAGTGAACGAAGGCGGCGGTGTCATAAACGAGCGCCTGAATGTCCGCGCCGAGGAGTGCGGCCCGCAAGTGCTCGGTTTCCGGCGAATGGACGACGACCGCCGTACCCGCGTCTGCGGCGAGGCCGATTCCGGTCGCCGCGGGCATTCCGCCGTATCCGGCAAAATCCGCGAGGGCCTTGCCGCGGCGCACCGCATCGTCGGTGAGATCGTTCGATGCCAAGAGGTGGTACAGGGGAACCCCGTTCCTTGGCTCCGCGAATCCGTCGATCGCACCCTCGTAGCGCGCGAGGACGCCGGCGACGCTCGCGTTGCGTTCAAAATAGCGCCGGGCCGCGCCTCCGCGACGATCGCGTTCGGAACGATCCATCCCCTCTATGGCTTCGAAGACCTGCGCCCACTGTGCCTTCGTCGAGGCTTCCCAGCCCGCCGCTCCGAGGTCAGGACCCGAGCGCGCTTCGGCGAACGCGGCCGGCCACGGCCCGTTCGCGTTGACGGCGACCGGGCAGGCCCGCGCGAACGCCTCGAGCACAGACGGCGACGAAACCTCATAGCTTGGCTCCGTTACGACCAGCGCGAACTCGAGCAGCGCCTCGCATTCGGCGACTCCGAGCGGCCCGAGGTCGAGCACGCCCCGCTCCGGGTCGGCGTACGATTCGGTGCCTGGTCCCGCCAGAACGAGTTTAAGCGAAGCGCGCGCGTGTGTTTCCCGGAATGAGCGGAACGCCGCCACAAGGAGCCCGACGTTTTTCGTCTCATCGCGCGGCCCGACGTAGAGCACGAAACGCTCGCCCTCCGGAGCGAACCCGCCCGGCCGCACCACGGCCGCGAGCCGCACCGGTTCGTCGAGCCATTCGCCGACGACGACCGATTTATCGCGAATGCCCGGGCCGAAAATATGAAGTGCCAAGCGGTATTCGGCGTCGCTGCCGAAGAACAGCCCACGGGTGGCGTGGATCGCCGTCGAGACCGCGGGCAAAAACGCATACGCTTCGCGCCGCAAACACGGCTGCATGAAGGCACGCCCGGCAACGCGCGGGATACCCTCGAGCACCGGCTGCCAACGGTACGGCATGAACAGCAGAGCGGTCCGGTCACCGCAGCCGTCGGCGAGGTAGTCGAGCAACGCCCGCGAGCGAACGTTCTGCGCGTACCCATCCGTAACGGCGGCGGGGAACGTGGTCCTCGCCGAGCGCGGTGATTGAAGGCGCAGATAAGCGTCGGCCCGATCGAACGCCTTGGCGTCGCGGCGATCGACGGGAAAGCGGCGAACGGTGTAGCCATCCTCGCCGGCTGCGGCCGGCCCGCGCGATGCGGTCGTCAGCACGTCCACATCGTGACCGTTCGCCGCGAACGCGCTTGCCAGCCGCCGAGCGCGCAGCCCGGCTTCGCTCTCGCAAGAATCGCCGAAGCACGGCGTGACGACCGCTAGTTTCAAGGCGGACCCTACTCAGGCTTCGTTTCGAATTCGCGGAGGCGGGAACCCAAACGGTGCGTTTCGTTCTCGAGCGCTTCCACGCGGTCCCCAAGCTCGCGATTGGCGACGACGAACGCCCGCAGGGCCGCGACCAGCGCAAGATTGACGTGGCGCTGATCGCGAAAAACGAACGCGAGTATGCGCAACAAGAGCCGTTGGACGCCTCTGTTTCGCAGAAAGAAAAAATCAATACGCGCGGACCAGCGCGTGCGCACTTCCGCTTTGGCCGCCGCTTCGTTGAGCAGCGCCTCGATCGAGCTTAGATCCTGCGCACCCACGAACGCGAACTCGCGACCCGCGGCATCTCCGGACTGCCACCTGGCGGCGTCACGCTGAATCCTCGACATCAAGTCATCGACATCGATCTCGGGGTTGTTGCGTTCGATCATTGGTAGCTAGCGATTCCGGCCCGCGGTTCGCGGGCCCCTTCCGCCACATGTCGCAGGCGAAAGGCAGGACTTTCAACAGCGCGCGAGTGCGCGCTTGGGGGCCATCCGGGGGCACGCCGCCGATCTCACAAAAGGCACGCCGCCCCGATCTTAAACGAGTGCCAGCTCGCGCATGGCGGCCGCGTTGAAGTACGTGGCTTGGGGGTGGTGGATCACGATCGCCGCGGTCGACTGCTCGGGAACGATTTGGAACGCCTCAGTTAGCTCCGCTCCGAGCGCCCGCTCGACATCGAGCAAGCGCCACACGAGCGCGTGCTGCGAGAGGTCGGGGCACGCCCCGTACCCCCACGAATAGCGCTTCCCGCGATCGCCCGCGATACCGAGCTCGCGGCGGATGCGGCGATGCGTGTGCTCGGCGAGGGCCTCCGCGGACTGAACCGAAAACCCGTGCAGGAAGTAGCTCTCGCTGTAATCGGCGGCGCGCTGAAGCGCATCGATGCGCTGCGAAACGCCGCGGCCTACCGTGACGACTTGAAGTGCGATCGTATCGGTCGCACGACCATCCTCGGGTTCCCGCAAGTAGTCGGCGAGACACAGATGTTCGCCTCCAATTTGGCGCGTGAAGGCGAATCGTCCGAGCTCTTTGGCCGGGTCCGCCGGATCGTACACGATCACGTCGTCCCCGCTGCCGGCGGCGGGAAAATATCCGTAGACGACGCGCGGTGCGATCGCTTCCATGCGTTCGGCGAGCGCCTCGAAGCGCCGCAGGCGCGGCTCGAATTCCTCGCGCACGAGCGTATCCCAGGCCGCACCCTTGACGTTCGCCGCGCCCCATGAGAGACGGTAAAGGCTCTTGAGATCGAAATGCTCCCAGAGTTCGCTCGGCGGCACGAGGTCGATCGTTCGTGCGCCCCAGAACGGCGGCGCGGGCGCGGCCACGCGCATCAGGTGTTCGCGTGCGGTTTTTCCGCTCGCGGGCGCTGGAATCGCCGCAGTTTTCGCGCGGTCGCGCGCGCGTTCCGCGTTGCTTCGGATGTCCGCAACGAATTCGTCGCGACGCGCGCCCTCGGCGGTCAATGCATCCATGATCTCGAGACCTTCGAACGCATCCTTCGCATAGAACACGCCCGGCTCGAAATAGCGCGATCCTTCGTCGAGAAATCCGATGCGGCGGCCGAAATCGCGATTGATTGCTGCGCCGCCGATCACGATCGGAAACGCCAAGCGGCGCGCGTCTTGCTCCGAGACGCAGATCGGCATCTGCTTCGACGTCGAAACCAGGAGCGCCGAAAGACCGATCGCATCGGCATCGACCTCGACGGCCTTCTCGAGGATCGTGTTCATCGGCACTTGCTTCCCGAGATCGTACACGGTGTAGCCGTTGTTCGTGAGAATGGTATTGACGAGGTTTTTGCCGATGTCGTGCACGTCGCCGAAGACGGTCGCGAGCACGACCTTGCCTTTGGTCGTGCCTTCCTTCTTCTCCAGAAACTGTTCGAGATGAGCGACGGCCTTCTTCATCACCTCCGCCGACTGCAGCACGAACGGCAGGATCAATTCGCCCGACCCGAACTTGTCGCCGACTTCTTTCATCGCTGGCAGCAGCACGTTGTTGAGCACGTCGACCGGATCGCGCTGCAGCAAGACCTCGTCGACCTTCGCCTCGATGCCGTCCTTGCGGCGGCGCAAGATTGCGTTGTGGATGCGAATCTCAACCGGTTCCGCCGCGTCGTCGTCGGCGATGGGCGCGGAGCCCGCGTCCGAAGGTCCCGCGTTTTCATAGTGTTCGATCAGGCGCTGGAGCGCGTCCGGCCGGCGATTGAGCACCAGATCGTCGCACAGGTCGCGTTCGAACGCGGGGATCTCGCCGTAGGGAGTAATCTCTTTGGCGTGCACGAGCGCCATGTCGAGGCCTGCGGCGACGCAGTGGTGCATCATCACGGAGTTGAGCGCCGCACGCGCGACCGGCTTGAGGCCGAACGAAACGTTCGAGACTCCGAGCGAGGTGAGCACGCCCGGCAGCTCGCGCTTGATCGCGCGGATGCCTTCGATCGTTTCAACCGCCGATGGGAAGAATTCGGGATCGCCCGTGGCGAGCGTGAACGTCAGCGCGTCGAAGATCAAGGCGCCCGGCGGAATGCCGTATTCGTTCACGACGATATCGTAGATGCGCTGGGCGATCTCGAGTTTACGTTCGGCGGTTTTTGCCATGCCCGTTTCGTCGATCGTGAGCGCGACGACTGCCGCGCCGCTCTCTTTGACGAGGGGCAAGATGGCCTCGATCTTGGTGCGTCCGTTTTCGAGATGTACGGAGTTCACGATCGCGCGGCCCGCATAGATCTTGAGCGCGGCTTCGATCACCTTCGCTTCGGTGGAATCGATCATGAGCGGCGTCTCGACCGATTGCGCCAGCTTCTTGACGATCGTCGCCATTTGGATATCTTCATCGACGCGCTCGGTGAGCGCGGTACAGAGATCGAGCACGTGCGCGCCCGCTTCGACCTGCTCGCGCGCGACCAGGACGATCTCATCGTAGTTATCTTCGAGCAACAGGCGCTTGATGCGGCGCGAACCCTGAGCGTTGATCCGCTCGCCGACGAGGAGCGGACTGCCGTCTTGTTTGAGCGCCGTGGCCGTCATCGCGGACGCCGCGAATTGCAGGGGCTTCGGTTCGGGAGCGCGCCCGCGAGCGCCCGCGGCGATGAGCGCGAAGGCCGCGATGTGTTCGGCCGTCGTGCCGCAGCAGCCGCCGATCGCGTTCACGCCGAAATCGCGCACGAAGGCGCCGAGTTCGCGCGCCATCTCGGTGGGGGTTTCCGGATAGATCGTCTCGCCTCTGGGGCCCATGAGCGGCAATCCGGCGTTCGGAATAACCGAAACGAAACAGCGCGAGTTATCCACGAGATACCGGACCGCGTCGCGCATGTGCGTGGGTCCGGTCGAGCAGTTGAGGCCGATCACGTCGATCGCAAGCGCGTCGAGCGTTGCGGTCACCGCGCGAATATCGGTGCCGAGCAACATCCGTCCCGTGACGTCGAGCGTGGCTTGCGCTTGGATCGGCACGCGCCGCAGACCCCTCGCGAATTCGCGCGTGATGCCGGCGATCGCGGCCTTCATTTCCAGCAGATCCTGGCTCGTCTCGATGAGCAGCAAATCGACGCCGCCCTCAACGAGGTGGCGAGCCTGTTCGCCGTAGAGATCGGCCAGTTCGTCGAACGTGATCTTCGAGAGCGAGGGATCGGATGAGGAGATCAGCATGCCCGTGGGGCCGAGGGATCCCGCCGCGAAGCGCGGCTTTTCCGGCGTGGAAAACGCGTCGCAGGCAGCGCGCGCGATATGCGCCGCGGCGCGGTTGACCTCAGCGGTTTTCTCTCCGAGCCCGAACTCGTCGAGCTTGAGGCGCGACGCCGTAAACGAATCCGTTTCGACGACGTCGGCTCCGGCCGCGAGGAACGTTTCATGGACCTTCCGGATGACGTCGGGGCGGGTCAAGACGAGCGCTTCGTAGCAACCGTGATGACGGGCTCCCCCGAAGTCGGCGTCGGTGAGGGCCAGTTTCATCAGTTCCGTGCCCATTGCGCCGTCGAAAACGAGGACGCGGTCGCGAAGGGCTTCGAGGTAAGGGTCCATCCAGGAGATTTTCCGTCAGAATCGACATTCTACTCCTGATGCGCTGTCGAAAATGCGATTATTTGGTGAAATGGACATATGCGCGATCAACGAGCTTTCGACGCTCTCACCGCCGCCGTGGACGCGGAACGCTCCCGACTTGCCCTGCTCGGACCGCGTTGCGCGGGCGAGCCGGCGTTGGTCATCGAGGAAATTTGGTGCTCCACGCTCCTGGCCGGCTCCCGATTGGGACTCGCGGAGGTCACCGCACTCGTTGAGCGGGGCATCGCGGCCGGTGATTTTCGCCTGGAACAGTACGTGATTGTGGCCGACTATGCGGCCGCCGCGCGCTACGTCGCCGCCGCCCCGCTACCCGGTCGCCGGCGCCCGTTTCTGCGCCTCGACGAGGTCATCGCGCTGCACGCAATCGCGGCCCGCCGTGAGGCCGAGGCGGTGCCGGGCGAGTGGCGCCGTACGACCGCGACCCCGTTCCCAAGCGGCGCCGTTCCGACCCCGGCCTGGCTCGTTCCTCGCGTGATGGACGCGTTCGCCGAGCGGACGGCACTCGGGCCGCAAGGCGACCAGCATCCCATCGCCTGGGTGGCCGACGTGCACGAGCGCTTCGCGCGGATTCACCCGTTTACGAAAGCCAACGGCCGGGTCGACCGGCTGCTCGCCAATCTGCTTCTGCGAAGGACCGGCTTGCCGCCGTTCTCCGTGCGTGGCCGCGCGGCGCAGCGGTATCTGACGGCACTGCGCAGCGCCGACTCGCGCGATCCGTGGCCGCTCGCGACCGTCTTCGCGCGGGCGATCCTGGAAAGCCTCGTGCGGTTGACGGCCGTCGCCGAGCCGAGCGGCGAGTTGCGCCCGCTCGCGAGCTTTGCCTCGGGCCACGAGCGCGCCGCACTGTACAAGGCGTCGCAACGAGGACGCCTGCGCACCGTGCGGCGCGGCGGCACGTTGCTCACGAGCGCGGGTTGGATCGCGGAGTACGAACGCTCGCGTCTGCAGCGCTCGAGCGCACCGTAGTGGGAGGCGTCGTCCTCACCCAAGCGGCCCACATCCGGCTCGACCTTTTTTCCGCAGCCGTTTTTGGCGCGCTCGCAATCCTCGCGTTCGCGGCGACGAAGCAGCGCGCGGCCCTCGGGCTCGTACTGCTGATCGTCTCCGATCCGTTCGACTACGCGCGCTACGTCGGCTGGACGACCGTGACCGTTCCGAAGATCGTGCTGATCGGCGTGGCGCTCGGCTTACTCGCGCGCCGCGTCTCGCTCGCGCCGCTCCGCCGTTCCGAGATTCGCGCGCTGCTCGGCGGTGCGATTGCGATCGCCGTCGTGACGATCGCGACCGTCATTCCCGGCACCTACATCGACGCGGTTGGCCGCGAATCGCTCAAAGCGCTCGAATATCTCGCCACGTTTGCGATCGCGACGATCGCGTTCGCGCACGATCCCGACGAAAGGCCCGCGTGGTATGCGCTTGCGGGGGTCACGGCGATCGTGTGCGCGAGCGCGCTCGTACAGGAATTCACGGTAGCGCCGGCCGGGATGATGCTCGCCGGGCACGTGGTACCGCGCATCGCCGGGCTGTTGGAAGGGCCGAACCAGCTCGCGGGCTTTTTCGACATCGCATGTCCGCTGTTGCTCGCGCGCGGCATCGCACGCGGCGGTGCGGTCTATCTCGCGGCGTTCGCGCTCGCGGTCGTCACCGACGTGCTGACGTTTTCGCGCGGAGGCCTCTTCGCGCTCGCCGTGGGCACGTTCTTCGTTGCGTTGCGCACGTCGAATCCCACCGTTCGTCGCGCGCTCGGAGTGGGCGGCGCCGTCGCCGCTCTGGCAATCGCGGCGGCGCTCGTGAAGCTGCATCTCTTCGCGCGCTTTCTCTCGGTGAGCGACGTCGATACCGCAAGCGGTCTCGGATCGCGCGGGGCGCTCTGGTCGGCCGCGATCGGATTTTGGCGCGCGCATCCGATCCTCGGCATCGGTGCCGGCAATTTCGAACTCGAGCTGCCCGATGCCGGGCTCGCCGGCGTTCGCACGCACGCGAATAGCCTCTACCTGCAAACGCTCGCGGAAGGCGGCGTGCTGCTGTTCGCGGCGACCGTGTTCACGCTCGGCGCCGCGATCCGGACGTTCTACGTGCGCGCGCCGAAGGAGGCGCTCTTCGTGGGCATCGGCGCGGCGACGATCGCGCTCGCTACCCATCAGCTGTTGGATTTCCTGACGTTCTTTCCGAAGATCGGCGTCTTATGGTGGACGTGGCTCGGGATCGCGTCGGGCGCGCTTGTCTCGCGCGCCCCGCAGGATGCCGCGTGAACGGCGCCGTGATCCCATCGCTCTTGCTCTGCGCGACGCTCGCCGCCGCCGCTTCGTCATGCACGAACAAGCGCATCAGCGATATTGACGCGCCCGCGCCCGCATCCGCGACGCCGAGCGGGGGAACGGCGTGGAGCATTCCGAGCGGCGCCCTGGTAAACCCGCGCGATCGCGGGTCGCTCGCGATCGACGGACTGTATCCCTCGACGGTTCCAAACGACCGTCGCTGCTGCTGGGTCGCTCCTTCGGCCATCTTGCACGCGCGCGAACCAAAGGGCGCGACGGTGATGACGTTGACCCTGCTCGTGCCCGACTATCCGTTTTTCGAAACGCACGCGCAGAGCATCGTGGCAAAGCTGGCCGGCCAGGAAACGGGTGCGACCGGACTTGCGCCCGGCGTCCACCGCATCGACATCGCGCTGCCGCCGGGCGATCGCGAACCCGGTCCGATGTCGTTCGAACTGCGCACGAGCCTCACGTTCGTCCCTGCCCACGAGAACGTCAACACCGATACGCGCGCCCTCGGGGTCATCTTGCTAGGCATCGCCTTCCGGTAGCGAAAGAGCCCCACTCCAAGAGTTGCAGCGGAGGATCAACCATGTTCGTCGAGCATCTCGGAAAATCTCCCCGGGTCGCCGCGTCGGCCTTCGTCGCACCGACGGCGGTGCTGATCGGGGACGTCGTCGTCGGCGATGAATCGTCGGTGTGGTTCGGCGTCGTCTTACGCGCCGACAGCGGAAAGATCCGCATCGGCGCGCGCAGTTCGATCGAAGATAACGCGGTCATTCATGCAAGTGCGCGCGGATTCACCATCATCGGCGACGACGTGACGGTCGGGCACTGCGCCGTGCTCGACGACTGCACGATCGAAAACGGCGCGCTGATCGGCAGCAACGCCGTCATCCTCAACGGTGCCGTGGTCGGCGCGAGCACGCTCGTCGCCGCCGGCAGCGTGGTGACCGTCGATGAACACATACCCGCACGAACGGTTGCCGCCGGCGCACCAGCCCGCGTTCGCAAAGTGCTAGCCGGGCGCGCCGCCGATTGGATCGCCCACAGCAC
>Ga0302326_10009653_pt1 | contig 21005 bp, 18 predicted proteins | sample Palsa_T0_3_FD_202264 | JGI IMG/M metagenome (GOLD analysis project Ga0302326, IMG submission 202264) | Peat permafrost microbial communities from Stordalen Mire near Abisko, Sweden - Palsa_T0_3 | ecosystem: Environmental > Terrestrial > Soil > Palsa > Peat permafrost | place: Sweden: Abisko... | reverse complement strand
TACACGCCAAACTCCTGGGGCAGGTAGCCGAGCCTTCGCCTCACCTCGTCTTTTTGTTTCAGTACGTCAATACCACCCAGCGTGGCCGTGCCGCTGTCCGGTTCCTGCAAAGTCGCGAGCGTGCGCATGAGGGTGGATTTGCCGGCGCCATTCGGGCCGAGGAGCCCATACATACCCGATGGAATGGTGAGGGAGACGTTATCGAGCGCCTTGACGCCATTTGGGTATGTCTTCGAGAGGTTCTCAATTCGAAGTTCTATGCTCATGTCCTCGCTCTTAACTATTACGGACCAGACTCAGCAACTTTCAAGAATCAGGAGGTAGACACATGATTCCTCCAAGAAGGAGGTGCCAAAGGATTGCGCTGATGCGAACTCGAGAGGTGCGATCAAAATCACCTCAGAACGATGGTTGCACCCGCTCACGATTTCGTCAATTTCACAATATTCATAATTAAATTGCTTTTTCCGCAACATTAGTTGATCCTCGATTCCGGTGAGGGTCTATCTTGTTTGCGGAACTCCAAGCTCTTGTTGCCTTGGCCGAGACCGGTTCGATGGAACGAGCCGCCAACGATCTCTACCTTACGCCTTCGGCATTGACTCGAAGAATTCAGCGCTTGGAGCTCGAGCTCGGGGCCGTTCTCCTCGATCGGCATTTCAAACCTCCAAAGCTGACGCGAGCGGGATTCGAGGTGCTGGAGAAGAGCCGCGCGATTCTCACGTCCCTGAGCGATTTGAAGACTTCCACATCTGGGACCGCAATCCCGGTTGGGCCTTTTCGTCTGGGTCTCTCGCATGCTCTGGCTCGTCCAGAAATATCTAATGTCATCATCGAATTGGGCAAGCGATTTCCCCTTCTTCAACCTAGCATTGGCAATGATGTAAGTTGCGAGTTATTGGAACGTCTGCGCCTTGGCGAGTTGGACGGGGCACTTGTCGTCTTACCCAGGGAAAAGATCTTGCCCGACGGCCTGGAGGGGGTAACGCTCGCAGATGACACGATGCGAGTCGTTCAAGCACGAACCTCCGCCCAACCAGGGTCTTCGAAAAGCTCGGAGTTTTATCGGCGGAATTGGGTTCTTAATCCAGCCGGATGTATGGTGCGAGAAGAGATAAAGAATCGGGTTGAGGGGTTGGGCGCTCCACTCATGGTTGCCGCTGAACTGCACAATCCCGACTTACAACTCTCACTCATTGCTGGAAATGTGGGTGTGGGAATGTTACAGGCCAGTTTTCTGAAGACTCACTCGTTGCGCAGCCGACTCCGCATTGTTGAGCATCCGAATTTCAATATTTCAATCAGGATCGCTTTCTTTCGCGCCAGGCATCTTGGCACACGAGAGCAGGTAGCCCTCGAACTCCAGCGGATACTCGTGAAACACTTCGAAGGTACCAGTGAGTAATTCGGGACGTAGGAGTTGCAGGGTCAAATCCTGTCAGCCGACCATTGATCTAAAGGTCAAACTACGAAGATGAAACGGCACTCACGTTTGCTACCCCTCGCGCTCTTGCCCTCCATGTCGCTCGCTTTGGTTCACGCCGCTGAGGTGCCGGATCCCAACGCGGTCAAGGAGGCGGCGACGGTTGCCAAAGCCAAGGCAGAGGAGGCAGTAGCGGATAAGCACTACAAGGTTCCGCGCACCGCGTATGGTCAGCCGGACCTGGAGGGAGTCTGGACCAACGTCAGCATCACACCCTTGGAACGTCCCAGCCAGTTTGGGAACAGTATCGCGCAGCTCGTTCATCACCAGCACGCCGAACGGCCGGATTCCGGCCTACAAAGCTGGCTACAAGAACGCAAGCATGCGGACGCGCGATGAAGGCGAAGGCTCCGCGACACTAATCCGCAATCCAACCGACAACCCCGAGGATCGCGCGCTTGGCGAACGCTGTATCACCTCGTTCGGCTACAGCGCTGGCCCCGTCATGCTGCCCCTACTATATAACAACAATTACGCCTTCGCGCAGTCGAAGGACGCCGTCGCGATCCTGGTCGAGATGGTGCACGACGTGCGCATGATCCACATCGGAGCCGCGCATCGCACCGACGGCCTGCGCCCTGGTTCGGCGACTCGATTGGCCGCTATGACGGCGATACGTTGGTGGTGGAAACTACCAACTTTCCCAAGGCCCAGGCTTTCCGCGGCGCTTGGAAGGAGCTGAAAGTCACCGAGCGGTTCACACGCAAAGGCCCTCACCGCCTACTCTATCAGTTCACCGTCGCGGATCCGACCGTATGGGACCAGCCCTTGGGCGGCGAGTATGAGTTCACCTCGTCGAAGGGTCGAATCTACGAATACGCCTGTCACGAGGGCAACTACGCTTTGGCCGGCATTCTCGCCGGCGCCCGCGCGGAAGAAGCGGCCGCGAAAAAGTGATGCGGTAAATGCAAAGGAGAATCAGTAGGCCCCGCGTACACATGGAGCGGTCGAGTATTCTCGCCCAAAGACTCGTGCGCGGTTTGTCGCGGCACCAACGGTTTTGTTGCCATGCCTGATAGTGATTGCGGGGAGCGCTGCTGCCAACGTCAATGCGAAAAATTCGAATCAACGCTGTCGATCGCAGAATCGATGGCAAATCGCTGACTCTCGCGGTCTTGACAGTTCTTGACACAATAAATTGAGGGCGTGCAGCAGTAAGTGGCCATTTCGCTTCCGAAGCAAAGTCGCGGCGAACGCCGCCAATCCTAGACGGCAGGTGCGGCGAGTCAATCCAGGTCGACTGCCAAGCGCTTGAGGTCTGCGAGCGAGCAGAAGCTCAAGGCTCCTTCTTGTGTAGCGCGCAAGACCACGCGCGGCGCACGTCCCGCTTGCAGCGCTTCCTGCCACCGAGGTGCGCACAGACACCAGCGATCACCGGGCTTAAGTCCCGGAAAGCCGAATTCCGGGACCGGCGTCGAGAGATCATTTCCGCAGGACTTCGAATACTCAAGAAATTCAGCGGTCATGACGGCGCATACAGTGTGGCTGCCGATATCCTCGCGGCTGGTGTCGCAGCAGCCGTCGCGAAAAAAACCCGTCATTGGGCTCAAGGAGCAGACTTCGAGTCGATCGCCGAGCACGTTCTTGCCCTCTTTGCGCCGACCGCCGCCACCCTTGCCCGCCTCATCTCTCAACATCGGGATTCTCTGCATCGCCCATCCCTCCCCGCTTGAATGCCAAGAACGTTCGCCTTCCGAAGAATGCCAAAATCCATAGCCTAGCATCTGGATCTTCGGTAGCAGGTGCATATCCAAACGCACGGCCGCCGATCGATTGCCATTGCGCCTGGCCAAGTGGCGCGAAGAGCGATTGAAGATTGACGCTGCGCCCATCCAAGCCGACAACTTGGTTGACTGCCGCGTAGCTGCGAGCGATTCTAGGGATACGTCTCGGCAGCAACAATTCCTCGTTTGGAGGTGCGGCGGCTGCGCCCAGGAGGCACCCTAACGCGTGGCCAGATCGCGTAGTTATAACTAGAGGAAATTGCATGCGTGAATACCTGATGCCGATTTTCGTGATCGCCGCTCTGGCGCTTGCCGGCTGCAGCAAATCGAAGTCGCCGGAAGATGTGTCGAAGGACGTGGCCAACGCCGAACAGAAGGCGAGCAACGAGGTGACAAAGAGCGAAGAACGCGCGCAGAGCGCGCTGGATAAATCGTACGCGAAGGTCAGCGACCAGGAGATTAAATTCAACAACGATGCCGCACACCAGACCTACAATGTGGCCATCGCAAAAGCCGATGGCAACCGCAAAGTCGCTCTGGCGACCTGCGAATCGCAGAGCGGCGATGCTCAAAAGGCGTGCAAGGACCAGGCGGAAGCCGACTACAATTCGGCGCGCGCAGATGCAAGGGCCGCCGCGGAAGTGGCCGTGCAACCGCGGTAACACATCGATAAACGCAGCCATAGTCGCTGCGCTAGTGCCGAACTAATGCCGGAAGTGCGCTGCCGCTAGCGTTCAGATCACGCAAAGAGCGCTCGAACGGCAGCCGCGCTCTCGGTGACCGTGCAATGAAGAGTACTGAATCACGTGAGGCTCACTTCGCCTCGGCCACCCATCTCAAAGTTGCCAGCCAGAGATCGTGTCACGGTGAAGATCCGCCCAAGTTTGGCTACTCTATGAGCCAATCCCTGTCACTGAAGAGGTCATATGTCGAACAAAGCAGATGACGCTGCTCTAGATCAGCTGTTTAGAGTCGCTCGAACGCGTAACGGCTGGACTGATCGGCCTGTGTCGGATGATCAGATTCGTGAGTTGTATGACCTGACAAAAATGGGGCCCACCTCGGCCAACTGCTGCCCCGCACGTTTCGTCTGGGTGAGGACCGCCGAGGGCAAGGCTCGGCTGGCCGCGCTCGCTTCGCAAACCAACCACCCGAAAGTGCTAGCGGCACCCGTCACCGTGATCATTGGGTATGACTTGGACTTCGCGGACCGATTGCCGCAGCTGTTTCCGGCGCGCGGTGAAAAAATGAAAGAGACATTTCGCGACGCTGCCCTGGCACAGACGACTGCTTTTCGCAACAGCAGCCTGCAGGGCGGATATCTGATACTGGCCGCGCGGGCGTTGGGATTGGACACAGGGCCGATGTCGGGGTTCAACAATGAACGGGTGGATTCGGAGTTTTTCGCGGGAACGCGCATCAAGTCCAATTTCATTTGCAGTCTGGGCTATGGTTCCGATGAGAATCTATTCCCGCGCAATCCGCGTTTGAGCTTTAATGAGGCAGGTAGATTCGCTTAAGGTAAGATTCGAACGAATCATGAGAACCCAGGATGTCCGACTCATCGCGGTCGGAGCCGTGGGCCTGGCATTTCTCACGGCGCGGTGTTTGGGGTCGCCTGCGGCCGACGCTTCATCGCAGCCGGCGCACCTTCTCTCTGCAGGGGATTTGCAGACGTGGTTGGACGGTTATATGCCCTTCGCACTGCAGCGGGACGACGTAGCCGGTGCTGTCGTGGTGGTGGTCAAAGACGGACAAGTCGTGCTGCAGAAAGGCTATGGCTACGCCGATGTGACCACGCGCCGTCCGGTCGATCCGGAGACCACGTTATTTCGGCCGGGGTCAGTGTCTAAGCTCTTTACTTGGACTGCAGTGATGCAGCAGGTCGAACTGGGTCGGATCGCCCTCGACCGGGATATCAATGCATATCTCGACTTTAAGATCCCGCCGTTCCATGGACGCCCGATCACGATGCGCAACCTCATGACCCACACGGCAGGGTTTCAGGATGCGCTCAAAGATCTCCGGTGGACCGACCCCAACACAGTGCCACCGCTTGGCGCATTTCTGAAACGCCAGATTCCTGCCCGTATCTTTGCGCCCGGACAAGTGCCGGCTTACTCCAATTACGGCACCTCGCTCGGTGGCTACATCGTTGAGCGCGTGTCGGGCCAGGCCTTCGATGACTATGTAGACGAGCACATCTTTGCCCCATTGGGCATGCATCAGGCCACCTTTCGCCAGCCCCTACCCGCGCAGCTTGAGGCCAGCATGTCTGCGGGTTACAACCGAGGATCGGAGGCGCCCAAGCCGTACGAGCTGAGCGGACTCGTGCCGGCCGCGAGCGCCGCAGTTTCCGGTGCAGATATGGCAAAGTTCATGATTGCCCATCTTCAGGATGGCGAGTACGACGGCCAACGCATTCTGCGATCCGACACCGCGCGCCTCATGCACGACACTCCGTTGACCATCATCAATTCGTCACTGGACCGTATGTTGCTCGGCTTCTATGAACTCAACCGCAACGGTCATCGAATCATAGGCCACGAAGGTGACACGCGTTTGTTTCACAGCGCCTTGGAGCTCTTTCCCGATGATCACGTCGGGCTTTTCCTCTCGCTGAATAGCCTTGGTCGCGACAGCGGGGCTTACGCAGTCCGCACAGGTTTGCTGGATGGTTTCGCCGACCGATACTTTGCGGGTCCATCGCTCCAAGGCTTCATGCCGCCAGCTACCGCCAAGGCGGATGCCGCAGTGCTGGTCGGCAACTACGATGGCTCGCGTCGCGAGGAAACCAGTTTCGCGGCGATGCTGAACCTGATTCTGCAGGTAACAGTAACCGCTGACGAAATGGGCCATATTGTTGCCTCTCCGGTTGCCGGCCTGGGAGGCCAGCCGAGGCCGTTTGAAGAAGTCGCACCTTTTGTTTGGCGCGAGATCGGCGGCCAGGACCGTCTGGCCGCCAAAGTTGTAGACGGCAAGATTGTCATGTGGGCGGAGGATGGGGATTCGCCTTACCTGGTCTACACGCGAACGCCGAGCTGGCGCGACGCCACATGGCTGATCCCACTGCTGGGATTTTCATTGGGTGCGCTGCTGCTGACCGCCGTTGCGTGGCCGATTACCGCGCTCGTCCGACAAAGATACGGCGTGACCTTCGCCTTACAAGGCCGCGCCGCGCAAGCCCATCGATGGGTGCGGGCCGCCGGGATTGGCGCCGGCCTCTTGATGTTCGCTTGGCTGACGACTCTCGGTATCATGGCAGCGACGTTTTACGTCAGTTCGGCGCTCGAGCCCTGGATCCTGATTCTCCACCTCTTGAGTATCGTAGTTTTCCCGTTCGCCGCAGGGGTCTCGCTATGGAGCACATGGGTGACTTGCACCGTGCGAAGAGACTCGCGCCGCGTGTTTGCCTGGATGTGGAACGGAGTGTTGGCGTTGAGTTGCCTGACTTTGTTCTGGGTGGCGCTGGTTTTTCATCTGATCGGCCTAAGCGTGGCTTTTTGAATTTTTCCAATGAGAGGTTTTATGAAGCGATTCCTTTTGGCGCTCACCTTCTTTTTTGCCGTTTATTCGGTAACCGCGCTAAAGAATGCCTCCGCGGAAGCCCCCGCGCCGCAGAAACTCGACGACGAGTATACGAAGCTCATCAAGGAATATTTGCAGGACTCACGCATTACCACCGAATTGGTGGATCACATGCCTGCGTCCGACACGGTCCCCTCGCCCCTGAAATTCTTTGGACGAATCCCCGGCACTCCCGGCGAGCTGACTTATTCGAAGGATATCAATCGCTACTACGAAGCGCTCGCTCAAGCGTCGCCGCGCGCTAAGTTTTGGAAGATTGGGAAGTCCGAAGAGGGACGGGACCAGGTCCTCCTTGCCATCGCCGATGAAGATACAATTAAAAATCTCGATCGCTACAAAAACGTGCTTGCTCAGCTGACCGATCCTAGAAAGATCACGGAGGAGCAGGCGCAAGCGCTGATTCACACGGCGAAGCCGATTTACTGGATCACCAGCGGTATCCATTCACCCGAGACCGGTGGGCCCGAAATGCTGATAGAGCTGGCCTATCGGCTCATGATCGAGGAGACGCCGTTCATTCAGACGATCCGCAATAATGTGATCGTGCTGATTACGCCGGTGGTCGAAACGGACGGCCGCGAGAAGCAGGTCGACTCGTACTATTACGGCAAGAAAACAGGCAAGCAGCGTCCGCCCCTGATGTATTGGGGAAAATACGTCGCCCACGATAACAATCGAGACGGCATGGGCCAACTGCTGACGCTAACGCAGAACATCACCCGGGAAGTGCTCGACTGGCATCCCACGGTGCTGCACGATTTGCACGAGGCTCAATCTTACCTTTACGTATCCACCGGCACAGGCCCCTACAACAACTCGCTGGATCCCATCGCCGTCAACGAATGGTGGCTGCTCGCCGAAACCGAAGTCATGGAGATGGCGAAGCGCGGCGTTCCTGGCGTGTTCACCTATGGTTTTTACGACGGTTGGGTTCCCAACTATCTTTTCTGGATCGCGATCACCCACAACAGTTTCGGGCGCTTTTATGAAGTCCAAGGCTACGGCCCCGATCTCGTTCCCGACCTGCACCTTCCCGACAGTACTACCAGCAGGGAATGGTATCGGGCGAATCCGCCGCTTTCCAGCATCAAGTGGGGACCGCGCAATAACACCAACATCCAGGAATCGGCACTGCTGCTTGCGCTTCACAAAGTCGCCGAGGATCGCAATCTTTATCTCGAAGATTATTGGATGAAAAATAAGCGGGCGGTTGACAAAGGTCGCGCTCAAGCACCCTACGCGTGGGTCGTCCCCGCTGGCCAGCGCCGCCGTGCCGATGCGGCGGATATGATCAATGCTCTGCGCGCCCAGGGCCTCGAAGTGCAAACCGCCAACTCAGCCTTCAAAGCCGGCACGACCGACGTTGCCGCCGGCGACTACATCATTCGCGCCGATCAGCCCTATCGTACTCTCGCCGACATGTATTTCAGCGTACAGAATTATCCGGTCGCCAATCCACGTCCCTATGATGACACCGGTTGGACGATGCAGTACATGCGCAACGTCGCGCTGATCCCGGTGAAGGATCGCTCCATCCTGGATCAGCCGATGACTCTCATCAGCTCGGATGTGCGCGCCTCCGGGCGAATCGACGGAAACGGCGATACTTTGATAATCGAGCACACCACCGACAACACGTTGATGTCATTCCGCTTCAAAAACGCCCGCATAAAGATGCTTGCGGCGGAAGACGACTTCGAGCTTCAGGGTCAAAAGTTTCGCGCCGGCACCTTCATTATTCCGAACGCCAAGATGAACGTACTTCGCGAGTCGATTCAGGAATTTGGCCTTTCCGCCTGGGCGGTGGCATCCGCCCCGGCCGTTAAAACCCACGAGATGGAGATTCCGCGCATCGGCTACGTCCATTCCTGGCAGAACACGCAAGATGAAGGGTGGGTCCGTGCGGCGCTCGATCACTATGGAGTTCCATACAAATATTTCGCCGATCAGAAACTTCGCGAAGGCAACCTGCGCGCCAAGTTCGACGTAATCATCTATCCCGACATTGCCGGGACGTCGCAATCCATTCTGAGAGGCATACCGAAAGTCGGCCCGGATCCGATTCCGTACAAAAAATCCAATCTGACGCCCAACCTTGGCGCACTCGATGAAAGCGAGGACATTCGCGGCGGGATGGAGGCCGAAGGTCTTGCCGAACTTGCCAAGTTCGTAGCAGCCGGCGGCACGCTAATCACCGAAGGATCCACTTCCGCGTTCGTCGCCGACTACGGCCTGGTGGGGGGTGTCAGCGTCGAGCATCCCGCCCAACTATTCGCCCGGGGATCGATCCTTCGCGGCCAGTTCACGGATCTAAAGAGTCCGATCGCGTACGGATACGATCAAAAAGATATCCCGGTGTACTTCAATCAAGACCCGGTATTCGCGGTTGCAGACGGACGCTCCGGTGGAGGCGGCTCCGGAGCCGGTTCGGCCCTCGGGCAGAACGTCATCCCGAATGCTGCGCCCATCCACATTTCACCTTACGATCAACCGGCCGAACCTGCTGCTCCGCCATTCGACGAAGCCGCCTACATGCGCCAGATGAGGCGCTTATACGGCGGAGTGCAACCCGATGTTCCTCCGCGAATCATTATGCAGTTCCCGAAAGATCCGAACGACATGCTTCTTTCTGGCACGCTATCCGGCGGTCAGGCGATCTCCGAGCGACCTCTTGTGCTCGATGCAAACGTTGGAAAAGGTCACGTGGTGATGTTCGCGCTACGGCCGTTTTGGCGCTGGCAGACGCAGGGAACCTATTTCCTAGGCTTCAACGCCATCCTAAACTGGAACCATCTCGACGCCGGAAAGGCCGAACCTAAAACCGCCAATGTTGCGGGCGGCGCATCGAAGTAGTGGTGCGCGCATCTGCGTATAACCCAGGCGCGCTTGCGCCCACCACGTCTATTCCGTGTGCTGCCGGCGAGCCTTTACATAACGCGATTTCCTTTGCTTGCTGCATCACGGTGGTTGTTCTCGCATTCGCCTATCGTGCTTTTAATCATGTGGCCATTCTCCACTCCCGGTATTTGCGTTTATGACTGGTCCGCCTGGACCGGGATGCTGATCAGCAACGTCGACAAGCGCGCACAGCGTATTCGCGCCCGCTTTGGAGAATCACCCAAGCGACTCCTGCGACGGCTGCCTCGCGGCATTAATCGGCTTTTGTTCCATCTCGACATTAGCGATGAAGCTCCCTTTAGCACTGACCGGCCGGAGCTTCTCCAATTGCTGTCCGAGCGTGGGATCGAGCTTTGGAATGGGCACATACCCAATATTTGCAAGCGAACGGTAGTATCCGCGTGTGAGTCCTACGATCTCCCGTCACTCCGACCGGCTGCGACAGGACCAACGGACGAGTTGCTCATCGTGAAGACCGATCTCAACTGCGGTGGAGTGCGGGAGCAGTTGCTGCCGACGATACTGAAGGAGCGTCATGGCCTGCCGTCGGTTCCAGGAAAAATGATGAATCGCAATGATTACTTCGTTCGTCCTCGCGGCGAATTGAGTTCAGAGATTTGGAATGATCCTGAGTTGGTGGTCGAGCGCTACCTGACGAACAGCGCGGGGCGCTTTTTTCGCGTCTACGTCGTGAAAAATTCTGTCGTCGTTTCACAAGGGTTTACCGACAGTAAATTCAAGCGCATGAATGGCGATGTTCGACGGCAGAATTTTTGGCTCTGGCGTGAGAGCGAGGCCGTTGTACCGTTCCGCGGAAGCGGCTCTGAACTACCACCCGCGCTGCTGAGAATCCTCGGGGTTTTCATCGCGCGCTTTCGCGTGGACTACGCCGCGATCGATGTGGTCGAAGGAAATCAAGAAGATTTCTACATCGTCGACGTCAACAAGACAGCCTACTGGGGCCACGAATACCAGGAAGGCTTGCTCGAGCACCTTCGACGAGGCTTCGATGCACCAGTTGAATATGAAGCCGCTGCCCCGGCAATGCGGCGCAAGGGTTGATGGCGCGAAAATCCATCGGCATCCGACCTTACATCAGGTCTCGCGGGACCGTAGCCTTATTCTCACGCTCGAAGAACACACGGTCGCCCTCGAGCGCACGCACCGTCTCCTCGATAAAGAACGCGTCCGGCGTCGAGGTCAGCTTGAAGGATGAGAACACCGTGCAGTTCCAATCGCCCCGCTTCAGTGCGCTGGAGCGCTCGCCCTGCCAAACGCATGTGTCGTTGTCACCCTGCTTGATCCGCAGCAGTTCCTTGATACCCGCAGCGCCGCTAAGTGTCGTACCCGTATCCGCCACGGGGTAGGAGTAGGCCGCCGGATCTTGGCGGATCTCGTACCAACCGTGGCCATCCGGACCCGCTTGCTCGAGCGGCGTACGGCCTCCCGCTGCCTGGGCTGCCGCCGCGTTTACCGGAATTGGAAAAGGCGGATCGCGCGTAACCGGTCGTATCGGCAATTCCAGGCTCGAAACGCCATGCGTGAGGATGAGTGTGGCAACTCGCGGCGATGGCCAAACGAGCGGCCAGAGACTCTCCGATACGGCTAGGCGGATGCGGTTCCCCGCCTTGAACCGGTGCGCGATCATGGATAATTCGATGGTCACATCGTAGGCTTGACCCGGTGTGAGCGCGACCGGCTCCGCGTTCCCATCCCGGTGCGTCAGATTGAGCAGCCCATAGGTCACGAGCCAAGATTCGCCTGCCGGGGTCACTTCGCATAACCGCAATGCAAGCTTTGCGACCGGCTGATCGGCCGCAACGCGAATGCGTGCGACCGGATGGCCGAGAATCTCGATATCCGCTGCGAGCGTTCCTGAGTCAAAGAGTAGCGATTTGCGGTCGTCGAGAGACTGCTCGGCCGGCAGGCCCTCCGGGGGGAACGGCAGCCATTCAGGCTTGTCGAGGCCCACGATTTGATCGCCCACGTATTTGACCTCGCTGTGCCTCCCGGCTTTCGGCGCGAGGCCGCGCTCGTCCAAGTACCAGGTTCGAGGGCGGATGTGCGGCGAAGGCCATGCGTTCTCAGCCACCCATCGGCCCGGCGTGTCCTTGGGATACTCTTCCGATGCGGTCCGGTAGGGCATGTACGCGCGCATCATGGGCTCATCCATGATTCCGGTGGGCACACCGGCCAGCCAGTGCTTCCACCATCGGACCTCTTCCCATGCCCAATTCAAGCTTGGCCCGGGGCTGGCCGATTCCGGATAGTTGTGTGCCCATGGGCCGAACAAGGCTTTGCGCGGTGCTGCAACCTGCGCGAGCAGGCGCGTGACCGTATTCACGTAGGTATCGACCCAGCCATCGACTATGTATGTCGGGCACTTGATGCGGCTGTAATCCGTCGACACCGATCCCCGGCGCCAGAACGCATCATCACGTTGATGTGATAGCCACTTCTCCAGAATCGGCGGCGCGGCCTCGAGGCGCTGCTGCCACTGATGCCGCCAACTCTCGCCGGCAATCGCCGGATCAGGCGGCATCGCCATGACGGCTTTGAACTGCACACCCCACTGCAGATCCGTGAGTCCGAGGGCGCCCCCGATGTAGTGCGCATCGTCGGTGTAGCGCGTGTCGGTGCAGCACATGGGCATGATGGCCTTTAACTCGGGCGGCTCGAGCGCCGCAATTTGCAGAGTGTTGATGCCGCCCCACGAGATACCACGCATGCCGACCGAACCGCTCGACCAAGGTTGTCGGGCGAGCCAGGCGATTAGCTCGACGCCGTCCCGCAATTCCTGTTCCAGGTATTCATCGACCAGAACTCCCTGGGAGTCGCCGGAGCCGCGGGCATCAACGCGCGCGTAGCCGATTCCGTACTGCGCGAGCTGCTGACCCCAACTGTTGTCATGGGTGCGATAAAGATCGCGCTTGCGATAGGGGATGTATTCCAGCACCACGGGCGCCGGCCGCGCGATATCGGGAAGCCACAGCCGGGCGCTCAGATGTATTCCGTCCTTCATGGCGATCCATTGGTTCTCGATTATGCGGACCGGATTCTTGTCAGGCAGCCTCCAGCCGCCATCCCCGGCGCGGGCGGCGCGAATGCGGCCGAACATTGCCACCGGCGCACTCGATATCAGCGTTGCTGCAGAGCTCTTGAGAACGTCGCGGCGAGAGATCGGCATTGAATGACCTCGATCCCGCCAGCTACTTCTTGCGCATTTCCACCAGCAACTTGGTCCACTGCTTACCGACGGAAGCGCACCTTTCCCGCGTGAAGAACGACTCGTTTTCTGAAATTTCCTTCTTCATCTTATTCCAGCCGTCCTGCACATACACCGATTCGTCCGTGCCCGGGTTCGTCGCCCATGTTTTCTCCAAGAACGACTTCGCAATCTCCTCGGCACTTTGATTGCCTTTGGATAGAAAACCCTTCTTCACGCACAGATCGTACTGTGAAGCCGTCCCGCCGAAAAAAATCCCGAACTGCCTGGCCTGCGCCTGCGCCGGAGTATTCGTGGTCGGCTCCGGGGCGTCATTGGCACGCACCAGTCCACTGGCCGGCGCCAACAGCACGAGGACGGCGAGCAGCTTTTTCATGCCAGGCCATTTGTAATTCTCAGTCGCCATTCTCATGCACTCCTTTCGCGGTTCCCTATAGCCGGATGATAACGCTCCTGCCGGCCTGCTGGCGCTTCGCCATGGTGGGCCGCCTGCACGGGTCGCGGACGGCATTTAGGTGCCCAGAAATTGTCTTTGCGACAGAGCCCCCATTGACCAACGCTAATTTAGTGACGGGCTCTACAGTGGGCTACCGCCCAGTTGCCATAAGGTGATGCTCAGTCTCGTCAACGGGCCTGGATACTTGTGAGCATCATGGGCATGGCTAAGTCATTTAACGCGAGCTTTCGATGACGCGGGCCAGTCTGGCAGAGATCGACCCGTTCTTCGAGCCGCAGGTTGCGCATGCGCCGACCATCCTGCTCGACCCCGCGAAAATGGGGGTCGACATGGAGTCGAGTGCCACTCGTTTGGGCAGCGGCAGTATGCTGCTCAGCCGCTTCAAGTTGCTGGAGATGATTGGCGAAGGTGGCATGAGCCGCGTCTACAAGGCCGTCGATCTGCGTAAGGTCGAAGCCGGCGCCGCCGATCCACACATCGCAATCAAGGTTCTCACAGTTCCTTTTGCAAACCCCTCGGATGCCATGGCGGTGCTGTCCCGCGAGGCCCACAGCCTTCAGAGCCTGACGCACCCAAACATCGTGCGCGTATTCGATTGCGATCGCGACAATGACATCGTGTTCATGACCATGGAGCTGCTCAGCGGCCAGTCGCTGTTCGACAAACTACGCGCGGCAAAGGTCGAAGGCGGCCTGTCGCGCGACACTGCACGTCGGCTGATCAAAAGTATTGCCAATGCGCTGGAATTTGCGCACGGCAAGAACATCCTGCATGGCGATTTAAAGCCGGGCAATGTCTTCATCACTCATACGGGTGAAATCAAGGTTATTGACTTTGGTCTGGCGCGCCTCATGGTTCAGCCGGGAGAAGTACAGCCGAAAGCCGTCGCGAATGCGGCGGATCGAATGCGCGCACTGACGCCCGCCTACGCCAGCCCCGAGATGCTGGAAAACGAGGAGCCTGACCCGCGCGACGATGTGTACGCATTGGCCTGTGTCGCCTGGAAGCTGATGACGGGCGAACTTCCCTTCAAGGTGAAGGACCCGTCCGCAGCGCGCAACGTGGCTCAATTGGCGTGTCCGCGTGAACTCTCACGGCGCGAATTTCGCGCCCTGTGCCACGCCCTGCAATTCGAGCGCGAGAAGCGCACGCCTTCGGCGCGGCAGTTTCTCCTCGAGTTCAGCGGTACCGGCAGCAAAGTCTCACGGCCCGTGGCGGCGGGCATTGCCGTCTCGATGATCGCCCTGATTGCGGCGGCTACCTTCTTCGCCCTGCATCCGGTCACTCAGAAAACACCAGCGCCGGCCTTACTACCCGCGGTAGCGACCGCGCCGCTCGCACCCGCAGCGGGACAGGTATTTCGGGATTGTCCGACATGCCCACTGATGAAGGTCTTGGCCGCGGGCGACTTCCAGCAGGGCACGCCGGCTGGGGCCGGCGCCTTGGCGTTTGAAATGCCGCAGCACAAAGTCACAATCGCCCGCGCCTTTGCCGCCGGCGTCTACGAGGTCACGGTGGGTGAATACTCAGAGTTCGCGGCCGCAACGGGCGTCGGCGCGAATAATTGCGCAACGTACGACGGCGCGTGGCGAGTCAACCCATCCGTGACCTGGAGGAATGCGGTTGAGTCGCAGACCTCGTCGCACCCGGTCAGTTGCGTGTCCTGGCACGACGCCAAGGACTATGCCGCGTGGTTGTCTCACACCACGCACCAGGTGTATCGATTGCCGAGCGCCTCGGAATGGGAATATGCCGCCCGCGCCGGATCTGCGGCGCAAGTTCCCTGGACCACGCCGGCCGAGGCCTGCTCCTACGCCAACGTCGCCGACCAGACGGCCGCGCAGCACTACCACGGTTGGACGGTGTTGCCCTGTGCAGACGAATTCGTGCAGTCGGCGCCGGTGGGTTCGTTCAAAGCAAACGCATTCGGCTTGTATGACATGCTCGGCAACGTTTTCCAATGGACCGAGGATTGCTGGACAGATAACTACCAGGGCGCACCCATTGACGGATCGGCACAATCCGCGGGCGACTGCACCCAGCACGAATTGCGCGGCGGTTCCTGGTTCACGCAACCCGACTTCGTCCGCAATTCTTATCGGAATCGCTTCGAGGGCAACTACCGCAGCACCAGCATCGGTTTCCGATTGATTCGCGAGATGCCGCAATGAGGCGACTCGTGCGAATCATGCCGTGCGTAGCGGCCGTGTTGTTGCTGACAATGCTGGTCTCGAGCCGCGTCGCTGTTGCCGCCTCGGAGAGCACCTGCGTGAACGGCGGACAGCAGAATCCGGACATCGCCACCCGGAAGACTGTGCTACAGCGATCGCCCACCCTGCTCGGAACGCGCATCGAACTCGCCAATTTGCTCGAAAAAGCAGGCTGTTACGATGAGGCGGTTCACTTGCTGGAGGAAGGGCAAAAGTACAATCCCTTCAATCCGACTCTGCAGTTTGGTCTGCGGCGTGCCCGCAATTTGGTCAAAGAAGAACACCATCTCGAGGGCGTCGATCAAGCCGAAGCCAGCGCGCGACTGAATCGGAAAATGGAGCGCTGTACGCGCGAGCATGAAGTTGCCGCTTGCGACGAGGTTTTGAGCCAACAGCCGAACAACACGAAAATACTGACCGCGAAGGGTGACGCCTTGATGAAGGCACATCGACCCGTTGAGGCCTGGAAAGCCTACCTCCGAGCGAGCGAGCTCGCGCCCAATGACAGCGCCCTCACCGCCAAGCTGCAAGCCCTGCGCTCGCAGCGCCAAGCCTTGCTGAAGCGCTGCATTGACGGCGACGGCGATGCGGCGCTGCAGGCGTGCAAATCCGTGCTGGTGAAGGGCGCACCCAATGAGTTCGAGACCACAGTACGCATAGCGCTGCTGCAGCAGAGCACCAATCAGGCCTCACAGGCGCTCGATTCATACATCGCGGCCAATTCGCTGCGTCATGGTGACAAAGGGGTCGCGCTCGCCGTTCTGGCATTGCTACAGAGCACCCAGCGCAAGGACGCGATTGCACTGGCGGCGCGAGGTTCATCCTTGGTCACCTTGGGCCGCGCTCACGAAGCGCTGGCGTCGTTGCGGCAGGCGAAGGCCTTGCAACCTGAACTGCCCGATCTTGACCAGCAGATTAAAGCGGCCGAGGCTCTGGCACGGACGGAATCGACAGTACACAAGGAGCGGCCGATCCAAGTGGCTGACCTCAGCACAGATGCGGAAGTCATGCCGGAGCCGCAAAACTTCTCGAACGTGGCGGAGGCCACCCGCTCCAATTAGGGCTTAGTCGCCGTCCAGAGCGACCCCTTGAAACTCTGTCATTATCTCCCCAGATGGGCGTGTAACTGGCTGAGCCTGGCCCGTGGGGGATGAGCGGAAATATGGAAACGATCGGCGGCGATTTACGCCAAATGCAGCGAACTCCGCTGTCCGCATCTCACGTTCAGGCGGTGCGCGAGGCAGGCACAATTGTTACCTATCCTGCCGGTACATTTCTCGCAAGGCCCGGCGAACCTGTGGATCGCTTCGTCTATGTCGAGGACGGCGAGATAGAGGTCGTCAATCCCTATACCGACAAACGCCATTTGCCCTCAACCTTAGGTCCGACACAGTTCATGGGTGAGATCGCTTTCTTGAATGGCGGCGCCTGGTCGTTGCCGATGCGCGCGGTTCGGGAAACGCGGGTGATCGAAGTGCCGCGTACAACGATGCTGAAGCTGATGTCTGAAATCCCAGAAATGTCAGACATCATCATCACGGTGTTTTCTGCACGCCGTCGACGCCAGCTCGACGATCGCGACGGCGTCCTAAGATTGATTGGCGAAGATGTGGACCGCAACGTACGCCGCGTCGCAGAGTTTGTCAGCCGCAACCGCATTCCCTACAGCTCCTTGCCGCTGCGCAGTCCTGAAGCCGAGGCGATGGCCCAGGGCTGCTCGATTGCTCCGGGCGAACCGGCCGTGATATTTGGGCGAAACGTTGTCGTGACCGATCCTACGCCGGACAAGGTTGCGCGACTGCTGGGTCTGCATCTCGACTTCCGAGACGACGAGACATTTGACGTGCTGATCGTGGGTGGCGGGCCCGCGGGAGTCGCTGCCGGAGTCTATGCGGGAGCTGAAGGTCTTTGCGCGCTGGTCGTGGAAGACATTGCGATTGGCGGCCAGGCCGGTACTTCCAGCCGTATCGAGAACTACATGGGCTTCCCGACCGGCATTTCCGGTGCGGACCTGGTCTGGCGCGGCGAAGTACAGGCAATGAAATTTGGAACGCGCTTCGCGATGCCGCGACGAGTGATACTCCTCGAAAAACTCTCCGATCAGAGTTTCTGCGCCACCTTCGACAACGGACAGCGCGTCCGTGCCAGAGCAGTGGTGGTTGCGACCGGCGTGCAATATCGTCGGCCGTCGCTCGACCGCCTAACCGACTTTGAAGGCGCCGGCATTTACTATGCCGCGACTGAAATGGAGGCGCGCTACTGCAAGGGAACCGAAGCGGTCATCGTTGGCGGCGGCAATTCGGCGGGGCAAGCAGCGATGTTCTTGAGCCGCTCGGCGAGTTGCGTGCGTGTGCTAGTTCGCGGGACCTCACTTGCGGCATCGATGTCGAGCTACCTCTCCAGCCGGCTCGCCGCAGATCCCGGCATCACAATTGAGTATGGCGCCGAGGTGAGCGCGCTGCATGGAGCTGAGCATCTCGAGGCGCTGAGCATTCGTGACGTGAAGACCGGGGCGACTCGCCGCCTCGACACGCGCGCGCTGTTCATCATGGTGGGCGCCGCCCCGAATACCGAATGGCTCTCGGGTCTGGTGCGACTCGACGACAAAGGTTTCGTGATCACCGGCTCCGGTGAGGGCACTGCATCGTCGCCCTTCGCCACCTCGCTTCCCGGCATCTTCGCAGTGGGCGACGTGCGCGCAGGCTCCGTTAAGCGTGTGGCATCCTCCGTGGGCGAAGGATCAGTCGTAATCTCCAAGGTGTGGGAGTTTGTCAAAAATGACTTCTAGCCGGGCATGAACATGCGCACCGCTGCGGCACCCATGACCAGCGTCGCGATCCAGCCGAGTATGACGATCGGCCGGCTCGCGACGTACTTGCCCATCACCGATTTCTTCGACACCAGGAGAATAATTACCGCCATCAGCGGGACGGCCACCACCCCGTTGATGACTGCGCTCCAGAACAGCGCCTTCATGGGGCTGATGGGCAGGTATTGGATCCCGAGACCCGCGAGCACACTGACGGCGATGACGGCGTAGAATCCGCGCGCGTCGTTCGCCTCGCGCTCGAGACCTGCATTCCAGCCCATGGTTTCGGCCAGCGCGTACGCGCCGGAGGCGGCCAGTACCGGCACGCCCACCAGGCCGACACCGAGAATCCCCAGGGCAAAGAGAATGTACGCGAAGTCGCCCGCCAACGGCCGAAGTGCGCTTGCCGCCTGTGCTGCCGTATTAATGTCGGTAATTCCCGCGACGTGCAGCGTGACGGCCGTCGCCAAGATGATGAAATAGGCGGTTAGATCCGAGTAGAGCATGCCGCTCCAGGTATCCCAGCGAATGCGCCGCAATTCTGCGTCAGCCGCACGCGAATCCTGGCGCAAAGGCGAACCCTTGGCCGCATGCATATCCTCGACCTCCTCGGACGCCTGCCAGAAAAACAGATACGGACTGATGGTTGTGCCGAAGACGCCGACCACCACGGCGGCGGCCGTGGCATTGGGCGTGAAATCAGGCCAGACGGTGCGCAGCATCACCTGGCCCCAGGGCACATGAACCGTGAACAGCACCCCAGCGTAGGCGAGCAACGACAGCGTCAACCACTTCAAAAAGCGCACGTAGCGGTGATACGGAATGAATACCAGCAGCAGCACGGTTACCATCACGAAAACCGCCGTCATGAGATGGCGATTGTAGCCGCTGACTAGTTCAGCCACTTCCCCCATGGCTGCAACGTCGGCGGCGATGTTAAGTGTGTTCGCGACCAGCAGCAATAACACGACCGATTTGATTATCCAGGGCGGAAAAGCGTCCTTGATGTTGGCGGCGAGCCCCTTGCCGGTGACCCGGCCGATGGAAGCGCATATGTATTGGATCGCGGACATCAAGGGGAAAGCCAGCGGCATGGTCCACAGCATATTGAGCCCGAATTGCGCACCAGCTTGAGAGTAGGTGGCAATACCGCTGGGATCGTCGTCAGCAGCGCCCGTGATGAGCCCCGGTCCAACTCTTGCCAGCGGGTGCTGCTTCACGCGGGTCCATGCTGTGTACAGAACACTGCCGAGCGTACGCTTCAACACGTGCAAGCCTCGATTGCGCTGCCGCTGTTTTTGCTCATTTCCTCATCCTCTGGACCCTTCGCCGCGGCGGCCAAAGCGCTTGAGTCCCTCCTGTGTTTCGGTCCATTGCCACGCGAGAAGCGCCGGCACGCCAAACACGATTCTCGTCATCCGCTTCGCGAGGGAAAGAGCGAGCGCAACATCGCTGCCTATGCCCAGCAGGTGACCCACCGCTACTAATCCCACCTCTTGCACACCAAGCCCCGCAGGCACGATGAACAGGAATTGCCGAGCGGCCTGGGTCAAACTCTCGAGGATCAACGCCTTCGAGAACCCGACGGAGACGCCAAGGAACCGCAAGGCAGCCCAGGTCTCGAGGCATTCGGCGAGAAGGCCTGCGAATTGCCAGCACAGCGCGCGCGCCAAGCGTCCGTGCGCTCTGAACAGAATGCCTATCGCGGCATCGACATCGACACCCCGCGTGATACCCGATTCTCGCAGGTTCGGCCCCATTCGCGCGGCGAAGCGTTGCAGACGCTCGAATACCGAGCCATGCCGCAACAGCACGATCAATAGAGCAATTACTGGCGCGCTCGCGGCAAGACCTACCAGCAGTTCATTGGTCAGTCGCATTGCCTCGGTGATTTGCAGAAGGAACACGACACCGAGCGCCACGAAGAGATACTGACCAACCAGCGTCAGCAGCACTTCGACGATCACGCTTGCGGCAGCCCATGTGCCGTCGACACCCGAGCGCGCCAGCAGCCTCATCCCGACGAGTTCGCCGCCGATATTCGCAACCGGCAATAATCCGTTAACAGCCTGGCGCACGACTGCGATCAAGAAAAGTGTCAACAATTTACAGCGAGCGATAATGATCGCGCGCCAACCGGCCGCATCGAGCAGCAGCGGCAGGACATGCAGTGGAAGCAGCAAGAGCAGCATCCAGCCGGCTTTCGACAGCAGCTTGACGATTCCCACTGCGCCTTCATGGGCGATGAGCAGAATCATCACACTGAGACCTGCGATCAGCGCAATACGAGCCGCGAGCTTCATGCGCTCAGCGACCCGTCTTAAAACGCGGCGATCTCAAGTAGCGCACGGTGATGACGATCGCGAAAATCGGAGTGCATATACTGGATGCCACGAGAATCGGAACCAGCCAGCCGAGCCAGGTGAATGGCGCGAGCAGGAACAACAAATCGTCGGGATGAAAGCGTTTGACGCCTTTGAAGTCAAATGCTTTCACACCGGGTGCGCTAAGCCTCTCCAACAATTCAGAGTTCCACATGACGATTAGCATTGAGCCGCAGGCGAGGACCCCAAGCGGCGCCGCGTACCCGCCAAGTGAGCTGTGGCGCAG
>Ga0302326_10009652_pt1 | contig 21005 bp, 20 predicted proteins | sample Palsa_T0_3_FD_202264 | JGI IMG/M metagenome (GOLD analysis project Ga0302326, IMG submission 202264) | Peat permafrost microbial communities from Stordalen Mire near Abisko, Sweden - Palsa_T0_3 | ecosystem: Environmental > Terrestrial > Soil > Palsa > Peat permafrost | place: Sweden: Abisko... | reverse complement strand
CGGGGTGTCTTGCGGCCCCGGGAGGGCGCACGACTTCCGTTGGGAGGTGATCCGCGCAGCTCACAATGAGGCGGCCGTCGTGGCGTCGCCTGCGGATCCGGCTGAGAGCGCATCGAGCACGGCCTGCTCAACTCGACTTCCTGTTCAGAGGTTTCGTTCCGGACGCTTGCCGACGCGTCGTTGAGTGCTTCCAACGCTCGGCACGACCGGACGTGTTCGAGCTGCGCCTGCTGCTTGCAGAGGCGCGCGCGTCGCGCCCTGCATTGTCCTGATAGGCGCATCCAGATGGTCCATCGATCGCGATCAATCGTGCGGACGTAACCGTCATCGGGCAGTGGATGCGCGGCCAGGTGCATGTCGATGTCCGCAAGGCTCGGCGGCTTCAGGTGCTCAAGCTGAACGTCGAGCGCGGCGAGACGGAGCGCTACCTGCTCGTCCGTCTTCGCCCATTGGGCGCGCGTCGGCCGGACGCGCGCGCTCATCGCGCACCTCCGGTCCCGGTCCCGTCGGTCTTCCCTCTAGGCGGGATGGGCTCAGGGAGGTCGGCTCCCTGATCGTGGTACCGGCAAACGAGCACGGCGCCGTTGGCAAGCAGCTCGGCCTGGGAACAACCCAGGTCGAGGGCGAGATGGCCGAGGCGCGCGTGTACCTCGGCCGGAAGAATGGTTCGGGCGTGGCGGGGGTTCGAGGCCGGCCGGGCCGGCGGGGCGTGAGGTTTCATCGCTCACGCCCATGCGATAAGTAGATCCTCAAGCAGCTAGCGCGAGCGCCGGTGATACTTGTTCGCCGCGCGGGAACGGCCGCGAAACTCGGTTCAGTTGGGGACCGAGTTGACGGTCCACTTGGGGTGCTCGTTGGGGGTGCTCTCTTGACGATCTTCCAGAAAACAAGCCACGCTGGGCACGTTGGGAAGTTCGACCTCGTGCCCCATCAAACTTTGATCTAGGGCCCACCCCATCTTGTCGAACTTCGGCGAGTTCGGATGTTCGACGACTGGAAGTTCGGAGCTTCGGGTCCGGTCGCGGCGGGCGACAAAAAAGCGCACGGCTCGTCCGGACCGCCCGCCCTACGCCCCCGGCGCACGCTCGCCGACCCCTTCTGCGTCATGCAGACGGTTGCCTTGCTCCTTGACGGTCCTGTCCTCTCGCCCCCGGGGAATCCCTAAGATGTTCTTGGTCGTCCCGTCGCCGGGCCCGACTACGCGCGTCACGCGAGTGGTTGCTGGATCGACCCTCCGTACGATGCGGAGGTTGGATCGGCAGCGGCTCATCCGTAGCCGCGTACGCCCCCGGCGCCCCGCCTCGACGGCGACCTCGCCGACCCCCTCGACGTGGTGACGGGCACTCCCGGTCGCGGCATGGAGGTCCACGCCTGGGGACGGTTTGGCGGTCGAACTGCACCGGCCGAGCGCCCGGCCTTGGTAGCCCAATGCCTCAGCGGTAGCTTGGACGCCCATGCCCGCCACGATCCCCGAGCAGCTCTTCTTGAGCCGCTGGAAGAGCATCGACTTCACCGAATGGAACGAGACCGAGATCCGGGAGGGCTTCATTATCGATCTCCTTCACACGCTCGGTTACCGCAAGGGCACCACCTACGACCTGGAGATGGAGAAACCGCTGACGCTCGCGGAGCCGTTCCACCGGATCGGTCGCAAGAAAGTGAACATCGACTACGCGCCGTCGATTCGGAAGCGGTACTTCTGGATCGTCGAAGCAAAGCCGGGGAAGGCAAAGGAGATGAAGATGGGCGACCTCCTTCAGGTCCATCTCTACGCCGTGCACCCCGAGGTCCAGGCCCGTCTGGTTGTACTCACGAACGGCTGGAAGGTCCGCGTGTACGATGCCTTGACCCTCGCGTCCTGGGACGACCCCCTGCTCGTCGTGAACCAGACGGACCCCGTAGAGGCATTCGTCGAGCTTCGCGAGATGCTGGGCGCCGCCAACATGCTCGGCCACCAGCGGAGACGTCTGCTCGACATCATGCGCACGACCCTGGACTCGGAGGTTGACGTCGGCGCCCTCGATAACCTGGCGAACGAACTCCGCAAGCTTGCGACGGACGGCCGCAAGGTCGTCGAGGAGAACGCAAAGAAACTTTGGATGGCGTCGATGAAGAAGCACTTCGGCGACGAGGAGGCCGAGCTGCGCAAGGACAACCGAAGTCTTGTTTGTGAAGATGGACCTCCCCACCGATGGACGGCCGCATCCCGCCAGAGAGTTTGTCCGCCGTGTCGTACAAGCTGGCCCACCCGAGCAGGCTCGCCTCGTTGATGAGCTGGCGATGCGCTATCGCGGGCGCCCCCACAACATCTTCCGCGTGCTGGCGCTCCACGCCTCGGTGGACCTTGCCGAGGCCGGGGTGATCGTTCCGTGCTCTTCCTACGTCACGAACATCCCGGGCTGCATAGACGAGCTTGCGCTGGCGAACATCGGCTACTGGTCCGCCCACGACGTCGTGAACGCTCTTTGTCACCTCGACAACGTGACCTTGCGCGTCGCGATGAAACTGTGCCTTCGAGCCAGGCCTCTCTTCGAGCAGATCCTCGCAGCCTGGAAGGCCGCAATGACTGCCGAGGAGCGCGTGAGGCAAGGGCCCTCGCTCGACGGGATCGTGATCAGCTCGGCGGGCCACCTCCAGGAGATCATGTGGCGGTGGTACTGCCGCGAACAGTCGGGCGCCGCCATCTGGGAGGGGATCTGGAACCTGCACGCCATCGAGGCAGAACTTGAGAAGCTCCCGCCCTTGCCTCCTCAACGCGAAGCCGTGGACTTCTACGGCTACGAGTTTCTCGGCCTCTCACACGATCACCTTCGCGTCGGCACGTGGAACGTCCTCAAGCGGGCGGTCGGGACCTTGCAGTCGGCCGGCGTTGACCAGCGAGTTCTGGAGTTCGCCGCGAAGACCCACGAGGATGTTCGCGCCGGCATTCCTCAAGAGAAGCGTGCCCCAGAGGGCTGGCAGCCAACGAAGGGCGCGGAAGAAGTGACCGCTGCGCTCACGAAGGCGCTGGCGTTACGCATGGCTGCGACCGTCGGACAGGCGGTCCAGCCGCGAGTGTAACAATGACCACGCCACACCTATCCGACAGCGCCGAGCAACGGACCGCGGAAACCTACGCGCTCCAAGCCGTAGGCAAGAAACTCGGCGTCGAGCTGGTTCCCCGGACCCTCCAGCTCCCGGACGGTTCCTGCGTCGAGATCGACGGCGGCACCGAGGGCCCTCCGCCCGTCCTCGCCGAGGTCTACGCCCACCAGGGACGCCTTAAGGGTGGCCAGTTCCACAAGCTCCTCGCCGACGCCTTCAAGCTCGTCGCCGCCCGGAAGCTGGCGTTTCCCTGCGACCACGCCCGCGTCCTGCTCGTGCTCACCGACGACGACGCGGCTCGTGGCCTACGCAGTGGTTGGCGGAAGGCTGCCCTCGCCGCAATGGACGTCGAGGTCCACGTCGTCGCACTCCCGCCCGAGATCGCTGCGAGCGTTCGGGAGGCCCAGAAGCGGCAGGAGATGAAGAACGCCACGTCGTAGCTGTGCAGCCCCTTGACGAGGCGCGGCGGTCGGCAGCCTACGCGAACCGTGTGAACCACCGCTGCATGAATGCCGGGCACGTGGAGGTATCCAACGTGGCGAACACCTCGCGCCACGTGAGCGTTCGATGCGTAACCGAGGTCGCCTGCGCATCTTCGACAAGGAAGATGAACTCGGCCGAGAGCCCGAGCAGGTCGCGCAGAATGTACGTCTGCACGTCCGTCTGCCCTTGTAACGATAGACCTCGCCGCACGAACTCCGTCTTCTCGGTCTGCTTGGACGGATAGTGACCCTCGCCAGACTTGAACTTCGCCTCGACGCAAAGTGCGGCGTCGTTGCTCACGTGGATCACAAGGTCAGGCTTTGCGTTGAATGCCCACTTGAAGCGGCAGATGCGAAGAAACTCGGCGTGGTTGGCGACGTGCGCGGCGAACCGATCGATGCTCCAGTTGCCAGGGCTCTGGATGAAGTCGCGCGACGGTTGCGGCACGGCCCCGAAGAACCTGTTGAACTCGACGACGGACATGCGCGCGAGGTCGTCGGCGTTGTTGGGGCGCAGCATGTCGAGGATCAGGCTCCTTCCAACCTCGGGCCTGTCGCGAACACGCTCGTTCCACAGGTCGCGGAGGAAGGCGTACTCGAAGTACACGCCCACCTGATCGTCAACCACCGGAAGTTTGCAGCCCGCAAGGTCGAGGAAGGCCTTGAGGTTCGGGCCGTGCATCAACAGGTGGTAGAGCATCGCCGCGACGTTGCGCTCCTCACGGCAGATCGTGTGGTACCCCTGCGTCCATCCGAGAAGAGCGCGTGCGTTCGTCATCGCTGGCATCTTCGTCAGCAGGGCGAGGCAGCACAAGGATGGTCAGCAGAAGGCCGGCCCAATGCCGTCGCCTACCCAATCGATCGCGACGGTCCATCTAGAGGTCGATGTAGAGGTGCGCGACTCGGCTCACGCGCTCCGCCCCGCCACGTCTTCCCGTCCGCAGGTCTTCGCCCTCCAGGAAGCAGACCGGCCCAGCCCGCCACGACCAGCGCGACATCCCCGACGCACGCGGCCCGTTCACCGAGCCGATCGCGGCCTCGAACCGCGCCCGGCGTTTGGCTCAGGTCCCGGCGCTGGTCAGGTCGGCAAGCACGCGCTCTCGCGGCCCCGAGACGATGCCGGTCCTCTCGTCCCCTCGACGCGCTCCTGGATGCGCAGCCCAACGAGCAGTTCGTCGCCGGGCCACGTCTCGGAGCGCTTGCCGGCGTGTTCGGCGATGATCACGTCGCGCGGCGGGACCCTCGACGAGGACGAGCTGGGTAATGGGCGGGATTTATCGCGCTGGAGGAACGTCGTCAACGCGACAGGGCGACAGGCTTCCCGCCAAGCGCGCGGCTGGCAGCGAGCATCGAGATCCCCTCATCCTTCGCCGATGGCGAGAGGTGCATGTACCGCATAGTGACCGCTAGCGACTGATGCCGAGCCAACTCCTGGATGGTCTTCGCGGGCACTCCGGCCATCGCAAGGTGCGAGCAGAACGTGTGGCGGTAGATGTGGGCCCGCCCCGTCACGGGGAGCCCAGCACGCCGCTCGGCCTTCATGATCCAGAGCCTGAGGATCTTCGGCGTCAGCTCCGCCGCATCGTCCGTGTAGAGCGCCCTGGGCCCCCGTAGGTGGCGCACGACCTTGAACGCTTCGAGGAGACGAGGCGTACACGGGATGGGCTTGGCAAGTTCGCCTTTCACCACGTCCTCGAACTTCACCTTCTTCTTCCAGTAGATGGAGCGAACCGGCGTGAAGCGGCGGTTCTTGTAATCGACATCCGCGAGATCCAGGCCGATGATCTCTCCGCGTCGCAGGCCGCCGTCGCCAGCGAGAAGGACGGCGAGGTGAACGCGCGGATCAACCTCGCGCGCTCCCTCGACGAGGCGCTCGTAGGTCTCGTGCTCGTAGAAGCGCGGCGTCTTCTGTGCGTCGATCTTGTCCATCTCGATCGTGCAGGGGAGTGACATCAACCCCGTTCGCTTGCGCCACTTGACCGCGACGGACAAGAGCGACGAGAGGACGCTCGCCCGGTTGTTCATCGTCTTCCTGTTCTTGGTCGCCCGGATCTTCTCGACGCCCTTGCCGTCGAACGCGGGCGCGGTGTACCCGCCCCTGACCCACCGCCCTTTGAGGTCGGCCACCACGTCGTCGCTCACCTCGTCGAGCCGCACCTCCCCGATGAACGGCAGGATGTGGCAGCGGAGAAGCATCTCGGAGGTGTCCGTTCCGCTCTGCTTGTGCAGGTTCGCTTCGCAGTGCTTTTCCAGCCACTCCTTGGCGAACGCCGCGACTGTCATGCAGGGGGTCCGCCCCGGTAGCTTCTCTCCACCTGGACCGGCTTCCTTCGCCCGGCGTCCCTCACCGAGCAGTAGCTCCGCCTGCCGGCGCTCTCCCCACGCTCGTGCCTGGCGCTCGGTGCCTTCTACGACCTTCCGGTCCCGGGCCTTCGAGCCATCCGGCTGACGCGCGCGGACATCGACCATCCAGCGTCGGTTGTCGCCCTGCCATGAAACTGTGCGGACAGTCACCGGACCCCAGCCTCCAGCGCGCGACGGTACCACAGACCGGGGCAATGGCGGGGCAACGGGTCCACAAAACTGATGAACCGCCTGTTTTTCAGCCGGTTCATGGTGGAGGCGCCGGGAATCGAACCCGGGTCCGAAAACGCATCACCCACGCTTCTACGTACGTAGCCGGCACTTTGAATCGCCCCGGGGCTCGCCTGCCGGCGGGCTCTCCCCAGCGCTAGTCACCTGTTTATCTTCGCCAGCCCGTCCGGTGACCCGGCGATCGGCTATCCAGCTCGGTTACGCCCTCGGGAGGGTGCTGGAGGACCCTTCCTTTGGACGGCGTTCAGTGCTGTTTAGGCAGCGAGCGCGAATGCGTTATCGTTCGCAATCATGGGTTGCAGGGCTTTTTACGTGGGGCCATGCGCCACGGTACGCAGCTAATGAGATCGTCGTCTCCGTCGAAACCGATCGCCCCCCTTTCACAGAGGCCCGAGAGTACCGAGTGACCCTACAACCATAGACACAGGCTATCCTCCGCGCCACCACATGTCCTCGCCGCCGCCGCCGCCGCCGCCGCCGACGCCGACGACGACGACGACGACGACGACGACGACGACGCCGACGCCGACGACCACGCCGCCGCCGTCCCATTCCCCACTGTCGTCGTCTTCCTCACCGTCGCCGCCTTCCTCACCGTCGCCGCCTTCCTCACCGTCGCCGCCTTCCTCACCGTCGCCGCCTTCGCCCCCCTCGCCGCGGCCGTCGTCCCGACGGCCCTCGACCCTCCTCATCACCGGCGCGTCGAGCGGCATCGGGCGCGCGCTCGCCCTGGAGTATGCTCGCGGCGGGGCGAAGCTCGTTCTCTGCGCCCGGCGCGTGGCGGAGCTCGAGGAGACCGCGGCGGCGGCGCGGGACCTCGGCGGCTCGGCGACGTGCATTCCCCTCGACGTCACCGACGTGCTGGCGGTGGACGACGCTGTGAGGCGCGCCGACCGCGATCTCGGCGGCCTCGACATGGTCATCGCCAACGCCGGACGCGGCGACACCAAGCTTTCCACCCGCCTCACGTGGGACGACGTCGGGCCGGTCTTCGACGTCAACGTGCGCGGGGCCATGGCCACCCTCCTCGCCGCCATCCCCGTGTTCCTCGCGCAGAAGCACGGGCACCTCGTCGGCATCTCCAGCCTGGCCGGCGTCCGCGGGCTGCCCACCTCCGCCGCCTACTGCGCCAGCAAGGCCGCGCTCAGCACCTTCCTCGAATCGCTGCGCATCGACCTCGCGCCCACCGGCATCCGCGTCACCGACGTGCAACCCGGCTTCGTCGCCACCCCCATCAACCTCCGGGCGACGCATCCCATGCCCTTTCGCTGGCCCGTGGATAGAGCGGCGCGCCACATCGTGCGACGCCTCGAGGCCGCGCCGGCCGTCGTCGCCTTCCCCTGGCCGCTGGTCCTCGCCACGCGCTTCGGCCGCATGCTCCCGGCGTGGCTCTACGACCGCGTGCTTCGCGCGCAGGCCCCCAGCAGGGCCTGAACCGACTCGGCGCCCAGCGTCCTCTCGTCGAACACCCTCCCCTCGGCGGCGAAGCGCGCGCGCGACAGCGCCACCACCCCGCCTCGCAGGCGATCCCACGCCGCCTCGGCCAGCGGAAGGTCGGCGCGGTTCTCCCACAGCCACGCCAGCGACGTCGCGTCGCATTGCAGCTCCGTCCATGCGCGCTGCTCGAACGGGCCATGGTTGTGGAAATGCGCCCAGTCGTGGAGTCCCCAGAAGAGCGCATTCAGGTTGTCGGCGGCCAGCCAGAGCGCGTCACGGGGGCGGATGCGGCGCGCGTAGAGGCCGTCGGTGGCGTCGTCGATCGCCCAGGGGGCGAGCGCCTCCTCCTCTTCCAGTCCCAGGCCAAACGCGTGCAGCCGCGCGAGCTCGCGCGGCAGGAACGACGCAGGAGCGCCAGGCCGCAAGACGAAGACCATGCGCGCCGGATCGGCGCCGTCCACCGGCGTCGAGGAGTCCCACGATCCGGCCGGCGTGCGCCACTCGAGCTCGTCGCTATCGCACCAGCCGAAGGCGTCGAACACCCCCTCGGGGACGAGGCGCGCAAGGGGCGGTGTCGCGAGGCGTACGACGCGCGCCGTCAAGCGATCGCCAGGCGAGGCAGAGACCACCGGGCCGTAGTAGCATTTCGCGCCGAGGACGCGCTTTGCGCCCGGCGGCGCTCCGCGCTAACTGCTGGCGACCAAGGAATCCGATGTCGAGCCACCCCCTGCCGCCGAAGAAAGAGGTCGCCCTCGCGCTACTCGAGCGTTGCAGCGACCGTGGCATCTTCGTGCACCTCGACCCGCGCCAGCCGACGGTGATGGTTCCTCCGTGGTTCAAGAAGCAACCCCAGCTCGTCCTCCAGATCGGCCTCAACATGCCGGTGCCCATTCCCGATCTACGCCTCGACGACGAAGGGGTGAGCTGCACGCTGAGCTTCAACCGGTCGCCCTTCTTCTGCGCCGTCCCCTGGGCCAGCGTCTTCGCCATGGTGGGAGAAGATGGACGCGGCATGGTGTGGCCCGACGACGTCCCCGCCGAGGTGCCTCTCTCCCGGCAAGGCCAGCAGTCGCCGCAAGCCGGGCCGTCGCCGATGCACGCCGTCGAGGGAGCCAAGAAGGACAGCAAGCCCGAGAAGGACATCCAAGGCGAGCGCGCCGGACCCAAGCCCAAGCGCGCGCGCAAGCGTCCCCCGCTCACCGCGGTGCCCGACGGTGACGCGACCGCCTCCAAGAAGGCCAAGAGCCCTCGCGCGCTCCGCGGCGAGCCGGCGCAGGCTCCCTCGCCGCGTCCCGTCGCCGCTCCCCCAGCGCCGCAGCGCTCTCCGGCCACGCGCGCATCCAGGGGAAGGAAGCGCGAGCTTCCGCCTTACCTTCGCGTCGTGAAGTGATCGCCCCCTTTCGAGACCGCGGATGAACCTTGCCTGGGCGCCCTTCACCCTGATCTGCGCCCTCGGGCTGGGACGGGCGCTCACCGCCAGCGCGCCGTCGCAGTCGCTCGCCGCCGACGGAGCGCAGCGTCGCGACGCCTTCCGCTACGTGGCCTCGGACGAGGCGGCCGAGCGACACGAAGCCGCCAAGACCTTCCCCACCGACCTCTGGTCGCGGGACGACGACTTCCATTCGCGCGAGGCCAAGCGCGCGCGCGACTGGGCCCGGACGCACCACGTGCGCGTCGGCGATGCGCTCTCCGCGATCGATCAGGGTCTGCGCGAGCACTGGCCGAGCGGCAGCTCGGTGCCGCTCGTGGCGACGGTCCCGCCATGTCGCCCGCGCGCCATCTACTGAGCTTCGCCGGCGGCGCCTACCGCACCGCCCGCTTCGTCGCGCGAGACACGCCGCTCCGCCTGGCGATCTTCGCCGCCCTGGCGCTCGCCGCCGCATGGCCGCTTCTCTCCAGCGCCGCCATGCTCAACGAGTTCCGCGACGCGCACGTGCTGGGGCACTACGAGACGGCCGCGCGCGAGTCCATCTTGCGCTGGCACCAGGCGCCCCTCTGGGATCCTTATTACTGCGGGGGGATGTACCTGCTGGGGACGCCGCAGGCGCGCTTCGTGTCTCCGACCTTTCTCTTCACGCTCCTCTTCGGCGAGTCGCGCGGCGAGGCGATCACCGCCTTCGCCATGATGATGGTGGGGCTCGAGGGCACCTTCCGCTACGCGCGCGACCGCGGGGCCACCCGCTTCGCCGCCTTGCTCGCCGCACCGATGTTCGCCATGAGCGGGATCTTCGCCGTTTCGCCGGCGCTGGGGTGGATCGGCTTCTTCGGGTTCGAGCTTCTGCCGTGGATGGCTCTGGGGGTGCGGCGAGCCCTGGCCCGGGAGCGCTGGGCCATCGTGCTGACCGCCGTCGCGGCGGCCTGGTGCGTGGGCTTCGGCGGCACGTACGCGGCGCCCATCGCGGCCCTCTGGTGCGCCTTCGAGGTGGCCGAGTTCGCGGTGACCCACGTGCACGGCCAGCGGAGGAAGCTTCTGGCGGGCGTCGGCGTCGCCGCGGCGGGGGCGGCGCTGGCCACGGCGCTGGCCGCCGTGCGTCTGTGGCCCATCGCGCAGACGCTCGACGAGGCGCCGCGCATCATCGGAGGAACCCCGGGCAACACCTGGAAGATCCTCGTGCGCATGTTCTTCTTTCCCCTCCGGACCGACAGCGACGACGGCGAGTTCTACCTGGGCTTCTTCGTCGCGCCGGCAGCGCTCCTGGGGTTGGCTCGTCGCCGCTCCATCGGCCTCGCGCTGGCCGCGATACTTTGCATCTGGCTGGCCGCCGGTTACGAGGCGAACCCTTCGCTCTTCGCCGCGCTCCGGGAGCTCCCCCTCTATGTCACCTTGCGCTATCCCGAGCGCTTCCTCGTCCCTCTCGGGCTGGCCACGGCGACGCTGGCGGCCCGCGGCATCTCGCTGGCCGAGGCCTACGCCAGGGTGCAGGGCGCGCCTCACGCGCAGCGCGAAGGTCGCTCTCGCCGCCGGCGCGTGGCGGCCGTGGCGGTGTTCGCCGTCGCCTCGCTGGCGATGGTGATCGGTGTCGGCCCGCTGGTCGCGCAGCACGCTCTTCACGCCAAGGAGCGTTCGCTCGGGGTCCTTTCGTTGCCCGACGCCGCGACGCCATTCCATCAGGCGCGCGGCTCGCGCTGGGCGCTCGCGTACTACGAGCCCATGCAGCGCGGCTCGCTTTCCTGCTGGGAGGCCTACCCCGTTCCCGAGTCGCCGCTCCTGCGCGGCGATCTGCCGAGCGAAGAGCGCATCGTGGAGCCGGGGGCGGGGACGGTGACCGAGCGCTCGTGGACGCCCAACGCCATCGACCTCGACGTGACGCTGTCGCGCCCGGCCACGGTGGCGATCAACCAGAACTGGCACGCGGGATGGCGCTCCAACGTGGGGGAGGTCGAGAGCGATCACGGCCTCCTCACGGTCGCGCTGCCGGAGGGAACGCATGCGCTGTCGTTGCGGTTCTTGCCCCGCTCGGCGCTGGGGGGCGCTCTCGTGTCGCTGGTGGCGGCGGGGGCGCTGGTCTTTCTGGCCCTGCGCGCGCATCGGGCGCCAAGGGTGAACACGCTGCGCGAGGGGGCCGTCCTGGCCGTTCTGGTCGCCGCGCCGGCGTTGACCTTTCTCTTCGCCCTCCACGGACGGTCGCCGAGGACGTTCGCCGAGCCGCCTCTCACGCCGGACGGACGCCCGGTGGTCGCCGACGGTCTCGACGAAGCCGCCGTGCGCATCGACGCGAAGTTCGCCGACGGTGTGGTGCTCGAAGCGGCGACCCTCTCGACGCCCGATCCGAGAGCCGGCTCCGACGTGAGCCTCGAGCTCGACTGGCGGCGCTCCCCGAGGGTCGATCCGGGCCTCGGCATCTTCGTCCACATCGAGCCTTCGAGCGGGACGGCGCAGAACGGCGATCACGTGCTGCTCTCCGGAGTCCTCGCCCCGGAGGACGCGCCGCCAGAAAGGACGCTTCGCGACGTCATCCCGCTCTTCGTTCCCGACGACGCGCGCGGCAAGACGTGGAAGGTGTGGGTGGGCCTGTGGCACGTGCGGCGCGGCGGAAGCCGGGTCCCGGTGCTCGACGGGGGGCACACCTTGGTCGACGGGGATCGCGTGCTGGCGGTCTCCTTCGTCGCGCGCTGAGCGTTGGACGCGCCGTGCGTAGCGGCGGGGCCGACTACCTGTCGGCGCCCGGGCACCGGGATGTAGGATCCCCGCCGATGCAAACGCTCGAGCGGCGCCTGGGGCTCTTCTCCGCGAGCACAATCATCGTCGGCTCGATGATCGGCTCGGGCATCTTCATCGCCCCATCCATCATGGCCAGCTACATCGCCGCCCCGGGCATCTGGCTGGGCCTCTGGCTCCTCGGCGGCGCGCTCACCCTCCTCGGAGCGCTCGCCTACGGGGAGCTCTGCGCGATGATGCCTCAGGCCGGCGGCCAGTACGTCTTCTTGCGCGAGGCCTTCGGCCCTCTCGTCGCCTTCCTCTACGGCTGGACGCTCTTTCTCGTCATCCAGACCGGGATCAACGCCGCCGTGGCCATCGCCTTCGCCAAGTTCCTGGGCGGGGTGGGGCTCCATGCCGGCGAGAACGACGTGGTGTGCACGGTCGGGCGCTTCGTGCTCTCGCGGGCGCAGCTCGTCGCCGTGGGCGTCATCGCCGTGCTCACCTGGGTGAACGCGCGGGGTCTGCGCGAAGGGGCGCTGGTGCAGAACGTCTTCACCGTCCTCAAGCTCGGCGCCATCGCGCTGCTGGTGGTCATCGCCTTCGGCAGCGGCAAGGGTTCCTTCACGCACTTCGCGCCCTGGCTGGGAACCCAGCTCGGCAGCAAGGGGCTGAAGATGGGGCTCTTCGCCGCCATGGGCGTCGCGATGTCCAAGGCCCTCTTCGCCTACGACGCATGGAACACCGTGACCTTCACCGCCGAGGAGGTGCGCAACCCGCAGCGCAATCTCCCGCGGGCGCTGGTGGCCGGAACGCTGGTGACCACGCTGGCGTACACGGCCGCCTGCGCCGCCTACCTGTACGTGCTCCCGCTCGATCGCATGGCCGGCGTCGAGGAGAACCGCGTCGCCTCCGAGGTGGCCGGCTCGCTCCTGGGGACCACGGGGATCACCCTGGTCTCCATCGCCATCCTGGTCTCGACCTTCGGCTGCCTGAACGGGCTCATCCTGGGAGGGGCGCGGGTCCTCTTCGCCATGGCGCGGGACGGCGTCTTCTTCCGCGCCGCCGGGCGCATCGATCCCGCCACCCACACCCCCCGCGGGGCGCTGGTCCTTCAGGGCCTCTGGTCGGCGGTCCTGGCCCTCTCCGGCAGCTACGACCGGCTGCTCACCTACGTGACCTTCGCCTCGCTGGGGTTCAACGCGCTCACCGTGGTAGGCCTCTTCGTCCTTCGCCGGAAGCGTGCGTCGGCGGCTCGGCCCTACCGCACCTGGGGCTACCCCGCCACGCCGGCGGTCTATCTCGCCGGCGCGCTCTTCTTCCTCCTCTACATCTTTCTCGGCGACCCTCCGGACGCGCTGGCCGGCATCGGATTGGTGGCCCTCGGCTTTCCCGCCTACGCGTGGCTTCGCCGCCGTCCGCCCACCCCGGCGTGACCCCATCCGCGACCCGGATCTTCCGGCTCCCCGCATGGATGACGCACCTTGCGACGCCGAGGCACGCCGGAGTAGTTTCTCGTCCGCGCCGGCGGGGGGCGGTCAGCCCGGGAAACCTTTCCAGGAGCGAGAATGGCGAATCGACCCGTTCATCTACCGATGCTGGACACCACGCAGCGCAAGGACGCCTGGTGGGTGGGACCGGCGCTCACGGTCGTCGTGCTCCTCGGCTTCGTGGTCTACGCCACCTTTCGCGCCTTCGAAGGAACGGCCTACGAATGGCGCGCCTATCTCTCGCCCTTCTATTCGCCGTTCTTCGACGTCTCCTGGGCCAAGGGGTGGGGCCTCGGCTTCTTCACGCCGGCCATGCTCATCTTGCCGGGTCCAGCGTCCTTTCGTCTCACTTGCTACTACTACCGCAAGGCCTATTACCGCGCCTTCGCCTGGGACCCGCCCGCCTGCGCGGTCGGCGAGCGATCGGCCCACCGCTACCACGGCGAGACGCGCCTGCTCCTCGTCCAGAACCTCCACCGCTACGCCATGTACGTGGCGCTGGTGTTTCTCTTGATTCTCTGGAAAGACGCGGTGCTCGCCATCGTGGGCTGGAAGGACGGGGTGCACGTCGGCGTCGGCACGCTGGTGATGCTCACCAACTGCGTTCTTCTCAGCGGCTACACCTTCGGCTGCCACAGCTTCCGGCACCTCGTCGGGGGCAGCGTGAACAGTTACTCACGAGCCGCTCTCGGCAACGTGCGCCATGGCCTGTGGAAGCTGGTCACCGTACTCAACGAGCGCCATCAGGTCCTGGCCTGGGCGAGCCTCTTCTCGGTCGCCCTGACCGACCTCTACATCCGCGCGGTCGCCAGCGGCGCCATCACCGACGCGAGGCTCTTCTGATGGCCGACGTCAAGTACGAGACGCACGAGCACGATGTCCTGGTCATAGGCGCCGGCGGGGCCGGTCTGCGCGCGGCCATCGAGGCCAGCGCCGAGGGCGCGAGCGTGGGTCTGGTGTGCAAGTCGCTCCTCGGCAAGGCGCACACCGTCATGGCCGAGGGAGGTGTCGCCGCCGCGCTCGGATACGTGGAGCCCAGAGACAACTGGAAGGTTCACTTCCGCGACACCATGAAGGGCGGCCGCTATCTGAACCAGTGGCGCATGGCGCAGCTCCACGCCATGGAAGCCCCGGATCGGGTGAAGGAGCTGGAGGAGTGGGGGGCCCTCTTCGACCGCACGGCGGACGGGCGAATCCTCCAGCGTAACTTCGGGGGTCACAAGTATCCGCGCCTCGCCCACGTGGGCGATCGCACGGGCCTGGAGATGATCCGCACCCTCCAGCAGCATGGCATCCACTGCGGAATGCAGGTCTACATGGAGTGCACGGTGACGCGCCTCCTCACCGACGGAGAGCGCATTCGCGGCGCCTTCGGCTACTGGCGCGAGAACGGGCGCTTCGTTCTCTTTCGCGCCAAGTCGGTGGTCCTCGCCACCGGCGGGATCGGCCGCGCATTCCGGGTCAACTCGAACTCGTGGGAGTGCACGGGCGACGGGCAAGCGCTGGCCTATCTCGCCGGCGCCGCGCTCATGGATATGGAGTTCATGCAGTTTCACCCGACGGGGATGGTCTGGCCGCCCAGCGTCCGCGGCACGCTCATCACCGAGGGGGTGCGCGGGGAGGGGGGGACTCTGCGCAACAAGGACGGCAAGCGCATCATGTTCGACTACATCCCGGAGCTCTACGCCAACGAGACGGCGAGCACCGAGGAGGAAGCAGACCAGTGGCTGCGCGAGAGCACCTCCGGTAGCGCGTCGAAGGCCAAGCGCACGCCGGATCTCCTGCCGCGCGACATCGTGGCCCGGGCCATCCACAGCGAGGTCAAGGCCGGGCGCGGCTCGCCTCATGGCGGCGTCTTTCTCGACATCCATTCGCGCCGCAGCGCCGAGGACATCAAGCGCAAGCTCCCGGCCATGTACCACCAGTTCAAGGAGCTCGGCGACGTCGACATCACCGCCGAGTCCATGGAGGTCGGCCCGACGGCGCACTACACCATGGGCGGCATCCGCGTCGATCCGGAGACGCAGGAGTCGGGTATCGGGGGGCTCTTCGCCGCCGGGGAGTGCGCGGCCGGCATGCACGGCGCCAACCGCCTGGGAGGCAACTCGCTGTCCGATCTGCTGGTCTTCGGGCGCATCGCCGGCCTTCACGCGGCCCGTTACGCCAGGACGAGGAGCGCGCCGTCCCCCGTCGACGCGGGGGAGATCGAGGAGGCCACGCGCGAGGCGCTGGCACCGTTCGAGCGCGCCGAGGGGCCGAATCCCTTTCTCCTCCACGACGACCTCAAGGACAAGATGCAGACCTACGTCGGCATCATTCGCAGCGAGGCCGACCTGAAGACCGGTCTCGATCACCTGGAGCGGCTGAAGGAGGCCTCGTCACGGGTGAAGGTGGACGGAAACCGTCACTACAACTCGGCCTGGCACCAGGCCATCGACATGCGCAACATGCTGGTGGTCAGCGAAGCGATGGCGCGCGCAGCGCTCGCCCGCAAGGAGAGTCGCGGCGGCCACGCGCGGGAGGACTTTCCCGACATGGACGCGGGGCATTACTCCAAGGTGAACATCACCCTTCGAGCGGGCAGCGGGGGAATGCAAGTCGAAGAGACCCCCCACCCCGATCCTCCCCCCGAGATCCAGACCATTCTCGACGAGAAGGAATGACCATGGCCGAGAAGAACGCGACTCTGAAGGTCTTCCGCGGCGATGCGGAGGGGGGCGGGCTCCAGACCTACCAGGTGGAGACCTACCCCGGGATGGTGGTGCTCGACGCCATCCACGACATCCAGGCCCAGCAGGAGCCGTCGCTGGCGGTGCGCTGGAACTGCAAGGCGGGGCGATGCGGCTCGTGCAGCGCGGAGATCAACGGCAAGCCGCGCCTCATGTGCATGACGCGGATGACGCACTACCCGGAAGGGGAGCCCATCACCGTCACGCCCATGCGAAGCTTTCCCATCATCAAAGATCTGGTGACCGACGTCTCGGCCAACTTCGAGATGGCCAAGAAGATCCCCCCCTTCGCGCCACGCCCGCGCGAGGCGGACGGGACGCACCGCATGCAGCAGGAAGACATCGATCGCATCCAGGAATTCCGGAAATGCATCGAATGTTTTCTCTGCCAGGACGTGTGTCACGTCATCCGCGATCACAAGAAGACGAGCTTCGCGGGGCCGCGGTTTCTCATCTATCTGGCCGGGCTGGACATGCACCCGCTGGACACGCTGGACCGTCGCCAGCTGGCCAAGGACGAGTTCAAGGTCGGCCTGTGCAACATCACCAAGTGCTGCTCCGAGGTGTGCCCGGAGAGCATCCGCATCACCGACAATGGCATCATCCCGCTGAAGGAGCGCGTGGCGGACGACTTTTACGATCCGGTGCGCTGGCTGGTGAAGAAGGTGGCCGGAGGGCCGCAGAAGAAGAAGGCCACGTTGCCGATGTTCGGCGATCCGCTGGCGCGTGCGTCCGCGGCGACGCCGGTGGCGAAGCAAGGTCAGCGCGCGGGGGAGGAGGAATGACCTACGCGTTGAAGCGCCTCACGCGCGCGAACCTGGAGGCCGCCATCGTGCAGGGCGCGCACTACCGGGACCTCAACCAGCCGGAGGAGGCCGAGAGCATTTGCCGCGACGTGCTCGACGCCGACGGCGAGAACCAGCACGCATGGAAGCTCCTCGGCCTGGCCATGACCGACCAGCTCCGCACCGGGAGGGTCGGGCTTCTCGAGGAGGCCATCGAGGCCTTCGAGCGCCTGACCGAGGAGTATGAGCGCGTGTACCTGGTGGGCGTCGCCTGGGAACGCGCCGCCAAGGCCCATCTGGAGCGGAACGAGGCGCACAGTGCGGTGACCGCCTTCGAGCATGCCCTCGGCCTCTTCGAGAAGGCCGAGGGGATGAGGCCGGGCTCGGCGGACCCGGTGCTGCGCTGGAACCGCTGCGTGAGGCTCCTCTCCAGCCACCCCGAGCTACGCGCCGCCATCCACGCGCCCCGCGAGGACGAGATTCACCGGGGGGATTGAGGCATCGTGCGCGGGTCCTACGACGCCGGAGGCGTGCTTGGCTTGCCCTTCGCACAAAACCATTGCGCGTAGGGGACCGTGCCCACCACCCACGACTTGTAATCGCAAAGAATGGTGCCCGTGTTCCCGCACCCGGAGACGAGGTACTCACGATGGCTTTCCGCATCCTCCGGGCGCGCAGCCTCCGACACGATGGTGATCTGGCTGTCCGGGCACTGCCATTCCCTGTTCGCTGCATCCACCGCGAGACTCCTGACCGAGGGGCTACAGCCCGCCATCGACGCCAGGCTACCGAGAAGAAGGACGCCGACGAACATCCATCGTCCGCGCATCGTCTCGCGCCCTCGGTTCTCGTCAATCGGCGCGGAGCCGGTAGCCGACGCCCGGCTCGGTCACGAAGTACTTGCAGCGCACGGAATCGTTCTCGAACTTGCTCCGGAGCTGGCCGATGTAGACACGAAGGTACTGCGTCTCCTGCACGCGCGTCGGGCCCCACACCGTCGACAGGAGCTCCTCGTGGGTCAGCACCCTGCCGGCGTTGCGCATCAGCGCGGCGAACAGTTTGAACTGCGTCGTCGTGAGCCGCACCTGCGCGCCGCGAAGGTAAGCGCGCCGCTCCGCGAAATCGATCTTCAGCTCCCCGACTTCGAGCGTCGTACCCAGCGATTGCGCGCTGGGGCGCTGGAAGTGTCGCAGCCAGACACGGATCCGCGCGAGGAGCTCTCCGATCGCGAACGGCTTGGTGACGTAGTCGTTGGCGCCCGCGTCGAGGGCCGCGACCATGCCGGACCGGTCGTGGGATGCAGATACGATGAGAATGGGGGCCGCGGTCCATTTCCGGAGCTTGGTCGTCACCTGAATACCGTCTAGATCGGGCAACCCGTAGTCGAGAACGACGATGTCCGGATTGTGCCCCACAGCCTGCATCAACGCCTCCTCCCCGGTCGCGGTCTCGATCACGCGAAAGCCTTGGTCGCTCAGCGTCGCCTGCAGGTAGCAAAGCATCGCGAGATCATCCTCCACCAAGAGCACGAGCGGCGCGTAGTGCATGTGATGCAGGCATACCTCAAGATGGGGCACGGCCAACAACAAATGGTAAAAAAGCGTCCCGCATTCGTTACGAAACATAGTAGAAACAGGGTCCGCACCATGCGAGTTTGCGGCGGAAGCGCAACTCGGCTCCGATGCGCCTTCACTCGCCGAGGCGGCGAATCTGGTCGGGGTGCAGCTCGGCGTCGGCGCGCCAACCTGCGCAGGAGCAGGTGGACAGGAACTGAGTGAGCTGCGCGTCGAACTTCGCAAACGCCTCGTCCCTGACGGTGCCGGTGTATTCCAGGTCGATCGCCGCGACGGAGTGAAGGCGTGCGACCGAAAAGAACGTCGCGGTGATGCGAAGCGCGTTCGTGTCGCCGGATGCCCTCTTTCCGCGAGGCCCGTACGCCGGGCCGGCGCCGACTTGACGCGGCGGGTCCTTGACCGTGACCTTCTCCCGGACCGGGAGGTCTCCGGCGACCGACAGCACCAAGATGAGGTCACCCTGAGCCGCGGGCGCAAGCTGCGCCATCAGATCGTCGGTCGGGCCATTGGCGGCGGCGTAGTCGTCGATGGCGGACGTAAGCGGCTCGTCGTGCGACACGAGCGCGCCGCCGTAGGCTGCCTCGCAGGAGCCGCCCCTGAGCATTTGCTGGATCGGCCCGGCAAATTGGCTCCAGGCGTCGGAGTCCATCCGGCCGTCCTTGTAGACGCCGAAAATGGACACCGAGTGGCGTCCTGGAGCGAAGTCGGGGGCAAGCACCGTCGTAAAGAGTGCGTCGGAACCACAAGCGAAAACGAGAGGAGCGAGGACCATCGCCACAGAGGAAGCACGACGCACCATGACGCGACCGAGGGAGTAGGAGAAGCTGGTCATCTTTGCCGTTGGCGCGGGAACGTACCTTCATGCGGTCACTTGGTGTAGCCATCGTCGAGGTGCCAATCGCGCAAGATCGGTTCGCACCCGCCTGGATGATCCCGACCCTCGCGAAACAGCGGAGAAACGTCGGAGATGAGGGATCGAAACGTCGCTCGTCCAGCATGCCTCACCATGCTCATCATGCGTGGGGTCCTCGCCGTCCTCGTGGGCGTTGCGCTCGAGACCGCGAGTTGCTGGCTTTTCTTGCGGGACGCGATTCAGGACATCGTGATGGTGTACCTCTTCGGCGTGGTGGCGGCCGCCCTGCGCTTCGGGCGCGTCACGTCGATCGCCACCGCCGTGCTCAGTGTCGCGGCCATCGACTTCTTCTTCACCACGCCGACCTTCAGCTTCGCGGTGGACAACCCCCGCCTCGTGCTCACGTTCTTTGTCTTCCTCGCGATCGCCTACGTGATTGGCGATCTCACCGAGCGGGTTCGTCGCGCCACGGCCAACGCGCAGGCGTCCGCGCTCGAGGCCCGCAGCGAGCGGATGCGAAGCGCGCTTCTCAGCTCGGTGTCACACGATCTGCGCACCCCCCTCGCCGTCCTGCACAGCACCGCCTCCATGTTGCTCGACCGCGAGGAGGAGCTGACGGCCGAGCGCCGCCGCATCCATCTGCGTACCATCCTCGACGAAGCGGCCCACCTCAGCCGCCTGGTACAGCACCTGGTCGACGCGACGAATCTCGAGTCGGGCGGGGTGCGGGTCCGCAAGGAATGGCTGCCGCTCGAAGAGATTGTCGGCGTCGCCCTCCATCGCCTGAACGACTTGCTCGGATCACGCCTCGTCCACGTGCGAATCGACCCCGATGCCTCGCTGGTGCCGGCCGACGCCGCGCTGCTCGAACAGGTATTTCTCAACCTGCTCGAGAACGCAGCAAAGTACACGCGGTCGGGCACGCCGCTGGCGATCTCCGCACGCCGGGTCGAAAACGGCGTGGAGGTGGCGATCGCCGACTCGGGCGACGGCGTGCCGCTGGGATTCGAGGACAAGATCTTCGAGAAATTCGAGCGCATGGTGCGCTCGGTGAGCGGCATGGGACTCGGCCTTACCATCTGCCGCGGGATCGTGGACGCCCACGGGGGGCGCATCTGGTGCGAGAACACGGAGGGAGGCGGCGCGACGTTCCGATTCGTCCTGCCGCGCGGCGACATCCCCGAGCTCATCGAGCCCTGAAGGTCATTCCGCTCCGCGATCGACGAGTTGCGTCGACTCCCGCTTGGCATTCCGACAACAGCAATACGACTGGCTGCGCCAATGCGGCCCGTCCGATCGAGAGGCATCCTCTCAGTGCGCGCGCCAACACAAGTTGGGTATTCTTGCCGTGTGATGAACTCCTCGTGTCGCTCGCAACAAGGTCTGTCTTAGCAATGAAAGAATAAAAAGGACGTTAATAAGATTTTAGACTACGAATGCCTCGAGGCTTCTCCCGAAACACCGAGGAAACTCGGGACCGAGCATGTTGCGCCGGTATGACGCGCTTCACCATGCGACAAACGATTCTCTTGGTCGCCGGACTTCTCTCGTTGTGGCCTTCGCCGGCGCGGGCCCAACAGGCCACGCAGCCCGCCGAGCCCGCACCACCCGCACCGCCCGCACCACCCGCACCACCCGCACCACCCGCACCACCCGCACCACCCGCACCACCCGCACCACCCGCACCGCCCGCACCACCCGCGCCACCCGCGCCACCCGCGCCACCCGCGCCACCCGCGCCACCCGCGCCGTCCGCGGAGTCCGCGCCGCCCACGGAGCCCGGGGAGCCCTTCGCGTGGGGCGATTTCACCTGGATGAACGGCGCCAGCCGCCAGACG
>Ga0302326_10009651_pt1 | contig 21007 bp, 13 predicted proteins | sample Palsa_T0_3_FD_202264 | JGI IMG/M metagenome (GOLD analysis project Ga0302326, IMG submission 202264) | Peat permafrost microbial communities from Stordalen Mire near Abisko, Sweden - Palsa_T0_3 | ecosystem: Environmental > Terrestrial > Soil > Palsa > Peat permafrost | place: Sweden: Abisko... | reverse complement strand
TGCATCTTTGTGTAGTCGAAGCGCTCGGGTTCGATGCCGGCTGCGTTCCACATTTTGTAGCCGGAGTCTTGCAGTTGGGCTGCGCGGTCTACTTCATTGGACAGGACCAGGAGGGCTGGGAAGAATGCGTCCAGTGCGCCGTAGGTGGTGCCGGTGCGGGCGCCGGTGTTCATGTCAGCTTCGCCGTACCATAGGCCGGCGCCGGGGCCGGTGGCGATCTGGTCGGCGAGGTACTTGTTGATGGCGGGAAGGCTCTCGGCCCACATGCGGGCGCAGTCTTTGTCGTCGAAGAGGATGGCGGCTTTGGCGAGGTATTCGTAGAAGGAGTCTGTGCCGCCTTGGATGGTAGCTTCCCTGCCCTCGACGGTGTCGGTCCACTTGCCGGTTTCTATGTTGATCTCTGAGCCGAAGAGGCCGATGGATGAGCGGCGGTTGTATAGCTCGACCATGGCGCGCTTGGCTTTGTCGTAGTACTGCTGCTTGCCAGTGAGGCGGGCGAGTGTGCCGTATTCGAGGAGCAGGGTGCCTACTTCGGCGGGGTTGGAGAGATTGCCTTTGACTGCGCCGGTGTGGAGGTTGACGTATTCGTAAGGCATGCCGGTGGGCGAGTCGAACATGGGCAACATGCGGCGGCCGAGGTCGTCGGCGAGGTCGAGGAGGCGATGGTCGCCGGTGAGTTGGTAGCAGGAGAGCAGGCTGCCGAGGAGGCGGATGGTGATTTCGAAGTCTTTGACGGAGATGTCCTGGTCGAGGTTGAGCTGGGTGTCGATGAGCTGGCGGGCTTCGTCGGCCTGGGGTTTGAGGCCCATGAGGATGAGGGTGTCGAGGGCGTCGATTGGGGTCATGAGGAGCGAGTGGCCGTACCAGTCGAATGGTTTGCGGGTGAGCGGGTGGAGCTCGTCGTGTCCCCAGGCGTATTTGCGGTAGGCGTTCCAGGCGTGGAGGGTTTCGGCGCGGACGCGACCGGCGAGGGCGGCCTTTTCGGCGGCGGTCATGGTCGCGAGTGTGGGCGGAGTTGCGGGTTGGGCGGGGGCTATGAACGGTGCCAGGAAAGAGGCCACGAGGAGGATGACGAGAGTTCTGAGGCTGATTTTGGGGAGGTTTGACGGGATCATCATGGTGCGTCCATGCTATCGCATTGCCTCGCATGACCGTGAGAGACTGGGCGCATGGTGGATGAGATCGGATATGTGAGGAGCTCGCCGCGCAGGGGGCGAGGCTGGGTTGTTGGTTTGGTGATTCTGGGACTGTTTTATGTGGTTGCGGGGATCAATCACTTTCGCAGTCCGCTGAGTTATGTGGCGATTATGCCGCCTTATATTCCGTGGCCGCTGGTGATGATTTATATCAGTGGCGTGGCGGAGATTCTGGGTGGGATTGGGGTGCTGGTGCCGGATGGATTTGTCTTCCCTCGGACGCGGGCTTTTGCGGCGTGGGGATTGGTGTTGATGTTGATTGCGGTTTTGCCGGTGCATATCAACATGTGCCTGCATCCGGAGCAGTTTCCGGGCGTGCCGCTGTGGGCGATCTGGTTGCGGCTGCCGCTGCAGTTGCCGCTGATTTTGTGGGCATGGTATTACACGCGGAGATAGGCTGCTATTTCTGTATCTTGCCGGTTGCCCACTGGAGATGAAGTGGGTGCTGTAACTGGGAGAGAGACTGCTGAAGGTAGTTATCCCAGGCTTGCTGGGTGGGCATATCTGCTTTAGACCAGCCTGAGCCGGCGTAGTAGGTGAAGGTTTGGCCGGAGTGGACTGGGAAGACCAGTAAAGCCTGGCCGTTGGCCTGGGTTGCGGTTGCTTTCTGGTTGGGGGCTTCGATCATTCCTGTGGCGATGCGACCTGCGGTGGGGTCTTGCGGGGTGTCCCATACGGAAAGGATGTGGTCTTGTTCCAACTGATCTACGACTGCGCCGGAATGGATGGCCAGGCCGGCGGCTGCATCGATGGTTGCCGCTCCATCGAAGGTGAAGGTGGATTCGATCTTGTTAAGGTGGGTACCGGCATCTAGGGTGATGCGCTTAGTTTCGGTTACTTCTACGCCGTTGGCGTTCCAGGGGGCGTAGGTTAGTTCGAATTGGAAGCGGACGGGGCCGTTGGATATCTGCTTGAGGTGGGTGTAGTTATTCGAGACCCATAACTTGCCGCCACTTAGGACGCCGGTGCCGCCACAGCCGCGGGATTTGCCTACTTCGTAAGAGTCGATGCCTATGCCGTTGTCTTTGTGGTAGGAGAGCGCGGGATTGTGGGTGCGCTGGCCTTCGGCGTCGCGCTTGTAGAAGCTGTCGATGACGAAGTTGGAGACGCGCTTCGACCAGACGTCGATGCCGGAGGTGATTTCGCCGGTGGCTTCGAGGGCGGGGCCGTAGACGCGGTAGGCTACCATTTTGTTTTCCCAGGCGAAGTCGTCTTTGCGTTCTGGGGCGTCGCGACCGAACACTAACGGGTCTTGCATTTGCGTATCGTCTGTGGGAAGGAAGTCGATGGCCAGATTTCCTGCGGCTGGGATCTGAACGGCGATCAACACAAGGTCGTGAGAGGAGCCGTCCGGGCTGGTGTAGATTTGCGTGGTCAGCGTCTCGTGCGTGGCGGCATTAACGGCCTTGAAGTGTGCGAGGTTGTGGGTGTGTTTGAGAATGTCTGCGAGAGGTATCTGGAGCACTTCTGGGAGACGCGCCTGATGTTGAGGAGCGGAGATTACTAGCTGCTGGGCGTTTAGGCTGTTGGATGTCGAGATGGTGAGTAAGAGACTATACAGGGCTATAGATACAGAGTATCCCACCTTCGCGATGTTATGAGTCGATAATCCGATCTTTAGTTTCATCGTATTGCCTTTAGTTAGTTGGATAACTCGTAGATTTGGGAGCCTGCTAACAAAAATGCGCCTACTCCGTAGACGTAGCTTGAGGTTTTGGAGAACTTGTCCGGTGCGCCGCCGATGGGTTGGATGCAGCCTAGTCTGCCGTCCTGATAGATGTGGGTCAGGAGGCCGGCCCAGGCTCTCTTGACGATGGGCAGATATTGCTTGCGGTCGAGGAGGCCGGTGCGGATGCCCCACGCCATTGCGTAGGTGTTGAAGGCTGAGCCGGAGACTTCGGGGAGCGGGTAGGCTTTGGCGTCGAGCAGGCCGGGGCTCCATAGGCCGTCTGCGCCTTGGATTGCGGCGAGGGACTTGGCCATTTGCTGGAATTGGGTTACGTATTTCTGACGGCCGGGATAGTCGGCGGGCATGGTTTGGAGTATGCGGACGAGGGCGGCCATGACCCATCCGTTGCCGCGGGACCAGAAGAGTTTTTGGCCGTTGGCTTCATGCTTATCGAGGAAGGTGGCGTCGCGGGAGTAGAGGTGGAGGTTAGGGTCGTAAAGGAGGTTTGAGGTGATCCACCACTCGTGATTCATGTAGTCGAGATACTTTTTGTCGCCGGTAATTTGTGACAGATCGGCGAGTACGGGAGGGGCCATGAAGAGGGCGTCGCACCACCACCAGAGGGGCTTGCTGGGGTCGTCGGGGCGATTGAGGAGCGCGTCCATGCGTTCGCGCGTCGGGGCCAGCATGGCTGGGTCATGCTTCTTCTCGTATAGCTCGAGGTAGGTCTGTCCTACGGCGTGGTCGTCAGCGTGGTCCTTGCGTGGGCCGAGCTGCCAGTTGAATTGCCGGCCCATGTTGAGCATTGCATCCTGATAGATACTGCCGTGGACGGCGGGCGGGATGACCATGAAGCCGGTGTAGAGGGCGGCGAGGGTCCAATCCTGCTGGTAGTTGCCTTCTGTGCGTTTGAGTTGCCAGTCGGCTACTTTGCGGAGGGCCTGGGTTACTGCTTGTTTATTGAAGGCTGGCGAGAGGTCTGTGGCGATGGGGCCGGCGTCGGCTGGTGCGTCGCCTACTACGGGCATCTTCTCTGAGGCCGGTAGTTGGGCGATGGCGGTGAATTGATGGCCTGCGGCCAGGATGGCGAGGATTGCGAATATTGCCGCTCGATGAAGGCGGATCATGTTATTGCGCCGGAGATTGAAGCTCTGCACACGAGTCTCCTGTTCTGTTGCTTCGATGAGGAGGATACACTGTTGCGTCCTCTTCATGGAATTTTGGAAGCGAGAGTTGGCGTAGGGGTTGGGGAAGACCATAAGAAACTAGAAGACCATAAAAAACTATAGGTACAAAGTATCCCACCCTAGCCACAAAAACAAAGACGTGGCGAGGGTGGGGCACCCAATTTTGTGATTAGCGGCTGGAGGGTTGGTGGCTCAAACGCTCTAGCAGGATGGCGTTGCGTTTGGCTTGTTTGGCGAGGGAGTCGAGGTAGGCTGTTTCGCCTTCGGCATGATAGCCTTCGCCGAGGATTCCGACGCCGACGAGGCCGGGGACGTAGGGAGCTGCGAAGGAAATGTCGCCTGCGCCTCGTGTCATTGGTCCACCTTCGAGGACTGGGCCGAGGCCGAGGGCTGTGCTGATGTCGTTCCACTGGCTGAAGAGCTGCTGGCCTGCGGGTGTACGGGCCATGGCGGGGTAGCCTTCATCGAAAGTGATCCTGGCGTCTGTCCTGGGCAGGTGGGCGGCGACGATGGCTTGCATCTTCGCTTCGACGCGGTCGGTCTGTTCATTGTTGAGGGTGCGGATATCGCCGGTGGCGATGGCTGTGGGAGCTACAACGTTGGCTTTGCCGGTGGCTGTGCCTCCGGTGCTGTCGGCGTCGATCTGGGCGGTTGCGCCACCGAGGATGAGGCCTGCGTTGTAGGTTAGGCCTTCTTCGTGAAGTTGCTGGCGAAAGGCGTCGAGGATGCGGGCCAGCTCGTAGATAGCGCCGTAGCCGAGGCGGTCGCCGAAGATCTGCGAGGAGTGTCCGCTGAGGCCCGAGGTCACGAGGTGCCAGGTGGTGGAGCTGCGGCGGCTGATGCTGATGGTGTCCTGGCCATTGAGGCGAACGCTGGGCTCGTATTCGAGGGCGACGTCGCTTTGTTTGGCGGCATCGATGAGGTCTCGACGGGCGAGTTCGACGGGTGCGCCGAAGCGTTCTTCATCGCCGCTGAGGACGATGCGAATCTCTGTCTGCTCGAGTGCCCCGGCGGTTTGCATGGCGCGAAGAGCGGCGAGCATTACGACGATGCCGCCTTTCATGTCAGCTACGCCGGGGCCGGTGGCGATTTGGCTATTGGTGTTGGGTACGATGGAATATTTCTGGAATGTGCTGGAGGGTTCGAAGACCGTGTCCATGTGGCCGATTAGCAACAGGCGCTTGCCGCACTTCCCTTCTCCTTGCGGGCATGGATGCTCGGCTACGAGATCGCCTGCACGGCCGGTTTGAATCTGCATGGGCACCCAGCGGACTTTGAATCCGAGGGACTCGAATTGCGGCACGAGGACGTCTTTGACTGCTTCAACGCCGGCGAGGTGCATGGTGCCGCTATTGATATTTACGAGCTTTGCGAGGAGAGACTGATCGGCTACGATGTGCGCGTCGATGGCGGTGACCATCCTCTGCTCGATGGGTGAGAGCGGGCCGCCGCCTTTCGATTGGCTGTACGCTGCGGTGAATACGCAGGTTGTGCCGATAAAGAGAAGAAGTCTCCGGATTTTGATCCTGATCTCAGTTTGCATATCGCGGATTCTAGCATTCGTCCCTCGCTCCCGCGTTTCCGAGGTACGGAGATATAAAGGACTCTAGGTACAAAGTATCCCAACTTAGTTACGTTGAAACTGTAACGAAGGTGGGCACCCACGGTTATTAGACACAGGGCCTCAGCTTACTTGCGGGCGGAAGTCTGCTTTCTTTGTGGTGATTGTGAGTTTGAATGGGGTTAGTTCTGCGCCGGACCAGCTTTCTTTGAAGGCTTCAATTTGAATTTCGCCTGGTTCTTTTGTGGATTGAAGGATGACTTGCGCGAGGCCGTTGAAGAGCGAGCGTCTTGGCTCTTTGTCGGATTCCTGACAGTTGGGATCGCCGTTGCCTACTCCGATGAGCGTGCCTGCGCCGGAGACTTTGAAGCCGATGAGATTGCTGGCGGTGGGAACAGGGCGGCCTGCTTTGTCGAGGGCTTCGACACGGAGGATGCTGATGTCTTCGCCGTCGGCGTCGATCTCTGTGCGGTCTGAGATTAGCTTGATGCTGACGGGGTCGCCGGTGGTTTCGCGTTTTTCGGTGAGGACGACTTTGCCGTCTTTGCTGCCGCGGGCTTCGATGACGCCGGGCTGGTATTTTACGGTCCACTCGATGTGGCCGAGGCGTGGGACTTTCTGGCTGCCTGCGCTGGTTCCGTTTACGAAGAGCTCGACTTCATCAAGGTTGGAGTAGGCCCAGATCTTGATGGCTTCGCCTTCCCTGCCCTCCCAGTTCCAGTGCGGAAAGAGATGCAGGGATGGCTGTTGTCCCCACCAGGCTTTGTAGTAGTAGAAGGTGTCTTTGGGATAGCCGCACATGTCGACGATGCCGAACTGTGAGTTGATGGAGGGCCAGCCGTAGGGAGTGGGTTCGCCGCGGTAGTCGAAGCCGGTCCAGGCGAAGCCTCCGGCTTCCCAGTCGCGGGTGCCGTAGAACTTCCACCACTCTTCAGCGGTTTCTCCCCAGGGAACGACGCCGTCATAATCGTTGACGGTATTGCGCAAGGGGTCAGTGGAGTAGACGCCGCGCGTGGCGATGGCGCTGGAGGTTTCGGAGCCGTAGACGGGTTTGGTGGGGTTCTTCTTGTGGTAGCCGTCGGGATAGGCGAGGTTGTAGTTGAAACCGATGACGTCAAAGGCCAGCGAGATGCCTTTTTCATTGGTGCCGTTGACGGCGGCGGAGACTACGCGGGTGGGATCGAGTTCATGGCAGCGACGGACCATGGTGGCGCCGATCTTTTCGCCCTGCTCGGCTAACTCATTTTGCAGTTGCCATTCTTCATTACCGATGGACCAGAGAATGATGGAGGGCGAGTTGCGAAAGCGCTTGACCATGGATTCAAGCTGGGCCAGGCCCTCGGCGTTGGAACTCATCTGACGGGTTTCGCACATCATCATCATGCCCATGCGATCGCATGCATCAACCCACTCGGGGGTGGGCGCGTTGTGCGAGGTGCGGACGGCGTTGCCGCCCATTTCTTTTAGGACGCCGAGGCGAAAGTACTGGAGGCGGTCGGGTAACGCAGCGCCTACTCCGGCGTGATCCTGGTGATTGCAGGTGCCCTGAATCTTGAGGGACTTGCCGTTGAGCGAGAAGCCCTTGTCTGCATCGAAGAGTGCCGTGCGAATGCCGAAGGTGTGGCGCTCGGCATCGACGGTCTTGCCGCCTGAGGTTACGGTGAGGATGGCGGAGTAGAGATTGGGGGATTCGATGGACCAGAGCGATGGATTGGCTAGTTTAGTGGTCGCTGTAAAGGTTGCCGATCCGTCTGAGGCGATGGATTGCTGGGCGGCTTCTGCGGTGGCTACGGTGTTGCCTTTGGGATCGAGGATTTTCCAACTTACGCTGGCGTTGGCGGACTTGGTGCTGTGGTTCTGGACAAGGGTGCCCAGTTCGATTTTAGACGCGGCTCCGTTGAGTGAGGCGCGGGCGTAGCTCTCGAATTGGCCTAAGTGGACTGGGTCGGTTTTGGTGAGCCAGACGTGGCGATAGATGCCGGCGCCCTCGTAGAACCAGCCGTCGCCGAAGCTGGCGTCTACGCGGGCTACGATGCAGTTCTTTTGGCCCATGACGAGAAAGTCGGTCAGGTCGAATTGGAACGGGGCGTAGCCGTTGTCATTGCGGCCGATGAAGCAGCCGTTGACCCAGACGAGAACGTCGCGAAAGGCTCCGTCGAAGTCGACGGTGATGCGCCGGCCGGCGTCGCTGGCGGGAATGTCGAAGATGCGACGGTACCAGCCAACGCTGCTCTCCGGATAGCGGCGGCCGACGGGCTTGTAACCGTGGGAGTTCTGGACTTCGTCGCGTACGAAGGGGAGTTCTACGGCCCAGTCGTGAGGCAGGTTGAGCGCACGCCATTTGGAGTCGTCGAACTTGACTTTAGCGAATTCGAAATCGCCGGTCTTGGCGAAGTCCCCCTGACCGTTGCCGAAGCCGAGATCCTTGGCGGGGTCGATGGAGTTTCCGAACTGGAATTTCCAATCGAAGTCGAAGAGCAGCTTCTCACGCGGAGAGAGGGCCGGCTCGGTCGCGGTAGGGATGTCCATGAGCGCGTTTGCATGGGCCCACGCGTTGCGGGCGAGGAGTGAGGAGGCGGACAGAGCTGCACCTGAAACGAACGTGGACCGTAGCAGATCGCGGCGTGTGAGATGAGTCATGGGGTGTTCCTCAGCTGGAGCGAAGTCGATGGAAAGTTAAATGGACGCGAAGCAAGAGCAGAGTGAGCGCTGGTGCGTGCGGGTGAGTATTCCGGCGTTGCCCTCAGCAGAACCAAAATATACAGTAGGAAGGGGCAGCAGGTAAACGCTTTCATCGCGGGCCTTGTACGGACGAGAGTTCTGACGGTGAGGTACAGCCCGGTGGGCAAGTCGCTGTTCAAGACACGGCTGGAGTGGCGTCGGGCGGGACTGCGAGGGACACACCCGGATCGGCTTGGATGGTGCGGCGATTCTGGTAGACTTGCAAAGGTAGATGTTTAGCCGGAGAGATGGCCGAGTGGCTGAAGGCGCACGCTTGGAAAGCGTGTTTACCGCAAGGTAACCAGGGTTCGAATCCCTGTCTCTCCGCCATAAACTTATGTAATCTATTGAAAACAAAGGCGAAGCTCGTCAAATATCAGAGTCAAAATTAATCAGTTTGATATGGTTCTGCCAGCGCGGGCAGAATGCAGCTTATGGGCAATTCCATGCTGTTTTGGTTAAAGCTCATAACATCTCAAAAGCCATAACACGGCTTTTGGGAGCTTCACTGCTCTACCCTGTGCTGTCCTGCCTATCCTCGAAAGATCAGCCAAAAGTCCGTCACCCACATCCCAGCTACCATCAAGCGGGTAACCCAGCGCCACGCCGAGTCTCGTAACACCCACTCAGTTACCCCAAAGAACAGGCAAATAATCCCCAGCGCAAACGAGAACCTGCCATAGTAAACACCGTGGCGGATGATTGAAGTTAAGGCTCCGAGAGCCAGGGAGAATATCCCAAGCGCAATCACGGCCCATCTGGGTTTCTGGCTTTGATGGTAGGCATTCCTTTGTAATTGAGAAAAGAACTCCGTCACGCTAGGCATCGGGCACCTCTTGCCCGTCATTGTACGCTTTGTCCTGACATTCTGCCGCAATCGAAAGCGACGAAGAATTCTGATCTATTCCGTAAAATTCTTGATTGCCACAGTTTTGCGCGAGAACTATTGTCAGTTCTCGCGGCTTAGTCACGCGAAATTAAACCTGCGTTCAGCGCGAATTCAAATTCGTCTAGACTAGATATCTTCCGGTACTACAAACGGCGCCCTATAGCTGCGGTCTCCTTCGCGGAGCAGTAGGTTGGCTTCGTCGTCGTTCTTAACCAGTTGTGTATCAGGGTCAAAATTCAGCGTTCGCCCGAGCCTATAGGAAGCATTCGCAAGGTGCGCCAATCCAGATGAAAAATGTCCTTCTTCGATAGGTGCTCTGAGATCTTCCTTTTTACGACTAATCACACATGCGATGAAGTTCGCAAAATGATCCTCCGTGTCCAATGGGGCGGATGGACCAGGCTTCTGCTCTTGTCCGAAATAGCTTCTGTAACCTGCAGCATTGTCGATGACCAGATATCCCTTGGACCCGTAGAAAATATTCCCGACAGTGTTATAACTTCCCTCCATCGGTCCGAGTCCACCATGTGCAGTTTCGGCTACCGGTGCGGAAGCTCCGCGACCAGCTCCGATCGCGGCTTCGTGGTTGCTCATCCAATGGCGAACTTCGAACTCGAGCAGGACATTTTTACCATTCGGCCGGTGGTATTCGAACGCACAATTGAGCGTGTTCGGGGTCTGTTGATCATCGTCGAACATAAAGTGTCCACCTACTGCCGAGATTCTATTCGGGAATCCAAGACCTAAACCCCATCTTGCAATATCGAGTTGATGAATACCCTGATTGCCCAAATCTCCGTTGCCGTAATTCCAAAACCAGTGCCAGTTGTAATGGAAATGATTCTTGGTGAAAGGCGAGAGGGGAGCAGGCCCGGTCCACAGGTTGTAATCAACGCCTGCGGGGACGGGCGATACGGGCGTGTGGCCAATCGTATCTCTCCACTTGAAGCATAATCCGCGGGATAGATAGACATCTCCGAGGAGTGCGTCCTGTTGGATCTTTCGCACGGCCTCTCGCATCGACGGCATGGAGCGGGACTGGGTTCCGTGCTGGACGATTCTGTTGTATTTCGCCGTCGCACGCACCAATTGGCGCCCTTCCCATAAATTGTGAGAACAGGGCTTCTCCAGGTACACGTCTTTACCGGCCTGCATTGCCCAGATGGCCATGAGGGCGTGCCAGTGATGAGGGGTTGCGATTGAAACCGCGTCGATCGACTTGTCCTCAAGCAACTTTCGGACATCCTTATAGGTTTTTGGCTGATGGCCCATCTTACGAACTTGGTCCAAGCGCTCACTCATAACGCTGTCATCGATATCGCAGAGTGCCGCAATCTCGACATTAGGCAGCGCTCCATAACCTCTAACGTGGTCTTCTCCCCGGCCACGCAATCCTACAATCGCTACGCGAACACGATCGTTTGCCCCCGCAACACCCCGCTTCGTACCTAACGCATTGAGCTGTTCGGAGATGGCAGCCACGGTAGCCGCTTTCACCCCAGTCTTCAGAAACTCTCGCCGACTATCATTCATTCCCACATGCTCCTCCATCTGCCTTCTGCGTTGATTCCTCTGTTCGCTGCCTAACTACTATGGATGGGCCGCGTATGCGCCGTACTTAACTGCAACCTGTGCATCCTTGTAGGATCCTTCGTGGATAAGGACGCGATAACGAAATCGAATCGATTTGCCTGCGGGAAGGGTATAAGCTCCGTTTTGCTTCGGGTCTGCGTAGAAATAACTGAGACCAAACGGATTCGCTGCTAAGAGTCCGTAGCCGCGAGCATGCCAATAGGTGGGGTGATGGAAGCTATCTGTACTATCGAATACAGCGACTCCGAGTTTCTGTCCATCGATCACGCCGTCCACATCGACCCAATTAGCGCGTTTCCCCCACACCTGGGATTCCCCGACTCCGCCATTCGAGTTGACCATGGTTCCTTCAGGGGCATCCAACTCTGGAGCGAGACGAATCGCGAAGGTTCCTTCTTTGGTATCGCCGAATTTGACCGGTTCACTACCCGCTTTGATGACAAAGTCGCAATCGATGACACGTGAGTCCTTGTCGCCGCTGAACCTGTACTCCTGAAACTCCTGCGCAAAGACCTTGTGGTCGGCTCCTTCAAGATCAAACGTCGCGCGAATGATGCCTGAAGAGGAACCGCTCCGCATCTCATCAATGGTACGGAAGACCATTCGTCCATATCTTTGAGGACCAGCATCTTTGTAATACTTGTTGAATGCCTCTTCGGTCCAGAAAGAATAGCCATCAACATCTCCGTGCCCGAAGTACATGGCGCGCTGATGGGGCTCAAAGCTTGGGTCCTGCTCGTGACCAGGGGGAATCTCATTTCCCACGGCTAATGTACGAGTAACGATTATGCCTCGCGCATCGCGCAACGGCTCCAGAAACGCCTTTGAAATCGTCGGATCGAAAGTGTAGGTAGTGAAAGGCTTGCCGCCAATCTCAACCTCAATGGTATCTCCATGGCGGGTTAGACTTACTGGTTCCGCGTGTCCGAGGGCAGGCAGGATGAAGAGCGTTGCGCTCAAGAGTGCGAAACATAGAGTGAGTCGTTTGCTTTGCACAGGTTCTATTCCTCGCGATGATGTTGTAAAGAATTTGTATGATCGGATAGGACGGAAGCTCAGGCAGGTTACCATTCTGACCAGATATCAGTTTGGCGTGTCAGATGCCATCTCTCTTTGCTGCCTTTGCAAGATGTCCCACATCGTCCCAGAAAAGATCATTGCCTGCACGTTCGGTGGAACTCGACAGGCATCCAGCATCGCGTGATAGCGCGCCTGGCTGTCGTCAAATTCTCCTAATTCTCCGTGAAACACATCGGATCCAAAGACGAGCTTTTCAAACGCATCGGGGTTTCCGGCGGGAGTGTGCGGGCTAACTATACCGGTCCACCAGAAGATCGAGCGAAAGAAACCATAGTCGTCCCTTTTCTTGATAAGACTTGAGCCGGAAAGATCGAAATAGAGATTAGGATCCCAACGTCCAATTTCAGCTGCTTCTGCGTAGTCTGGATTGCCGAGATGTGCGCCAATGATGATCAATGTGGGCCAATGCCGCGCAATGAGATCCAGGCGCGTAGCGCGCATCCGGTCAAAGCTGACGTCCGCGGCTTGTTCTGGATTCTGTCGATTTACAGCACCAGTGTGAAAGAGCAGAATCATGTGATATTTCGCAGCGCGATCATAGATGGGCCAGTATGCTCGATCGTCATAGTTCTTCTGCGATGAAGTGATTTCACCGAGTCCACGAAATCCCTCCCGATGAAAGCTGTCGATCTGATTGAGAACATCCGGATCGTCCAACTTGATATCTCCAAACCCTATGAGGCGATCTGGATGTTCTCGAATAAATGTTCGGGCTTGAGGGAATCCTTTTGGAGTTGTCAACAAGATGCCCAAGCCATCGACAGCGTTCAATTTCGCAAGCAATTTCTCGAGCACGCCGGGCTCCCCGTCATAATGCTCGTGTACATCGATGAGCTTTGGAGGTAGCGTTTGCGCTGTGAGGATTAACGGCATTGAGAATAGCAATAGTACGCTTGCCCATCGACCAAGTTGCCTCATTGCTTCCCTTCCTGAATTGTTCCGCCACGTTCTCCATGTGACAGAAATGAGTTGCACTCACATCAAGACAAAGTGCGGTGACCATTGGTGCGTTCCATTGAGGGCCATAATTATCCATGGCGGTTGACTACTACGTTCTGCGATGCCTGCTATGTGCTGAAGTCAGCACATAGCAGGCATGTTATTTGCAGCGATCAGAAGGAAAAGCGACCAACGATATCGATTTCCCTGGGTCCGAGGCTTGCCCCCGCCAGAGCGGTAATAACTCCAGCGACACCTGCACCGTCGGTTACGTTCCAATCAGGTACCTCGAAATTCGGATGATTGAAAACATTCTGAGCAGTCATGCGGATCTGGAAAGTCTTTTCACCGATAACATGGAAATCCTTCATCAGCGAGAAGTCATAGTTGATGAACTTCGGACCCACCAGTGAACCTGGCTTTACATCGCCGAAACGTCCCACATCAACGGGAGTTGAATTCGCGCACAGAGGATCGCTTGCCGAGCATCCGGGAATGGCAAAGGCATTTACATTGAACCAGTTCGTGACGGTCTGATGGGCTACCTTGGGGTTGCCAACCAGATCCGCGCGCTGATCAAACGAGGTGTTAGTGTTAGCGGTGTCGTAGCCGCTATTCACATATGGGCTGAAAAACGGTCCGCTATACATTGATCCATCCGCGGAGACAGTCCATCCGCCGACAAAGTTATCTGTCAAGCGATTGACGTCGCCAAGGAACTTCCGTCCCCGTCCGACGGGAAGCATGTATCTGGTATTCAGGTAATAGTCCAATCGCCGGCTCAGACCATTGTGGCCATAATCGCAGCCGATGCAGAATCTATTCTCAGGAGCTTGCCCAGCAGCACTGCCAAGATCCTGCTCGTCCGTCAGATCCTTAGCGAAGGTTAGTCCTGTGTCGACGTAGAGATTGTGTCCTGTGTTTTTGCTGAAAGACACCTGGAGCGAGTTGTAGTTATCCACGCCTCCATTCTGCATCCACTCAACGGCGTTGTAGTTGGGATACGCTAGTTCACTCACCGAAAAGGGCGCCGTGCCAGGCATCGGCTGATCCAAGTTGACATTCTCAAGAAGATTGCGCGAAGCAGAGCCAACGTAGGCTACCTTGACGCTGGCGCTCGATCCTAACTGCTGTTCGACCGTGAGATTCCACTGGAGCAAGTAAGGAATTGTCATGTGGGGATCAACAGCACCTGCGGTTTGCGTAGGAGTTGTCGCCGACGACTGGAACGGCTTGGGAAAGCTGAACGAGGGGCTCTGGTTGACAAGCTGGTTAATGTATGTCGCGCTGCCGGTAAACGGCCCCCCGGAACTTAGTTGTCCGATACCAGCCGAAGCTTCGACATTACTCCCGTACATGCCGAATCCTCCGCGCAAAACAGTTCCCGCTCGCGGGAACAAGCGATACGCAAACCCTGCGCGGGGATAGAAATCAAGGTGGTTGGCAAACATCAGGGATTTCGACGGATAGCCAGCCGCGGCGGCTGTCTCGACAGGAATTGTGTTACTTGGGAAATATGGGCTCAGATTGTTGAGACCGGCTTGCGTTTCGACAACCTCATCGCCATTTTTCGGATCGAAGCTATACAGCAAATTGGACCCGCCAGAATATGGCCCCTGGTATTCCCAACGAATGCCAAAGTTGAGAGTCAAGCGCGGAGTGAGTTGGAATTGGTCCTGGGCATAAGCGCCTAAGAGAATTCCGTGCATGGTTGCATTCGGCACCGGCGAACGGAGGCTGGTCTGCTGCGGCAGGCCGAGCAGAAAATCCGCGTAGCCGTTTCCTGTAAATTGGCCATTGAAGTTATAACTTCCGAAGATGGATCCGGGATTTGAAAGTCCCGCGAAGCGATCGATAACCTGATCGAAGCCAAACTGCAGAGCATGCTTGCCCCGCGTCCAGCTCAGATTGTCATTCCATTCATAATCTATGTCTGTGTCGTTTGTGTCTGGAAGCGTGCCCGCCGTTGAGGTGATGGACGTAACAGTAATTGATGGCACATCCGGTATCGGTGAATAGCTTGTCAGCGGTCCTTGAATGCCTGCCTGTGTTACTAAACCTAATCCGTTGAAAGCCTGATTGTAGGCTAGCCGCATGTCTGTATATCCCAGACGAAGTTCATTGATCAGGTTGGGTGAGAATATATGGCTTTCCGTGATCACGCCGCTGGCGCCGGTGCGATTCTCTACATAATGGCCTACGGCAGGCAGGTTGCCAAGAAAGCTTGCCACTGGCATGTGGCTATAGCTTTCACGGACAAACATGGTGTCTTTAGCGCTCAGGGTATAGTTAATGGTCGCGTCGCTTTTGTTGAAATCCTGGAAGCCGTTCAAGGCGGGTATCAAAGTGCGATAGTTTCCGGCCTGCAATCCTGCGGGGCCGTAGTTAGGCAAAGGATACAAGGCCGCCTGCAAGCTATTGGAAACAGAACTTATCATCCCCGCTGGAATCTGATTGGATTGAAATGGCTGTCCGGTATATGGATTGATGATGCTGTTTGCAGGCAGGCTGCTGAAGTCGCCTGTGCGCCACGCCGGCAGGGGTACGTCACCATCCACGATAACTCTTCCGATTTCCCGTCCACCCTCATAATCACCAAAATAAAATAGCTTGTCTTTGACGATGGGTCCGCCCATGCTGACAGCAAAATTGTTATCAACTCGGAAAGGAACGGAGTCGGCGAAGTAGCTTCTTGAGTTCATGGCACTGCCGTTATAGTCTTCATACAGGCTGCCGTGGAGTTCATTAGTTCCCGATTTTGATACTACGGTGATTGCTGCCGATCTCCAAAACTCAGCGGGTGCATCTGCTAGAACCGTATGAATTTCCTGATCTGCCTCCTCGCTTGGTTGAACGGGAGTGCCTCCTTCATCTCCAACATTGGCCATGACCACCATGCCATCCATTGTGATCATGGTGTCCAGTTGGCGCGCTCCATCGATGGTTGGCTCTCCGGAATCGTTGCCGGCGCCGTTACCAACGCTATTGCTATTTGGATTCTGCGCTCCGGGCATGAAATATAGATCGCTGTAGATTCCCAGAGATCCATCTTGACGAGATAACACGGGCATACTCAAGAGCGTTGAGCTGGGAATGACGTCAGCCAGGTCGCTATTTTGAGTGTCCAGCACGGATGCATCGCTACTCACTTCTACGCTGCTTTGATTGCCGGAAATCTGCATTTGAATATCGGCGGTAACAGACTGGTCTGCATCGAGTTGTAATCCCGTTCTTTCCTGAATAGAAAAGCCGGGCGCTTCGACACGGACGCTGTAGAGGCCTACCATAAGATTGCGAAAAGTATAAGTTCCCTGAGCGTTTGTTACCATTTGCAGCTTATTATTTGTCCCGGTATTAGTAAGCGTCACCTGTACGTTGGACATTGCCGCACCTGCCGGGTCAGTTACGTTGCCTTGTATGGATCCCGAAGTGGATTGACCAAACGAAAGAAAACTCATGCATAGGATGCTTAAGACCATTACAAACACCGAACACCATTTGGTGCTTTTCATCTCTGTGTTATCTCCTGAATCATTTGTCTTGCGGTTTTGGGGCGCGATTTGAGTTGTTGACAAATCACAATGCACAACGGCGACCGAAGGTCGAGCGATATTTCTTGTCTTGAGAGGATTTCATTCGGCGTCTCTGCCGCATGTACGCTATAAGCTGTATTCGGTAAACCCCTTGTAAGTCCGCTTAGTTAGAGTGTCAAGAGCCGCATTGCTCGCAACAACAGCTTGTCCGGTCTTGATTGAAAGGGCAATTTGGTTAGACTTGGCAGCTAAGAGCCTGGTTTCACATGGATTTGTCCTAATGCGTACCAACCATCATCTCCACGGCCCTCGATTGCGAGCCGAATCGCGGGCTGCAACGTGATGGGGTCCAAAAGACCAACACTCACTTTGTAATCTCCGGCAGGCAGGTCTCCCGGCACAAAGACGGGATCTTCGAAGACTGCATCGCCGGGGACCCACTTGCGGAGGTCCGCCTCTGTTCGTATCACCGCGGAATGCTCGGGTGAACTTAAGCGAAATGCCAGTACAAAGGGCCTGTAAATTGGAGCGACGCCCTCGTTGACCCACCATGTCTTCAAGTGGAGTGGGTCTCCGGCATGAAGCTCATTCTGCCACTCGGCGCGTCTCAGTGCGAAGCGATAGCCAATCTTCCGCTCGAAGTCTTCGAAGTCGTTACGCGAGGCCTTTGGAATTGCACTTGACTTCACGTTGATTGTGCTGACATGCCAACGCAACGCTTCGCTCAGGATATAGTGAACGTCCCAGCCCTTTTGAACCCACGACTCGGGTACATAGCACGTCTCCAGAGAGACTGGTGCAGTTCTCCATACGTCTTGAATGCCGGTCTCCGCAATCTCCTCGGGATATTGATCCAGCATTTCGGGCGACGGCATTTTCATATCGCCCAGACAATCAAGACGCCATCCCGCTCCATGTGAAGTTCCATACTGAAGAGCTTCGGGTTCGTCGAAATTCATCACGAGTTGAGTCTTGCGAAAGGCCTTCAAATATACGTCAATCAAACTCTTCTGGACCGGGAAGGCAGGCATGTAGTCGCTCCATCCTTCGCCCCAGTAGCCGACTGTCGAGATGTCGACACTATCCAGGTCCGGATGTCCATCGTAACGTCGTCCAGCCTCGGCGACGAGTGCGCCCCAATACTTTATATACAAAGGATCGCTGAAGTCAGGCTGCCAGATCTTCGCGTCCTTCGATGAGTCGGAGTTCGCGCGCCGCGCACCTGATTCGCGATACCACTTGGGCAACGGGTGTTCAGGATCGTAGGGCATGAGCCGGATCATGATTCTCTGGCCATGCCGTCTGGCTTCGGCAAGCGCGAGGTCGATGATCTCCCAGCGGATTTTGCCTTGCTCCGGCTCAAGCGTTGCCCAGTGCCAACGGAGGTATGCGACAGAGGATCCTGGGAAATCGGGAGTTACAGCAGGTGCTTTGAGAGGGCCGACTGGTCCCGCCTCTGACCACGTCACTCCAGGATTCAGCGAGTCGCCGTTATATCGCTGGAAGGTTTGAATTCCCATGCCCGGATTCACGAGGATGTCCTGGGTTTCCACTGGTCGGACAACCGTTGTTTGCCCTTGCGCCAAGGCGGCTAAAGACCAGACGAGAGTAGCTCCCAGAAATACATTTGCGATCACTCTCAACGAACGGGTCTTCAAGGTTCGAGCGCTCATCATAGACATCCTCATTCAGGTTCTTTCAACTTCAAACTCGTTTATTCCCGTAGGAATGCAAAAAATAATCAGAGACCTAGTTCCGGACTGGAGTGATGACAATGTTCTTGAAGCTGACGGTTCCCTGCTCGCTGCCTTGCAGGTAGATCGGTCCAGGGAGCCCTTCGTGGCTGTCCAGAGCGTCTCCTGTAATGCCCGGAATCTCCCGATTGTCAATGATCGTGATGCCGTTCTGGACAACGGTAACTTTCCTTCCCAACAGGGTAATGTCGAAGGTCTGCCATACGCCGGGCTTGCGTGGCTGCTCCGGAGCGGGAGCGATGAAGCCGTACACTCCTCCTGTGTGGTGGCTATTGGGTTCCGCCGCGGAGTCGGTTTCTATCTGCACTTCATATCGGCCACGCAGATAGATGCCGCTATTGGAGGAGGGTCCACTCTTGAACTCAACATGCAGCCTGAAATCTTCGAATGAAGCGTTGCTGATCAGTTCCGAGCCAGGGCCTGTGCTGATGAGCATTCCATTCTCAACTTTCCAAGTGCCTGCCATGCTCTTGTCATTCAGGTGCCATCTGCTCAGGCCGGTTCCGCTGAATAGCTTGATGGGTTGCCCCCAATTCGGCGGGCTCGTACGATCGAGTTTCGGAGCGCGAACTCCCTTCCAACTCCATGCGTCTCCGGCTGAGTCAGTAACGGTTCCTTCGAGACGCTGGTCAACAACTCTTCCTTTGAAGAGCATCTCGTGAGCGAAACCTTCTTCGTCCTTGGGAGAGACGAATTGAATCGCGTCACCCTTGATGTCGAAGTTCTTCAGCGGTGTGGCGTGTTCGCCAGTGCCAACCATGATGAGTTTCACCTGGCCGTGATCTTCGGAGATTTCAATCCAGGATGGAAGATTGCCGTTTGGCGTGGCCAGGGTCAGGTCCCAGCGGCCCGCCAATGTATTTGCCGAGGATGCAGCATGGGCAAGGTGCGCCAAAGTGTTGGCGATAATCAGCAGAGCGATGGAGATGTATCTTTTCAGCGCTACGCCCTTTGTACTGCTGGCGGCGAGGGGCGTGATATTCCAAGATGCGCCCACTGCCGCCTGCACTTGAAACTCCTCTGTTAGTTGTCCCACGGGCGAAACCGCTCCTCTTAGCCTGGTTCTTCGTCATGAGTCGGATTTGAAGATCCGCATCGTGACTGGATTTGCAGCAATTGTTTCTATCCCCTTTGAACACCGACTCGGAACTAGAACGATCCCTGCCTTGGGTATCAGGGCCAAGGCAGGGCCAGAGTTGGAATGGATCCAGCGCAGCCGTGTGATCAAACCAATTCGAAAACGGGCTTTCATTCGAAAGCTCTGACTGTCTGGCCCTATGCCGATGCGCCTATTTCAATGGGTAGAGCTTGATGTTGCGAAAGTAAACTTCAGATCCTTCGGACTGGAGAAGGATTTTCCCGCTCGATGGGAAGGCATCGGTTCCTATGTTCGCCAGTTTGCCGTTCACGTACTGCCACACGTGGCCGTCGCCCCGGTCCACAAGTTCCAGCACATTCCACTCGCCGTGCGGTTTCTCCAATTCGTTGGTGGGGTCGCGAGCGCCAGTTACATCCTTGAACACACCCTTGTTGAAGCGGTCGATCAACTGTGAGCTGTCCCCGGCCGGACTGACTACGCGCGTTCCGTCTTTCCTGGTAAGAACGGCGCCATCGGTAAGCCAGAAGTCACCGGTACAGCCTTCATTGATTTGAAACTCGATGGACCGCGGCCACACCTTGTTCGGGCCCTGAATGTTGTAGAGAATGCCGCTATCGCGCGTAATGCCGACCTTTTCACCATAGTTGTTCTCACCCCACTTGAACTCGGCGCGCAGGTAATAGTTTTTGTACTCCTGCTTGGTGACAACATAGCCCTCCTCTTTGCCGGAGATATGAATGACGCCCTTCTCTACCTGAAAGACGTGGTCGGGATCGGAGTTCAGCCCCGTGCGGGTAAGGAAGGTGTCAAATTGGCTCAGGTCCTTACCGTCAAATAGCACCACCGCCGGTCCGTGCTTGGGAATGTCCTTGGCCTGAGCCCATAGATGCCCGGATGAAGCCCCCACTACAGCAAGAAGAAATATCCCTGTAAAATCCCTGAGTCCACCGTAAAGCCGCATTCATCTCTCCTCAAGATTCAGTATCAAATATCGATTTCATTGCAAGCGCACACGGATGATTCAGAATCGATTGCGCACTACTCCCACAGAGTGGGCGGAGCGATTAACGCCGCGCCCTGTCAAGCCGTACCAGAGATCCTGGCCTTGTTCAGAGGAACCTTGATGAAAGAGCCAAATTCGAATTCAAAAGCCCCAGTCCGCGCAGAGAATTCCTGTCTATCAATTGAAGTGGTCTGCCTTAATTGAAGTGATTGGTTGCTAAACTGCTCCGTTGAATGACCCAGTCGCAAGCCAGTGGCTTCGATCATGCGCGTTGGCTTTCGATTAGGAGTAGCGTTTTCTTTCACGTGTGTTTGTTTTATGACCATCGCGTTAATTTGTCAAGCAAAAAAAAGAATGTGAAGAATTGCGGGGAGTGCCGGAAGACAGTTCTTTGATTGCCACCTGCACGCATATCGGCGACTTGACATGGCTCATCGTTCTGCTTCCCTCGAGGCGCTCAGCATGGCTGTTTAGAACAACGCATCGTTATCAAGGCAGATAAGACTACGCCGGCATTCGAGATTGAAAACGCCTTCAGGTGTCCTTCTGAGAATCGGACAAATCTGACAAGGCCAAAGAAAGTGCGTGAAGGAGATCATTTGGATCGACCGGCTTGTAGAGGAATGCTGAAGCGCCTTCTGACAGCGCGCGTCGTTTCATCTCTTCCGCGCGGTGGCCGGAGATCATAATTACGGGCAACCTGGGGTACTCGCGCTTGATCTGGCGCTGCAATTCAAGACCCGGTATTCCCGGCATGAGCATGTCTGTGATGACACAGCTTGC
>Ga0302326_10009650_pt1 | contig 21007 bp, 12 predicted proteins | sample Palsa_T0_3_FD_202264 | JGI IMG/M metagenome (GOLD analysis project Ga0302326, IMG submission 202264) | Peat permafrost microbial communities from Stordalen Mire near Abisko, Sweden - Palsa_T0_3 | ecosystem: Environmental > Terrestrial > Soil > Palsa > Peat permafrost | place: Sweden: Abisko... | reverse complement strand
CAGGGGTCCAAGCGTCGTCCGCGGACGAGGCCGTTCAAGCAAAAATGCTTGAGGCTCAGGCTGATTGACATCCTGCCCCGGGGAATGTAAAAAACCGGTCGAGACTGTAAATGTCAGACACAACGACTAAGCGGCCCAGCCCCAAGCCCCTCATCGTGGTAGTCGAGGATGAGACGGACCTCGCCACGCTGATCGCCCAGTACCTTGAGCGCGCGGGAATGAGGGTCCAGGTGTGCAACCGCGCGGACCACGCCCTCAAGTTCCTCCAGCACAATTTCGCGAACCTCGTCCTCATGGACCTGGTCCTGCCCGACAGGCCGGGCTTCGAGCTCTACGAGGAGCTCAAGGCGGCCAACATAAACGTGCCCGTGATCTTCCTTACGGGCAACCTCATCGAGGAGGCGAGCAAGGTCCACGGCCTCGAATCGGGGGGGGACGACTACATAACGAAGCCCTTCAGCTACGCGGAGCTCGTCGCGCGCATCAAGGCGGTCCTGCGGCGCGCCGATTACCGGGAGGACGGGAACGTGACGAAGAACGTCAAGGTGAGCGACGTGCCCTTTGACTTCTGCGGGGCCCGGGTGAACCCGATCCGCCTTGAGATCGCGTTTCGCGGCGGGGAGGTCACCAAGGTGGGGCGCAAGGAGCTTGGCATCCTCTCCTACCTGAACGATCACCACGGCGAGGTGATCACGCGCAAGGCCCTGATCCACTCGGTGTGGGGCCAGCACGCGGACGTGAAGAGCCGCTCGCTCGACCAGTACGTCGTCAAGGTGCGCGAGCTCTTCAAGAGGAAGGGCCTCGACCTCTCGGATTTCCGGACGGTGCACGGGATCGGGTACATTTTCGACCCCAAGAAGGTCTCCGACGAGGGCGTGTAGACGTGGACACCGCCAACGAGCCGGCGGCCGCTCTCACGCTCCAGCTCCTCGAGTGGATCTCCGAGCGGCCGCGGGGCTATGCCGAGGTCCTCGACGCGTGGCGGACGACCTGCCCCCGGCTGTCGATCTGGGAGGACGCCTGCGCCGACGGACTCATCGCCTACGACCCGGATGGCGAGCGCATCGTGTCGGCCAGCCCAAAGGGCCGGGCGCTGCTCGAGTCCGCGATGCCGATCGCCCCGTCCCCGGCTCAGAAGAGCTCGGGTTGCCCGTAGCGCTTCCTCGCCTCCGCGAGCACGGACCTCATCTCCATGCCCTCGAGGATGCCGTAGAGCTCCGCGGTGTTGACGCCCCCCGGCGGCACGGAGGGAGGGGGCAGCGCCAGGTTGAGCGTCGTGACCTTCAGGTTCCTGCGGAGCATGTCCGCCGACCCGGCGACCGCGGCCCTGAACCGCTCCGGGGCAAGCCGGTCCGCCGCCGCGATCACGCCCTCGAGGCTCCCGAACTCCGACAGCCACTTCGCCGCCGTCTTCGGCCCCACGCCGGCCAGCCCGGGAATGTTGTCGGAGGCGTCCCCGACGAGCGCCAGGTAGTCGGCGATCCTTGCCGGGGGCACGCCGAACTTCGCCGCGACCCCCGCCTCGTCCATCAGGCGCCAGCCGAGCTTCGGGTTGGCCGAAGGCGGCGGGAGCATGATCTTGACCCGCTCGCCGACGATCTGGGCGAAGTCCTTGTCCGAGCTGACGACGATCACCTGGTCGCCGCGGCGCGAAAGCGTCATGGCCTCGGACGCGAGCAGGTCGTCGCTCTCCACCCCGTCCTGCTCAACGCCCCCGAGGCCCATCGCGCGCGTGAGTGCCTTGATTACGGGGACCTGCCTATCAAGCGCCTCCGGCATCTCCTCGCGCTGGGCCTTGTATTCCGGCAGGAGCGCGAGGCGGTCCTGGGCTCCCCCGAGGTCGAAGAACACGATCGTACCGTCGGGCTTCTCCTGGTCGCCGAGGCGCCAGAGCGACTTCACCCAGCCGTGGAGGGCGTTCGTCGGGAACCCGTCGGCCCGCGCCAGGTCGGGAATCGCGAAGAAGCAGCGGTAGGCGAGGTTGAATCCGTCAACCAGCATCCATTTCGCCATGGGCCCCCGGGTTGTCAGGCGCCGGTCGGAACCGGCGCCGGCGAGGGCGGCAGCGAGTTGCGCACCGAGTCGGCGACCGTCTCGGGCTGGTGCGCCTCCGCGTCGCCGCGCTCGTGGTTGAACCGCATCGAGACCGTCTTCGAGACCCCGCGCTCCTCCATGGTCACCCCGTAGATCGCGTTCGCGGCCGCCACCGTCCGCTTGTTGTGCGTGATGATTATGAACTGGGAGTCCTTGACGAACTTCCTGAGGAGCTCCGTGAACCTGCCGATGTTCGACTCGTCGAGCGGGGCGTCGAGCTCGTCGAGGACGCAGAACGGGGACGGCTTCACCAGGTAGAGGGCGAAGAGGAGGGCGACCGCCGTCAGGGTCCTCTGGCCGCCGGAAAGCAGCGTGATCCCCTTCATCCGGGTCCCCGGCGGCTGGGCCACGATCTCGATGCCGCTCTCGAGGGGGTCCTCGGTCTCGACGAGTTCGATGGCGGCCCGCCCCCCGCCAAAGAGGGTCTGGAACGTGTACTCGAAGTTCCTCCTGATCTGCTCGAAGGTGACCTCGAACTGGCGCTGCGAGGTCTTGTTGATCTCGTCGATCGCCGCGACGAGCTCGGCCCGGGCGCGGGCCAGGTCGCTGCTCTGGGTATCGAGGAAGTCGTGGCGCTGCTTGAGCTCGGAGTATTCCTCGATCGCGACCAGGTTGACGGCGCCCATGCTGGACATCCTCTGGCGGAGAGCGTCCGCCTCGGCCTTGACCGCCTCCCAGTCCGTCCCCTCGAGGGCCGCCAGGTCGCCTTCCGAGGGATTCTCCGGGCGCCTCCTCCTCGCGCGCCGCGGGCTGGGATCGGGAGCCTCGTCCTCGTCGAGGTCGAGCGGGCTCGGCCCAGCGGGCTCGTCGTCGGCCCGCCAGAGCGTCTCCCTCCAGTCAACGGCCGCGACGTCGGCCTGGAATTCGCGCGCCACCTCGTCCGCGAGGAACGTGGCGCGCTGGCGGGTCTCGGCCAGGCGGACCTCGTGCGCGCTCAGCTCCTCGTGCGCGGCGTCGGATTCCGCGCGGAGCGCCGACTGGGACGCCTCCAGCGTCTCGATCACGCGCTCGACGCCGACCAGTTCCAGGCGGATCTTCTCCACCTGCTCCTGCGCGACGGAGAGCGTCACGCCGATCTTCCCCGCGTTCGAGATTTGCTCCCCCTCCTCCGCGTCCAGGTCCGCGATCTGGCCCGTCCATGTCTCGATCTCGTTCTGGCGCTGGACGAGGAGTTCGCCGAGCTGCGCGCGGCGGCGCTCCATCTCGCCCAGGCCCCTGTCGAGAACCTCGACCTTCTGGCGGCGCTCGGCGAGCTCCAGGCGGGCCTGGGCAAGCGATTCGCGCCTGGCGTCCCGCTGCGCCCGCGCGGCCGCGAGGCGGCCGTCGAGCTCATCGATTCGGCCGCGGTGCGCCGCCGCCGCCGCCTCCGACTCGGCAAGGCCCGCCCTTGCCCTGTCCCAGCGCGCCTGCGCCTCGAGGCGGGCGTGCTCCAGGTCCGCCAGCTCCTTCCCCATCTTCGCGACCCGGGCGGCCGAATCGTCCGAGCCCCGGCGCGCGTTGCGCTCCTCGGCCTCCGCCGCCGCGACGGCCTGCGTTGACGCCATGACCGCATCGCGCCCCTCCTCGAGCGCGCGCTCCGCGGAGGCGATCCTCAGGTTGATCGCCTCGCCCTGGGCCCGCAGCTCCTCGTGGCGGCGCTGGTCCTCGGCGAGGGCCTTCGCCGTCTCCCGCAGGTCGATCTCCCGCTGGACAATGCTGTTGGCCTGCCTGCTCGGGCTGGCGTGGCCGCCCGTCACGAGCCCGCGCCGGTCCACGATCTCGCCCTTGCGGGTGGCCACGGCGAGGAACGCGAAGCCCGGGTGCCCGCGCCAATACTCGAGGAAGGCCCCGAGGTCGTCGGCTACGAAGCAGGACTCCAGGATCGCGAGGGCCGGATGGCCCTCGTCGGCGCGGAGGAGCGCCGAAGTCGCCGGCACGACTCCCGGCGGCAGGTCGGCGGGCGTCCCGGCCGGCGCTCCCAATTCCGCGACCCGCAGGATGACGGAGCCGATCTGCTCCTGCTCAAGCTGCGCAAAGATCCTGCGGGCGGTCGCCAGGTCGCTCACCTGGATCGCCTCCGCGGCCGAGCCCAGGAGCGCCTCGATGGCGTGGCCGAACTCGGGCTTCACTTCCATTCCCTGCGCGACCGCGGCCGCCTTGGAGCCGGAGAGGGCCCCCTTGAGCCTTCCCTGGAGGAGCGCCTTTGCGCCCTCGCCAAACCCCTCCCAGCGCTCCTGAAGCTGCTGGAGGAGCCTGAGCCGGGCCCCGCGCTGCGCGATCTGCCGGTCGGTCTCCTGCAGCGCCTTCTGGGCCTCCCGGAACTCGCGGGTGAGCTCGCCGACCGAGAGCTGCGCGGCCGCGGCCCCCTCGCTTGCGCGCGCGCGCCCGGCGACAGTCTCCTCGAGGCGGGCGGCGGCGGCTGCGGCGGCGGCGCCGGCGGCGGCGGCCTGGTCGGAGGCCGTGCGAAGGTCGGCCGCCAGGGCGCCGTGGCGGTGCAGGCTCGTCTTCTGGTCCACCTCGTGGCTCGAGGATTCCGTGCGCAGCCTCGCAACGGCGCTGTCAAACTGCAGGAGCTCGAACTTGGCCTGCTGGAGCTCGCGCTCGATCTTGTTCAGCTCGCCCTCGGCGACGGCGAGCTCCCTGTTGTGCTGCTGGTAGACCGCGTCGCTGCTTCCGAGGAGGCCGAGCTGCATCTGCCTGTCCTGGGCGCCCGTGTCCACCTGGGCGGACACCTCGCGCAGCTGCATCTCGAGCTCGCCGAGCGTGTCCCGCGTCGCATCGAGGCGGTCCGCGAGGCCGGACCGCCTGATCTTCGCCAGGTTGGCCGCGTTCTCAGCCTGCTCCTTCTGGGACCTCAGGTCGTAGACGGCCTGCTGGGCCTCCTGGACTCGCTGGTTCAGGCGGCTGCGCTCCGCCTTCCTTGACTCGATTCCCGACTGCTGGCCCTCGAGGGCCGCCCGGCGCCTGTCGGCCTCGGTTCTCAGCCCCGAAAGCGTCGCCTCCAGGGCCGTGAGGGCGTTTGCAAGGTTGCCATTCTGGTAGGCGCTCCACGCCAAGCTGAGGTGGCGCAACCGATGGCCCAACCTCCTGTAGCGCATGGCCTTGGAAGCCTGGCGTCTCAGGCTGCCGATCTGCCGGGAAACCTCGCCGACCACGTCGGCGACTCGCGCCAGGTTCTGGTCGGTGAGCGCCAGCTTGTTCAGGGCCTCCCTGCGCTGGCTCTTGTATTTCGTGATGCCGGCCGCCTCCTCGAAGACCGCGCGCCGCTCCTCGGGTTTCGATGAGAGCACCTGGTCGATCTGGCCCTGGGCCATGATCGAGTAGCTCGTCCGGCCGACGCCGGTGTCCATGAAGAGCTTCTGGATGTCCTTGAGCCTGCATTGCTGGCCGTTGAACAGGTACTCGCCCTGCCCGTCCCGGTAGACCCTCCGCGTGATCTCGATCTCGTGGAATTCGCTGCCGAGCTGCTTCTCGCATTCCGTCAGGAGGAGCGAGACCTCGCACATCTGGGCGGCCCGCCGCGTCTCGGCGCCCTCGAAGATGACGTCCTGCATTTTCCCGCCGCGCAGAGCCTTTGCGCTCTGCTCGCCGAGCACCCACCGCACCGAGTCGGCGATATTGGATTTCCCGCACCCGTTGGGGCCGACCACCGCGGTCACGCCGGGCTCGAAGAGGAGCGTCGTTGGATCTGCGAATGACTTGAAACCGTGGAGTTTTAGGGCCTTGAGATGCATTAAGCCGACTGAGTGGAGAGTGCCGCGCAACGGCGGGCAAACGGAAAAGGGAAGGTCACGAGTGATCCCACGGCAGGCGGACGTCGAGGCGCTCGTGCTCCCACACCCGGAACACCTCGAACATCTTTCCCGGGTTGAGGATCCCCCGGGGATCAAGCGCCCGCTTCACGGCCCGCATCGCCCGGATGGCGGCGGCCGAGTGCTGGAGGCGCAGGAACGGCGTCTTCGCGAGGCCGATCCCATGCTCGCCGGAGATGGCCCCGCCAAGCGAGACCACCTCCCGCATCAGCCTCCCGACGGCCCGCGCGGCCGCGCGGCTCTCCGCCGGGTTGGCGCGGTGGTACATGATGTTGACGTGGAGGTTTCCGTCGCCGAGGTGGCCGAATGTCGGGATCGGAAGGCCCGACTCCCTGCGCAGGAGATCCAGGAAACGGGCGAACCGCAGGTAGCTGCGCATGGGGAGCACGACGTCCTCGTTCAGCTTGGAGTCTCCCATCTTGAACATGGCTCCCGAGCACGCGCGACGGACCTCCCAGAGCCGGTCGGCCTCGGCCCGGGTGCGCGCCTGCCGGTGGGCGACCCCGTGGCGCCCGGCCCACCTGAGGGCCAGCGAGCGTTGCTCCGCGACATCCGCCCGGCCCCCGGCAAACTCGAGGAGGACGACGGGGTGCCCCGCCTGGCCCTTGAAGACCGCCCTGCCGGTCGCGCGCTCCGCGCAGTCGACCGAGTACCGGTCTAGGAACTCGCAGATCGACGGCTGCAGGCGCAGGGCGAAGAGGGCCAGCACCGCCCGGAAGGCGTCGCTTTCCCTGCGGAACGAGACGAGGAGCGTCCAGCGCGCCGCCGGCCTCGGGATGAGCTTGAGCGTCGCCTCCGTGACGACGCCGAGCATGCCCTCGCTCCCTATCCAAAGGTCCCGCAGGTTGAATCCCGCCGAGAATTTCTTGGTCGGGGTGCCCCACTCCACCCACTCGCCCGTGGGGAGAAACCCCTTCAGGGCCAGGACGAAGTCCCGGGTGACCCCGTACTTGGCGCCGTGCATCCCGCCGGCGTTGCACGCGATGTTTCCCCCGATGGTGCAGTACTTCCTTGAGGACGGATCCGGCGGGTAAAACCAGCCCTTGGCCTCGGCCGCGGACTGGATGCGCTCAACCCTCGCCCCCGCCTGGACCTGCGCGAGGCCCGCCTGCGAATCGATCCGGACCCGGCTCCATCCGCCGAGGTCCAGGACCCAGCCGCCGCGCACCGGGGACGCCGAGCCCGTCAGGCTTGTTCCCCCGCCCCTCACCGTGACCGGAACACGGCGCCGGTTCGCAAGCGCAAGCACCGCCGCGATGTCCCCGCGGCTCCCCGGGAAGACGACGGCCGAAGGCGTGAAGGCGAGCTTGCTTCCGTCGAACGACGCCGCCCGCCTGGAGTCGCCGTCGGTTCGCACGATCTTCCCGCCGAGCGTGGCCCTGAGCTGCTTCGTTGCTGCGGAAAAATCCATCGACCGAAGCACCGCTATACGCGCTTGATCGCGGGCGCAAGACCCGGAGCCACCAGGCGCCGGATATTGGATCCCATCATGGCCTCGCGCTCTCCCGGCGTCAGCCCCGCGCCGGCAATCTCCCCGAGAAATCGGGCGAAGCCGGGCTTCCTGGCCTCGCGGGGGTAGAGGATGAGCGGGTAGTCCGAGCCGAAGATAATCCTGCCCGCTCCGACGCGGTCCATCGCGCTGCGGAACACCCCGCGGTCGTAGAGGAGCGGCGAGGCGGCCGTGTCGAAATACAGGTTGGCCGGGAGCGGACCCTCCACCTCCGGGAAATCCCGGAGCGCAAGCCCTCCCCCCCAGTGCGCCAGGATGATGGGAACCTCGGGGAATTCCCGCGCAATCAGGACGTAGTCGGCGAGGGCGGTGGCGGGACCCGCCGACGGGCCCGCCGCCGGGTCCGTCGCGTGGAGCGTCACGGGGAGCCCGCGCGCGGCGGCAACCTCGAAGACGCGGCGCCACCACGTGTCCCCGACGAAGGAGCCCCGCCCCTCGGGCAGGAGCTCGCCGATCCCGCAGAGCCCGGAATCGAGCGCGCGCGCCAGGGAGTCGATCGACGCCCGACCCGCCGACGGCTGGACCGCCGCGAATCCCATGAGCCGGGCCGGATGCCGCCGGATCCAGTCCGCATACCAGCCGTTCTGCAGCTCGCACGTCTCCTGGCGCTCCCAATACCAGCCCAGCATGACGCACGCGCCGACCCCGGCCTCGTCCATGTCGGCGATGAGTGCATCCGGGTCGGCCCATCCCTGGATCGAGCGCCTTCCCCGGGGCGCGACGCAGGCTGACCACGCGGGCTCGGAGTGCGCCTCCGCCCACGCCACGGGGTCCCTGGCGACCTCGGGCGGGTACATGTGGATGTGGGCGTCCACGATGCCGGCGGCGAGACCGGGGGCCGCTTCATCCATGGCGTGCCTCCGTCGCGGCGCGCCTGCAGGCGGCGAGGTCGATCTTGCCCGAGCCGAGGAACGGGATCGCGCCCACCCTGTGGACAAATCGCGGAATCCAGAGGTTGGGCAGGCCGGCCGCCGAAAGCTTCTCCCGAAGGTCGGCCGCGGTCAGCCCGAGCGTCGTCACCAGGGCCAGCGCCTCGCCCTTCGCCTCGTCGGGGATCCCGACGACGACGGCGGCCTGCGCCTCGGCCGGGTCGAGGCCAAAGGCCTCCGCGATCGACTGCTCGACAGTCCCGTGGGGAACCATTTCCCCTCCGAGCTTGGAGAAGCGGGCCAGCCGCCCCTCGACGGTAACGAAGCCGTCGTCGTCGATCCGGGCGAGATCCCATGTGACAAACCATCCGTCCCTGAGGTGAGCCTGGGGATCCTCCCCTAGGTAGTGCGAAAAGATGTTCGGGCCCCGAAGCAGGAGGATCCCCGTCTCGCCCTCGGCGACCTCCTCGCCGGTCTCGGGATGGACCACCCGGGCGGACATCCCCGGCAGCAGGCGCCCGACGGTGCCGGCCTTCTTTCCAATCTGCTCGTCGGCCGTACCCGTCGTCACGGGAGGATGGGGCTGGTTCACGTTTGAGACGGGTGACGCCTCGGTCATGCCGTACCCCTGGAGAATCTCCAGGTGAAAGACCTCGAGGAAGCTCCTGCGAAGGTCCTCGGGGAGCTTTTCCGCCCCCGCCACGACGAGGTCGAGCGAGCGCAGGTCGGACGGCTTCGCCCTCTTGAGAAGGGGCCGCAGGAATGTCGGCGCCCCAACGAGCACGCTGACCCCCTCCTCCCGGATGGAATCCACCAGCGCCCGGGCGTCGGTCGGGCTCGGCGTCGTCACCAGGCGGCAGCCGCGCAGGAGCGGATACCAGAGCGTCACCGTGAAACCAAAGCTGTGGAAGATCGGCAGGCAGCCGAGCAGGGTCGCCGACTCGGGCAGGATCGAGAGGGACGAGATCTGGGCGCAGTTGGCGAGCAGGTTGCGGTGCGAGAGGACGACGCCCTTCGGGTCGCCCGCGCTTCCGCTCGTGAAGAGGAGCCCGGCCTCGTCTGCGCCGCCCGTTCTCGGCAGGCCGAGGAGCCCCGCGACCCACTGGTTGGGAAGGAGCCACGCCGCGGCCGCCCACGGCAGCATCGCCCTTCGCCCCCCGGACGCCTCGAGCTCCGCGCGGAAATCCACGGTCCCCTCCGGCCATGGAAAATCGGGGAGCCGCTCCCGCATGGCGTCCGCGGAGATGACGGTGCGCACGCCGGACTGGGCGATGCTCGACTGCGCCGCGGCCCTTCCCACCGTAAAATTGAGGTTCACCGGGACCTTCCCCGCGCACAGGACCGCGAGGTTCGCGATGACCGCACCCGCACCGGGGGGGAGCACGATGCCGACGCGCCGCTCGGCGACATTCCGCCTGAGGCGGCGGGACAGCACGGCCGCCGCCGCGACGACCTGCGCCGCGGTGAGCACGCGCCGGCCCGCCGTCCGGTCGATGACGGCGACGGAGCCCGGGCGCCGCGCCAGGGAACGCACCACCTCGCGCCCAAGGTTGCGCAGGAGGAGCGGCCTCTCGGCGAAGGCGAGCGCCGACAGGTCCAGGATCGCCTTCCGCGCCGTTGCGGGATCCGCCCTCTCGGGCGCAATCGGCTCCCCGAAGGCGACGCAGACCGGCGTCGGCGTCAGGCGCGGGGACTTCCAGAGGTACCTGTTGCCGGCGAACGAGAACACCGAGCCCCAGAGGCCGTCGACCGCGGCCGGCACGACCGGGACTCCGGCCTTGAGCGCGATGTGCTCATATCCCCGCTGGATCGCCATCAGCTGGCCCGTCCGGGAAATTCCCCCCTCGGGGAAGATGCAGACGAGCTCGCCCGCCTGGAGGGCCCTGACCGTGGCCCTGAGCCATTGGGTCGAGCGGCCGGGCGGGACGGCGATGACCCCCGCCCGGTCGAAGATCCAGCTGAGGAGGCGCCCGGTCCCCGGGCCCTGGTAGGCGATGAACCTGAGCGGCCTCGGACAGGCGAGCTGCAGGGCGACGACGTCGACGTAGGACAGGTGGTTGGAGATGATGACGGCACCGGTCCGCGGAATGTTGGAGACCCCGATCGCGCGGACCCGATAGAGCACGCGCGCGAGGACGCTGACGGGGAAGTCTATCCACCGCGGCATCGTGGAAAATCCTTTCAGGTTCAATCGGTGCTCCGGGGTCCCGGCATCGCGGCCACGGCCCGCACGCTGGTCACCTGCCGAGCAGTTTGTCAAACAAACCGCCGGCCTTGCGAAGGGGGGCGCGAACGAGCATGTCCCTCCACTGGCCCTGGTCGATGTCGCGAAGGGTGCCACCGAGGTGGATGGACTGGTAGAGCTCCGAGTAGCCGAGCCCGTCCTGGCCGTCCTCCCTGAGCATGCCGACGATCCCGAGGAGCGCCTCCAGCTTTCCCCGGACGCCGAGCTGCAGGTCGGCGGAAAGGGGCTGGCCGCCCATCGCAACCCCCTCGACATGGGTCACGGTGGCCGTCCCCGTGAGGTGCTCCTCCGGGGCGATGAGGCTGATCTCGGTCAGGCGCAGGTCCAGGTCGGCGCCACGCGAGGCAAGGAGCGTCATCTGGTCGTAGTGGATCTCGGAGAGCCCCTCGGCCGAATCGATCACGGCGTCAAAGGCCTTGTCCGCCTTCTTGCCGAAGAGCGAGGTCACCGAGTCCAGGGCGCCCTCGATCTTGGACTGGTTCTGCCTCAGGGGCTCGATGGCGCCCGTCCTCAGGGCGCGGAAGACGCCGCTCCTGCTCGACAGCCTGCAGTCGCCCTGGATCGCGTCGACGAGGCCCCGGACCCCATCCCCGCTCGCGCTCAGCTGGCCGGAAAGGTCGAAGCGGCCCTCGACTGTCGGCGGCTCATCGGGATTGATCGCCCGAAAGATCGGGCCCGAATCCAGGCTGCCAACGGCAACCGTGGCCTGGAGCGAGTAGGGTTTCCCGGCGCCGGGCGCAAACGAGACCTTGCCGGTCACCCGCGCGGTGCTGTCGCCGCCCAGGCTCGCCGAGCCGGCGTCGATCGAGAGCGAGTCCGGCTCAACGCCGACCGTTCCCCGGACGTCGCCCAGGCTGAAGCCCGGGAGGGCGAGGCTGGCGACCTGGAGCGAAATCCGGGCGCGTCCCGGGGGCCAGAACGGCCCCCGCGCGCGCTCGCCCGCGGGAGCGGGATCCCCGGCGGGCCGCTCCCCCTCCTGCCCCCCGGGGCGCGCGCCGCAAAGCAGGGCGAGCGCGCCAATGTCGTCGAGCGCGAGGCTTCCCCCCGAAAGGGCCGCGTTGACCACGCGCCCCCGCTCGTCGGCGGTGACCGTTCCAGAGAGGACCATGTCCGCCGCCCGCGACTCGTAGGCGAGGTGGAGCGGGATGACAAACGTCGTCGGGCCCTGCGCGTCAAAGTCGGCGCTGATATCGGCGCTCGCCGAGGGAAGCGGACCCGCGCCCGGGGCCGGCACAAGATCGGTCAGGGCCACCTTGAGGCGCACCTCGCGCGTCGCGCCGAGGCTGGCGGCAAGGCTCCCGCTGGCGTCGCCCCCGGCGAGCCCGGGAAGCCTCAAGGCGACGGGCTGCGCCAAGAGCGACTGCAGGGAGAGATCCCACGAGCCCTCAACCTTGACCGGCTCGCCCGCGCCGGCCAGCCGGCCAAACCTCGCCTCCAGGGTGAGAAGCCCGACGCCCGCGCTGCGAACCTTGAACGGGGACAATTGGACCTGCCACCCCTTGGGGGCATAGTCGGCCAGGATGAAGGCCGAGAGGTCAAGGCCGTTGGCGACCTGCCGGCCGCCCCCCGACAGGGACACGTCCGACGCCGCGAGCGGCGCCTTCGTGCGGAGCGCAAGGCGCCCGTCCTCCGCCCTCATCGCGAATTCGCCCCGGAGATCTCCCCCGGCCGCCTCGACCCAGGGAAGCGGCCCCCTGAACCAGGACAGCGGGAGGCCCGTGACCGAGATTCCGACCAGGTCGCCCGTCGGGCGGGCGACCTTGAGCTCGCCGGTAGCGGGGTTGAACTCGAACGGCTGGAGCGCCAGCACGGAGGCGACGGGCGAGGCGCCCGAAATCCTCGCCTCAAGCCGGTCGACGCGAAGCGAGTCGCCGACCCGGGCGACGTCAAAGTTGGCGACGACTTCAACCCGGCCGATGGAGGCCAGGTCCACCGACACGACGCCGAGGTTTGCGGCCGACACCCCGAGGTTGCCAAGCGCGTGGACGTCGCCCGTCGCAGCGTCGACCTCGTAGCGCCCGTCTCCCGCCGCGTCGAACTCGGGAAGGGCCCGGCCGAGCGCGAACGGCGCGAGGTCGGTGTCCTTCAGGTTTAGCCTCCACGCGCCCGCGATCCGCATGGGGCTGCCGGCGCTCCTGGCGTCAAGCGCGGCGACCTGCTCGTCCCCGCGCTCAAGTGAAAAGGAATAGGACACGCTCCCCGCGCCCCTCGACGCGGAGGCCGACCCGGCCAGCCCTATCCCGCCCGGGAACTTCCGCCCGGTCGCCGTCGCGTCCATCTTGAGGCCGGCGCGCGTGAAGGCCCCCGTCTCGTCCATCGACGCCGTGAGCGTCCCCAGCACCCTGAGCGACGAGACCGCCGCCGCCTTGTCGTCAAGGGCGGCCGCCAGGCTGCACTGGAAGCTCCCGTCCCTTCCCGGCGACAGGCCCCCCCCTGTGACGACCACGCGCGCATTGCCGATGGGGTGCCCCCGACCGTCGGAAAGGATCGCGGTGCCCTCGAGGTCGACCCCGTCGAGGGACGCCCTCGCCGGCACGTTGAAGGCCGTGAAAGCGCCTCCCACGCGCTGCCGCGCCCAGGGCGCGCCCTCGGGCGCGGCGGCCCCGGCGCCGGCCCGCGGGGCCCCCTGGCTCGGCTGGGTGAGGTCGAGCGTCCAGCCCTTGGCGACCAGGCTCGTGAGCGTGAGCCTCCTGCCGAGGCAGGCCGGGAGCACGTCCACGCGCGCGTCGGCCGAGGGAACCATGAGAACGGCGCCGCCGACGTCGAGGCGCAGGCCCGTAATCGAAACCCGCCCCCACCCGGCGGAGGCCGCCTCAAGCGAGGCCCCCGGACCCGCGGCCGAGGCGAGGACCCTTCGCGCGGCCCACGTCTGGACCGGCGGGCAGAACGCGGCGATCCCGCAGAGCGCGACCGCCCCCGCCAGAGTGAAAACCGCGAGGGTGAAGGTGCGCTTGGCTTTCATGTCCTGGGCTACGCCCGTGCCCCCAGTTCCACCGGGCTCAGCCGCGGCCGGTTCAGGGGATCACGAGGGCGTCGCCCAGGCCGATCGCCTTGCGGACATTTGCGAGGGCGACGAGGTAGTTGTAATTGGCGGTCAATTGGTCGGTCCTCGACTGCGTCAGCGACACCTGGGCCGTGAGGACGTCGAGCTGCGTCGCGGAGCCGGCATGGAACTTCGCATCGGCAAGGCGAACGTCCTCGGCGGCCTGGTCGATCGTCTGGCCCGAGGCCTGCACGAGCTCCTTGGCCTCCTCGAGCGACGACATCGCCTGGCGCACCTCGACGTCCACCTCGAGATCCTCGGACGCCTTGGAGAGGCGCGCGGCCTCCAGCAGTGACTTCGCCTGTCTCACCCTGCCGTCGGTGGCCCGTCCGTCGAAGATGTGCCAGGTCGACTCCAGACCGAAAGCCCATCCGTTCACGTTGGTCGTTCCGTAGCCGTCAACGAAGGTGTCGCCGTCCCAGGCGTACGACCCGAAGGCCTGGAGGTTCGGGTAGAAGCCGGACTTTGCCGTCGTCACGGACTCCTCGTCCGCGTCCACGAGCTTCTCGAGCTTGAGGAGTTCCGGCCTGTGCTCGTGCGCCGAGGCGATCGCCGCGTCGAGCTCGTAGGTCTCCGCGGGGGAGAGGCTCAGGTCGCCCGCCAACTCGGGAAAGGACCCGCCTCTGACGCAGCCGACCGACTGGCGCAGCTGCTCGATCGCGATCCTGTAGTCGTTGCGCGCGGTGATCAGGGCGGGCTGGGCGTTCGCGAGGAAGACCTTCGCGCGCAGCACCTCAAAGTTCGAGACGGTCCCCGACTGGAACTGGTTCTTCGTGTCCTCGAGCTGGTGCTGGTAGAGCTGCACGCTCTCCTCGTCGACCCTGATCTTCTCGCGGGCGAGGATGACGTTGAAGAACTTCGTGCGGACGTCGAGCAGCGCCGTGTCAATCGCCGTTTGCAGGTCGTAAGCGGCGGCGTCGCGGGTGAGCTTCGCGGACTTGATCGCGGACGCGACGCCCCCGCCGGCATACAGCGTCTGCGTCGCCATGAGCTCGACATTCCAGAAGCTCGTGGATTGGGGGTATGACTGGGAAATCGAAGCCGCGTTCCTCTCGGCCTCGCCCGTCGCGGCGAGGTTCGGGATCTCCTGGCTCCTCACCTGGATGATGACGCCCTCCTGGAGGCGGATCGCCTCGCGGGCCTGGAGGATCGCGTAGTTGTGGTCCAGGGCGTAGCGCACGGCGCTTCGCAGGTCGAGCGGCGCGGGAAGGTCGTCCTGCGCGGTGTCGGCCCTCAGGGTGCCAGCCGCCGCGATGGCGGCGAGGACGATTGCAGGCAGGAGCCGCTTCATGGGTGGGCCGGCGCGGGGTCCGCCGCGGCGTGCTCATGGGCGGCCTCGCGGGCGCGGTCCTTGGAGTGGTCCTTCGCGATCAGGATGTAGACAGGCGGAAGGACGATGAGCGTGAAGAAGGTCCCGATCGAGATTCCCCCGACGAGGACGAGGCCGATCGAGTTCCTCGCCGCGGCGCCGGCGCCGGTCACGAGCGTCAGCGGGAAGTGCCCGGCCGCCGTCGCCACGCTCGTCATGAGGATCGGCCTCAGGCGCGTGAGCGCCGCCTCGTGCACGGCGTCGAACTTCGACTTCCCGGCGAGCTGGAGCTTGTTGGCGAACTCGACGATAAGGATGCCGTTCTTGGCGATGAGACCGACCAGCGTCACCAGGCCGACCTTGGAGAAGATGTTGAACGTCGTCGTCCAGCCGTTGGTCCAGAACGGGACGTTCGGGCTCGGCATCTTCAGGAACATGAAGATCGCCGAGCCGAAGATGGCGAGCGGGACCGAGCCGCCGAGGATGACGAGGGGGTCGCGGAAGCTGTTGAACTGCGCGGCAAGGACGAGGAAGATCAGGGTGACGGCGAGCCCCATCGTGGTCCAGAACTGGGCGTTGCCCCCCTCCCTGCGCAGCTGCCGGGACTCGCCCGTGTAGTCGATCAGGTAGCCCTTCGGCAGGATCTTCGCCCCCTCGGTCTCAAAGAACTTGAGCGAGTCGTCGAGCGACATGCCCGCCTGGCCGCTTATCGACACGGAGTTGAGCTGCTGGAAGCGGTTCAGCGAGCGCGGGATCGTCGTGTCCTTGATGGTCGCCACCGTGCTGAGCGGGATCAGGCTGCCGTTCGGCCCGGTCACGTAAATGTCCTGGAGCTGGTCGGAGTTGAGGCGGGCCGTCCGCTTGACCTGGGGGATCACCTTGTAGCTGCGCCCGGAGACGTTGAAGAAGTTGATGTAGTTGCCGCCCATCGCCGCCGAGAGGTCGTCGCCGACCTGCGAGAGGTTGAGGCCGAGCGCCGACACCTTGTCGCGGTCGAGAACCACCTCCGACTGCGGCGCGTCGTACTTCATGTCGATCGAGGTGAAGTAGAACTTCCCGGTCGCCATGGCCTTGTCGGAGAGCTGCTGCGCGAACGCGAGGATCCTCTGCGGGTCGTCCGTCGAGGTGAGCTGGATCTCGATCGGGAAATTTCCGCCGCCGGGAAGGACGGGGGGCTGAAGGAGGAAGAGCTGGATCCCGGGGATCGCCGCGACCTTGGGCTGCATGTCGGCGAGGATCGCGGACATGGGGCGCTTGCGGATGCCCCAGGGCCTTCCCACGAGGCCCGCGATCGCCGAGTCCGGCTGGGTGATCTGGAAGATGAAGCTCGTGTCGGGGTCGGAGGCGAAGATCTTCTCCACCGCGGCCGCGTACGGGAGGTTCTGGTCGAGGGTCGAGTTTGCCGCCGTGACCCCGAACCCGAAGATGAACCCCTGGTCCTCCGCCGGGGCGAGCTCGGTCTTCGACATGAGGACCATGATGATCCCCGCGAAACTGATCACGACCCACACGACGTAGACGTACCCGCGGCTGTTGAGGGTCACGTCGAGCACGCGGGAGTAGAACTTGCGCACGCGGTCAAACGTGTGCGTTACGACCCCCGCGAAGCCCTTCTCCTCGTCGCCGGCCTTCAGGAACCTCGAGCACATCATCGGCGAGAGGGTGAGCGCCACGATCCCGGAGATCGTGACAGCGCCCGCGAGCGTGAAGGCGAACTCCCGGAAGAGGGCGCCCGTGAGGCCGCCCTGGAGGCCGATCGGCGCGTACACCGCCGCCAGCGTGATCGTCATCGCGATGATGGGGCCGACGAGCTCGCGGGCGCCCACGATCGCCGCGTCGAACGGGGTCCGCCCGAGTGCCAGGTGGCGCTCGACGTTCTCGACGACGACAATGGCGTCGTCGACGACGAGCCCGACCGAGAGGACGACCGCAAGGAGCGTCAGGAGGTTGATCGTGAACCCGAAGATCTGCATCAGGAAGACGGCCCCGATGAGCGAGAGGGGTATCGCGATCACGGGGATGATCACCGTGCGCAGGGAGCCCAGGAAGAGGTAGATGACGACGACGACAATGAGGAGCGTCACCGCCAGCGTGTGCACCACCTCGTGGATCGCGTCGTTGATGTAGGCGGTCGCGTCGTAGGCCACCTTGGCCTGCATGGCGCCGGGCAGGTCCTTCTGGATCGCGTCCAGCTCATTGCGGACGAGGCGGATGACGTCCAGCGAATTGGCGTTGGGCTGGACGTAGACGCCGATGAAGACCGCGCTTATCCCCGAGAAGGTCACGTTCGTGTTGTAGTCCTCGGCGCCGAGCTCGACGTCGGCAATGTCCCGGATGCGCACGATGGCGTTGGCCTGCTGGCGGACGACCAGGTTCTTGAACTCCTCGACGGACTGCAGGTCCGTGTTGGCCGTGAGCGCGACCTGCACCAGGTTGCCCTTGGTGCTGCCGAGCGCGCTCAGGTGGTTGTTCGCCGCCAGGGCCGCGCTCACCTGCGCCGGGCTCAGGTTGAACGCCGCGAGGCGGTCGGGCTTCAGCCAGATGCGCATCGCGAACGTCCTGTCGCCGATAAGCTCGGCCTGCTGCACGCCCGGAATGGAGGAGAGGCGCGGCTGCACCACGCGCACGATGTAGTCGGTGATCTCGTTCGCGTGCAGGGTCTCGGAGGTGAAGCTCAGGTAGCACGACGCTATCTGCGAGTCGGCCGACTGGACGTTGAGGACCGGGATCTGCGCCTCGGGGGGAAGGTCGTTGCGGACCTGGTCGACCTTGGAGCCGATCTCGGCCAGGGCCTTGATCGGGTCGTAGTTGAGCTTCAGCCGCGCGGTGATCGTCGAGACGCCCTGCGTGCTCGAGGACTGGAGGTAGTCGATTCCGTCCGCCTGCGATATGGCCCGCTCAAGCGGGGTCGTGATGAAGCCGCGCACGAGGTCGGCGCTCGCCCCGACGTAGACCGTGGTGACGGTCACCGACGAGTTCTCGCTCTGCGGCCACTGCCGGACGTTGAGCGAGCGGTAGGCCTGGACCCCGGAGATCAGGATCACGAGGCTGACCACGATCGCCAGGACCGGGCGCCGGATGAAAAGGTCGGTGAAATTCACGGTTCGCGTCGGGGCGCAGAATGGCCGCCGCTCAGGAGTCCCCGGGCGTCGGCGCCAGCTTCGAGTCCGGGGCCACCGAATTGTTCACGACGACCGGGGTGCCGGGCCGCAGCTTGAAGACGCCCGAGGTGACGACGGTGTCCCCCGCCTTGAGGCCCGAGATCACCGCCACAAAGTCGCCCCTCTGGACGCCGAGGCGCACGATCTGCTGCCTGACGACGAGCTGCTTCTTGCCCGCGTCATCGGCCTTGTTCTCGACGACATAGACCGAGTCCCCGTACGGCGCATAGAGGACGGCCGTCGCCGGAATCGGGAGAACCTTGTCGGTGTCAGGCAGCTCGACAGCGACGTCGACGAACATCCCCGGGTGGAGGATCCCGCCGTCGTTGTCGACGGTCGCCTGCACGCGTACGTTGCGGGTCGAGGAGTCGACGTCGGGACTGATGGCCGTCAGCTTTCCCTCGACCGACTGGCCCGCCATCGAGTCGCCCGAGACGCGCACCGACAGTCCCGTCTTCAGCTGCTCCAGCTCCTGCTGGGGCATGTAGAAATCGACGAAGATGGGATTGAGCGCCTGGAGGGACACGATGGAGTCGCCCGCCTTGAGGTTCTGCCCTAGGTTGATCAGGCGGATGCCCAGCTGGCCCGAGAAGGGCGCCTTGATCGTCTTCTTGTCGATCGTGGCCTGGATATTGTCGGCGGCGGCGACGGCCTGCTCGTAGGTGGCCTCATCCTGGTCGCCCTGCGACTGCGAGACCGTCCCCTTCGCGAGCAGCTCGTTCGTCCGAGCGAGATTGACCCTGGCGAGGTGGACGGCGGCCTGCGCCGAGCGCAGCTCGGCCTCCTCGACGGTCGTGTCCTGCCTGACCAGCACGTCTCCTGCGTTGACCGCCTTGCCCGCCTCGAAATTCACCTCGGCGATCCTCCCGTCGAGCTCCGCTGCGACCGTCACGCCCTGCACGGCGGCAAGCGATCCCACGGACGTGAGCGTCTGCTGCCAGGTCTCCGGCGCCACGACCGCCGTCGAGACGTTCTCGGCGGGCTGCTCGAATTTCTGGCTGATCAGCTTCTTGATCTGAAAGACCTTGATCCCGGCGATCACGCCCAGGACGACGAGGAGGCTGAGCGAGGTGACTATGATTTTCTTTGCCATGGAGGAATGTGCTTCTTCAGGAAACCGGATGGGCGTGGGCGCTCTCATGCGTCTCGACCGCCATGGTGGCGGCCTGCGAGGCGACCTTGTTGAGGAGGCGCACCAGGGTCTTGCGCTCGGGTTGGGAGAGCGGCGCCATGAGCGCCGCCATCCGCTTGAAGTGGACGGGGAGGATGCCCTCGATCACGCCGAGGCCCTTTTCCGTCACGTGGACGAGCATCATCCTGCGGTCGCCCGAGACGTGCTCGCGCCGGACAAGACAGTCGCGCTCCAGCGTGTCGACGAGGCCCGTCATCGTGGCCCGGGTAACTCCGGCCTTCTCGGCGAGGTCGGCGGGCGTCAGCGGGATCGGCTCGCCTGCAATCTTGTCGTAAAGGAGCATGAGGACCGTGAACCGGCCCGGCGACAGGTCGTTCGCGTTGAAGAATCCCTCGCTCTGGCGGTAGACCTCGTCCGCCGCCCGCAGGATGTTGAGGTAGGCCTCGCACGCGGAAGGGTCCAGGTCCGGATAGCGCCGCGCGACCTCGAGCATGCACTCGTAGCGGGGAAGGTCCTTGAGCATCAGGAGCGGCATGGGGTGTCGGAGGTTGGCTCGTTTTTGCGTGTCGAAAGGAAGTAGTTAGGCGGCTAATCATCCGTCGTTCAAGACGTAAATGCAACCGAAACGGATGAAATTGCGCCGCCCCGCGGCCGGCCGAACCCCGAGGGGTGTCAGCCCGCGCTGAGCGACCGCGCGGCCGCCACGAGGGCCGCGGTGGTGATCCCCAGCTCCTCGAACACGGCCGGCGACGGGGCGCTGAGGCCGAAGCGGTCGATCCCGACGACCTTGCCCTCGAGGCCGACGTACTTCCACCAGAGTCCGGTGACACCCGCCTCGATCGCGACCCGCCGGCGGCAGGACGAGGGCAGGATGGCCTCCCGGTACTCGGCCGGCTGGCGATCGAAGATCTCGAACGAGGGCACGGAGACCACGCGGGTCCCCTCGCCCAGCTCCTTTGCGGCGGCGAGCGCCAGCTGCAGCTCGCTTCCCGTGGAAAGGAGGATGACCGACAGCGGCGCCGTCTCCTGCACGGCGACGTAGGCGCCCTTCAAGACGCCGGCTCGCCGGATGTGCGCCGGGATCTCGTTGAGGACCGGCACCGCCTGGCGCGTGAGCGCGATCAAGGTCGGGCCGCTCGTGCGCTCGAGGGCCGCCGCAAAGGCTCCCGCCGTCTCCTCGGGGTCCGCGGGCCTGATCACCTCAAAGTTCGGGATGAGTCGCAGGGCGGAGATCGTCTCCACGGGCTCGTGGGTCGGGCCGTCCTCGCCCACGCCGACCGAGTCGTGCGTGTAGATGTAGATGACCGGGAGCTTCGAGAGCCCGGCCAGCCTCATCGCCGGCCGCGAATAATCCGCGAACACGAGGAAGGTCGCGATCGAGGGCCTGATGAGGCCGTCGTAGGCCATCCCGTTCGCCATGGAGGCCATGGCGTGCTCGCGGATGCCGAAGCGGATGTTGCGGCCCGAGCGGTTGGTGGGGTCGAAGTCCTTGTCGGCCGCGATGTAGTTGAGGGTCGAGCCGTAGAGGTCCGCGCTGGCGCCGATGAGGAGCGGGAGCTCGGCCGCGAGCGGCTGGAGGACGTCGCGGCCGGCGGCGCGCGTTCCGCCGAGCTTCACGTCGGGCGCGAAGAGGGGGATCTTTGTGAGCAGGTGGGCGGCGCTCGGCTTCTGGCTGGCTGAGTCTAGCAGCGCGGCCTTCTCCGGGTTCGCCTCGCGCCAGGCCTTCGTCGCCTTGTTCCAGCGGTTGAAGGACCGCACGAGCCTCTTCTTTTGCCCGGCGAAGTAGTCCCGCACCTCGTCGCTCACGTAGAACAGCTGGTCCGCGGGCAGGCCGAGCCCCGCGCGGGCGGAGG
>Ga0302326_10009649_pt1 | contig 21007 bp, 21 predicted proteins | sample Palsa_T0_3_FD_202264 | JGI IMG/M metagenome (GOLD analysis project Ga0302326, IMG submission 202264) | Peat permafrost microbial communities from Stordalen Mire near Abisko, Sweden - Palsa_T0_3 | ecosystem: Environmental > Terrestrial > Soil > Palsa > Peat permafrost | place: Sweden: Abisko... | reverse complement strand
GCCGTTCCAGTTCCTGCACCGCTTCGACCCGATGACGTATGGGGTCAACGGACTTCGGCAGCTCATACTCGGCGGAATCGACGGCCGGCTGTGGCAGGCGATCGTGGTGCTGATCGGCATATGGGCTTTCGCCATGCTGATCTCGTGCCTATCTGCCCGGCGAGATCAGCTCTGGAACCTCGACAGGCTGATACCGGCGATCAAGATGTAGGGCCAGCGGCGCAGACCGGAAAGCTGCTCTTCGCGGGCCTGTGAGCTGTCGCTCCGTGACGGCATCGCTCGCTCGTCGCGAGTACGTGAGCTGGCGTTAACCTGACGGACTTCATTTTTGCGCCCAGTGTGCAGACGTCGCTGCCACAATGACGACCTGCGCGCCGCGGCAAACGCCGGTGCGTATTGCGCTAATCGAGGAAATAGGACTCACGATGACCGATGTCGACCAGACACCCAGTGGCGTGCGCGCCGACCTCAGCGAGCATTCGCGCACCGGGATGGGCGCGCCCGCACTCCAGCGGGCAATCACCGACCATATCCGCTACTCAATCGGCCGGCCGGCCGCTGCCCTCCGGCCCGAGCACTACTACCGGGCACTCGCACTGGCCGTGCGTGACCGCATGCAGGACCGACGGGTGGCGTCGACGCAGACCTCGCTGGACCTCGGCCGCAAGGTGACCTGCTACCTGTCGGCTGAATTCCTGATGGGTCCGCAACTGGGCAACAACCTGCTGAACCTGCGCATGGAGCAAGCGGCCAAGACCGCCCTGGCTGCGATGGGTCAGGACATCGACGAGGTGTTGGCCTGCGAGGCGGAACCGGGACTGGGCAACGGCGGCCTCGGCCGGCTCGCCGCGTGTTACTTGGACTCGCTGGCCACCCTCGAGCGTCCGGCGATCGGCTACGGTATCCGCTACGAGTTCGGCATCTTCAACCAAGAGATCCGCGACGGCTGGCAGGTCGAGAAGACCGACAACTGGCTGGTCAACGGAAACCCTTGGGAGATCGCCAAACCCGACGTCAACTACTTGGTGAAGTGGGGTGGCTACGCCGAGCACTACACCGACGACGCCGGCAACGACTGCGTCCGGTGGGTACCCGGACGGCTGCTGAAGGGTGTCGCCTACGACACCCCGATCCAGGGCTACGGCGTCAACACCTGCAACGTGCTGACCCTATGGAGTGCGCGGGCCGTCGAGTCGTTCGCGCTGGAGGCCTTCAACACCGGTGACTACTATAAAGCCGTCGAGGACGAGGTGACCTCGGAAACCGTCACCAAGGTTCTCTACCCCAACGACGAGCCAGAAGCCGGCAAGCGACTGCGCCTGCTGCAGCAGTATTTCTTCGTGTCCTGCTCGTTGCAGCACGTGCTGCACATCATGGACGACCTCGCGGACGCCGGAGTCCGCGAGCTTCCACAGCGATTCGCTCTGCAGCTCAACGACACCCACCCGTCGATCGGTGTTGCCGAGCTCATGCGGCTGCTGGTCGACGAGCGCGATCTCGACTGGGACGAAGCGTGGAGCATCACCGTCGCGACGTTCGGCTACACCAACCACACGCTGCTGCCGGAGGCGCTGGAGAAGTGGCCGCTGGAGCTGTTCGCCGAATCACTGCCCCGCCACCTCGAGATCATCTACGAGATCAACAGCCGATTCCTCGACGAGGTCCGTGCCAAGTTCCCGGGCGATGAAGACCGGGTTCGCCGCATGTCGCTGATCGGCGAGGACGGCGGCAAGAACGTCCGGATGGCGCATCTGGCCACCGTGGGCAGCCACGCCATCAACGGTGTCGCGGCGCTGCACTCGGAGTTGCTGAAAGAAAGTGTGCTCAAGGACTTCTACGAGTTGTGGCCGGAGCGGTTCAGCAACAAGACCAATGGTGTGACGCCGCGGCGCTTCCTGGCGCTGGCCAACCCGGGTCTACGCGAACTGCTGGACCGCACCATCGGTGACGGTTGGCTGAAGGACCTGGACCGCCTGCGCGGGCTGGAGGCGTTTGTCGACGACGCCTCGTTCCGCGCGCAATGGCGCGACATCAAGCGCGGCAACAAAGCGCGTCTGTCCAAGTACCTGCGCACGGCAACAGGCATCGAGCTCAACCCGGACTGGATGTTCGACATCCAGGTCAAGCGCATCCACGAGTACAAGCGCCAGCACCTCAGCGTGCTGCACATCATCGCGCTGTATCACCGGCTCAAGCAGAACCCGGGATTGTCGATTCCGCAGCGCGCCTTCATCTTCGGCGGTAAAGCCGCTCCCGGCTACTTCATGGCCAAGCGAATCATCAAGTTGATCAACGCCGTCGGAGAGACGATCAACGCCGACCCCGAGGTGAACAAATTCCTCAAGGTCGCGTTCGTGCCGAACTTCAGCGTCAAGAACGCCCAGCTGATCTACCCGGCGGCTGACCTGTCCGAGCAGATCTCCACAGCAGGCAAGGAGGCCTCGGGGACCGGGAACATGAAGTTCATGATCAACGGCGCGCTGACCATCGGCACGCTCGACGGGGCCAACGTCGAGATGCGCGATGAGGTCGGCGCCGAGAACTTCTTCTTGTTCGGCCTGACCGAATCCGAGGTCGAGAAGGTCAAGTCCGGCGGTTACCGTCCGGCCGACTACATCGACGGCAACGACGAACTGCGTGCGGTGCTGGATCTCATTGCCGGCGGGGCGTTCTCGCACGGCGACACCGAGGTGTTCAAGTCGTTGGCGGACAACCTGCGTTACGACGACCCGTTCCTGGTGTGCGCCGACTTCGCGACCTACCTGGCCGCCCAGGAGCAGGTGGGCGCGGCGTGGCTGGACAAGGATGCGTGGACGAAGATGTCCATCTTGAACACCGCACGCAGCGGGAAGTTCTCGTCGGACCGGGCTATTGCCGAGTACTGCGACGAGATCTGGAATGTGTGGCCACTGTCTGTGACCATGTGAACCGTCCCTGGCTCTTTTAGCCGGTTACTGCGCGCAGACCCCGACCCTGCCGTTTACTTAACGACAAGATCCGGTGAGCCGTCATCAGTTGCTTGACTGATGCCCAGATTTTAGTTGCGCCGGACCATCGTGGTGTCGATGAGCCGACGCGGGCACCACGCCAGGCGTGACGGAAAGGGCGCAGATCGTGGAATTCATTTTCAAAGACGAGGCGTTCAAGTTCGAGACGTTGCGCGCTGCCGGATTCGCCGGTGACGCCGGTGCGGATATCGGCGAAGTCATCGCAACGACGTCCCGGATCTCCGAAGGAGACGAAGAAGGATGGACGAGCGAATGGCGAGCAACCGCTGAGCGCATCGCCGAGCGCGGCGAGACGTCACTTTCCGTAGGAGACAGCGTCAGCGCGCGGGAGGCGTTCCTGCGTGCTTCTGCGTATTACCGGTCCGCGGAATTTTACTGCCGCAAAGATCCGCTTCACGATCCTCGAGTGCTGGAACTATTCCGGTTGTCCAAGCAGTATTTGGTGAAGGGCAGCAAGTTACTAGACGGGCCCTTCTCGGAGGTCCTCATCCCATTCGCGGACACTGACCTGCCCGGCTATCTGTACTTGGTCGATAACAGTGGGCGACCACGACCGACTGTGATCTACACCAACGGCTTCGATTCCACAGCGGAAGAAGGCTATTTCGTCATCGGTGCCGCCGCCTTGCGGCGCGGCTACAACTTTCTGGCTTACGACGGACCGGGGCAAGGTTGGATGATCCGGGAACGAAATATGGTCTACCGCCCGGATTGGGAAAACGTTCTCGGCCCCGTGGTCGACTTTGCGCTAACCACCCCAGAGATCGATGACAGCAAGATCGTCCATTTCGGCTACAGCCTCGGTGGCTATCTGGTGGCGCGCTACGCCGCGCACGATCATCGGTCGGCGGCCATTATCTGCAACGACGGCTTGATCACCTTCTACGCCTCCTACCCGCCGATTCCCAAGGCGACGCTGAATTTGATCGAGCAGAACCGGGATGACGAAGCGCTGCCGCTGCTCGACGAAATGGCCCGGAACGACACGAATGCCCGCTGGGGCCTGCAGAATGGCGTCTGGGTTTATGGCGTCGAGTCCGCCGCCGAATACGTTCGCAAAACCGCCGACTACACCCTGAGCGAACAGATGATTCGCGATATCCGAACACCTGTCCTCATCCTGGAAGGCGAGGACGACAAGGTTTTCGAGGGACAAGCCGCGGCATTAGCGCGGCAACTGCAGGCGCCACATGAACACGTCGTGCTGCGCAGCGCCGACGGCGCAGGTGCGCATTGCCACGAAGGGGCGATGTATCAGCTTCATCAGACCGTCTTCAATTTCTTGGCTACCACGTTCGAATGATTGGGGCAGTGCAGCTACCTCGCGTGCTACCAGGCGGATGAAAATCCATCCGAGAAGGCAAGGCGGCCAATGAATTTCCCCACTACCGACACCTCAGGACAAGGCCAGCAGGCCCGTGCCGAGCGCGACGTCATCAACCCGGCCACCGGCGAGGTCCTCGCCACCGTCCCCGAGCAGTTCGGCAACGACGTTGCCGCCGGCGCGAACGTTGCTAGCGCGACGGAACCTCGACTGGTTGCCACCTTCCCCTGGAGGAGGTCGGCCCGGAATGGACTCTGGCAGGTAGTCATTGCGAAGCCTGTCTTGGCGGAATCGGCAGGCGGGCGGTTTCGTCGAGGTCGACGTCGAGCGCGTTGAGCATCAGCGCCAGTCCGGCGTAGCGGCTGATCACCATCAGCAGCTCGACAGTGGCCTCCGAGCCGAGGGCTGTGTGCACTTGATCGAACAGTTCGGCCGAGACAGTACGCGTGGTCAGCAACTCGGTTGTCAGTCGCAGCACGGCGAGTTCGACAGGGCTGAAATCGGCTTCTTGCCAAGCGGATTCGGAGGTGATCGCGTTGATCTCGTCGCGGCTGAGCCCAGCCGTACGCGCCACGTCGCGGTGCTGACCGAGTTCGTAGGGGCTGTCCATCAGATACGCGGTGCGCAGGACGACGAATTCACGCAGCCGGACCGGCAACACCGGGCTGGCCAGGGCGGCTTGGCCGGCCACCATCCAGCCGGTGAACACCTTCTCGGCGTTGGCTAGAGCACGGTAGACGTTGAGATTGCCCCGCTTTAGGGTCAATTCACGGGCCTGCTCGGTCATCTCTTCAGGCTGCCGATAGGCGATTCGGGTCATCTGAATTCTCCTGTCAGGGTTGGAATCTTGCGGTGCCGTCGACGTCGAGGTCCGTGGCGTTAAGCACCAACGCCAGCCCGTAATAACAGCTGATGATCATCAGCAATTCGGTGAGTGCCTCGTCGCCGAAGACGGCTTGAGCCGCGGCGAAGGTGTCATCCCGCAGTCGGTGGGTGCTGCACAACTCGGTGGTGACGTCGAGTGCAGTGCGCTCGGTGTCGCTGAAGCCGGCCGCGTCAGAGTGATCGGTGTCGAGGATGGCGTTGATCTGCTGATCGGTCAGGCCGGCGTTGCGCGCGATCCCGACGTGCTGGCTGAGCTCGTAGCGCGAACCCTGTAAATGGGCCACCCGCAGGATGACCACCTCGCGCATCCGCCGGCTGAAAGTGGGGCTTTCGAACAACTCGTCCACCATTTGCGTCCAGGCGGGGAAGACATGCGGAGCGTTGGCGAGCAATCGGAACACCTTGAGATTGCCGCGACGCGCCATCCATTGGCGCATCGGCTCGGGTTGCTGTTCGACGCTGACGAGCGGTATCCGTGACATTAGCTTGGCCCCTTGGCTATTCGGTGTTCGCCGCGAGGGCGAAGGTCCAGTCCAGAGTCACGAACGGCACGTCGACCGTCGTCCCGTCTGGGGCGACGCCGGGCTCGTGACGCACGTAATCCGCCTGCAGCGACTCGACATCCGCGAAGACCGCGTCGCGACCGATGTACGGGTCGTCTCGCCAAAACAGCTGCGTGATCAGCGGCTGGTAGCCGTCGGCGTGAAACCAGAAGTGCACATGCTGCGGGCGCATGATGGATCGGTTTGCGGCCCGCATGATTTCACCGCAAGGACCGTCGGTGGGCACCGGGTAATAGCGGGGTGTAATGGACCGATACCAGAACCGGCCGTCGTCGTCGGTGGTCAGCAGAGCCCGCATGGCGAACTCGTCGTGCAGCTTCTCGGTCTGCTGAACGTCGTAGAAGCCCTCACCGTCGCTGTGCCAGGTGTCCACATGGGCGCCGGCGATCGGGTTGCCCTTCTCGTCGACGACCCGACCGGTGACGAACATTGGTGTGCCGGTTACGCCGTCAGAGATGTCGTCTCCGTTGTTGGCCGTCGGACGGCCCTCGACGTAGAAGGGGCCCAGCAAAGCCGACGCGGTGACCGATGACCCGCTGTGCTGGTTGATCCTGTCCAGCAGCATGCTGAAACCCAGGATGTCGGACAGCAACATCACCTCCTGACGGGTTGGGCTGGAGATTTTGCCCACTCGCTCGAGGAAATCCATTGCGGTGAACCATTCCTCGCCGGTCAGCTGCACCTCACGCGCGAAATCGTGTAGGTGCTGCACCAGGCAGTCGAGCACCTCCCGGAAACGCTGATCGGTAGACGTGTCGAAGGTCCGCTGGACGGCCTCGGTGATGGTTTGTTCATTCAAATCGGATGACATTGCCTTGCCTCTCTTTGTCAGGGCCGGATCACGACGCGGCCGGCGATGTGGTCGGCCACGGCTTGGTAGGCCGAAGCCGCGTCGTCAAGTGAATAGGTGGCGGCGATGGGAAGGGGTCGGAACTCGCCGGATTCGAAGTAGGGCGCCATCTGCTGCAGGCGACGTGCGGAGTCGACGACGGTGAGCTTGGTGCTGTCTGTGCCGAAGATTCGAGTTTCGTTGCGGTACAGGCCCAATAGATCGATTTCGACCGCACGCGAACCGACGACGCTGATCACCACCAGCCTGCCTCGCCGGGCCAACGCAGCCAACGCGGCCGGTGTGGTCACGCCACCCACGGCGTCGTACACCACGTCGACGCCGGCGCCGGCGGTGAGTCGCTTGATCTCGGCGCCGACGTCCGCGGTGGGGTCGAACGCAACGAAGTCGTCGATGACGGCCGCGGCGGTGGTATCCGTACCGGGCCGGCGGCGGTCCACTCCAATGACTTTGGCTCCGATCGCGTGGGCGATTTGCGCCACCGCTCCCCCCACGCCACCGGAAACCCCGAAGACCGCGATGGTTTCGCCGGCCGCAAGTTGCGCCGTTTCCACCGCCCCGTACCAGGCGACGACGAAGTTGACCCCGACGGTGGAGGCCTCGTCGAAGCTGAGCCGTTCGGGTTTGCGCACCAGCGCTTCCACCGGCACTGACATCAACTCAGCGTGCGACCCGTCTCGGATGAAGCCGGTGTCTCCTCCGGTGCCCCAGACCGCCGCTCCTTGCCACTCGGGCGGCCCGCTGATCACCACGCCGGCGAAATCACGCCCGGGCGTACGCGGTAGCACCGTCCAATCCATTGCGCCGGCAACATTTTTCACGTCGGACGGGTTGACGGACGCAGCCTCCACCCGGATCACCGCTTCATCTGCCGTTCCAGTCAGATCCGGTAGTTCCGTCACGCGCAACACACCGGGGTCGCCGAACTCGGTAAAACGCAAGGCCCGCATGGGTTCGTTCCTCCTGAGCTGATGTTCTGCTGCCTACACCGTCTAGCCAACACCCGGAGCAGCCATCGCGTCCAACGAAGAAAAATGAACCTTGCAATCGCGATTCGCGATAGAATGATCGCCGTGGAACTTCGCCATCTGGAGTACTTCGTCGCAGTGGCCGCGGAGTTGAACTTCTCCCGGGCAGCCAAGCGTATCCACGTTGTGCAGTCTGCCCTATCGGCGTCGGTCAGCAGATTGGAAAAGGAACTCGGCGTCGAACTGTTCGACCGTTCCAAACGCCAAATCACGCTGACGGCGCCCGGCGAGGTCTTCCTTGAGCACGCACGTGAAGTGATCCACACCGCTCATCGGGCCCGGACCTCAGTGAACGCATTCCGTAATCAGCTCGCCGGCACCGTTACCCTGGGCACCCTGATGTCCTGGGGAACGTTGAATCTGCCTGCCGCCCTGTAAGAATTCCGCGGCGACAATCCGATGGTCACCGTCCGGCTGCGGCAAAGCGTCACCGGTTCGGCCGGACATTTGACCGCGATCGCCGACGGTCAGATGGACCTGGCACTCGTCTCAATCACCGCGCCGGGGTCCCCGTTGGTAACGCTGCGCGAGTTGATGCGCGAGCCCATGGTGTTTGTCTGCGAAGCCAGTCACCCGCTGGCCAATCGCCGCCGGGTGGAGCTGGCCGACCTGGCCGGCCACGATTTCATCCAACTTCCGCCCGGCTGGGGTATCCGGCAGCGCCTCGACAAGGGCTTCGCCGCAGCAGGTGTCCAGCCGGTCAGCGCCTACGAAGTCGCCGATTATGCGATCACCGCCGAGCTCATTCCGCACCGGCTGGCAAGCGCCATCCTGCCCGCCAGCGCGGCCAACCGCTTCCCCGACCTACGCAACAGTTCCCCTGCATCCATCCATCACATGGACGCTGTCAATCGCCTACGCGGCGTCCCAACGCGCCAGCCCCGCGATCAATGCGCTTATCGACACTCTGGTCCGCCATGTCGACTGACGCGGCCGGCAGCTTAGGCGGCATGTGGGTTTTCCAGGACCACCGCTACGGCTTGTCCCGACCCGATGCACACTCCGGCGGCGCCGTAGCGTGCGTTGCGTTCCGCCAGCTCGGTCGCCAGAGTCAGCACGTAGCGGGCGCCGGTGGCGCCGAACGGATGCCCGATGGCCACCGCCCCACCGTTGGGTGTGAGCTTGTCGTCGGGAATTGTGAAGCCGCCGAGCTGGTTTGGAATCTCCCGGAGCACGCCGAGAGCCTGCGCGCTGAATGCCTCGTGGACTTCCCACACGTCGATCTGCTCCGGAGCCAGGCCGGCCCGCTTGATCGCCAGCGGCAACGCCCATGCCGGAGCCAGCCCCATGATCAACGGGTCGAGCGCATACACCGCTGAGGACACCACGCGCGCCAACGGATCGACGCCGAGCTCGGCGGCGCGTTCTCCCGACGCCAGCACGACCGCACTGGCGCCATCGCTAAGCGGTGTGGAGTTGGCCGCGGTCATCTGCGTGGTGCCCGGTTGTACCGGCAACGCCGCCAGCTGCTCGGCGGTGGTGTCGTCGCGGATGAACTCGTCCTCCTCGACCGTGCGCGCTGGCGTTTTTTTCGTCGCCGCGATCTGCACGGGCATGATTTCTTTGGCCAGCCGCCCCGAGTCGCGGGCGGCCTTGGCGTGTTGCTGCGAGCGCAGCGCGAACGCGTCGATCTCCTGGCGAGTCAGCCCGTAGCGGTCGGCCACGTTCTGCGCGGTCTCGATCATGGAAACGTAGGCGTTGCGGGCCAACAGCTTTGGGTTCGGTGGGCCCCCGGCACCGGCCCACATGGTGTCAAGCAGAATCACCGGTCCGCGCGGGGAGAACGGCGCGTCGCCCTTCATGTATGCCCACCCGGAACGCGACATCGACTCCACACCGCACGCAATTCCTACGCCCAGGTCACCCGCTTTGATTGCATGGGCCAACTGGACGGTCGCGCTCAACGACGAAGCACAGAACCGGTTGATCGTCGCTCCGGCAACGCTATCGGGAAAACCGGCCGCCAAGGCCGCCCAGCGCGCCACGTCGCCCATTCCTTCGTGGGCTGGATTGACGCAGCCAGCGACGACATCTTCGATTTGATCTAGCCCAACACCCACGCGTTCGCACGCTCCGGTCATCGCCAACCCGAGCAGATCATCGAGCCGGATATGTGACAGTGACCCGCCATACCGGGTAAATGGAGTGCGCACACCGCCGAGGACAAACGCATCTGTCATTGTCAACTCCCAACTATCACGGAGAACTATTGATGTCGCGGACGATGTCGATTGCCCTGCCCAAGGTGGACAGCCGGGCGTCGAGAGTGTCTCCCGCCGGATAGAGCCGGACAGTGTCAACACCGGCATCGCGCCATACCGACAAGCGTTGTCGCACCATGGCTTCGGTGCCGATCAAGGTGGTGGCCAGCACCATCTCGTCGGTCACCAGATCGGCTGCGCCGTCTCGGTCGCCGGCCTGCCAGCGCTCACGAACCTGGGCGGCGATGTCGGCCCAGCCCTGACGGCTATAGGCCTGGTTGTAGAAGTTGGTCGATGCCGATCCCATCCCGCCCAGACTGAACGCGAGTTCTTTCTTGCGGCTGCCGACCATCAGCCGCAACGCATCCTCGTCGGGCGCGAACGCCACCTCAGCGCCCTGACAGATGTCGAGGTCGTCGCGGCTGCGCCCACTGCGGGCCAGCCCTTCGTCCAAATGGGTGAAGTAGGCTGCGTCGGCGCCTTCGGGCACGAAACTGGTGCCAAGCCAACCGTCGGCGATTTCGCCGGTCAACCGCAGCATGGCCGGCGACAGCGTCGCGAGGTAGACCGGGATCGGGTGTTCCGCACGCATCGACAACTTCATCGGGACGGCGTCACCGCCGCCCCAGGGAATTTGGAACTCACGCCCCTGATAGGAGATCTTGGCGCCACCGATCACTTGACGCACGATGTCGACGGTTTCCCGAAGACGAGACAGGGGGCGCGCAAACGAAACCCCGTGCAACCCTTCGATGACCTGTGGACCGGACGCACCGAGGCCGAGCAGGAACCGTCCGCCGGACAGGTTGGACAGCGTGATCGCGGCCTGCGCCACCGCAACTGGCGTTCGAGTCCCGACTTGAATGATCCCGGAACCGAGCAGCATGCGATCGGTAACTGCCGCGTAGTAACCCAGCGCCGACGGCGCATCCGACCCCCAGGCCTCGGCGACCCACAACACGTCCAGCCCCAGCTTCTCGGCTTCGACAGCGAAGTCTCGTTGCTGCGCCCAGCGATCGAAGCTGGCGGCCTCAACCGTCGTGGCGGTGCGCATCAGCCCTCAGCCAGTTTCTTGATGTGGGCCAGGGTGGCGGCCATGTTCCGTTCGAACTCGCGCATCCGCACAAACACGATCTTCTGTTCCTTTTCCGGCATGCGATCGATCGCGAACGACAGGCCGGAGCGCGCGGGACCCATCTGCATCCACTCCGACAACTCCGTTCCGCCGTTCTTGGGCTCAAGCCGGAAACGCCAGATCGCGGTCGGGTTCGCCGGATCCTCGACGGCCCAGGCGAACACCCGCTCGGGCTCGCACTCGATCACATGCGATGTGGTCGCCCATTCGCCCAGCGATTCGTGCTTGCTACGTCCGATGAACTTGGCCCCGACCGCGGGCGCGCTGGCTCCGTCGAGCCATTCGACAGACTGCAGTTCCTGGCTCATGGTCGGCATCAGCTCGATGTCGGACACGAGCTCCCACACCCGCCCCGGTAACACATCGATCCACGTCTGCACCTGCACGGTTGGGTTGTCCGCATAGCGCGCACCCGTCCACTCCATCGTCTGCTACCTCCGTTCATCAGTTCAGTTCACCGCGTTCCGCGTAGCGCATTGACCAACTGCACCCGCGACTGGACTCCGAGCTTTGAATATGCCGAACGAAGATGGGTCCCTACGGTATTCACCGATATGCCAAGCGCGTTGACAGCCGATTTGTCCGTGTAGCTCATGACCGGTCGCCGCGATGCATGATCAGGCCGCGGCCGACGACAGGCTCGGTGTCACGCGCATTGATGTCCTGGCCGCATTGCGAGCAGACCACCCGGACACCCACGCGGTGCCCACAGGGCTTGTGCAGCAGGTCAACTGGCGGGGCCGCAAGACCGGTCCACTCGTTACCCCATTGCATCAGGGCGACGTAGACGGGAAACAGGGCTCGGCCCTTGGCCGTCAGCCGGTACTCGTTCAGATCGCGCGTGGTGTGCTCGGCGTAGGGCCGACGCTCGAGAATACCGTGGGCGACGAGCCAGTTGAGGCGGTCGGTAAGCACATTGCGGGCCAATCCGATGCCGCGCTGGTAATCCTCGAACCGCCGGGCGCCGTTGAACGCCTGGCGCAGGATCAGCCACACCCACCGTTCGCCAACGATGGCCGCAGAGCGCGCGACTGCGCAGTTCTCGTCGAGCAAATCCGTGTGTCTCACGATTAGCAGAATAACCTCTGATCTCGTTGCTTTTCAAAACTTTCTCAAGAGACGGTGAGGCCGCCGTCGACCACCAGCGTCGTGCCAGTGATGTACGCCGCGGCAGCGCTCGCAAGGAACACCAGCGCGGCGGCAAGCTCCGCCGGATCTCCCGGCCGCCCGGCGGGCACACGCGGCAGTTGGCTGTCGATGTAACCGTCAGGGAACTGATCAGTCATTTCCGATGGGAAGAAGCCCGGAGCCAGAGCATTGACGCGAATGCCCTTGCGACCGGTCCACTGCACGGCCAGGTCCCGGGTCAGGCCTGTCAGCCCGGCCTTGCTGGCCGAGTAGGCCGCCTGGGGCAGCCCGCCGCTGGTCAGCGCGACCACGCTGGCGACGTTGATGATCGAGCTGCCGGGTTGCATGACCCGGCCACACGCCTGGGCCATCCAATAAGAACCATTGAGGTTGATGTCGATTACCTCGCGAAACTGGTCTGGCGTCTCGCGTGTGGCCGGTACGGCGGTGCCCTTGCCGGCGTTGTTCACGAGCACGTCGACGTGCCCGAATTCGGTCATCGCCGCGTCGACCACCGCTTGTGCGTCCTCGGGAACCGCGACGTCCGCGGTCACCGTCAGCGCCCGCCGCCCGAGCTGCTCAACCAGGGCATGAGTCTGCTTGAGCCGATCTGTGCGGCGCGCGGTCAACACCACGTCGGCGCCCGCCTCGGCAAGTGCCCGGGCGAAGGCGATGCCCAAACCGGACGAGGCACCGGTGACGATTGCCACCTTCCCGTCGAGCCGGAAGCGGTCGAGCACTGTCGTCATCTTGTGGTCCTTTCAGGAAGCGGAGTCGTCTTTCGAATCCTAGTTGCAAATTACTACTAGTGGAGTACCGTGTGAAGCCATCCAATAGCTGCCGCAGGAGGCCAGCGTTGACGTAGTTGAGCCGTCCTCCGAAGCCGGGGAAGTCGCGGTCAACCACCGCGAGGCAGCCCACTGGCACATCGGTCCAATAGTTAGGTCCCCATGAAGCGCATCTACGCCGACTCTCACCCTCCGTTACTGAATCCGCGCGACATCGACTTTTTGCTCTACGAATGGCTCGACGTGGGGGCACTGTGTGACCGGCCGCGTTACAGCGAGCACTCGATAGAGTCCTTCGACTCCGTGCTTGATCTAGCCGCCGATATCGCGATCAAACGGTTTGCGCCGCACTTTAAGACGGCCGACACAGAGGAACCGTTCGTCAACGCTGACGGCACCGTGACCACCCTGCCCGAGATGAAAGCGGCGCTGTCAGCAGCGGGCGCCGCAGGACTGCTGGCCGGCGACTTCGACCATGATATTGACGGATACCAGCTCCCCTACGTGGTGTCGAGGGCAGCATTCGCGTGGCTGCAGGCCGCCAACGTCAGCACCGCCGCCTACCTGGGTCTGACCGTCGCCAACGCCCACCTGCTGGCCGCGTATGGGAACAAGGAACAAATCGATACCTGGGTGCGGCCGATGCTCGACGGCCGTTATCTGGGAACGATGTGCCTGTCCGAACCACACGCCGGATCATCACTCGCCAACATCACGACCCGAGCGGTCCGGCAGGACGACGGAACCTACCGCATCAGCGGCACCAAGATGTGGATCAGTGGCGGTGATCACGAGATGTCGGACAACATCGTTCATCTCGTCCTGGCCAAGACACCCGGAGGCCCACCGGGCGTCAAAGGAATCTCGCTGTTCATCGTTCCCAAATATCTCGTCGATGACGGCGGACGCCGGGAAACGCGCAACTCAGTGGTGCTGGTCGGCCTCAACCACAAGATGGGTAATCACGGAACGACCAACGCGCTGTTGAATTTTGGCGACGAGTCGATCATGCCGGGTGGGCGCGAGGGTGCGGTCGGCTATCTGGTCGGCCAAGAGTTCGACGGGTTGCGGCAGATGTTCCACATGATGAATGAAGCCAGGGTCAGCGTTGGGCTGTCGGCCACCGCTCAGGGCTACACCGCCTATCTACAGGCGCTTGCTTATGCCCGCACCCGGCTGCAGGGCAGACCGTTCTCGCGTGGCCGTGATTTTGTCGACGAGATCCCGATCATCTCCCATCCCGATGTACGCCGAATGCTGCTGGCCCAAAAAAGCTACGTCGAAGGCTCATTGGGGCTCGGCCTGTATTGCGGCCGCCTCATCGACGAAACACTTTCCGCGCCAACCGATACCGAACGCGACGACGCCAGGCTTCTGCTTGAGGTGTTGACTCCCATCGCCAAGAGTTGGCCCTCGCAATGGTCTGTCGAGGCCAACAGCCTGGCCATCCAAGTCCACGGTGGGTTCGGCTACACCCGGGACTACAACGTCGAACAGCTCTACCGGGACAATCGGCTCAACTCCATCCACGAGGGCACGCACGGTATTCATGCACTCGACCTTCTTGGCCGCAAGGTGCTCATCGACGGCGGACGTGGCCTGCACTTGCTACTCGGCAAAATCCTGGACACGACAGACCAAGCGTCAGCGCTGGGAGATCCACTAGCTGGGTGGGCAACCGCGCTGGCATCGGCCGCCCAGCGCGTCGAGCACACCACCCTGTCGCTCTGGAAGGATGGCGATCCCGGCGCCGCACTGGCTAACGCGACGTTGTACCTCGAGGCCGTCGGCCACGTGGTTCTGGCATGGATCTGGCTGCAGCAGGCGTTGGCCGCGCACGGCAAGGCCGGCGATTTCTATGACGGTAAGCGCCTTGCCGCGCAATACTTCTTTCACTACGAACTCCCCAAAACAACCGCGCAGTTCGATCTCCTCGATAGCGGCGACCGAACCACCACCGATTTGGACGAAAACTGGTTCTAACATGGTCGATACTCGGCTGATGTCTGATCTGAGTTCGTACCGGAGGATGTGATGCAGCAGCTGACCGGTTTAGACGCCGCATTTTTGGCCCTCGACTCGCCCACTGCCTACGGGCACGTGGGCAGCGTGTCTATCCTCGATTCACCCGCGGGCGGCGAGGCGCTGACCCTTGAGCGGCTGACCGAGCTGATCGAGTCCCGGTTACATCTGGTCCCGCCATTTCGACGCCGCTTGGTGGAGGTGCCTTTTGGGCTGGATCAGCCGTACTGGATCGAGGACCCCGATTTCGACATCGAGTTTCATGTCCGTGAACTGGGGTTGCCCGCGCCCGGGGATGATCGGCAGCTCGCGGTCCAGGCAGCCCGGCTGCACGCGCGGCCGCTGGACCGCCGCCGCCCGCTATGGGAGACCTACCTCATCCACGGCCTGCAGGGCGGCCGGCAAGCCCTTTATACGAAGGTGCACCACGCGGCCATCGACGGGGTGTCGGGAAACGACCTGCTCGCCGCGCTGATGGACACCTCGCCGGAGCCGCGCGACACCGGCGAGCCGGACTCGTGGCGTCCGGAAACCCAGCCTGGCGCCGCGGAGCTGCTGGTACGTAGCGCTGCGTCGCTGGCAACCAATCCGGTTCGGGCCGTACGGGTCTCGGCGGGGATCGTGCGTTCATTGCCAGCCCTTGTCAGTGGTCCCGCAAGCCCCTTGCTGCCGCTCGTCGATCGGTTTTTGTTGCGCCGTGGCCGCGGTGTCGTCCTGTCGGCGCCGCCGTTGATCGCGCCGGCAACGCCGTTCAACAAGAACATCGGACCGCACCGGCGCTGGGCCTTCACCAGCATCCCGCTTGCAGACGTTAAATCGATCAAAAACGCCGCCGGTGTCACCGTCAACGACGTCGTGATGGCGCTGTGCGCCGGCGCGCTGCGGGTCTGGCTACAGAAACACGATGCCCTGCCCGAGGGACCACTCGTGGCGGCCGTCCCGGTGTCCATCCGCACCGAAGAGCAGAAAGGCACCCACGGTAACCGGGTCTCGGCCGTCATCGCGGCGTTGCCTACGCACTTGGCGGACCCTACTGGACGGCTCGCGGCAGTGCACGAGGCGATGCGCGCCGCCAAGGAGCAGCACAACGCGCTGCCCGCCGAGCTGCTCACAGACATCGCCGAGTTCTCGATGCCGGCGTTGGCGAATCAGGCCAACCGGCTGGCCACCCGACTGCGACTACTGGAGCGGATGCCGCCGTTCAACCTGATCATCTCCAATGTTCCCGGGCCGAACGTGGATCTTTACCTGTGCGGGGCGCGGCTCGACGGCATCTACCCGCTGTCGGCGATCGCCGACGGACAGGGGCTCAACCTGACCGTCTTGGGGTCCAAGGGCAAGCTCAACTTCGGCGCACTCGCCGATCGCGACCTGGTGCCCGATGTCGAGATGATCATCGACGCGCTCAAAGACGAAATCGGGACCCTGTCTGACGCTTTCGGGGTCGGCTGATGTCGCGTTCGCAGATGCCTGCCGACACTGACGGGGCCAGCGCGCCCCCCTCGTGGCTCTTTGTGACAGATCCCGCACGTGCGGCTGCCGAATACGCGTGGTTGATCACCGCGCTCCCGCTGCGGCAACTGCTACCGGTCGGCGATGGACACCCAGTTCTGGTGCTGCCGGGACTGCTGGCCGACGACGGTTCCACCGGGACGCTGCGGCGCATCCTGCGCGACCTGGGCTACCGGGTGCACGGCTGGCGCTTGGGACGCAACTTTGGCCCGACGGCCGCGACGGTCACCGGGCTACAAGACCGCCTCCTCGACCTGTGGTCGCGATACAACTCTGCAGTAAGTGTGATCGGGTGGAGCCTTGGCGGCATCTTCGCCCGAACCCTCGCCCGCGACAATCCGGCTGCAGTGCGCCAGGTCATCACGCTGGGCAGCCCGATTCGCCTCGCCCACGACAGCCAATCCCGGGCCCGCCGTGCCTTCGACCGCTACGCCCATTTACATGTCGTGCCAAGGGATCTGCCGCTGGAGTTCGGCCTTGACGCGCTCCCAGTGCCGGCCACCTCGATCTACTCGCGATACGACGGGATCGTCGCCTGGCAGGCCTGCCTCGACCCGCCGTCCGCACAGGCCGAGAACGTCGCCGTGATCAGCAGTCATTTGGGGTTCGGCCACCACCCGGCGGTGATCTGGGCCGTCGCCGACCGGCTGGCGCAGCCGCTCGGTCAGTGGGCGCCATTCCGACCGCCCACCGCGCTGCGGCCGTTATACCCCCCAACCGACTCACCGCCTCAGCGGCCTTGGCGATCCCCATACAGAAATGCGCAGTGAGCTTTGATCAGCCGAATTGAGCGGCACGGGCTGAGACCGCCGACGGTGCCAGGCGCGGGTGTTGCCACGTGATGTCGGGACGGTCGAGGCGGCTTTGACTATCCGGCAGCCGAATCGGGGCTCTCGCCCGAGCCGGTGGTCCGTCGTGCCGCGCCCCACAGTCCGGTGCCGACACCGATGACGGCGCCGCCCAGGCCAATCAGTTGCTGCGAGCGTTTCATCTCGTGATGCACGCTCATTCCGCCCAGCAGGTCGGCGGCGTCGGCGCCCGCCGAGGCCAGGAACCAGCCGCGAGTGTTGTTGCCGCGCAGCGCCGCCGTGGCCAGCAACCCCCCGATCAACGCGTCGCGGTACCCCATCGACCGCAGCAGTAGTTGCGCGGTCGGCGTGGGCTTGTCCGGGTCGCCCCAGAGCCGGTTCGCGCGCAGGGGGTCGACGAGAAACGAGATGCCCGAGGCAAGTCGGATGCTGCCCGCGGCCAGCGCCATACGGTCGATTGTCATGAACTCCGAGCCTAGGAGGTGATCGGTCGAGCGGGAGCCAAAGCCGTGGATGTCGCCATTGTTGATGCCGGGTATCGCCCCCCTCGCTACTCTCACTGCGGCGCCATTCAGGCGCCGTCGCAGCGGGTAGAAGGGCTGGGCGGATATGCCGGATCCGGGAGCCGAGGTGTCCTCGGCAGCCCCAGCACCAAGGTTCGAACCTGACGAGGGGTGGGTGCCGGCCGACGAGCGATTGTACGGTCTGGACCGGCGCACCCTGCGCCCGACGCTGGCGGTATTCGCGTTGGTATTCATCATGTCGGTGGTGTTGCCGGTGATCAATGCCGCGGTGCCGTACCACGACATCGTCAGAGCCGGCGACGTCGTGGAGCTCGAGGGCAACGTGACATTCGTTCCGGAAGCCGGCTGGGGCATCACTTCTGGTCTCCGCGAGGGCCACGGCCCGATATCCGGTCAGTACCCGGCGGCAGCGACCATCGAGCACGGAGCGCTGAAGTTCACCGTTCGCACCGGGCCGTTCCACGGCGACGCCGGCCAACTGCTCGATCAGATCGAGGCCACCACCGACGCGCTCAACCAGGGGCGCGGAGTCCATATCACCGGCGCGCCCGCCACGATCGTCACCGCTGCGGGCAAGGAAGGCGCGACAGTTCGCGTCACCGGACCGCACACCGGCGGCCTGATCGCCGCGTTCGTATTCGGCGACCGAGGAGTCAAAGCAGTCGCGACCGGACCGACCGACGCTGGCGCCGAGCCCAGCGCCGCGGTGTTGCGGATGATCGGCAGCATCAGCCAATCCGGACAGGAAAAGCGATGACGACGACATTGCCCGAACTCGATCGTGCGCGCGATGTGGCGCTCGACCTTTCCGGCTGGGGCAGGCGGTTCGTCTTTTACCAACCGCGCAACTTCGCATTCTGGGGATACCTGGCGCTGGTCGGAATCGGCGTGCTGACTTTCTTTTCCACCCTCGCGCGCGAGTACAACGCGTACGGCGAAGCGATCGGGCTGGCGGTCACGTCTTTTGCCATCTACGCCGCGTTGTTCTGGTGGTTCACCGACCGCATCGACCACTACGCGAAGCTCCCCCACAAGCTGATGGTCGTCGCGTTCGTGTGGGGTGGCTTCGCCGCAACCGGAACGATGGCCGCCAACGCCAATGACGCGATACTCGCCATGTACGGAAAGACTTTCGGCCAGGCGTGGGCGCTGAACTGGGGCGCCGGGCTTGCCGCCCCGTTCACCGAGGAACTGGCCAAGGGTTCGGGCCTGCTACTGCTCATCGCGCTGGCGCAGCGACACGTACGGACCGCTTTCGACGGGTTCATCCTGGGCGCGTTCATCGGCCTGGGCTTCCAGATTGTCGAGGACATCCTCTACGCCATGACCTCGGCCGGAACTCAGTTCGGCGCCAACCAAATTGGCGCCTCGGTCGGCACCATCATCCTTCGCATGCTCACCGGGGTGGCCGCTCATATCCTCTACAGCGCAATCTTCTGCGCCGGTGTGGTCTACCTTTTCGGCCGGCCCGCTGAACCTCGCAGAATTGGGCGGGGCCTGCTCTTGATCGCGATACCGATGCTGCTGCACGGGACCTGGGACTCGGTGGCCGCCATCGCCGGCCAGAATGCGCTGACGCTGATCGGACTGTTGATCGGAACGATTGTTGTCGCGCTGATTATCGTTGCGCGGGTTTACAAGTTGACCGTGGCCAGGGAACGCGACTTCGTCCGCGACGTCATGGCGCCCGAGCAGGCCCGTAACGTAATCAGCCCGATCGAACTGGACGCAATGGCCGGTAACCGCAAAGCCCGCAAGGCTTACCGCAAAGCGGGTCGCAACCGTCAGGAACGCAGGCGTGCCCGCTACATTCTCAATGCCGCCTATGCGCTCGCCGACGAGTTGGCCGCGGCGCGCGGTGCCGACACCGACCGGGTTCGCTTTGCCCGCTCCGAGGTCGCCCGGATTCGGGCGGGCCTACCGTCGCCCTGGTGACTCAGGCTGACCACTGCCTGCAGAGCTGATCGTTGGGTAGGCGATGACCTGACTTCCGCTGGCGCCTTGCGCTGTTACTGGCAAGCTTGGCCGGAAGCTCCGCGGTAGTCGATGTCATCCACAACAGCGTTGAGTAGCCGCCGCTGTACCGGCGAACAACGCGCAGGCAACTCCCGGTCCGCTCTTAGGCTGCATGCGACGTTTGTCCGGTGGTTGAGCTATTTCACGCATTTGCCCTCGTCAGAGATCGCATACTGGACGTTCCACCAGCTCGAGCTGATGAGGACGTGCGCATGACGCAGCAGCACCCAATCGGGATTATTGGCTTCTCACATGTCTGTGTCGCCGTATCCGACATGCAAGCGTCGCTGCGGTTCTACCGCGACCTGCTTGGACTTGACGTCTTCTTCGACGTCGAACTAGACGGTTCCCCAATGGAAGTGGTCACGGGAGAGGCCGGAGCGCGCGGCCGGATGGTCGGCGGGATGCTTGGCGGCACCGTCGTGGAGCTTCTTGAGTTCGCACACCGCAGTTTCGCCCAGCCATCTGAAACCATGCTGGGTTACACGAACATCTCGTTGAGCGTCCGCGACGTCGACGCCGCCCTGGCTGCAATCATCGCCGCCGGCTTGCAGCCCGAACAGCAACCGGTGGAGATCGGTGGCGTGCGCATGTTCTTCGTACGCGATCCGGATGGCACTCCGATCGAGTTCGTCTCCTACCCGAACGGGGAACAGACCTCGGTCCAGATGTGGGGCCACGCCTCGGCCAGCGTGTCGGCATCGGCGAAGACCTGACGGGCACCGTTTTATCTGACGACCGAATCGTCAGGCACACGGGGCGATTCGTCGGGAGTCCAAGCCAACGGCTGACCGGGCTGACCGGGAAACAGGTAGTCGATGAAAGCCGCTGCGGTGGGTTGTGGTTGGTGGTTCGCCAGGCCCGGTCGCTCGTTGGCTTCGATGAAGGCGTACTCCTCGCCTCTGACATCGGGGACGAGCAGGTCGATGCCGGTCACCGGGATACCGATCGCCTCGGCGGCCATCACGGCGACCCGGCACAGCTCCGGATTCACGTCGGTGGTGACGTCGTGGATCGTGCCGCCCTGGTGCAGGTTTGCGGTGTGGCGAACGCGCAGCCGATTGCCTTGGGGCAGAATAGCATCCAGCTGCCAGCCGCCTTCGACGACCGTCGCCTCGGTGATGGCGTCCAGCGGGATTTTGGACTCACCACCAGTGGCCGCCGAGCGCCGTCGGCTCTCTGCCACAATCAAGTCCCGCACAGTGTGCTCGCCG
>Ga0302326_10009647_pt1 | contig 21010 bp, 23 predicted proteins | sample Palsa_T0_3_FD_202264 | JGI IMG/M metagenome (GOLD analysis project Ga0302326, IMG submission 202264) | Peat permafrost microbial communities from Stordalen Mire near Abisko, Sweden - Palsa_T0_3 | ecosystem: Environmental > Terrestrial > Soil > Palsa > Peat permafrost | place: Sweden: Abisko... | reverse complement strand
GTGCTTGGCATTATGATCTCTCTCTCTCTCTTATAGGCGAGAAACGTCATCCGCCTCGCTCATCTCGACGATGTTCTCTCCGTATTTATGTAGGCAGGGCCGAAGGTCCTCAGCTCGCCTGCCTTACAGCACTTCGCCCGGGAACTATTTGGCCGCAGCATTGGCTTACCTGCCCGGCACAGCTCGGGCTTTGAGGAGATGACCGCGATGATGTTCGGATACGGAGGGATGGGCGGCGGCTGGCCCGTCTGGGCAGTTGCCCTCGTGTGGATCGGGATGCTCGCCTTCTTGGGCGTGCTGATCTGGGTCGGGTACACGCTGATGACCAATGCCACCCGCAGGTCCCGCCAGCCGCGCCGCGGTGGTAAGGGCGTCCACGAGCGCCGCAGCGGAGCGCAGCCGCGCGGGATACTGGACGAGCGGCTGGCCCGCGGCGAGATCGACGCTGCGGAGTACCGGCGGCTGCGGGGCCTGATCGCCGCGGGCGATGACCAGGCCCCGGCTGGCGCAGCGAGCGCGAGATAACGGCCGGCGTCCCCGGCCGCCGACCATCGTTTACCGATTAGGACCGCCAGCCTGGTGGTCCTAATCGGCATCTCCGACGCTTCGGCGCCTGCCCAGCACCAAGAGCACACGAGCCCCGGCAATCGCACACCTGCCGCCCCGGGCCGCGCGCCGTCGGCTCGCTGCTTCATCGTGCCGGCTATAGCCCGCACCCGCGGCCCAGAGCCCGGCTCCCCCGTATCCGACCCGTATCCGACGTATTCGTCATCACCCTCCGGGCCACCAGGCGCCCCACCCGGGCCGACTAAGGACGACCAGCTGGGCCGACTTCGCTTGCCCGGCACGGGCCAGCTGATGCGCCCCCAGGCGCGCGCCACCTCTCCAATCCCAGCAGCCGCTTTAGCACCTCAAGGTATCCTTATCGAATCATTGTGCGAGAGAAACAACCCGATTAGGGGTTTGCTGTCACACGATACGATTTATGTCAGCTTCCAGGAGGTTTACTGAGGCTATTGTTGCGAGGGAGGCCCAGCTGGGTGGTATCTGACGCCCACTCCGCCTCATTTCCGGTCCAGGGAGCAGCTCAAACGCGGAGGGGCGAGCTGAGCCGCTACCCAAGGAGTCGCTAGTAGGCGCGACGACCGGCTTTGGTAAGCCTCCAGCCGCCCGCCGGCCGCCGTGGCGGTGCGCTGGAACTGGGTCAGGCTGGAGAAGCTGCCGGCCCGGGCGCACCGCGGGCGGCCCGCGTTCCCGGTACGCGACGGCCGCGCGGTGAACCACCACCACGGAGCAGCGCGCGAGGCATGACCGGGACGGGCGCCCGTGCAGCCGGCACGCCCGTCCCGGGTCCGAGCGGCCAGCTCCGCAGGCGAGCGCTCCGCAGGCGAGCGCTCCGGCAGCGGACCTCATACCACGGGACGCATCCTTCCCGTTGGCCGCCGGCCCTTCACCTCCCGCCACGAACAAGACCCAGCACACTCGCACTACCGCCAACCGATCACACGAGGAAACTCGACCTCACTACTTGACCGGCGCTCTAGGCGCTGCGGCTCAGGACGACCTTGAGCGCTCCGGTGTCGGCTGGCCTGGCGAACACGTCGTAGGCCTTGGCGAACTCATCGAGCGTGAAGCGGTGGGTGATGAACCGTCCGGCGTCGATGTGGTGGCTGGCGAGCAGGCGCAGCAGGGTCGGCGTGGAGTACGCGTCGACCAGCCCGGTCGTGATGGTAATGTCCCTTGTCCACTGGTCCTCGAGGTGCAGGGTCGCGGGTTGGCCGTGCACGCCGATGTTGGCGATCCGGCCGCCTGGCCGGACCAGTTCGACGGCAAGCTCGAAGGTGGCAGGCACCCCGACCGCTTCGATGGTCACGTCGGCACCCAGCCCGTCGGTCATGGACCGGACTATCTCTCTCGGGTCCTCGCGGCCGTTGTTCACGGTGACATCCGCGCCGAACGCTTTCGCTGCCTCCAGCCGGGTGTCGGCCAGGTCGATCGCCACGATGTGGCTCGGGCTGAACAGGCGGGCGCCCATGATCGCGGACAGGCCGATGGGACCGGCCCCGACGACCGCGACTACGTCGCCTGGGCGCACGGTGCCGTTAAGGACACCGACCTCATAGGCGGTCGGCAAGATGTCGGACAGCATGAGGATGTCCTCGTCTGCTGCGCCGGCCGGCACCGGGTAGGTCGACGTGTCGGCAAAAGGTACCCGGACATACTCGGCCTGGGTGCCGTCGATCATGTAGCCCAGGATCCAGCCGCCCCCGCCCAGGCACTGCCCCGGGCGGCCCTCGCGGCAGAACCGGCAGGTCCCGCACACCGAGACGCACGACACCAGAACGCGGTCGCCGACCTTGACCGTCTTGACGCCGCTACCGATCGACTCGACGGTCCCGACCGCTTCGTGGCCGAGAATCCGCCCGTCAGGCACGGCCGGGAGGTCTCCCTTAAGAATATGAAGGTCCGTACCGCAAATCGTCGTGGCGTCCACCCGCACGATCGCGTCCGTATCGGCATCGACTTCTGGTTTCGGGGTTTCCTCCCAGGCCATTTCGCCTGGGCCGTGGTAAACAAGAGCACGCATCACTATCTCCGCTTCTGTCGGGATTCGATTGCCACGGTGCTCGCTGCGACAATTCGGATGGCAGAGGCGAACGTCCCGCGCAGGCAGATCAATGTCCCTGCGATGGCCCTACACGCGCCCGGCCGGCGCCGCTAAACCCGGCCGTGGCGGAGGCGGGCGGTCCAGGTCAGGTGGGTGCCGCCGCCGGGGGTACTGAGCTGACAGGTACCGCCGTTGCTTTCGGCGCGGCGGCGCATGCTGGTCAGCCCGCTGGAGCGGGCAGGGGTGCCGACACCGCAGCCGTTGTCGATGATGTCGAGGATGATCAGCCCGTCCCGTTGCGCCAGGGTGATGCTGACGGCGCTGGCGTGGGCGTGGCGTGCGGAGTTGGACAGGGCCTCGCGGGTAACGGCGAGGACGTCGACCTCACCGTCGTGCTGGGGGTCAACGGCGATGCGTATGATCCGCAGCGGCATGACGTGATCTCGAATGCGTCATGCACGACCAACTGCGTGGCCCCGATGGTCAAGGTACTGAACGACGCGTCGTCTCCCGCGACATCATCGGCGACTCCGCGTCGTGCGTGTTCGACTCGGCGCTGACACAGGCGTCCGGGACCCTGGTCAAGGTGTTCGGCTGGTACGACAACGAATGGGGTTATACCTGCCGGCCGGCTGACCTGGCCGCCCTCGTGGGCGGGCAGCTCTAGCCGGCGTCCCCGTCGGCCTGCCGGACCTGACCGCCAGGTCATCCTCAGCGGACCAAGGTCCCCCGCCTGCGCGGCGAATGGCCCTGTCCGGCAGGCAGGCGGGACGTCAGGCTTGGCCATGAAGCTCAGGGTGACTCGCCTCGGGCTTTGCGCTCCAGGCTCAAGGAGATCTGTGATGAAGACGATAGATGACCTGGCGGTCGCGGGCAGGCACGTCCTCGTGCGCGCCGACCTCAACGTGCCGCTCGACGGCGACCGCATCGCGGACGACAGCCGCATCAAGGCTAGCCTGCCGACTCTGACCGCGCTGACGGCCCGCGGCGCCAAGGTGGTCGTCTGCGCTCACCTGGGCCGCCCAGGGGGCAGGCCCGACTCCAGGTATTCGCTGGCGCCGGTCGCGGCCCGGCTCGGTGAGCTGCTCGACCGCCAGGTGGAGTTCGCGGCCGATATTGTCGGCCCGGCGGCGTACGCCGCAATCGCGGCTCTGCGCCCCGGTGGCCTGGTGATGCTGGAGAACCTGCGTTTCAACCCTTATGAAACCAGCACGGACGACATGTGCCGGGGCTTCTTCGCCGACCGACTGGTCTCACCAGTCGACTTCTACGTGGCGGACGGCTTCGGTGCGATGCACAGGAAGCACGCCAGCGTGTACGACGTCCCGATGCGCCTGTCGAGCGCCGCCAGTTACTCCGTCCAGGCCGAGGTCACCGCGCTGAGCCGGCTCACCGGGGATATCCGGCGGCCGTACGTGGTGGTGCTCGGCGGGGCGAAGGTCACGGACAAGCTCGGCGTGATCGGCAGCCTGATCACCGCGGCGGACCGGATCCTGATCGGGGGAGCAATGGCCTTCCCCTTCCTCGCCGCCCGGGGCCTCAAGGTCGGCACCTCCCGGCTGGCGGAAAGCCAGGTCGACGTGGCCGCGGGCTACCTGGCCCAGGCGGCCCAGGCGGGTACCGAGATCGTGCTGCCGTCCGACCTCATCGTGGCCGCCGGACCTGCCGCCGACTCGCCGCACGAGGTGGTGGCGGCCGCTGCGCTCCCGGTGGACCGGATGGGCCTGGACATCGGCCCGGAGTCGGCCAGAACATTCGCCGCTATCATCGCCGCGGCCAAGACGGTCTTCTGGAATGGCCCGATGGGCGTATCCGAGCTGCCCGCGTACGCCGATGGCACCCGGGCCGTCGCCCGGGCGCTGGCGGCCAGCAAGGGCTTCACGGTGGTCGGCGGCGGCGACACCGGTGCGGCCGTAAACGCGCTCGGCTACTCCGGCAGTGCGTTCGGCCATGTCTGCAGCGGCGGCGGCGCGGCCCTGGAGTTCATCCAGGGCCGGACCCTGCCCGGCCTGGCCGCACTGGAAGAGCCCTAAGCGAGCCCGCGACACAAGGTCGCCCGTAACGGCCTGTCGATTTCACATCTGGTCATGCCCGTGGGGCACCGGACGAACAACGTAAGGATCTGGTACTGATGTCAGCAGCAAGTACGAATGGCGCGTCGCGGATCGTGGTGGGAGTAGATGGTTCTCCGTCGTCGCGCATGGCGCTGCGCTGGGCTCTCCGGCAGGCCAACTTCACCGGCGGCACGGTCGACGCCATCCTGGCCTGGCAGATTCCGATGGTGCTCCAGAGCTACGGCATGGCACCGGTCTACGTGGAACAGGACGGCGGCTTCGAAGAAGACGCCAAGAAGACGATTGAAGCGGTGATCAGCGAGGAAGTGGCGCCGGCCGACAGCCAGCGGGTGCGAAGCCTGGTCATCCACGGAAATCCGGCGCAGGTGCTGCTTGACGCCGCGGTCGGCGCGGATCTGCTCGTCGTCGGCAGCCGCGGTCACGGCGAATTCGCCGAGGCGCTGCTCGGTTCGGTCAGCCAGAACTGCGTGCATCACGCGTCCGGCCCGGTCCTGATCATGCGCGGCGAACCTGGTCGAGCCGCATCGTGACAGGCGGCCGGGGATGTCGGCGTTCATGTACAGCTGGATGTGCCTGAGCTCGGCCCCCTTGGGCCGCCCCGTGGTCCCGGACGTATAGACGATGACGGCCGTGTCCATCGGCTCCCGCGTCGCCATCTCAAAGTGCGGCACCTCGGCGTCCAGCAGCCGCTCGAAGGGGACGGCTCCGCCGGAACCGCCCGTCCCTGGATCATCGGCGTGGCCGACGGCATAGACCTGGTCGAGCCCGGCCGCTTCGGCCCCCTTAGCCACCGCGAGCGGAGCTGGCGGCCCACTTCTTCCATCGTCCGGGCCAGCCTGCGCGGGGATAAGGCCGTTCAACCCGTCCGGGCAGGACCTTCGGCCCGGATGACGGCGCCTCGCTTCGCCGGGCGCTGCCACCACAGCCCGTTCGGGATAAAATGTGATTTTTCTGGCCAGGCACCTTCCTCCCTGACCGCAGTCGCGGCCCAGCCGATAGTCTTACGATGCATCGTCATCGGGAAGGACCTGCTGGTGGAGCCTGGTGCTGGGAACCGCCCGGAGTTTCTTCCGCAGCTGCAGCTTGATGATCTCCTCGCCGAGCTGCAGGTGCGGCTGCAAGCCGTGCGAGCGACCAGGGACCGGATGCGCGGCCTGATCGAGGCGGTCGTGGCCATCGGCTCCGGCCTGGACCTGGAGCCCACCCTGCGGCGGATCGTGGAGACCGCGGTCAGGCTGGTGGACGCGACCTACGGAGCGCTGGGCGTCATCAGCGACGGCAAGCGACTGACCGAGTTCATCCCGGTGGGCCTGAGCTCCGACGAGATCGAGGCGATCCATCACTGGCCGCAGGGACGCGGACTGCTCGGCCTGCTGATCGATGATCCCCGGCCACTGCGGCTGGCCGACATCGCCGCCCACCCCGCGTCGTCGGGATTTCCCGACGGGCACCCGCCGATGCACGGCTTCCTCGGCGTGCCGGTGCGGATCCGGGACGAGGTGTTCGGCAACCTGTACCTGACCGGCAAGCGCGGCGGCGAGGACTTCACCGAGGACGACGAGGCGGTCCTGGTCGCGCTGGGCGCCGCGGCGGCGGTGGCGGTCGAGAACGCCCGCCTGTACGAGGCGGCCCGCCGCCAGCAGCGCTGGATCCAGGCCAGCGCCGAGGTCACCACCCGGCTGCTGTCCGGCTCCGAGCCCGGTGAGGTACTGGCCGGTATCACCAGGCAAGCGCGGAGCTCTCCGGCGCCGACCTGGCCGTGCTCGCCCTGCCCGACGAGGAAGGACGCCGGCTGACGATCACCTACGCCGACGGCGACGGCGCCGACGTCACCCGTGGCCTGGTGCTGCCGGCCGGCGAGTCCCTGTCCGGCCGGGTGCTGGCCGACGGCGAACCGCTGACGGCTGCTGACTTCGCCGCCGACGAGCGCGCCTCTCACGCCGCCCGGGGAGCGATGAGCCAGATCGGGCCCGCGGTGGTGTTCCCGCTCGGCGTGCCGGGCAACGTCCGCGGCGTGCTCACCGTCGGACGCCGCCACGGCGCCCTGCCGTTCCCGCAGGCACAGGCGGATGTGGTGGCCTCCTTCGCGGCGCAGGCTGGCGTCGCGCTCGAGCTCGCCGCCAGCCGCGCCGAAGCCGAACGGCTCTCGCTTTACCAAGACAGGGACCGGATCGCCCGCGACCTGCACGACCTGGTCATCCAGCGCCTCTATGCCACCGGCATGTCGCTGGAGGGGACGATGCCGATGGTCACTCGGCCGGAGGTCGCGAGCCGCATCAATAACGCCGTGGACGCGATGGACGAGACCATCAAGGACATCCGGGCCACCATCTTCGCGCTGCAGGCCCGCGATGCCCCCGGCCAGCCGGACCTGCGCAGCGACATCGTCGCCGTAGTCGAGGAGATGACGCCGATGCTCGGCTTCGCGCCGTCGCTGCGGCTGGGCGCGGGCCTGGCCTCGCCGGTCGGCCCGGAGCTCGCCGGGCAGGTGCTCGCCGCGCTGCGAGAGGCGCTGTCCAACGCGGCCAGGCACGCTGACGCTAGCCGTGTCGACGTGACCGTGGACACCGATCCTGACGGGATCCTCACCGTCTTGGTCACCGACGACGGGACCGGGATTCCGGCCGGGATCAAGCGCAGCGGGCTGCGCAACCTGGCCACCCGGGCCGAGGACCTCGGCGGCGAGCTGCGCCTCAGCCCGGCCGATCCGACGGCGCCCACGCCGGGAACCAGGCTGGAATGGCGCGTGCCCTGGGGCTGATGCCGCCGCCGCGCCGCGGCGCCCGGGCTAGACCCGGAATCCGAGTTCGCGCCCGGCTTCGCGCAGTCCGTCCCGGACGGAGGGGTGCGCGACCTGCGCGATGATCTGCTCAGCCTGCGTGGCGGCGTCGTGGCCCCAGATCGCGGCCGTGCCCTGGTCGCTGACGATAAAACTGTGCTGGAAGGACGTCATCGGGCCCGTGATCCTGGGCACCACGGTCGAGGTGTCCGCCTTGGGATGCCAGGACGGCAGCGCGATGATGGCCAGGCCGCCGGGTGAGTGCAGGGCGCCGACCACGAAATCGGGCTGGCCGCCGAAGCCGGAGTAGATGACGCCGCGGACCCGGCTCGCGTTCGCCTGCGCGAACAGGTCCACCTGGAGCGCGGAGTTGACGGAGACCATCTGCGGCCGCCGGGCGATCTGCGCCGGGTCGTTGATCGTCTCGGTCCGCATCATCCGGATGCTGGGGTTGCGGTCCATCCAGTCGTACAGTTCAGCGCTGCCGATCGCGAAGGACGCGGTGATCAGGTGACCAGGTTCCAGGGCGCCGGTCTTTTCCAGCGCCAGCACGCCGTCGCTGAACATCTCCGACCACACCTTGAGGTTATGCCGCTCGCTGAGCGCCGCCAGGACGGCATCGGGGACCGCGCCGATGCCGAGCTGAAGCGTCGCGCCGTCGTCGACGAGCGCCGCGACCCGGTCGCCGATAGCCGTGCAGGCGCCGGGGACCGGGCGCGGCGGCGGTGACGGCAGCGGGACATCGGTTTCGATCGCGTAGTCGATCGCCTCAGCCGGCAGCACCGCGTCGCCGAAGGTGTAGGGCATGTTCCGGTTGATCTGCGCGATCACCAGGCCGCCACGGGAGCGGGCCATCTCGATCGCCGCGGGCAGCACGTTCACCTCGGTACCCAGCGACACCGTGCCGCTGGCCGGCGCCGAAGTCTGCACGAGCACGACATCCGGCGGCAGCGGCCCGGCCAGCATGAGGGGGACCAGCGACAGCCGGCCGGGGAAGTACCGCAGCCGCTCGCGTCCCCGCATGCCGGGGCCCACGAACGGCGTCTCCAGCGTCACCCCGTCGCGATCAGGCACGCCCGCCTGGGCATTGAGCATGAGAAGCCGGTATTCCGCGACAGCCGCGTCCAGAATCGCCAGCGCCTGCCATGGCGTACCGAAGTTGCCGCCCGCCACCACCCGGGGAAGGCCAGGCCGCGCGCCGAGCAATGCCCTCAGCTTCGCCTCAGAAACAATCCGCATCGTGGCCGTCCTCCTGGCCGTGAGCGCGAAGCCGTCGGCCGTTTAGCATTTCTGGTGAAACCTGGATGAAGTGCTCCCGCATCCCATAGTCCATGAGCTGAGAGCTACCTTCTTCAGCCGGCCTCGCCGCGTCCGGCGCCGCGTCCGGCGTGCTGATCGTCGAAGACGCGCACCGCGTAGGCCGCCGCCTGAGTGCGGCGCTCCATGCCGAGCTTGGCGAACAGCGCGGATACGTAGTTCTTCACGGTCTTCTCGGCCAGGAACATCCGCTCGCCGATCTGCCGGTTGGTCAGGCCCTCCCCGATCAGCTCCAGGATCCTGCGCTCCTGGCCGGACAGCCCGGCCAGCGGATCGCGTTTGGCGGACTGATCCCGCAGCCTGGCCATCAGCTGGCTCGCCGCCCGCGGGTCCAGCATCGACTGGCCGGAGGCCACCGTGCGCACCGCGCCGACCAGGTCGGTGCCGCGGATCTGCTTGAGCACGTATCCCGCCGCTCCCGCCATGATCGCGTCGAACAGCGCCTCATCGTCGCCGAACGAGGTGAGCATCAGGCACGCCACCTCGGGCATCCGGGAGCGGATCTCCCGGCACACCGACACCCCGTCGCCGTCCGGCAACCGCACGTCAAGGACGGCCACATCCGGCCGCAGCGCGGGAATCCGGGCCAGCGCCGAGGACGCGGTCCCGGCCTCGCCGACGACCCGGATGTCCGGCTCGGCCTCCAGCAGGTCACGAACCCCCCGGCGGACGATCTCGTGGTCATCGAGGAGAAAGACCGCGATCGGCTTCCCGGCCTCGTCGCCGGACGCGGAACCGTTCGCCGGATCAGTCACCGTTTTCTCCTGACGCTCGCGCGGGCCGCCTCGGGCATGGCGGTGTGTCACATCCACTCTAGGCAGTTCGCCCGTCCGGGAGTATGGACCAAAGTCCCTGGCGAGCGGCCCGGACGGCTCTATTTGCCGGGGGGCGCCCAGGTTAGCGTCAAGAAACAAAGCACCGAAAGACTTCGAGTAGCAGGAGACTGAAATGCCTGGAATCATTGTCGGACTGGACGGTTCCGGCCATTCCCAGCTGGCCCTGGAATGGGCCATGAAGGAAGCGGCGATCCGTCACGCGCCGCTCACCGTGCTCACCGTGGACCAAGCCGTCGCCGGCTACTACCGCGGCGTGGCCGTGGACCCGGCAGGTCCGGTCCGGACCGCAGAGGCCCGCAAGGCGGCCGAGGTGGAAACCGATAAGGCGCTGGCCGGGCTCGAGGGACCCCGCCCGGAGTCGGTCGTGGTCACCGCCGTTCACGGTTTCCCGGTCGAAGAGCTCATCAAGGCGGCCAGCGACGCCGACATGATCGTCCTGGGCTCGCGCGGTGCGGGCGGGTTCACCCGGCTGCTGATGGGGTCAGTCGCCAGTCAGGTAGCCCAGCACGCGCACTGCCCGGTCCTCATCGTCCCCCCCGAGGACCGCAGCTGAGCGTTCCGGGCATCAGCCCGTGCCGGTCATGCGCGGGCCACCCGGTCAGGCCGTGGCTTTCCGGTAGAGGTTCATCGAGATGGCCAGGAAGACGGCGAAGATTCCGGCGCACCACAGGGCCGCCTGCCACAGGTCGTGGAAGGCGGGGCCGCCTTCGAAGAGCGCCCGGACGGCGTTGATGGTAACGGTGGCCGGCTGATTCTGGGCGAACGGCTGCAGCCAGCCGGGCATGGTGGACACGGGGACCAGCGCGGAGCTGGCGAAGAAGAGAATGAACATGGGCAAGATGGCGGCCATCTGCGCGGTCTGGGGATCCTTCACGGCCAGCCCGATCGCGGCGTAGACCCAGCTGAAGGCATAGCCGAAGGCGATGATCAGGGCGACGCCGGCTAGGCATGCCCAGGCGTTGTCGTGGAACCGGAAGCCGACGCCGAGCCCGAGGCCGATGATGAACGCCAGCGCCACCACGCTGCGGCACACATCGGCCAGGGTCCGGCCGGCCAGGAACGCGGGCCGGGCCATCGGCAGGCTCCGGAACCGGTCGACTATGCCGGCCTGGAGGTCCTGGGCCAGGGCGAGCGCCGTGGTCATGCCGCCGATCAGGACCGCCTCGAGGAAGATGCCCGGCACGACGTAGTTGACGTAGTCGAGCCCGGGAACGCGGATGGCCCCTCCCAGCACGTAGCGGAAAAGCAGCAGGATGATGGTGGGCTGGACGATCGACATGAACAGCAGCTGGGGTGTGCGGATGATCCGCAGCAGGTTGCGCCGGGTGATGCCCCCGATGTCGCGGACGGCGAGTCGCAGGGTCAGCGGTACGGCCTGGACCGCCGGCTGCCTGATTGCCATGTCAGTCATCGGCCTGCCTCTGGTGAGTGCGGTGGCTGGCCTGCGTCGCCGCCTGGAGCGGCTGGGTGGCCGGTGATGGACAGGAAGACGTCGTCGAGCGAGGGCCGCCGGATCCCTAGGTCCTCCAGTTCGACGCCTGCGTCGTCGAGCGCCCGCCCGGCCGCGATGAGCACGCGGGCACCCCCTTTGACCGGCAGTGTGACGCGGTTGAGGCCGGCATCGAGACGGGGCGGCGCGCTGGCCAGGCCCGCGATGAGCGAGGCGGCCTTTTCAAGGTCGGCGCGCTTGGTCACCTGTACCTCCAGCACGTTGCCGCCTAGCTGGTCCTTGAGCTCGTCAGCCGTTCCCTGGGCGGCGATGCGCCCGGCGTCCAGGACGACAATGGCCTGGGCGAGATGCTCTGCCTCTTCCATGTACTGGGTGGTGAGCAGCACCGTCGTGCCCTCAGCCACGAGCTCCTCGATGAACTGCCATAGGTCGTTCCGCGTCCGGGGGTCAAGGCCCGTGGTCGGCTCGTCCAGGAACAGCACCGGCGGGCGCCCGATGAGGCTGGCAGCCAGGTCGAGCCGCCGCCGCATGCCGCCTGAGTAGGTCTTGACCTGGTTGTCCCCGGCGCCGGTGAGCGACATGCGCTCCAGGGCATCCTGGGCACGGTCCCGGTACACCGCCTTGTCCAGGTGGTAGAGGAGCCCGATGAGTTCGAGGTTCTCCCGGCCGGTGAGTAGCTCGTCGACGGTGGCGTACTGGCCCGCGAGCCCGATCACCGACCGGATCGCCCTGGCGTCCTTCTGGACGTCCAGGCCCGCTACCCGGGCGCGGCCGCTGTCGGCTTTGAGAAGTGTCGTCAGCACCCGGATCAAAGTGGTCTTCCCGGCGCCGTTCGGGCCGAGGAGGGCCAGGACGTCGCCCTGCTGGACGCTGAACGACACGTCATTCAGCGCCAGCGTGCCGCCGAACCGCTTCGTTACGCCCTCAACTTCAACTGCGGCATTCATGGTCTCTCGTGTCCCTGGCCGCGGATCACGACAACGGGGCAGTGCGCGTGCTGCACGCAGACGACGAGGGCGCGCACCCTGACGGCGCTGCCCGGGTCGACGGCGTTGCTGATCGCGTCAGCGAGGACCTTCTCCGCGTTTTCGCTGAAGTCGAAGTCTCCTTCCATGCCCGTCGGTGCCCAACCGTAGCCGCCGGCGGCGACCGGGTAGTGCCATGCCATCACGGCATCCACCGTCGCGCCGGTGAGTGCGGCCTGCCGGATGGCCCAGCGCAGAGCACTCATCGACGAGGGTGAGCCGTCGACCCCCGCCACGATGCGGGATCCAGTCCGGTGTTCTTGCGCCGGCGTCTGCTGTTCTTTGTCGCCACGGTCATTAGCTGGCATCGATAGCTCCGATTGCTGCGACGATAGGGGCGCCTAGATGGCGCCCGACGGGAGGAACTGGACAGTGCCAAGCACTCTCCCGGCCACTCCGAGAGCTACCCCAGGCGATGAAGTGCATGCTGGGTAAAGCGCAGGGGAGAGAAATGCCCCGCAGGATTCACCGTCCTCCGGTCAGCTGTGCCATCGCTGGCGTCGCTGCAGGTGCAAAAAAAATCCCGGACCATGTCGTGCCGCCGCGAACATTACGCGGGTGCAGTTTGCCAAGGTCCGGAGCATTTTCTTTTCTCACAGTACTACAGTTTCCAAATTCCGGCTCGTTCCGTTCGCACAGAGCTGTTCCGGCTATAAGGCCGCCATGACTCTCTCCAGAGCCCACGACATCGTCTCAGCCAAGGCGAACAAGGCGCTCGATTCCGCCGAGAACCCGAACGAGATACTCGATTACTCCTACCAGCAGATGCTTGACCAAGGCCGCCGCCCAGCTATCTGAGCGTCCGACGCCGGCTCAGACGCGAACGAGTTTCAGTGCCAGCGTGGGCACGGCAAAGGATGCGAGAAAGATCGGCAGGAACCTCTTTCCGGTGCATCGGAAGGCGACGATCTCTTCCTCGGCGGCGTCGAAGGTCTGAGTGCTGCTCGAGTTTCGTCCGTTGCGGACTTGCAGGGTGTGACGTCCAGGCTCGAGTGGTATCTCGGTCGTGTGGTTCATTTCGACCGACCCGGCCCGCTCACCGTCGACCACGGCATCGTAGGTGCCGCGACGGACCTCCGCTCCGATGGCCTTATGCGTCAACTTCAGTGTTGCTGGCATTTGCTGATCTCCTCTTGTTGTTTGTGAATGGCGCTTCTGTGGCTGCCCGGCGGCGAACGCAACGTGCCAGCGTGGCCGACCGGGCGCCCGAACCGTGTGACACGATGCGGCCGGAAGCGCCGCATAGCTTCAGGCCCGAGCCAATGCGTCAGCTCGCTGGTGCCGGCACCGGCGGCGGAGACGCCATGGGCGTGACCATGCGAGGACCGGGATGGAGCCGGTTGCGCATCATCAGGAGGACGAGCCTGTCCAGGCCGAAATAACCGGCGTTGCGCCAGGCCAGGATCAGGAACACCGCGACGATCGCGTAGGCCGGGTTCACCCCGGACGATCCCGAGAACATGTAGATCACGTTCAGGGCCAGCCCAGCGACGGCGGCGGCCCCGGTGAACAGGCCCAGGATCAGCAGCGCGCCGATGACCAGCTCGCTCAGCGTCACGACCTTGGCGATCCAGGATGCGTTCGGGATGACGAAGCCGTGCAGGATCCCCGCGAACCAGCCGTAGGACGCTCCGCCGGTTCCGGCCTTCGACCCGGTGACCCCGGCGGTGGCGAATCCCTTGACCCCGGCGCCTCCGCCGTTCCAGAAGGCGGCTTTCTCACTGCCCCATAGCTTCTGGTAACCGGCGTTGAGCCACCCGTAGCCGAGCCAGACCCGGGCCACGAGCCACAGCACGCTGGCGGCCTTGGAGCGGTAGAGCCAGTCGGCGGCGCGCAGGTTTCGCCGTTCGGCCGGCGGTGTTCCGGCCGGGCTTACCTCTGCGGTCAGTGCATGGCGCGGTGCTTGCCTGTTCATGTCATTTTCCCTCTTGTGTCACTTGTTCTTGGGGGTCGGCCGCCGTGCGGCGCCGGTCAGGCAGGATCCGGGGCCGTCGATTACCGCGGCTCCCATGGCCGGCGGACCGGCACCGTAACGGCTTGCCGGCCCGTTTCCCGGCGCCTGCCGGTCAGGAGCCAGCGCGCGGCGAGAAGGGCCGCGGCTCCGGCCACGGCGGCGGGCCAGGTGGCCAGGCTGAGGGACCCGCCCGCGAACGGCCGGACGATCAGGATGCTGGCCGTCCAGCCGCCGGCCACTGCCCCGGCCATGCCGACGATGGCGGGCAGTGCAGGTGGTCCCCACGTCCGGGATTCGGGGACCAGCCTCCTGGCGAGCCAGGCTACGGCGAGACCGAGGATGATCCAGGCGGCAATGTTCATGACCGGCTCCTTGGTCAGCGGACGGCTGACGCGCGTTGGCCGGTCATGCTGGGAGCTCGCGCTGGGAGAAGGGTTCCTCCCAGAGTTCACGCCGTCCTCTGGCCGTCATGTTCCAGCGTGCATTGTCGTTTTATGTAAAAAAATCCGGGCTCTGCCGTGCCACCGCGAATTTTGCGGGACACGATGCCAGAGTCCGGAGCAACTCTTTTAACAGTACGCGCATTTTGCTTGCCTGCGAAATTACGCTGTTAATGATCGCAAATAAATTAGCTGACGGGGTGCAGCTAGCCGCAAACCCGTGTATTTAGGGACTGGTGGTGGCTGTCAAGATTTCCGGCTAGCTCAGGCGTTGATGAAAAGTTACGGTCACCGGGCAGTCCGGCGTTCCGCAGCATGGATTCTGCTGGCCTCGAATGACTGTAGTTCGTCGGCGTAGGCCTGACCCATTCCCTCGAGCCAGGCCAGGGTCCGCACGGCGTCCTCTTCGTCGATTCGGGCGAGAGCGAAGCCGACATGCACCAGGACCCAGTCACCGACGGCGATTTCGTCGGAAAGCAGGGCCACGCTGACCGCGCCGGTCTGCAGCGGGGCCCTCGCGGGGGCAAGCCGAGCCGGGGGTGTTCGCGGTTACGGGAGGAGGTCTTGCGGCGGCTGAACTTCGCGGTGGAGGATCTTGCCGGTGGCGCCCTTGGGCAGTTCGCGGACGAGCCAGACGTGGCGCGGGTATTTGTATGCCGCCACCCGTTCCCTGGTGAACGCGCGCAGTTCGGCCGGAGTGGCTGTCGTTCCGGGCTTGAGCACCACGGCGGCGCCGATTTCCTCGCCGAGCTCGGCATGCTGGATGCCGATCACGGCCACCTCGGCCACCGCCTGGTGCTCGTGCAGGACGTCCTCTATCTCGCGCGGGTACACGTTGTACCCGCCGCGGATGATCAGGTCCTTCGCGCGGCCGACGATGTGGAAGTAGCCGTCGGCATCGGCTTGGGCCAGGTCGCCGGTACGGAACCAGCCGTCCGGGATCGCCTCGGCGGTGGCCTCGGGCTTGCCCCAGTAGCCTTTCATGACGTTGTGACCCCGGATGGCGATCTCGCCGATCTCGCCGACGGAGAGGTTAGCTCCTTCGCCATCCACGACGCGCATCTCTACTCCCTGCATCGGCGTGCCGATCGACCCGGGCTTGCGTACCCGGTCGGGATGGTTGAAGGACGCGATAGGGGAGGTCTCCGACAGCCCGTAGGCTTCCAGGATCATGCATCCGAAGGTCTGCTCGAATCCCCGCATGATCTCCAGCGGCATCGCGGCGCCGCCGGAGATGCAGGTCCGCAGGGATGAGGTATCGGCGCTGGCGTGGGCCCGGTGGTGCAGCATCGCGGCGTACATCGTCGGAACCCCCTCGAAGATCGTCACCTGGTCCCGCTCGATGATCTCCAGCGCCTGGCCGGCCTCGAACCTGGGCAGCAGGGTCAGCGTGCCCCCGCCGGCGATCGTCGCGTTCAGCCCGCAGGTCAGGCCGAAGACGTGGAACAGCGGCAGGCAGCCCATGGTCACGTCGCCGGGGTGGACGTTCAGCATGGTGGTGGCCGCGAGCTCGGCGTTGCGGGTCAGGTTCGCGTGCGTGAGCTCCGCGCCCTTGGGCGTGCCGGTGGTGCCCGAGGTGTAGAGGATCACGGCGTCGTCATCATCGTCGGCCTGATCCGCCATCGGGGGCGCCGGAGTGAGCCCGGCGAGCAGCGAGTGCAGATCAGGCTCGTCAACCTCGAGGACCTGCGCGCCCGTCCCGGCGGCTCCCTTGGCTGCTTCCACCGCCGCCTGGTGCCAGGCGAAAAGGACCTTCACACCGGAATCCCCGGCGTAGTGGGCGACCTCGCGGCTCTTCAGCAGCGGGTTCATCGGCACGACGATGGCCCCGGCGGCGAGCGCACCGTAGAAAGCGATCGGGAAGGCGGGCACATTCGGCAGCATGACGCCGACCCGGTCACCCGGTGCCACTCCCAGAGACGACAGCAGGGTCGCTGCGCGGCCCGCGGCGTCGTGCAGTTGCGAGTAGCTCAGCACCAGGTCGTCCAGGCGAACGGCCGGCCGCTCGCCATGTTCGGCTGCCGCTTGCGCAAGCACGGTACTCAGGTTCGCCATCATGTCCTCCAGCAGGAGGCACCGTGTCAGATGGCACCCCAGGTTTGCATCATCCCCCTGAGCGGGCGGGAAATGGAGCCACCCTTTGTCCCCTCTTAGCAGGATCTTCGCCCCTGCCCCGCGCAGCCGGACCGGCGCCCGCTGAGGCGGGGCGTTTGGATCGGGAGGTCCCGTTATGGATCTGCATTACAGCATCGGTGAGGCGCTGGGAACCGACTACTTCGGCTTGCGTGAGCCGTTCACCGTGCAGCAGGAGAGCTATCTCGTCAGGACCCGCGAGTTCGTCGAAGACCTGGGCACTCGAGAAGTGGATCACCCTTGTCACGTCGGCGGCCTCGGCCGCCAGCAGCACATGCCAGGTGCCGAGCACGTTGACCGCCATGATGCGCTCCGGGCTGCCGGCCGTGTCGTGCGCAAGCGCCCCACCGACGTTGCCGCGATGTCCGGTGACGAGAATGCGCATGCGGCCATGATCTCGCTCGTTCCCGGAGGCAGGCCACCCGTTTGCCTCGCGGTCAGACTGGGCCGCTAGCGGCCAGGGGTCACTCCAGCCAGACCCTCCACGGCATGCCGGCGGGCAATCCCAAGCCCGGTACAGAGGCCAGGCGCGAAAGTAGCGCAGGACCTCAACCCGCACACCAGTCCTCGCGCGGTACGCCCGCCGCACAAGGCCGCGCGGGCGCAAGTCAGTTGGAACAGGTCGGCAGAGGTGTTAGCTTGACCGGTCATGCGGGAGTCGTACTCGCAGCACGCTCTGGACGGACTCCTCGCTGGCGTCAGGACCAGGCGAGGCTGGGATTTTTCGGGCATGAACGTGCTTCGCCAGCCGGTGCCGTGGGAGTACCACGACGTCGTCTTGGGCTACCTGCGGTCATCCGACGTTGTGCTCGATGTCGGCACCGGCGCTGGTGAGAGGCTGCGCGACCTGGCCCCCTCATTCGGTCATGGGCTGGGGATCGACGCAGATCCGGAAATGGTGCGGCTGGCCCGCGAGAATCCGGCGGCGGGCAATCTGAGCTTCCGGGTCGGCAGCGAACGGCTCGAGTCGGTACCGGAAACATTCGACGTGATCATCGACAGGCATGCGCCATTCGACCTGGGCGCGATTGCGGCGCATCTGCGGCCCGGCGGCTATTTCCTCACCCAGCAGGTCGGTGAGCGGAATATGGCCTGCGTGAAGGCGGCCCTGGGCCAGCCGGCGAGCCCGCCCGCGACCGGGCGGCAGGCGATCGCGGCCAGCGGCCTTCGGCCACTGGCCGTCATGGAGTACGACGTTGAATACGTAGTACGTGACATCGAGTCGCTGGTCTTCTGGCTCACCGCTCTCGACCCGGCTCACGCGGATATAGACGGGCGGGCCGCCCTGGCCAGCGCCGCGATCTTGAACCGGGTCCTGGCCGGGAACGTGGACAAACGCGGATTCGTGACCAACGAGCACAGATACCTGGCCATCGCGCAATGCGTACCGGACCGCGTCCGAGGCTAATCTTTCCGCTACATTCGGCCAGCTCAAACAGTCAATGGCGGCTGCCGTACGAGCCGGGCCGGCAGGCCGCATCGCATTCAAAGGGCACCGTACCAGGCTGCGGGCGCTCCTTCCGCTAGCCATCTTGCCGGGATGGAGCTCAGCGCTCGTGGCCGGCCGGAGGAATCAGCCGGATATGCCGCCGGCCGGGTCGGCCACGCCGAACGCGTCCCCCAGGCCGGTCAGGTCAACGGAGCGCCGGGCCAGCGCGGGCACCTGGTCCAGGAACGGGCGCATCGCTTCGAGGGCGGCCAGGATTTCGCGTCCGACCTGATGCGCGGAACGCATCGCGTCCACCGAGACCAGGATTCCGCGGTCGTGATACCACGAAATGATGGGGGATGTCACTTCGTGGTAGAGGGCCAGGCGCTGGGCAATGATGTCTGGGGTGTCGTCGGAGCGATGCTCGAGCGCGGCTCGCGCGAGCAGCCGGCGAATGAGCTCGGCATCGTCGGCCTGCAGGTGCAGCGCCACATCCGCGGTCATCGCGAGCTCGCGGGCGATAAGGTAGGTCGCCCGGGCTTGCTGCATGTTCCGCGGGATTCCGTCCAGGACGTACCCGCCTCCGGCCGCCTTGGCGGCGACCATCGCCTCCCGCACCATGTCGAGGACGACCTGGTCGGGAACGAGTTCGCCGCGGTCCAGAAAAGCCTGGACGGCCTGGCCGAGCGCGGTCCGCCGGGCTACGTGATCGCGCAGCAGTTCACCGGTCGCGATGTGGGAGATATCGAAGTGGGCGGCGATCAATGCGCCCTGGGTCCCCTTGCCCGCGCCCGGGGGCGCGATCATCAGCACTCGCATGCTCATCTCCTCCCTTCATCATCCCCCGCCGCGCGGCAAAAAGCGCTCAGCTCAGCTCGTCGCTTGCCGGGCGCGGTTCGACCGCGCCATCGGTGTCCTGCGCCTCGTGCGAGCCGCCCTAGTGTGCGCATAACTGGGCGCCGATGGCGGCGAGCACGTCAAGCCGGGCGGCCCGGCGGGCGGGCCAGCTGGCGGCGACCAGCCCGAGCAGGGCGGCGATCAGCAGGAAGATCACCAGGCTGGACGCGGGCACCACGGTGTCCGAGATGCCCTGCTGTTTCAGCGAAGACACCAGGGCGACGCCCATCCCGGTGCCGACGATGATCCCGATGATGGCGCCGAAGATCGCCAGGATGACCGCTTCGGACCGGATCATCGTGCGGACCTGGCGGCGTTTCATGCCGACCGCCCGGAGCAGGCCGATCTCGCGGGTGCGTTCGAACACCGAGAGCATGAGGGTATTCACGATGCCGATGAGCGCGATGAGCACCGCTAGGGCGAGCAGGGCGTAGACCAGCCCGAGGAGCTGGTTGACGGCGGCGGCCTGGGTTTGCTCGAACTGGGCCCTGGTCTGGACCTGCACGTTCGGATAGGTGGCCAGGGCGCCGGTGACGGCATCGTTCACGGTGCCGCTGCCGTTCGTTTGCAGGAGAAGCGCGGCTGGCGGCTGGCTGGCGAAGTGGGAGGTGAAGAACCCGGCGCTGACCAGGTAGCTGCCGATCAGGGCGTTGGTCTGGTAGATACCGCCGATGCGCAGGGTGGAAGAGCCGGTCCGGGCGAACGTTACCGGGAGCGTGTCGCCGACAGACAGGTGCTTCGATGTGGCGGTGGTGGAGTCGATGAGCAGGTCCCCCTGGGCGAGGGCGGCGCTGGTACCCGCGGTCATGCGCAGGATCAGCGTGTCGGCCAGGTGCGCCACCGATACCGCCTTGAGCGTGGCGAGCGTGCTGCGGACCTCGAATTGTCCGCTGTAGACGGTGGTGGTGGCGGTGACGCCCGGCACGGCCGCAGCTGTGGCCGGCACCGAGTCGCTGAGTTCTCCGGTCCCGCTGGCGGTCACGATGAGGCCGGCGCTGATCGCCTGGTCCACGCTGCTGGTGGCCGACTTTGACAGCGAGGCGCCGAACACCGACATCGCGGCGACCAGGGCCAGGCCGATCATGAGCGCCGAGGCGGTCTGGGCGGTGCGCCGGGGACTGCGCATCGAGTTCTCCCGCCCGAGCTTGCCCGGTTCCCCGAACACCCTGGCCAGCGGACGCCCGATCACGCTGGAGGCCGGGCGGGCGATCGCCGGGGAGAGCATGGCGACACCGACGAAGATGCCGACCGCGCCCGCGCCCACCAGCGCGATGGCCGGCTTGGCCAGCCCGACGGCCAGCAGGACCACCCCGGCCAGGGCCACGGCCGTGCCCCCGGTGAACCGGCGCCGCAGCGAGACGCCGCCGTCAGCCTGACGATCGCTGAGCGCGGCGATCGGGGGGATGCGCACGGCGTTGCGGGCCGGTCGTATCGCGGCGATCACGGTCACGCCGACGCCGACGGCCAGGCCCACCAGCACAGTCCGCGGTTCGAAGACCAGCGATCCGGTGGGCAGCGTGGTGCCGAACCCGCGCAGCAGCGCCTCAAGCCCGAGCGCGGCCAGCACGCCCAGGCCCAGGCCGATCACCGAGGAGACCAGCCCGGTGATGGCCGCCTCGGCCAGCACGGAGCGGAAGACCTGGCGGCGGCTGGCGCCGACGATCCGCAGCAGGGCCAGTTCCCGGGTCCGCTGCCCGACGGTGATCGAGAAGGTGTTGAAGATGGTGAACCCGCCGACGAACAAGGAGATGAACGCGAAGACCAGCAGCGCGGTGGAGAAGAGCGACAGGTCCTGGCTGATCGCGGCGGTGTTCTCGTTCATCACGGTCTGCCCGGTGACCACCTGCACCCCGGCGGGCAGGACCGCGGCGATGGCCCGCTGCACCGCGGGCTTGCTGGCGCCGGGGGCGGTTATCACGCTGATGTCATCGAACTGGCCCGGTTCCTGGAGGACGGCCTGCGCGGTGGGTAGCGTGAACGCGGCCAGGCTCGCCCCGGCTAGGTTGCCCGCCGACCCGAACTCGGCGATGCCGCTGATGGTGAACGTCCGCGGCGCCCCGGCGAGCA
>Ga0302326_10009646_pt1 | contig 21011 bp, 16 predicted proteins | sample Palsa_T0_3_FD_202264 | JGI IMG/M metagenome (GOLD analysis project Ga0302326, IMG submission 202264) | Peat permafrost microbial communities from Stordalen Mire near Abisko, Sweden - Palsa_T0_3 | ecosystem: Environmental > Terrestrial > Soil > Palsa > Peat permafrost | place: Sweden: Abisko... | reverse complement strand
AACGCCGACTTCCTGCGCGTCGCGAATCCCGTGTTCCGGGTGAAGAACGCACAACGCGAACAGAGAACCACACTGCACTTGTGCGGTTACGTCTCCTTTGTTCTAGAGCGTTGCTTCACGCGGCATCGTTATTTGCTTTCGGAGTTGCGCAGTGGGCCACCCGCAGTGATTGCCGCTCAACGATGCCACGCAGCGATCCTTTTAGCGTACAGGGCCGTCTTTAGGGCAGCGATTGCGCGACCAAGGTACTCGTGCGGCCGAAAATTGCCGCAGGTTTCACCTGTAACCGATACGCGGCTTAACTGGAATATCAGAGCAACGGGCCGCGAGCACCTTTGCAGGCAGTTGGCAGATAGGAGCATTTCACCATGCCGCAATCAAACCAGGCTCGAGTTCACAATATAAATGCCGAGTCTGTGGATATTCCCGATACCCAGTTGCGCGTTTCGCGGGTGGCACTTGGAACCTGGGCAATGGGCGGCTGGATGTGGGGAGGAACTGACTACCGTGAATCGGTCGCCACAATCCACGCCGCTTTTGATCAGGGCGTGAACCTTATCGACACGGCGCCAGCTTACGGCTTTGGCGTGTCCGAAGAGATCGTCGGCAGAGCGGTCGCGAGTGCGGGCCTACGTTCACATGCAACCATCGCCACCAAGGTTGGCCTGGAGTGGCACGACGGCAAGGTCTACCGGAACGCGACGCCGGCTCGGATCATGCAGGAGATCGATGCGTCATTGTGCCGTCTGCGCACCGACTACATCGACATCTACCAGGTCCACTGGCCCGATCCGCTCGTGCCAATTGAAGAAACCGCAGAGGCGATGCGCACCCTTTATGATCAGGGAAAAATTCGCGCCATCGGCGTCAGCAATTTCTCGGTCGCGGAAATGCAGCGCTTCAGGCGGGTTGCGCCTCTGCATGTGCTGCAGGCCCCGTACAACCTCTTCGAGCGAGCCATCGAGGCCGAGGTTCTCCCCTACTGTCGCGCGAATAACATCGTTACTTTTGGGTATGGAGCGCTGTGTCGCGGGCTGCTGAGCGGCCGAATGCGGCCGGACACCTCCTTCGAAGGCGATGATCTGCGGCGCGTCGACCCGAAGTTCCAGTCGCCGCGATTCGCGCAATACCTCGCAGCGGTTCAGCAGCTCGATCAACTCGCCCGGGATCAGTTTCACCAGCGGGTGATCCAGCTGGCCGTCCGCTGGATGCTCGACCAGGGCGTGAGCGTAGCGCTCTGGGGCGCCCGTCATCCGGATCAGTTGCGAGCTATGGTCGGTGCGGCAGGGTGGTCGGTGGATACGGAGACTCGGGCGACAATCGATCGCATCCTGCGCGAGACAGTCATCGACCCCGTCGGGCCCGAGTTTATGGCACCTCCGCAGCGATCCTGACGACCAGGATTTCGGAGACGCGGAGATGAAAACTGGATTCATTGGGCTCGGCCATATGGGTGCGGCCATGGCAGCGAATCTCGTGAAGGCTGGACACGATGTCATGGTGTTCAATCGCAGTCCTGGGAAGACTCGAGCGCTCCTCGAGCTAGGGGCGCACGAGGCAGCCCATATCGCCGATGCGTGCAACGGTGAGACGGTCATCACGATGCTTGCGGACGACACCGCGCTTGCGCACGTCGTGTTGGCAGAGGGCGGCGTCATTGCAAGTCTTCGCAAGGGCGCGATTCATGTTTCGATGAGTACCATTAGCGTAGCGCTTTCGAATGAGTTGGCGCAGGCGCACGCCGAAGCCGGACAGCGATTCGTCGCCGCGCCTGTCTTCGGCCGTCCGGACATGGCGGCAGCAGCGAAGCTTTACATCGTAGCCGCGGGTGATTTCGCTGCGCTCGACGAATGCAAGTCGCTCTTCGATGCCCTGGGGCAGAAAACCTTTCCGATCAGCGCTGAGCCGGCGGCGGCGAATCTAGTCAAGCTCAGCGGAAATTTTCTGCAGGCCGCCGCCATCGAGGCATTGGGCGAGGCGGTCACGCTCGTCGGCAAGGCGGGCATCGACCGGCGTGCCTTTGTGGATCTGCTCACCTCGACGCTCTTCACTGGAAGAGCTTACAAAATCTTTGGTGCCCTCATCGCGGAAGGCAAGTATCAGCCGGCAGCATTCGCCGCACCGCTCGGACACAAGGACATCCGCCTCACACTGGAAGCCGCGGAGAGTCTGCGTGTACCCATGCCGCTTGGAAGCCTGTTGCATGATCGCTTTCTGCGGCTCCTTGCTCAGGGTGGGGACACCCTCGATTGGGCCGCAATCGCTGGCCTTGCGGCTCAAGATGCAGGCGACGCTCAAAATGCGAAGAGCCAGTTGCAATAACCGCTTCGAGTGAAGCGGCCCCGCGGCCGCCGGCACCCGCAACTACAACTTTTCAACGATACAATGGCGCGCATTTCAATATACGAGGAAAATGACCTCATGCGCGCTCTGCTCAGGGAATGGCTGAATGAGGCGGGCTATCGTGATGTCTGTCCGAGCGCGGCGCGCGGTGGGCAGCGGGGAGGTACAGCGGATCTCGTGATCGTCAGTATCTGCATGCCCAGACAGGCGGGCGTGGAACTCGTGCGTGAAATTCAGTTAGCGCATCCGGGTAAACCTTTAATCGCCATCTCGGGTCAGTTTCGCGCTGGCCTATCGACGGCGGGCGCAACTGCGCAGGCGCTTGGCGTGCAGCGCGTGATTGCGAAACCACTATCCCGGGTCGAACTGCTCGAGGCGGTGCGCGCTATGATCGGTGCACCGAGCTGAGCGTGCCACGCACACATCTCATGGCATCAAGCAACGCGGCTTTACTCCCCAGCGGTTCCATCCGGTTCAAGCGCCTCCGGACAGGGGTCCTGGTGCTCGGCGTTCTCGTTATCCTGGCGTTTGCCAGCTCGTCCGCATACGACGCTTGGCGCGCGTATGCTAACTCGCTCATCGCGACCGATCGTGAACTCCACAACGTGGCGAATGCGCTCGCCGAGCAAACCGCCTGGACCTGGCAAGCGGTCGACTTTCTACTGCGCGATACCGCGCGCTGGTATCAAAACGACAGCCACGACATCGCGCCGGAGCGTCTCGACGATGTTCTAGCGACCCGTTCGGCCGGAGTGCGGCAGGTGCGCTTGATTACGATTGCCGACGCGCAGGGTATTCAGCGTTACCGTTCGCGCGGATCCTCACCAGCTGATCTTGACATCTCCGACCGCTCATATTTCATCGCTCAGCGAGACCATGCTGCGCAGGGCCTGTTCACGAGCGAACCCTTAGTCTCGCGCTCCGAGAATCGCGCGGCAATAATTCTGTCGCGCCGTCTCGATGACGGACAAGGAGGATTCGCCGGCGTCGTCACGGCAATCGTCGACCTCGAAGCTCTCAAGCAGTTCTATGCAGCCGTGAATCTCGGTGGACACAGCGCGATGCAGCTTCTGCGCGAGGATGGGACGCTCCTCGTGCGTAACCCGCCGACTCCGGCGGCGGTCGGACAGAGGTTTCCTAAGCTTGCTGCTACGCCGAACGCGCCGTACAGCCGGCTTTTGAGTCCAATCGACGGCAAGCGGGATTTCATCGCGGTTGCACGCGTTAGGGACACGCCCATGGTACTCACGGTCACCCGTGAAGAATCCATCGCGTTGCAACCGTGGCGCGACGAGGCGATACGCATCGGCGTGCGCACGCTTATCGTCACACTACTGGGAGCGTTCGCGGTTGCCGCACTGGTGCGCCAATTAAGGCGCATCGAGGTCGGCGAGCGCGCGCTGCGCGAAAGCGAGGAGCGCTATGCTCTCGCAATGGAAGGAGCCAATGAGGGGCATTGGGACTGGGACCTCGCGACCGATCGCCTGTTCTTGTCGCCGAAGATGAAAATGTGGGTGGGGCAGAGCGGAGACGGTATCAGGACTCGCAGTGCCTGGATGGCGCAAGTCGTGATTCACCCCGATGACAGACCGCGGGTCGAGGCCGCGCTGAAAGATCATTTCGAGGGACGTAAGCCGCGCTATGAGTGCGAATACCGAGTCCATCAACCTGACGGCCAGTGGCTTTGGATGTTCGTACGCGGCCGTTGTCTGCGCGACGCGACGGGAAAGCCGTATCGAATCGTCGGCTCGACGGCCGACATTACCGCTGAAAAACAGGCGCAAATCGACAAGGAGCACCTGGAGGCGCAGCTGCGGCAGTCGCAGAAGATGGAGGCAATCGGGACCTTGGCCGGGGGTATCGCCCATGACTTCAACAACATCCTCGGAGCGATCCTGGGGTATGGCGAGCTCGCGTACCAGCATTCTGCAGCCGGCAGTGCCTTGCGGCGCTACCTTGACAACGTCATGCATGCGGCGGGTCGCGCGAAGACACTTGTTGACCGCATTCTCGGCTTCAGCCGCAGCGGGCTCGGTGAGCGTGCGCCGGTAAACGTACAGTCCGTGGTCGAGGAAGCACTTGAGCTACTTGCAGCCTCGCTGCCGGCGGGGATTCGCGTCGAGAGCAGGCTCGAGGCTGGCGACGCCGCCGTGATCGGCGACGCGACGCATCTGCATCAAGTGGCGATGAACTTATGTACCAACGCTCTGCATTCAATGGAGCGCGGTGGCGTACTCAGTGTAGTTCTCGAACGCGTCGAGGTGAGCGAGCGTCGCTCTGCTGGGCGCGGCACGCTCTCGCCGGGACCGCACGTGCGCCTGGTAGTAGCCGACACAGGTTCGGGCATTGCGCCGGCGGTGTTCGAGCGTATCTTTGATCCATTCTTCACCACGAAAGGCGTCGGTGAAGGCACGGGCCTCGGCCTGTCGCTCATCCACGGCATAGTGATCGATCTTGGCGGCGGGATTGACGTTACAACTAAGGCGGGAGCGGGGTCGAGGTTCGAAATCTGGCTGCCCGTCGCAGGCGAAACCGGGAAACACGCCATCGAAGCTGACCGGCGGCTGCCGCGTGGGCACGGCGAAACGGTGATGATCGTTGATGACGAGCGCGCGCTCGTTGCGCTCGCCGAGGAAATACTCGCAGGGCTCGGCTATGAGCCGGTCGGCTTCGACTCGAGTAGGGCGGCACTACAGGCGTTTACGGCCGAGCCGCAGCGCTTTGACCTCTTACTCACCGATGAAGCGATGCCGGATCTCGTCGGCACCGAGCTTGCGCGTCAAATCCACGAGCTGCGGCGCGACATTCCAATCATCGTGATGAGCGGCCACGGTGACGCGCAGCTCGCAAAGCGCGCGGCCACCGTCGGTGTGAGTGAGGTGCTGCGTAAGCCGCTGCAATCTCGCGACCTTGCGGAGGCGATTTCCCGGGTGCTGGGAGCGGCGCATTGAAGTCATTCAACTGGAACCGCTCGGAGCTCCGGTCGAAAGCGATGCAAATCTCGGCCGCGGCTCTATGCTAGATTATCAAGACCCGGTGAGGGAGGTCGCAGGTATGCCGGAGATAATTCAACCACACATCTTGGTCGTCGATGATGACCCGCAGATCCGCGCGTTACTGGAAGAGTACCTCACAGAGAACTCATTGCGCGTCAGCGCTGCCGCAGACGGCAAGCAGATGTCAGCGATTCTCGCTGATGAGGCGATCGATCTTGTCGTGCTCGACTTGCGCCTTGCCGGTGAGGACGGCATGGCGATCGTGCGCACGCTGCGGGATCAATCGGCAATACCGATTGTGATGCTCACAGGCGTGCGCGACGAAGCCGACCGCGTCATGGGACTCGAACTCGGCGCCGACGATTACCTGACCAAGCCCTTCAGCCCTCGGGAGCTCCTGGCCCGTATCAGAACCGTCTTGCGACGCGCCAAGGGCGCGGGCCCGGCGCATGCGCGGCAGCGCGAGATTCGTGCCTACCGGTTCGACCAATTTGAGCTCAATCTGCGAACACGACGCCTAAAGCGGCGCGACGGGCCCCAGATTGATCTGACGAATGGCGAGTTCAACTTGCTGGCTGCCATGCTCGCCGCGCCGCAGAAGATTCTCACGCGGGACCAACTCCTCGAGGCGAGCCGCGTGTATGACAACGAGGTCTACGACCGCTCGATCGACATTCAGGTGCTGCGGCTGCGCCGCAAGATCGAAGCGGATCCGTCGCAGCCGCAGTTCATCGTCACTGAACGCGGTGTGGGCTACACCCTTAACACTCCGGTCGAAGTCCTCTATTGAGCCCGGGGCAGCGTCAACTGCATTACGGCTGAAACACTCACCGCGCACCGCGAAATCGCGGCGCAACCCTCAACTACCACGCTTACTCCTGCCACCGGCGGCAATTGTGTTCGCCGGGCGCGAACAGGAGAAGCGACATGACACACCCAACGGTGAATCTGGCGGCGCCGCTGCTTGCGGCGAGCGCCGCAACCTTGGCAACAGAGTTCGGCTCGCAAGGCGCTCGCACGGCTGCGAATGATGACGACGCCGACGCCGCGGCAGAGTCCCCCGACGCCGAGCGCAATCCACTCTGGATTATTCCCATCGGAATGGCGTGCTTTTTTGCAGTGGCGGCCGCCGTGATAGCGCTGGGTTAGAGACGAAAATCCCAGGGCATCTAGTATGAACACGCTATTCCAATCAGAATTGCGCATTTTCTTTCAATGGCGGCCGTCTCCTCTGCGCGAGTGAACCTTGCGTCATGCCGGCCCACTGGAATCCGCAGCAAAATTACCTGTTGGCGGCGCTCAGTCCTGCCGAGCGCGTACGAATTTATCCGCACTTACAGTTAGTTCCGATGCGGCTTGGTGAAGTACTCTACGAGCCCGGCACCCCCTTTAATCACGTTTACTTTCCTGTCAACTGTATCGTTTCGCTGCTGCATGTCCTGAAGAGTGGTGCATCGGCGGAGATCGCGGTGGTTGGCAACGAAGGGCTTGTTGGGATCGCCTTTTTTATGGGCGGCGACACTGCGCCCACTCGAGCGGTGGTCCAAAGTGCCGGCTACGCCTACCGTTTGCTCGGGCGCAGACTGCAGGAGGAGTTTCACCAAAACGAACAGATGCAACTCCTGCTTCTGCGCTTCACGCAGGCGCTTATAACCCAGATGGCTCAGACAGCAGTTTGCAATCGGTATCACTCCGTTGACCAGCAGTTATGTCGCTGGCTGCTACTCTCGCTTGATCGCCTGGAATCTAATCAATTGACCATGACCCAGGGGCTTATCGCAGACATGCTTGGCGTTCGCCGTGAAGGTGTCAATGAGGCAGCGACCAAGCTGCAGGATCTTGGCGTCATCCGCTATAGCCGTGGCCGAATTAGGATTCTCGACAGGGCCAGGCTGGAAGCGCTGTGCTGCGAGTGTTACGCAGTAGTGAAAAAGGAAAGCGATCGACTGCTGAGCGACAAGTTTATACATGCGATGGACCATTAGGGCTTGCTGCCTCGCTAATGTGGCAGCACTTCTAAGTGAAGTCCTCGGTGCGCCTTAGGAATCAAAAGGGCGACTGCCGATTCCGGCACTCGTGCCCACATGCTGAAGATCTGCAGGTGGCTCAGCGCCGTCTCGATCGTGCCGCTATTACAATTGAAACGCTCGCGTGACCTCCAGAAATTTCCTCGCAAGCCCTGCGGCCCAATCTGTCAGCCATCAAGGAGTCTAGGTCGTCACTCGCGGCAATGCATAGGCCGCATACGTTCGCCAAGAGGAGCACGCCACCCATGCGCCAGTCAGTCCGGACTCAGAGGCACGAACTTCATTCCGAGTCCGTTGACCTTCCAGGAACGCAGCAAGGTGTCGGCACCGGTCAACCGTAAGAATCCAAGTCGCTCATCTCCCGCCCCATATGCTCGCCATAGTTCGTATCGCACTGAGTCGGCCCTACACGTTTGTCGTGGCCGCGTTGCTGATCCTCCTCCTCGGCACGTTCGCGGCGCTGCGCATGCCGGTGGACATTTTTCCGAACATCGACATTCCAATCATCGCCGTGGCGTTTCAATATCAAGGCTTGCCGCCCGATCAGATGGCGGGACGCATCATCACCCCGTTCGAGCGCGCACTGACGACGACGGTCAACGACATCGAGCACATCGAGGCGAATTCGTATACCACCTTTGGGATAGTCAAGATCTTCTTTCATCCGTCGGTCAATATCGCTACTGCCAACGCGCAGGTCACGGCGATTTCGCAGAGTCTGCTCAAGCAGATGCCGGTCGGCACAACGCCGCCGCTGATCATCAATTACGGCGCCTCGACGGTGCCGATCATTCAGCTCGCGCTCTCGGGTAAGGGACTAACCGAGCAGAATCTCGCCGATCTCGGCGTGAACTTCGTGCGGCCGCGCTTGGTCACGGTGCAGGGTGCGGGGATCCCGTGGCCGTTTGGCGGCAAGACGCCGCAGGTAATGTTCGATCTCGACACCGCCGCGGTGCAGTCGCGCGGCTTGACCGGCCTCGACGTCGCCAATGCGCTTGCCGCGCAGAACCTCATCACCCCGGTCGGCTCGGAAAAAATCGGTGACTATGAATACAACATCAACCTCAACAGCGCTCCTTCGAAAATTGCGGAGCTCGGGGACTTGCCGATCAAGAACGTGGGCGGCGCGATGGTGTACATGCACGACGTTGCTCAGGTGCACAACGGCAATGCGGTGCAGACCAATATCGTCCATGTGGACGGCAATCGCTCGGTGCTCCTCAGTGTGTTCAAGAACGGCGCGACCTCGACGCTCGAAATCGTCGGCGGCATTAAGAAGATGCTGCAAATCATCAAGCCATCGCTGCCGGACGCGCTCGACATCAAGCCAATCGACGATCAGTCGATGTTCGTGCGCGCTGCAATCTCGGGCTTGGTGCGCGAAGGTGTTATCGCCGCGGCGCTGACCAGCCTGATGATTTTGCTCTTCCTCGGCAGTGTGCGCTCGACGCTGATTGTGACCACCTCGATTCCGTTGTCGATCCTCGGCGCGATCGGTGCGCTTGCGGCGATTGGCGAGACGCTCAACATCATGACCCTGGGGGGCCTTGCGCTCGCCGTGGGCATACTGGTCGATGAGGCGACGGTAACGATAGAGAGCATCAACTACCACCTCGAGCAGGGCAAGGACGTGGAAAGGGCGATTCTCGACGGGTCCTCGCAGATCGTCGTTCCGGCATTCGTCTCTCTGCTGTGTATCTGTGTCGTGTTCATCCCAATGTTCTTTCTGAATGGCGTGGCGCGCTTCCTGTTCGCGCCCATGGCAGAGAGTGTGATGTTTGCGATGGCTTTCTCTTTCTTGCTTTCGCGCACACTGGTGCCGACGATGGCGAAATATCTGTTGCGTAGACACGACACCCTCGCCGGGGAGCACAATGAGGTACTCGAGCTGCAACCAGGGAAGAACCCATTGGTGCGCTTGCAGCGCGGCTTCGAGGCCCGCTTCGCGCGGCTGCGCACCGGGTATCACGATCTGCTCGCGCTCGCCATCGAACGCCGCAGGCTGTTCCTCGCAGGGTTTCTCGGTTTCATCGCCGTCTCGTTCCTGCTGGCGCCGTTTCTTGGTCGCAATTTTTTCCCGCAGGTCGACGGCGGTCAGATGCTGCTGCATGTGCGGGCGCCCGTCGGCATGCGCATCGAGGAGACCGCCGCGCGGTTCGCCGCTGTGGAGAAGGCGATTCGCGAGGTGATCCCGCCGGCGGAGGTGGCGGCGATGGCCGACAACATTGGCACTTATATTTCGGCGATCAATACCATCTACAACAACACTGGCACCATCGGTGAGTCCGACGGAGACATCCAGATCTCGCTCAACGCGGGGCACGCGCCGACCGCCAAGTACGTAAGTCTCCTACGCGAGCAGCTGCCGCGTCGCTTTCCCGGTATGACCTTCTCGTTTCTCCCCGCCGATATCGTCAGCCAGATCCTCAATTTCGGCGCCCCGGCGCCGATCGATCTGCAGATCCGCGGCAATGATCTCGCCGCGGATTATGCCTACGCCAACAAGCTCCTGGCACAGATCCGGCATGTCACCGGCGTGGCCGATGCGCGCATCCAACAGTCTTTCGCGCTGCCGACGATCGATGTCAACATTGATCGCACGCGCGCCCAATATACTGGCGTGACCGCGGCCGATGTGACCGATAGCCTAGTCGTCAATCTGGCCAGCTCCATTCAGGTGGCGCCCACCTACTGGCTGAATGAAAAGAACGGCGTCACATATCCGATCGCGCTGCAGACGCCGCAATATCAGATCGACACGCTGCCGGAGTTGCGGAATTTGCCGATCAACGCCAGCGGCGCGCCAACCACCGTGCTCGGCGGTCTCGCCGAGATCCGACGGAGCCACAGCAACGCCGTAGTCTCGCAATACGACATCTCTCCAATGGTGGAGATCTATGCTACGACTCAGGGACGCGATCTTGGCGCGGTCTCGAGAGACATCCAGAAGATCATCGCCCGGAACGACAAGGACGCGCCGAAGGGCGCGATCGTCGCCTTGGTCGGCCAAACGGCGACCATGGACAGCGCCTACTCCGGATTGCTGTTCGGTCTCCTCGGCGCAATCGTGCTGGTCTATTTGCTGATCGTGATCAACTTCCAGTCGTGGAGCGATCCCTTCGTCATCATCACGGCGCTGCCGGCGGCGCTCGCCGGCATCATCTGGATGCTTTTTGCGACGCACACCACGCTGTCGGTGCCGGCACTGACGGGCGCGATCATGTGCATGGGCGTGGCGACCGCGAACAGCGTGCTCGTGATCAGTTTTGCTCGCGAGAAGCTCAGCGAGCTTGGCGATGCGACGCAAGCCGCGCTCGAGGCCGGATTCGTGCGCCTGCGCCCCGTGATGATGACGGCGCTGGCCATGGTGATCGGCATGCTGCCGATGGCGTCGGGCTTGGGCGAAGGCGGCGAGCAGAATGCGCCGCTCGGCCGTGCGGTGATCGGTGGCCTGATGTTCGCCACCGTCTCGACGCTGTTCTTCGTCCCCGTCGTGTTCAGCATTATTCACCGGCGCTACGTCCCAAAGCCGACGCCGGAAGCCAGCTTAGGAGGAAACCATGTTCCAGCCTGACCGAGATACCGGGCGCTCCCTGGTGCGCCGGCTGCGGTTCGTCGGTGGCGCACTCGTGCTCCTCGCCGTGGTCATCGTTGCCCACGGCATGGTCTCGCGCGCCACGCAAAACTCGCGGCTGCGCGAATTGTCCGAAGCGCAGGCCGTGCCGACCGTCGCCATTGTGGCCCCAATCAATGCGCAGGATCATGCGAGCCTCGACCTGCCCGGGCGCCTGGCAGCCTATATCCGCGCGCCCATCTACGCGCGCGTCCCGGGCTACCTGAAAAGCTGGCAGCACGATATCGGCGACAGGGTGCACGCAGGCGACGTCCTCGCCGACATCGATACGCCCGATCTCGACCAGCAGCTCACGCAGGCGCGCGCTGACCTAAGCGGGGCAAAGGCGAATGCGAAACTTGCGCAAATCAGCGCACGGCGCTGGCAGTCGCTGGCCGGCACCGATGCCGTCGCCATGCAAGACGTCGACCAGCGCACTTTCTCCCTGAACGCGAATATCGCACAGGTCAAGGCGGCGCAGGCGAACGTCGATCGCCTGGTCGCCGAGGAAGGATTCAAACACCTGATCGCGCCGTTCGACGGCATCGTCACCGCGCGCGAAACCGACATCGGCGCGCTGATCAATGTCGGCGCCGCCGGCGGCGCGGAGCTATTCGTGGTCTCTGAGACGAGCAAGCTGCGCGTCTATGTCAACGTGCCGCAGAACTATGTGCCTAGCGTGCCGCCAGGCACCAAGGCCGCGATCCGCGTGCCCGAACATCCCGACAAAACATATCGTGGAACGGTGGAGGCTTCGGCCCAGGTGGTCAACCCGAGCACCGGCACGACCCTGATGCAGCTCATCGTCGACAATAGCGCCGGTGAGATGATGCCGGGCGACTACGCCAGCATCCATCTGCAAATCGACGATGCCACGCGGGTGCTGCGCGTCCCATCGAGCGCGCTGATTTTCGACTCCAAGGGCCTCTCGATCGCAACCGTGAACGCCAACAGCCGCGTGGTGGTCAAACCGGTGTCGATCGCACGGGATCTGGGTGCGGTCATCGAGCTTGCCTCGGGCCTCTCGCCGAACGATCGCGTGATCCAAAACCCTCCCGATGGAATCGGCAGCGGCACGGAGGTGCGCCTCAACTCTCCCGAGGGAATTGGCAATGGCGCCAAGGTGCGCCTTGCCGGCGCGGCGTCGGACCGCGCGAACTCCGGGAAGGCGAAGGACAAAGATGAAAGGAGCTAAGGCCATACCCTGGTTCGGCGCAGCCCTGACACTGCTCCTCGGCGCTTGCTCCCTAGCACCGCCGCTCAAAACCCCAGAGATTCCAACTGCGGTTGCCTATAAGGAAATCGGACCGTGGACACAGGCGCAGCCGGGCGACCGTCTACCGCGCGACAGCTGGTGGACACTCTACGGCAACGCGGAACTCGACGAGCTGCAGAAAAGGCTGATCGCAGGGAACCCGACGCTGGCCGCCGCACTGGCTAATTATGCACAGGCGCGGGCGCTCAGCGACCAAGCGCGCGCGGGCCTGTTTTCTACGCTGGGTCTCGGCGCCGGCGTCGAGCGTGCTCGCGAATCGATCAACGACCCTCTCAGGGGACCCACGACGCCGACCTACTACAACGCCAACACCATTGGTGGCAGCGTCAGCTACGAGCTAGACCTGTGGGGGCAGATTCGCAACGAGGTCGCGGCGGGTGAGGCGAACGCCGCCGCAGCCGCAGCGGATCTTGAGAATGCCCGCCTTTCGCTGGTCGCGCAGTTGGTCGACGATTACGTCCAGCTTCGCAGCCTCGACGACGACAGCGCGATCCTCGGGGAGAGTGTGACGGCATATATGCGCGCGCTCAGCCTTACGCAGCAGCTCCACGACGCCGGCATCGCGCCCGGCCTCGATGTTTCGCAGGCGCAGACCCAACTCAATGCCGCACGCTCGCAGGCGGCGCAGACGCTCGCTCAGCGCGCGCTGATGGAACACGCCATTGCGGCGCTGCTCGGCGTGTCGGCATCGACGTTTTCGATCAATCCGGAGATTGTCGCCATCAAGCTTCCGCAGACTCCCAGCGGCGTCCCCAGCACCTTGCTGGAGCGCCGTCCGGATATTTCGGCCGCGCAGCGGCGCATGATTGTGGCTAATGCGAACATTGGGGTCGCGCGTGCGGCGTATTTCCCCACGCTGACACTCGGCGCTCAAGGCGGCTTCCAGAGCGGCTCCATTTCGAACTGGCTGAGTGCGCCCAGCTCTTTTTGGGCGATCGGACCTAATGCCCTATTCACCGTATTTGACGGTGGCCTGCGGCGGGCGCAGGTTGCTCAAGCGCGCGCCGAGTTCGACGCCTCAGCCGCGAACTACCGCAGCACCGTCGTAAGCGCGTTTCAGCAGGTCGAAGACAGCCTCGCCACACTCAATCACTACCACGACGCCGCCGTGGAGGAGAAGGCCGCGGTCGACGCCGCGCAGCGTACCTTGGACTTATCCATGGTGCTCTATGTGAAAGGTGCGACCGACTATCTCACCGTAGTCACATCCCAGACAGCGGTCCTACAGACGCAGCTAGAGGCACTCTCTCTCGATACCCTGCAGCTACGAGCCAGTGTCAACCTGATCCGTGCGCTCGGCGGTGGCTGGGAAGATTTCACGATGGCACAGAACGCCAAGGCAATGGACCACCACAAACCCGGGTAGGCAACGCCGGCCTCAATCGACGGAATCGTGAGGATCGGCCGCGCGAGCCGTGGGTGTGGGACAACGAATGCGAGTTGATCCAGCGTAGTAGGGCTGAGAGGGTTGCCGAGCGCCGCGAAGCCACGTGTAACGCCGGTCGCCGTGCTGCTCAGCTGATCTAGTCCCCGGAGGACTCAGAGACGCCGGGAGTCGTCGACTCTCAATTCCGGCTGGCGCCCGTCGCAGCGAAAAATCGCGAGCGGTACACCGACGCTCGGACCAACCACGCCGCCGCTTCGATTGTAATTGCCGCGCGGCTCAGGGAGATGTTTACGCAACACCTGCCGCGCAAGCTGCCTCGCGGCGGTTGCCGCGGTGCATTGCGGGTGGATCCTATTCGAGAACAGTTTTTGCCAAGAAAAATAAGGCGGCGATGGCCTTTGGAATTTCGCTCGCGTCTCGAGGAGGCTTTGCGACGCTGGGGAAAGAACATCCCTTAGGGCTAATCCCAATGGCACTGAGCTAAGCGAAAGAAAATCGTGTCATAACGGAACCGCCGGATTCCTACGGCACTGGCTTAGAGCGATTGCGCTGGGACGGACTAAGGATGCGAGCTCCGCAGCTCCGACGCCGAAATCATGAATATAAGCCGTCAGTCGCCACCGGCCGACAGTCAATTATCGCTGGTGGGGTGCTGCGTGCCCCTTCCCGTACCATCGCCCTCGGTTGGCGCTAGTAGGCAGTCGGAGGCCACGCTCGGGAGCTGAGTCGAACGATTCGTGCTGGGTGCGCGCGTCCCTGCGCGCACCCCCTTTCACAACCGCTATTGCTTGTCAAAGACAAGCGTCTCGTCGCCCGTGGCGCCGCTGAGCTGCACACCGGTGTTTTGCACGGTGAGCGTTTTGCCGTCTGCCGATACGACACGATGGACGTGGCCAACGACCTTGCCATCCTTCTTGAGATCAAAGTCCCAAGTCTTTGCGTCGATCTTCTTGCCGAGCGTCGTATCCGCGGGCCCGGCCGTTGCCTGCTTTTCGTCTTTACCGTCGCGGTATTGCACCCGGTTCGACGTCTGCTTGCCATCTGCGCCTGTCAGCTTCTGGTCGAGAGTGTACAGGCCGTTGGCTTCGGTGTAGACACGGGTGCCGGCGGTCAGCTCTGCGCCCGCATTGAACTTAGATTTCGCGACATTGAGCTTCCAGGTGCCTACGACCGGGTCGGCCGCGAACGCTGGACTGCCGAAGAACACTCCTGCGAGCACGATGAGTGAGAGAATCTATTTCACGTTGTCCCCCTTTGACTAATTACAGTTTTTGAACTCTTTTGCGATCCGCTCCGGTGCCACTGCGAGCGAGCATTGGAGAATGCACGTCAGCGGTCTTAAGATCAAGGTAGAGCGTGTGGGCTGCTGGCGCGATGCCCCCCGCGTACTGAAGTTTGCGTCGAACCGTTGAAGGGAAACAGCTCAGCGCTCGGCCGATCCCGTGTACCGACTCATCTGCTCTATACCTACGCCAAAGCTCGGCGCATTGGGTAGTCGTGAACATCCGAAAGCGTCCTCGTCTCATGGCGATCACCCCTTTGCGTCAGACTATATCCGAGGTGTTGCGCTGACCTATTGAGACCACCTAGGCTATAGGGAAAGCTACGAAGAGCCTGCGAATGGCCGACCGCGCCGAACCAGAAATTCCTCAGGGACCTGCCGATGGCCTGAAGGCTGCATTGCTCCCAGATGCAGAAACACGTTCCACCTCGGAGGTCTCAGCGCCCATGTTCGATGTCCACGCTCCCCACGCTACTGTCCACACGTGGAAGGATTTCTTCATCCATATCGCGATCATCACGATCGGCCTTCTGATTGCGATCGCGCTCGAACAGTGCGTTGAGAACCTGCATCACATACATCAGCGTCACCAGCTGCAGCACGATCTGCTCGAGGAGGCGAAACGCAATCGGGACATCCTGATGGTGGATCTTGGACTCGAATCGCAGGCGGTGTGGTTTCGAGGGGCCCTTGCGGCGACCAAGTCAATCCCGGTCAGTGGTCAAATCGCAATTAACTTGCCGTCAGCGCCATGCATTCCGGGAACGATTGGTGCAAATGGTATGGATGCGGTTGTGCGAACGAAGTATTTTGCACCTTCCGACGCGGTATGGGCGACTGCGAGGGATGCTGGGCTGATTATCCGCCTGCCCGTCGAGGAGGCGCGCATGTACGCCCGTCTCGCTCATAACTACGACCTGCAGGCAGCAGTGAGGGATCGCTTTGCTTTCGCTTGTGAGCGAATTGACACATTGCGTATTCGCTACGCGTCAGCGGCCCCGGACAAAGCGGGGGACGTTTGGGTAATGAACCGAGAGCAGGCCAATGAGGTTGCAGACGCGGCGGCGGCCGCCGACACCGCGCTGCGAGGACTCCTGTGGCGCACTCGATGGAATCTGAAGTTTGAGGAAGGAATAGTAGGCGGGGCGAAAAACTACGACGAAGTACTGATGACCCTCGCCGGCCAAAAACAATGACGGGTGTGCTCCGGAATCCAATGGCAGGACTTCGGCGGGCGCATTCTGCGCCGTTGCTGCGCGGACGGATTTTCGCGCAGGAGGGGCGGGCGGCGAACGCCAGGATACCCGGTTAAATTCGTGCGCTTCGTCACACTTTCGCAACTGGTGCGGCGGCATCGGCAACTTAAGGAGTCGTTCGTGCGTTTAGCGGCATGGCTATCTCATCGCGCGCGGGTGCCGTGCTCAAGTGGGGCGCCATCTCGTTGGGAGCGCTCGTATTGCTGCTGCTCGGGTGCGTGGTCCTGGTGGAGCGCAATGCCAACGCCTTAAGAGATCCGATCGCACGCATCGCATCCGGGTACGTGGGACGTACCATCCACATCGACGGCACTCTCAAGCTGCAACTGCTGTCGTTCACGCCCTATGCCATCGTCGATGGGCTCAGGGTCGGCAACCCGCAGTGGGCCACGGCACCAGAAATGGCACAGGTCGGTCGGCTCGAGGTGTCCATCGACCTGCTCGCACTGCTGACCGCTCGGGTTGTCATCCCGCGCTTGGGCGTCGAGGAGCTGGAACTGTCGCTTGAGCGCGATGCATCCGATCGGGCCAACTGGCGCTTCCAAGACCCCAACAACCGTCTAGCGCCGGGTGGGGCACTTGATCTGCCGCTCGTACGCCGTCTGATAGTTGAGCGCTGGCACATTGAAGTGCGCGACGCCATCCGCAAGCTGCACTTCAAAGGCACGGTCGCAGCGAGCGAGAGCGGCGGCGGCGACGCCGCGCAGCGCCTGCGACTTGACGGCGCAGGGGAGATGAATGGCGCGCCCTTCGCTCTTCTTGCCACCGGTGATCCGCTCGCCAGCGCCGTGCGCGGTCAGCCATACAACTGCGCGGCGGATATTCGCGCAGGCCGCACGCGCCTGAATTTTCAGGCGCGCATCGCCAACCCCTTCGACCTGGATGCGCTCGCGGCGACTTTCACAGCCAGCGGCGCTGATCTTGCGGATCTGTACTATCTGACCGGACTCACGTTGCCGAATACGCCGCCGTACACTCTAGCCGGTCATCTGCGAACCGCGGGGACGCGCGTCAATATCAGCGATCTTGCCGGCATGTTCGGCAACAGCGACCTCGAGGGAACGATGGCGATCGAAACGGGCGCCCCGCGCGTGCTGTTGACGGCGCAACTGCTCTCGCACTCGCTCGACATCGTGGATCTGGGGCCCAGCTTGGGGGCCGCGCCGCGCGAGGATCACCCGGCGCCCACAAGCGGCAGGCCCCTGGAGAAGAAATTGGAACCCGTCCCTGCAAATGCGCTCTGGCTGCCGCATGCGCAACTGGATCTCGAACGTGTTCGTGGCATGGACGCGGACGTGCGCTACCGCGCGCAATCCGTCAACGCGCAGGACATCCCGTTCAAAGAGGTGGCGTGGCGGTTGCGGCTGGATAACGGCGTGCTGACGATTGATCCGCTGTCCTTTGTGCTGCCCGCAGGCCGCATAGTCGCGCGCCTGCGTATCGACGCGACGCGGGATGTGCCGGATGTCGCCTTTGATGGGCGTCTGATCGACATCGACCTCGCGCAGTTTCATGCGCATAACAGCGAGCCGCCCTTTGCTGGACTGCTCCTCGGCCGCTTTGTGGTTCGCGGCCGAGGCCGATCGGTCCACACGGTGGCGGCCAGTGCCAACGGGACCGTGACGACCGCAATACCCCATGGGCAGGTGCGCTCGGCATTTGCCGAGCTGACGGGGATCAACGTCGCCCGTGGACTCGGGCTGTTGCTCACCAAGAATCAACACAAGGACGATATTCGGTGCGCGGTCGCTGATTTCAATTCCACGGACGGAGTGGTCGCAGCGCGGAACATCGTCGTCGACACGCAGAGCCTGCGGATTATCGGCAAGGGTTCCATCGACTTGCGCACCGAACGGCTGCACCTGTCGGTGGACGGCGAGCCCAAAAAGGTACGATTCGTTACGGTGCAGTCACCCATCATCATTCACGGCACGCTGCGCAAGCCCACAGTAGGTCTGGATCCCGCCCACGTCGTCAAACAAGCGGGCCTCGCCGTCGCTCTCGGCGCACTCGTTGCGCCGCTTTCGGTCGTGTTGGCGTTCATCGATCCGGGTCTGGTCAAGGATGCGGACTGCGGAGCATTGCTAGCCTCAGCAGGACAGACCGGCCGGCCGATCAGCACGCAGACGGAAACCGCAAACGCGCAAGTGCCGCACCCCTAGCGTGGCGAACGCCGGTCATCTCCGCTCCGAATTGCGTCCTAAATCGTCGGGTAAGAATGGATCGATTTAGCTCTTCTCGCTACGACGTTGTTACGCGGCCACGATTTCGTCACGATCGGCTTTGACGTCGCATCCGTGCGGTGGTTAGGCCAGACGCAAAATGGCTGCGCCGCCGGCGATTATGCAAGCGGAGATCGCCCGCCTTGGGCCTACGGGTTCTTTCAGTACCAGGGCAGCGATCAGGGTGCCAAACAGTATGGAGGTTTCTCGGAGGGCTGCGACAACGGCGACAGGTGCAAGGGTCATCGCCCACAGAGCCAATCCATATGATGCAGTGGTTCCTAGTCCACCGGCGATTCCCAGGCCCCAGTAGCGACGCAGGTAAGGCAGAAAGCTGGAGCGTCTCGCTGTCATCGCCCAGAGAGCAAGCGGTAAGCCGCTCATTAAGAACACCCATAGCGTGTATGCTGCCGGCGTCCCGGAGCGCCGCACTCCAATTCCATCTATCAAAGTGTAAGCTGCGATAACAAGCGCGTTCAGAAGCGCCAAATACAACCCCTTCCGATCCTTAATGGCACTGCCGAGTGCGATGCTGAAGATGCCAAGACAGATGCCAATCACGCCGAACCAGGCGATGGGTGAGAGTGCATCACCAAGTCGAAACACACTTACGAGCGCGACAATGAGCGGCGCAGTTCCTCGCATTAAAGGATACGCTTGACTCATATCGGCGATTTGATATGTGCGTGCAACGAGAAGAAAATATGTGATTTGGAAAAGCGCAGACGCAATTGCGAATGGCCAGCTTGCCATGGCCGGGGCGCGCAGGAAGGGGAGTAGTGCGGCCGAGAGCGCGGCAGCCGCAGTAGTCACCATGATCATTGTCAAAAACTTGTCGCCTCCTGCTTTCACGATGGCGTTCCAAATCGCGTGAAGCAAAGCGGCCGAAAGAACTACTGTGAAGACCAATGACGACATACATTCGATCTCGAACGAGAGAGCGGAGCGGGTGAGATTGCTGACGAGTGAGCGTACCCACGCCGTTCTCGCTGTCAATGTTGGCGCGCGAAGCGCGCTTGCGCCTCAGCTACCCGCCACCTGGGTAAAATTGCATTCGGGCTGGGGCATGCCGCTACGGCTTCGGCCCTGAATCAGGCGGCGGATCCGAAAACGTTTGCAACTGAGCACTGCAGAGGATCGTCACGGAGGTACTAGCGATGAATCCCCAATACTAAGTAGGCTGCCACAACGCGGCCGTCCACATCTGTCAGCTTTGAATCAATGACTGGGCCTCATGCTTGTTCAGAGGCTCGCACTGTCGCCGCCAGCGCCTTTGGTGCCCTACGCAACCAAGCCTTCTCCAGTAGCCTCGTGACCACAGGCATTTTGGCTCTACGCAGCGCGACACGCAGCCCGCGCACCTTGCCACCCCACAGTAACTTCTCGATAAACCGCGGTTCCATGACCAGTGCTGCCTCACGGTCTTCGTCCGCGACGAATATGTGCAAGTGCCCACCATCCGGTGGGGCTGTAGCAAAAATCCTGCCCTTAACGCGAAACGACGTGTACGCGAAGTGGGGCTCTTCCGTGACCTCCGGTAGTGACATTGCGATGCGGCGTGCGTCGTCGAGGTTCACAGGCACATTTTCAACCTAAAGCACGATCGTGTCGAATGATGAACACCTCGAAAGCTGGCGGTGGCCGCTGCGGGTCCATTAAACGCCCAGGACTCTGCGTACTTGCCACGACCCCATTTCTCGATGGCCGTGCCGCAAAGTCATCGATAACAACGCCGAGGATGGCGTTACGTGGGTTCATTCCTACGTCACGCCCGATCGAAAGCGCACCTTCTGCATCTTCGACGGACCCACGCCTGAGGCAGTCCGCCGTGCCGCGACCCGTAACAAACTGCCGATCTCGCAAATCACCGAGGTTCGCGTCCTCGACCCGTATTTCTACAAATAGGCGGGACTGTGCCGCCGCTCCCCTCATCCGGCGCGTGTGGCGGGAGTAAGACGTACGAGCGAGTCTGTTGCGCCAGCGCTGTGAAGGTCGGCGTAGTCGGAGCCGCCATCGCGAGATCAGCGCGGTACCGTTAAGGCGCGAGGATCTCCGCGCCGATGTTGCCATTGACGGTGATGTGAGAATTGGGCGTGATAGTTCCCGCGCCGTGTACCGTCACGATCCCCGACGACGTAGACATCACGGTCCCGTGCTCGTAACGATTGGTTGCCGACGCCGATCTTACCGACGCTGGTCGTGCCGAGGGTAGTGATGGAATCTGCGCCCGTGGTCACTGCCGTCAAAGTCGTGTGGATCGTTCCCGACACATTCAGTGCTCCCGCCGAGGCGAGAGAAACCGTGCCCATGCTGTTGAGCGCTGCTGTCAGGGCTACAGCATCCATCAGCGTGATGGCATAGCCCTCGGCAGTGATTAATGTCAAATCGTAAAGTGGTGAGCGTGACCGCATTTCCCGCCATTCGGCGCGCCACGCATGTTTCAGTGCGCAAGGCGTCACTGGCATTGATGTAATGACCTGCGGCGTGAGAGGCCGATCTCGCCGTGTCTACGGCCGGTGCCTCTTGAATTATCGGCACGATCAGCGTCCGCGGCGCCGAAACCTCCATTAAAATTCCCTTTTCGTCACTTCGACCACGCTGCTTCTGGC